>Ga0116105_1000258_pt1 | contig 15517 bp, 13 predicted proteins | sample June2015DPH_6_20_FD_89716 | JGI IMG/M metagenome (GOLD analysis project Ga0116105, IMG submission 89716) | Peatland microbial communities from SPRUCE experiment site at the Marcell Experimental Forest, Minnesota, USA - June2015DPH_6_10 | ecosystem: Environmental > Terrestrial > Soil > Wetlands >... | reverse complement strand
CTCAACCGGCGGCAAACAGGCGCTGTTCAATGCGATTCAGGTTTTGGTGGATCACGGCGACGAAGTGATTCTGCCGGTGCCGTACTGGGTTTCGTTTAAAGATATCGTGCGGTATGCGGGCGGGAATTGCGTACTGCTGGAATCGGATGAGGCGCAGGGTTTTCGCGTGACAGCAGAGATGGTGGCGCGTCTGGTTACTCCGCGTACCAAAGCGATCATTCTCAACTCGCCGTCGAATCCGTCGGGCGCAGTCATGAGTCCGGAAGATATGACCGAGGTTGTTCGGTTGGCGTACCAGCGTGGGATTTGGGTGCTTTCGGACGAATGCTATGTGTATCTGAATTACACGGGCAAGAATTTTTCGGTTGGGTCGCTGCGTGAATATAAAGAGCGAATGGTGGTGCTGGGCTCGCTCTCGAAAACTTACGCAATGACAGGATGGCGACTTGGGTATGCGCTGGCACCGGCGGCAGTGGTGAGCGCCATGGCGAAGCTGCAGAGCCAGTCAACGTCGAATCCGACGTCGATTGTGCAAAAGGCAGCGGTGGCCGCGCTGAAGGGGCCGCAGGAGTGTGTGGAGAAGATGCGGCTGGAGTACATCCAGCTTCGCGATCATGTGGTGGACGGATTGCGCTCGATTCCGGGCGTCAAGTGCACTTTGCCAGATGGTGCGTTCTATGCTTACCCGAACGTTTCGTCGTTCCTTGGCCGGAGCGGACTGAAGTCCGCATCCGACGTGGCTGGACGGCTGTTGCGCGAAGTTCACGTGGCCACGGTGCCCGGCGAGGGGTTTGGCACGAGCGAGCACATTCGCGTTTCGTATGCAACGTCGAAGGCGGAGTTGGACCGCGGCCTGGAGCGCATGCGGAAATTTTTTGCAGGACTATAGCGCCGTTGGCTATGACAGAGAAAGGCCGATACACTTCGTTGACGGTGAACGATAGTCCCTGCGAAGCGCAGGCGTTTGGCGCGGATGGATTCCCAAAGAGATGTGACGGTGCGCCAGTGTGAAGCTTGAGCATTCGAATGGAGGGACATTTCATATTTGTGAATACCACATCGAGTGTTACTGGAATTTCTGGTTATCGTTCCGTGAAGCGGTTCGGGAAATCTGGCCTGTGAAGCGGTAGAGATTCACCTAACCAGACAGGCGCCCGATTCATAGAGTTGGACGTTTAGGTTCGGCAAGGGCCGTTCCATCTGCGAGCGGTCTTTTTTGTGGGCGTGAGTTTTGAATGGGGAATCTTTATCCATTGCTGATGCTTCCGGGATTTGATCCACGACCGTGGGGCACGCTCGATTTGTCGCCGATTTATCCCAATCACAAGTTCGAAGAGAAGATCGGCGAGGCTTGGCTGAGCGGCGACGACTGCAAGGTCGCGAACGGGCCGCTCAAGGGCAAGACGCTCTCGCGGTTGAGCGAGGAGTACCAGCGGGAGCTGGTCGGCGATGCGGCGCGCGACCCCAGACGGTTTCCGTTGCTGCTGAAATTCTTGTTTCCGCACGAGAAGCTCTCCGTGCAGGTTCATCCCGACGACGCGCAAGCCCAGCGCGTTGGCCAGCCGTGGGGCAAGACCGAGTGCTGGTACATCGCGCACGCCAAGCCGGGAGCGCAGATTGCGCTGGGACTGAAGCCGGGCGTCACCGTGAAAGAGTTGGAAGAGGCGATTCATCAGAAGCGGGCTGAGGAAGTTCTCAACTGGATGAATGTTTATGCAGGCGACATGATCTACGTTGCCGGAGGCACGGTGCACACGCTGGGGCCGGGATCGGTGGTGGTGGAGACACAGCAGCAGTCCGATACGACGTATCGCTTGTATGATTACGGGCGGCCTCGCGAACTGCATTTGAAAGATGGGCTAGCGGCGGTAAAAGAGAGGGCGAACTCGGGCAAGGTAGTGCGGCCCGCGCCGGAGCAAATGCAGGGCGGCAGAAACCGGCATGCGCCACTGGTTGGAGCTCCGTATTTTGTAGTGGATATGTTTGAGGCGAAGGAACCGCTGGAGCTTTCTACGCGGGACGATTCCGGGCGGAGCTCGGTGCAGATCCTGGTGGCGGTGGAAGGCTGTGGAGTGATCGAGGCAGTCGGGATGGATCCGGTGACGCTGGCGAAAGGCGACGCGGTTGTCGTTCCCGCCAGTGTGATCAAGTTCGGCGTGCGGCCGCAGTGGGCGCTGGAGTTCTTGCGGGCGTATGTACCCGGAACGACGCTGCCTGAGCCAGAAACGAGAATGTAGTCAGTGTGCAGGGACTTATTTCTGATCCGTGGAGATGCATGAGGATCTGTGGCTAAGAATTCGAATTTCTATCCCGTCATTCTGGCCGGAGGGCGCGGGACGCGCTTCTGGCCGCTGAGCAGGAAGAAGCGCGCCAAGCAATTGCTGGCGCTAGACGGCAAGCAGACGATGATTCAGCAGACGGTGGCGCGGTTGCTGCCGCTCGCTCCGGCGAAAAAGTTCTGGATCATTACCAACGAAGATGGGAGATCCGCGATCGCGAAGCAGCTTCCCAAGCTGCCCAAGGCGCAGATCTTGGCCGAGCCCGTGGGGCGGAATACGGCTCCGGCGATTGGGCTGGCGGCGTTTTTGCTGTTGCGGGAGAATCCGGACGCAGTGATTGGGCTGTTCCCTTCCGATCATGTGATTGGCGATGAGCAGCGTTATCGCGAAACTCTGGAGCGCGGGATTGAACTTGCCGCGGCGGGCGCGAACATCGTAGTGCTAGGCATCCGGCCGAATCGCGCGGAGACGGGATACGGATACATTGAGGTGGGGGGCGCGTCTAACGGTGAGGCCCTGCGCGTGCGGCGTTTCACCGAGAAGCCGGATTCTCAGAAGGCTGCGGAGTTTGTGGCCGCTGGAAATTATTTCTGGAACAGCGGAATGTTTTTGTGGAGCGCGCGCACGCTGGTCGACGCGCTGTGGGAGCATCTGCCGAAGACCGCTGCCCTGCTCGAGGAAATCGCTGCGGCGTTCGGCACGCGCAGATTTAATGCGACGTTTCGCAGGTTTTATCCCAAGTGCGAAAACATCAGCGTGGATTATGCGGTGCTTGAACCGCGCTCGGCCAAGGGCGAACTGGCGGGGAATATTTTCTGTCTGCCGGCCGATTTTGGCTGGAACGATCTGGGTTCGTGGACGGCGCTGCACGAACATCACGTCGCTAAGAGCAGTCCGCCGGAAGGCAATCTAGTAGCGGGGTTGGGCGAGTTTCTGCTGAACGCTCGCGGCAACTATATTTATGCTCCGGGAAAGTTTGTGGCGGCGGTGGGCGTTAGCGATCTGGTGGTGGTGGACACGCCCGATGCTTTGCTGATTACGACCCGGCAGCACGCTCAGGATGTTGGCAAGGTTGTGAAGCATCTGGACGAGAAGAAGCTGCATAAGCTGGTGTGATCAGGAATTGGCGTTCTGTGGCAGAGAGCGAAGCAGTTGATTGAGAGTGAGGAGACAGGAGTATGACCTTGAAGGTTCCTCGACGACGCGCGGCGCTTTTGGCGAGTTGGCTCTTTGTCGCTTCATTATATTGTGTGGCAGCTGACAAGAAGCAGTTGGAGGCCGCCCTGGCCGCGGTCGACGCAAACCTGAAGACTTCTGCCGGCAAGCAGTACGACGCTCTGATCGGAAAAGAGTTCCCTGAAAAATATTGGTCCAGCGTCAGGCAGTGTAAGCAATCTCTGCCGCCCGGCACGGCCGTCGATCCGTTTGATATGTTTGTCAAACTCAATGCTGATGGCAAGGTGCAGGAAGTGCTGGTTTATCCTGAAACGCAGTTCGCGGGTTGCATTCGCACGGCAGTCTTGGCGGGCAAGTTCAATAGCCCGCCGCACGATGACTACTGGATAAATATCCATTTGGAACTTAAACACTAGGGCTGCGGGTTGAAACAGGCCGAAAGTAGTTGGCGGCAGTTGATCATTGACATATGGCACAAGAGATCAAGTTCGGAACTGACGGGTGGCGTGGAATCATCGCCGACGATTTTACCTTTGACAACGTGCGCCGCGTGGCGGCGGCGATTGCTTCGTATGTATTGAAATACGAAGAGGCGCAACACGGAGTGACCGTGGGCTACGACACGCGCTTTGCGTCCGCGCGGGTCGCGCAGATCGTGGCCGAAGTTATCGCGGCGGCGGGAATCCCGGTGAAGCTGGCCAACGATTACACGCCGACGCCCGCAGTTTCTTACGCGGTGAAGCATCAGGGAGCGGCGGGCGGGGTGATGGTTACTTCGAGCCACAATCCGTGGAATTGGAACGGAGTGAAATTTAAGGCCAAGTTTGGCGGGTCGGCGACGCCGGCGATCATGAAGAAGATCGAGGAAGAGTTGGCATCGGGTGGGGCGCCAAAAGGAAACAAGGCGGCGGTCGAGCAAGTCGACCTTAAGAAAGACTACATCGCCGCCGTCTGCGCTTTCGCCGATATGGACCTGATCTCGAAAACGAAGTTCAAGTTCGCGGTCGACGCGATGTATGGATCGGGGCGTGGAATCCTGAGTGGAATATTTGCCGCGCGTGGCGTGCAGTACGTGGCGATTCGCGAGGAACTGAACCCGCTGTTTCCGGGGATCAATCCCGAGCCCATTGAACCGCATGTTGCGATGCTGCAGCAGACAGTGGTGCGCGAGAAGTGTGACGCCGGACTGGCCACGGACGGGGATGCAGACCGCATTGGCGCGGTTGCCGAAGACGGCAGCTTCGTGGACTCGCACAAGATCTTCTGCGTGTTGCTGCACTGGCTGCTGGAGCGCAAGAAATGGCCGGGCGATGTGGTGCGGGCGTTCAACACCACGCGCATGCTCGACCGCATCGCCGCAAAATATGGGAGGAAGCTGCACGAGACTCCCATCGGGTTTAAATATATTGCCGATTTGATGATGGAAGGCAACATTCTCATTGGCGGAGAAGAGTCGGGCGGCATTGGGTACTCGCGGTTTCTGCCCGAGCGCGATGGCGTGCTGAACTGCCTGCTGCTGGCGAATGTGATGGCGGAGGAAGGCAAGCCGCTGGGGCAGCTGGTGGCGGAATTGCAGCGCGAGTTTGGGGCGCATTACTACGGGCGTCGCGATCTGCACATTCCCGAAGACATGAAGCGGAATGCGATCAAGCGGGCGCGCGCGGAGGCTACGCAGACTCTGGGCCGTTACCACGTGCTGAAGAAAGAGACTCTTGACGGAGTAAAGTTCTTCCTGGATGCTCCGACCAACGGCAATGGAGCAGAGGCGTGGGTGCTGTTCCGCGCGTCCGGGACGGAGCCTCTGTTGCGGCTTTACACAGAAGCTTCGTCGCCGGAACTGGTCAAAGAACTCCTTACCGCGGGAGAGAGCTTTGTGAGGAACGATGGCTAGTGGCCGGTGGTCAGTGGCAGTTAAGACTCGCTGGCAGCGAGTTTGCTAAAACGAAACATCATGGCAGACGATCCTAATCCGGTTCAGGCCGATTCGCCTGAGGCCCGCCGCTACAACCGCATCCGGCGGTGGCTGGGCGTCGCCGATTTTATGGTGGGGTTCGCGTTTCTGATTGTGTTACTGGTGACCAGATGGTCCGAGTGGCTGCGGGACATGGCCTACCGTCTGGGATTTAAGAATTATTCGCTGTCACTTTTCATGTATCTGCTGCTGCTGCTGGTGATCAGCAAAGGGTTGGGCATGGGACTCGACTACTACGGCTTTACGCTGGAGAGAAGATTCAAGCTTTCGACACAGAAGTTCCGTTCGTGGATCTGGGATGAAACGAAAGGCTTCTTAGTCGGACTGGTGATGGGCGGCATAGTCGTAGAAGTCTTGTACTTCACAATTCGGCAGTGGCCGCAGCATTGGTGGATCATTGCCTGGGTGCTGTTTATGGGACTGTTCATCGTTCTGGCACAACTGGCGCCGGTCGTGCTGTTCCCGATCTTTTACAAGTTTGAAGCGCTCGATAATGAAGACCTGCGGCGGCGTCTGGTGGTGCTGAGCGAACGCGCCGGGACGCGGGTGCGCGGTGTGTATCGCTGGAAGCTCTCGGAAAAAAGCAAGAAAGCGAACGCGGCACTGACCGGGCTGGGTGCGACCCGCCGCATCATTCTGGCGGACACGCTACTCGACAACTACACGCCCGAAGAGATTGAAGCAGTGCTGGCGCATGAGCTTGGGCACCACGTTCATCGCCACATTCTGAAAAGTATTTTCGTGCAGGCCGTCATCACGCTGGCTGGATTCTGGGCGGCAAACTGGACCTTGCACTATGCGGTGGACCAGCGCTGGTTCGAGGAAATGTCGGACTTCGCGAACCTGCCGCTGCTGGCACTGGTTTCGGTGGTGTTGTCGTTTTTGCTGATGCCGGCGCTGAACGCGTATTCGCGCTTCAACGAGCGGCAGGCGGATCGCTACGCTTTCGAGTCGATTGCCACCGTCGCGCCATTCATTTCTTCCATGAACAAGCTGGCCGAGCAGAATCTGGCGGAACGAACGCCTTCGAAGTGGGTGGAATGGTTTTTTCATTCGCATCCTGCCATCTCGAGGCGTCTGGCGGCGGCGAAGGAATGGGGCCGAAAACAGGAGATGAATCCGCAGGGTTAACTGTGCTGGTTTGTACTGCCTGATTTAAACCCGCGGCGGGTCAGCGTTTCCCCAGGATCTTGATCACCCGCTGCAGGTCTTCTTCCGTGTCGACCCCTACGCTGTCGTGCGGCGTTTCGCCGACATAGATGGAAATTCCATTTTCGAGAAAGCGCAACTGCTCGAGCCGCTCAGTTTTTTCGAGGGATGATTCCGGCAACTTCACGAAACGGTCCAGCGCAGTTTTGCGGTACGCATAGAGTCCCAGATGTTTGAAGTAACGGGGCTGCATGCCATCGCGATCGAAAGGAATCGTCGCGCGGGAGAAATAGAGGGCGCGTCCGATAAGATCGGTAACCACTTTCACGGCATTCGGGTTCGGGATATCGAGTTCAGCCGCGGGAGTCATCAGGGTGCCCACCTGTGCAGCAGGATTTTCCATGACCTGCAGCAAGGTCGCGATGTGGGGGGGGCAGGTGAGAGGCTCGTCTCCCTGGACGTTGATATAGACGTCGGCGGCGGTGCGCCCGGACACTTCATGCACTCGCTCGGTACCGCTGCGGTGCGAGGATGAAGTCATTTGCGCGTTCCAGCCGTGGGCGCGGCAGGCTTGCAGGATTTCTTCGGAGTCGGTGGCGATGAGAACTTCCGCCAGCAGCGGCGATGAGCGCACTGCTTCGTAGACCACGCCGATCAGCGGCTTGCCCGCAATTTCGCGCAGCATCTTACGCGGGAGACGCGTGGACGCCAAACGGGCAGGGATAACGGCGATCGCTTTCATGGGCGTTCGGTCTTTCTTAGTTGATCTCGGCCTCGTTACTGGATGATCACCATGTTCATGCTCCACGGAGTGAGAGTCAGGGTCAGAGGCAGGGACTGCGTGCCCATGCTGGTGGTGGTTGGCGGGGCCCAGGTGCTCGTCCCAACTGGGTCGGGCGGAGTGCCGGTGGGCGAACCGGACAGGTCGTAAATGGCCTTGTCGTAAGTGGTTACGTTTACGCTGGGAGATGAGCTCTTGCCTGAAAGTGTGACCGTCACCTGCTGAGCCGTGGTTTCGTTGTCGTTGAACAACAGCAGGGCCGTGCCGCCGGGGTTGGTAGCCGCGTAGGCGCGCACGTCGGTGGTGTCGCCGGCGACGGTTGCCGTGAGCACTGTCTGGCCGTTGACGGCCATCTGGCTGAACAGCTGAAACGCCACCGCTGTCGGAGACATGGTGCCGAGGGGCCCTGCGCCGGGACAGGTGGGATCTTCTGTCGGTCCATCGGAGAAGACATTGTAGGCTCCGAAATCCTGCCATCCATAGACCGACGTAGTATCGTTTCCGTTGGTGCCGTTGCAGTTGCCGAAACCAATCCACCAAGTCAGGCGTGAGACGCCATCATTCATCATCTCGCCCAAGACCTGGCCGGCATACAGACCTTGGGTAATCGACCAGCTCTGCTTGCCCGGATTGCTGTAAGCTCCTCCGATCTCGCCCACGTAAATGGGCGTGTTCGGAGTGCCCCATTCGGTTAGCTCCGACCTGATGGTGTTGATATTCGTGGTCAACTGCTGAGCCGCTTGCTGCACCAGAAAGGTGTCGTTTTCCTCGCCCGGCGTCTCCGGATAATAGTGGTATTCCACGAAGTCATAGGACCCCTTGGCATTTGCCAAAACGGTGCTGTCCCATTCGTTGTTCGGGCTACCCGCGTCCACAACGACGCCAACCAGCGTTTTCGGGCTGGCCGCCTTGATCGATTGGTAGAAGCCGGTTGATCCCACCACGGCAGCGGCGTAGATGGTGGGGTCATTTGGAGTGGAGTGCAGGTCGTATTCCCAGCTGCCATACTCCTCGTTGCCCACCGTCATATGGCTAGGAGTAATGCCGGCGGTCAGCGCGGCCGTGACCCAATCGGCGGCTTCGCTTGGTTCGCCGCCCGTGGTGCAGGTTGGGTCTGAGCCGTAATTCGCGGTCAACGCCACATCGAGTTTAGCGGGGACGGCCATGTCGTTGACGAAATTCGTGAACGTGTCGTTCGTGTCGGCGAATTGGCCATCGCACAGAGAATTGGTCTCCCAATGGTAGAGATCAGAATCTGACCCGCCCGGCCAACGCACCTGGGTGATGCCGGCGGCCTGGAAAGCATCCACAATTGCGGTCTGGTTGGTCACCAGGTCGTACCAGATGGCCATATTCATTCCCAGCAGACTGTTGGTCACGGCGGGGCCCGTGCTCGTTAGGTCCACCGTCACCGAGCTAACGGTGGCCGAGGCCACCGTTACTATGGCCATCGCGGTGACAGCGGTGCCGCTCGTGGGAGTAACGGTCAGCGTGTAGGTGGTGGTCGTGGTGGGACTCACGGTTACTGCTGTGCCGCTGGTGGCCGGAAGGTTACCGGGAGTGATGACGCCGGTGCCGTTGGAGAAGACGCCGGTCAGAGTTGAGGAGGATCCAGCTGCAATGGTTGTCGGACTTGCGGTGAAGCTGGTGATCGAGGGCGTCGGGGGTGGGGTGCTCGACGACCCGCCGCCGCAACCCGTCAAACTTGCCAGGCTCAGCGTGAGAGTGACGGCCAGTGGAGCTAGAACGAAAAGACGTTTCATGGGGTTCCCGTGCCTGGGTTAGGTAGGGCCATCGCCCGCTGCTTTCCGCGAACTGCCGATCAAACTCCACGGATTTTATCCCGAGATTTGGGGTTGTACAAGTTTGATCTGACGGTGGCGGGTGAACTGTGTTGGGTCGACGGGTTTGACCTATTGCGCGGGCGCTCTTAGAATTAAAACTTGGACGGAATTAAGAATTGGACGCAACGCAGCGACGCGTTGGTTGCCTCCGTGCTGCGAGTGCCGGGGCCGTTCCGGCGGTGAGCTCCTTTCGCGCATCCTTCCCGATTTGCAGGCAGTGGCGGCGTAGCTCAGGTGGTTAGAGCGACGGTCTCATAATCCGTAGGTCGTAGGTTCGAGTCCTACCGCCGCCACCAGATTCAAACGACAGTAAACGGGGCGTTTACTGGACTAAGGCAGTTGGGGACTCTGCCTCTAGTGTTGCCACTTCGTTGCCACTTTGCAAATTTGTGGCTTCTGCGTTACCAATCACGAGCCTTTCCAGCTTTGCCATGGCGACGCGAGTGTCATCGGCTGCGCTTTTGATGTAGTACGTGCCTACCCACATCATGATTAACGCACGTGAATAGCGAGAGAGTGACCTTCAGCCGGCTTGTTCCGATCTGCGGATTGTGGTTTCTTCAGGTCTATTTGGTTCGAATCGCGCTTGATGCGGGAAGTGACACAGGGTTCTTCAGCAGCGGCTTGTAGGAGTGTTCTGGCCGCTTCCCAGCAACCCGTTTTGGATGACCAGCAAACTGACGAGCAAACCGGAATGTATGCCCGGGATGGACCCTCCACGACGCTGGCCGGAAGTCAGCTTCTGGGAAGTAAAACACGCAACCAGTTAATGAGCATTCACAGAAATTGCGGAAAGGTGGATCTCAAACTGTGCACTCCACCTAGTGTGGAGAAAATGCAGCACTGTAAAAATCCGTCGGCAGGAATCAGGCAGCGCTGAGACTTGAAGGGTTCCCGGAACGAAGGTGTGGTCGTCACGGTTTCGGATCGCGCATTGATCGTCCTAAAGCCGATGGTCGGGTCCTTCGCCCAAGAGGGAATAAGCCCCCGCCGCATGGTTGAGAAGCTCCGATGCCGACTGGAAGGCTCCTGGCGGATCGCTAGCACTGGCTGCGACGGGGCAATGTTATAGCGCGGGGCGTCATCATATTCGCCGTGGGCGTCAAAACTTTCGCGCAGTTCCTTCCTTCGGGATAACCGGTATCGCCCGCACATGGAAGAATTATGGCAGATCGTCTCCAATGTGCGAATTAGACTAGGAGATAGGGAAGCGTGTTGCTGGGCTGGAGACTGCCCCATGGTCAGGCGGGCAGCTTCAGTTCCAATTGAGTTGGTCCGAGCCGAACCTTGGATGGCATGGAAGCCGGTGTCGAAGGGACTTCCTTAAGCATAAACTGAGAGGGGGATCAAGACGAGGAGTGACAGGACCAACAGCGCCGACTTTGCGATAACCACCAAAGAGTCATCGGAACCGGATCGTGTCGCCTTCGGCAATCGATGGACCGATCCATGAGCAATCGAGCGATGGTGTCGACCGCCATCAAACAAGTATTCGACACGGACTGACTGATGCCCTTACCGGGGCCGCAGGATTCGGGGACGACCCCGACGACAATTACTTCGGACGGGGCATGACCGGCCAGCCTCAACTGCGTAAGAGACTCCCGTACTCCAGGGTCATGCGATGTTAGGCGAAGCTGCGCTTGAGATGTGCCAACCTCAGACCATGCAAGATCGTCTTCGCAGTAGACGCACAGCGTTCCCGGCTTTTCTTCTTCACGCGGATAAATAGCATCCGCGATTACAACCAGATCGGTATCGTACAAATAGGGTGCGAGGTCCAGTCCGGGAGTCCCGAGATCGAGAATTTCAACACTCGAGCCGCACTCGTATCGGCGACGAAACATTTCCACGGCCAAAGGGCCAAAACCGTCATCGCCAAGAAGAACGTTTCCGATGCCGACAACTGCGATGCGGGAAGGATGGCTTGCAGTGCTGGCATTCATAAGACTTTCACCCGCGCGATCTCGCGGCCGCTGATATCGAGCGTGTGGCAGGCACACGCCATGCACGGATCGAAGGAGTGCACCGTGCGAAGGACTTCCAAGGGCTTCGCCGGATCAACTACCGGGTTTGCTATTAGCGAGGTTTCGTAGGGCCCGGCGATGCCCCTTTCGTCTCGGGGACTGGCGTTCCATGTGGTCGGCACAACCGCCTGGTAGTTGGTGAAAGACCCTTTGTCGATGACGACCCAGTGGGAAAGCGCGCCACGGGGCGCTTCATGCACTCCCACTCCCATAATCTCGTTCTGCGGGAATTGCGGCGGGTTGTACGTCGTGTCATCGCCTTTGAGAATGTTGTCGGCGAGCAACTGCCAGTGCTGCAGCGCCAGGTCGGAGAGCATGGCGGAGCGGATGGCGCGAGCCAGGTAGCGTCCCATGGTAGATTGCAGATTCTCTGGCGTCACACTCAATCCGTGCACCGAGGAGATGGTTTTGAAGGCGGCATCCGTCCATTTGCGGGTGAGCGGATGCGCGGATGCGTAGCCCACCAGAACATTCGCCAGAGGCCCGACCTGTATCGGTTGACCGTTGTAGCGCGGCGCTTTCACCCAGGTGTATTTACCTTCTTCCCGAAAATCGGTGTAGTCCGGATCGGTCTCTCCTTTCCACGGGGTTTGTGCACCTTCGCCGCGGTACCAGGCGTGCGTCACGTCCTCAGCGACCGCGGCGCGAAAAGATTCATCGCGCCAATTGGTAATCCTTTGGACGGACGCGACGTTGCCGTTCATGATCACACCACCGGGAAGATCAAATTGCGTCGCCTTCGCGTCTAAAGGGAGATCGGGGAACGAAACATAGTTTGCGACGCCACGTCCATAGTGAAACCATTCGGGGTAGGATGCTCCGAGCAGACACGCATCCACGAAATAGGCCTGCTGGACGAATGGGATCAGGTCCTGGAGGAGAGATTGCAGGGTTCCGAGGCGGTCCATATTAAAGGTCGCGAGGCTATTGAGGTTGATTGCGTTCATCACGCCGCCGACCGCGAGATTCTGAATGTGCGGAGTTTTCCCTCCCAGCACACCGACGATCTGACATGATTTGCGCTGGAATTCCAGCGCCTGCAAGTAGTGCGCAAACAAGATCAAGTTCAGCTCCGGGCTTAGCCGCATCGCCGGATGACCCCAATAGCCATGAGAAAAGATGCCCAGCTGGCCGCTTCCGATCAGGCCCTTAACCTTGTTCTGCACTGCCTCCAATTCGCGGCGCTAATTCCCTGGCCAAGTGCTGTAGCCTTCTGCGGTGGACGCCGCGCGTGCGGGATCAGCCTTCGGAATGGTCGTGATGTCGACCCAGTCGAGAACGGAGAGGTGATAGAAGTGAACGATGTGGTCGTGCAGTGCGTGCGCGATGAGAATCAGATTGCGGATGTACTGCGCGTTGGCTGGAATTTCCAACTGGAGCGCATCCTCTACCGCGCGCACGGAAGCGATGGCGTGAACCGTGGTGCAGACTCCACAGAAGCGCTGGGCAAATACCCAGCCTTCGCGGGCATCACGGCCGCGAAGAATGGTTTCGAGACCGCGCCACATGGTGCAACTCGCCCATGCTTTCTGCACCTTGCCGCCATCGACCTCGACGTCAATACGCAGGTGCCCTTCGATGCGAGTTACCGGGTCGATAGAGATGCGGGCCATCGGGTTCCTCCTTCTGGTTGATTTGCTGGCTGGCGTTTAGGGATTGGTCGGAAGATGTAATTCCAATCCTTGATCTCTCCCGGCAACACGGCAAAATATTTGACCGCCAGAAGGAAGGCCACGATTCCAAGAGCGATGTAGCCGATCGCCATCAGCACCTCGGGCAGCGATGGAAAATAACTGGCTCGGTGCGCAGGGATGTATGCGATCGAGGTTGGGATGAAACGGTAGAACATGCCACCCAAACAGGCGAGCGTTGCCATTTTCAACATAGTTCGTGAGGTTTCGCGCGCGATTTTCATGCGCAACGAAATAGCTGGAATCAGAATGAGGACGGTCTCGATCAGGAAGAGGGTGCTCATCTTATCGAAGGCGAAGGCGGCGCGAACCTGTCCTCGCCATATCAGATCGCAGGCGCGAACGGCCAGAAAAAGGAAGCATGCGCACGACAGCAGATTGCCCAGTTCTCCCAGCACTCCCAGGTCAAGTGGCCGCGAGTAGCGGAGACTGCAAATAAGAAGGAGAAAGATCACGAAGCCGAGCCCGCACAAACCCGCAGCCAGCAAGTAGAGCAACGGCAGGAATGGAGTCTGCCAGAGAGGGTTGATCTTGTTTCCAGCCAAAAGCAGCAGTCCCCCCAAGGAAGATTGGTGCATTAACGGGAGAACGTAGGCGCCGACGATCACGAAGGGATAAATCCGGCGCAGGAAGGGGGCGATGCCTCGCAGAACCGCCCGAGTCCGATCACTGCCCGTGTAATAGAAGCGTTCCAGAACCAACGGGAGATTCTCAAACGCGAGGAACACGGCGCAATAGAGCGGCATGCATATCGAAATCTCGAGCATCGCCGACTCCGCATTCCATCGCCAGGGAAGCAGCGCGCTATAGAAATTCCAAGGGCGCCCTACATCGAATCCGAGTGCGATCAGGCCGGTAGCGTAAAAGAGAAAACCCGATACGAGGGCGGTGCGCATGACCACGTGCAACTTGTGCCGGTTGAAGACCCACGCCGCGATGCCAACCGCGAGCGGCCCGGAACCAAGAGCCGTCAGGGTCATGACATTGAAAGTCTTCCAGATTCCCCAGGCATAGGCATCGTTCATTCCGGAGAATGGGCCGAGAGGCGAGAAGAACCGCACCGCAGCCAGAACGAGGCCGACCGCGGCCAACGCCGCAAAGAAAAGCAACGTCGGTGTTACTACCGGCTCGCCATGCACGGGGACGCCACGCTGCCAGTGATTGACCAGCGTGGACCCGGTTGTGTCGTGTTGATTTATAGCTGGCTGTCTCATAGCTGTTCGTGCAGCCCGGTTTTTTTCTCTTGCTCGGCGCTCTCGGCCTCGTGGCGATTCCAGTTCTTCTTGATCACTACCCCGAGTAGCCCGGCCGCGAGAATTGGCCCCGAGAGCCATTTGTAGATAACCGACGTGACTTTGGTGGCGTAGTGCCCCAGCGAAGTCGTCCCGAGTTTCGGAAGGCCGATCTTCTGGAAGGAGACGTTCGACAGATAAAGGACCTGTGTTCCTCCCGCTTCATGCTCGCCGTAGACCCGGTTCTCAAAGTATTTGTCCCGCGATGCGGCGATGCGGTCTTTGGCCTGGGCCAGAAGATCGGTCCGCTTGCCGAAGATAACTGCACCCGTGGGACAGACAGCAGTACAGGCCGGTTGCTGGTTGTTGTGCAAGCGGTCGTAGCAAAACTCACATTTGACGATCTTGGGATTCCAATGATCCCATTCGAACTTGGGAACATCGAAGGGACAAGCCACCTCGCAGTAGCGGCAGCCTATGCAGAGTGAACTATTCCATGTAACCGCACCCCAGTCGCTCTTCTTTAAGGACCCAAACGGGCAACCGGTCACGCAAGCGGGATCGAGGCAATGCATGCACTGTCGCTTAACATAAGAGAAGCCTGGTCCATCGGGCTCCTGATAGAGCTTGATGATGTTTTTTGTTTTCGAGTTGAGATCCGCTGGCAGGTCCCAGATGCCTCCGGAGAGCACCGTATCGGGGGGCAGGCCGTTGGCCTCGTTGCACGCCGGCATGCAGGCTTTGCACCCGGTGCAGATGGTGTTGTCGTAGAGCATCGAGACCGCGTCGAGCGGGGCCACAGGATGGGCCGGATGTTCACTTCCCAGCGCAGGCAGAGCCAAGCCCGTAATCGTTCCTCCCAGTCCGAGAATTCCGAGGAGCGCCTGACGCCGGCTGACTGGATGTGGAGCGATCTGCCCGGGAACGACTGCGGGGCTCATGCTGAGTCCTTCGGCGCGTCAGGCTTCTCGAGAGTCGCGTTCGGGCTGGAACCCGGCACGCTCTCATCGTCTTTCACTGTCGAGAACTTGCGCGAGGCCACATAGCCCGCTCCCGCGAGCGCGCCCACCGCAAGCCCGATCGCACCGGTTGCCAGCGGACTGATCACGCCTTGCGGCGCGCTGATTGGCGCGTACGCCAAAGGAGGTGCGGCCAGCGTATGAATTTGTACGACCTTGAACATCGGAACGCGGAACGCAATGCTTTTCTCCGTACAGCCGATGCAGGGCGCTCCGATTCCAATCGGCCAAACGTCAGGAATTTCATTAAAATGTCGCGTCGAGCATCCGGCGTGAGTATCCGGCCCCTTGCATCCCATTTCGTAGAGACACCAGCCTTCGCGGTGGCCCTGGTCGCCGAATTGCTT
>Ga0116105_1000255_pt1 | contig 15563 bp, 13 predicted proteins | sample June2015DPH_6_20_FD_89716 | JGI IMG/M metagenome (GOLD analysis project Ga0116105, IMG submission 89716) | Peatland microbial communities from SPRUCE experiment site at the Marcell Experimental Forest, Minnesota, USA - June2015DPH_6_10 | ecosystem: Environmental > Terrestrial > Soil > Wetlands >... | reverse complement strand
GCAACTGATCTGCTTGGACAATGGAGCATCCGCAGTCGAGACCATCGCGCTGATGCAGTCAGTGTCGCTGATACTCGAGGCGTTGCCGCAAACGTACATATAGAGCATCGTGGAGCCCGGAGCCATGCCCATCGCCTGCGTCATGTCGAGGGTCTGCTCGGTGTCATCGCATCCGCTGCTCTCGGTGCAACTTGTGCTATACCCGCCGGTTGAGATGAGAGTAGGAGTGTAAGGTTTGGTTTGCCCTACGTTGCTGTAATACGTGTTCAAATCGGCCAAATCGGTGCCCAGGAATTCGAACAGGCCGATCGTCTGGCCGCTGCCGGTGAGCGCCGTGCCGCCGTAGTAGGCCGCCCGCATGTCGCTGCCTAAGAAAGAAGCCGACGGGCCGGAGCCGGTAGTTGCATTCGATACAACTTTGTCCGGATCGATCCCATGCGCCTTGGCGTAGTCGCTCTTCTTCACATAAAGCGGATGTGGCCTGGAATCGTTATCCAAACCGCTGATGTGCCAAAGCTGGAAGGGAAGGTCCACGGTGGGCTCGCGATCCACCGCGAAGAATGTGCGGTCTTCGGTGAGGTCCTTATAGGTCCCCAGGGTCACATGGAAGGCCTTCTCGATGTTTGCCACCGTGCCGGTGAGCCTGAGATCCCTGCCTTCAAGGTCTCCGCTGATGATCTGAAAGCCGCTCGCTTTCGCGAAAGCCACCACGGCGTCCCAATCTTCCTGGCTGGGACCGAACCGCACGGTAAACTCCTGCGGCGTAAGGAATTGGTGGTAGGAGGGGCTGGTGGGATCCTGGAGTTCCAGCAGGAAATTTTGCAAGCCGGCGCGGTCGCGCAGTGGCAGAACAATGTCGAAGCGCAGGGTCTGGTTTGCCGGGAGCTGCCCGACGAGTTGCGCCCGCCCATTGGCAACCTCGTCGCGCAAATGGCGCGTCAATAATTGCTGGGACTGGGCTTGTCCTGGGATTGTGAACAACAAGAGCATTGTCGCGTAGAAAAGCGCAAGCAATGCCGATAAGGGGAAGGCATTTTTCTTCATTTTATTGTCCTCGTTGATTGGCTCTTAAGAACGATCGGCGGTGAAGCCGATCCACAGATGCGCGGCATCTTATTCCACAATCGGCCAGAATATTCAGAATTCCTTAAGTTGTTACGAAAAACGGAACGCCATGATTGGAATAGTGTTTAGGCCGTAAGCGCAGGGACGATATTGCAGCCTGAGTGACGATGTTTTCGGAATACAACCTTCACCCCCTCGCGCCAGCGTTCGTCAATCCCCACAAATTCCCATTCGATCTCCGGCGAAATGTAGCGGAGCAGCGTATCGGTGGCCGGATGAACGTGCAGCGCCGGGGCCACTAGAAACAGTAGCGGCTTCTCAGCAGACAATTCGCGGCCTTCGAAATATCCGAAGCGGGCAAATTCGCCGCGCGCATGATGCCATTCCACCCGCGACCAGTAATCGAGCCCCTGCAGTGGCAGATGGATGTCTTCGTCGGCTTTCAGTTCGACGACAGCCAACCGCCCAGCATGCGTCACCGCGAGCACATCGATCATGGCCCGATCCGAGGCCGAGAATGCCGGCAGCTGCGAACACTGGCAGGAGGCATCAAGCCGCTCATCCACCATGCTCACATCCCGCACCACCAGCGACTCCAGCCATCGTTCGGGACGCAGTCGCCACAAAGGATGATGGCGCGGCCCGTAAGGATGACGCACATCGCGCAGGCAGTGCAGGAGATCGATAAATGCAGACTCGTTTCTCTCCTCCAATATTCTCTCCTCCGAGCCGATGCCGAACACGATTTCCTCGGTGCTGCGAAACGATCCCGGGACCACTCCCAGACGTACTTTGGCAAATTCCAAACCGCGCCATCGGAAAGCCACTTCTGCAGCCGAGAGGACTACGACCTCGCAATTTGGCAGAATCTCCTGAATTCTCCCAATCGCATCTTTGAACCGGTCGCGAGCCGCGGCTTCGTCCGCAGCGTGCACCAGCCGCGTGAAAACATTGCCGCGATCGGAGCAATCGATCTCCGTCAGCGCGTCGTGACGTTCGTCCAGTTCAAACAGGTGCCACTTGGCGGCATCGGGGTTCAGGTTCACCATGCGCTCGCGTACCAGGGCGGAAGTTCCATGCGGCACGAATAGCTTGAGGCCCTCGACCAGCACATTTGCGGCCTGCGTTTGCCGGCAAACATCGAGCCACAGAATGCCGAACGTCAGCGCCGCGTCGATCGACGATTGCGTTTCCTGCTCGTTGACCCCGAGGAAAGCGAAGGCCGTTCGTCCTCTTCTGATAAGGCCGCGTGTATAAACCGGCCCGAAGGATTTTTCCAGATCGACTCCACTGGTAAGCCGCACAACTTTGAAGTCGGGAAAGTGTCGTTCGAGAGTTCGGCGAAGTTTCGTCTCATAGGCCGTGCGCGCGAGCCGTCGCGCCGAAGGCGAGCGGCGATCGCGTTCGCGGCAGATCTCTAACTTGGAAGGTCTCGCCTGACCCAAACGCTGCACCGCCAGCCGGAGCGTTCCATTCTTGACCTCTGCCTCCAGCACGCGCCTCACAGCGTTTCGTTCGGTTGACCAAAGATGCAGCAGGCAGCGGTTGTACTCGCCCGAAATCGAGTACTTGGACTGAGCCAGGTCAAACATAACCGAGCCGTTTTCAAGCACCACCGCCGCGGAGGCCTCGCTCAAGAAATCCTGCACGGTGCGGCTCAAGACTTGCGGCGTAACAGTCTGCATCGGCATCTCCGAATTGGCATTTTCCAATCGAGAACCGGCTCCAGTCTGTGACATGTAACCATCGTCACGGCGCAGCCTGTGCCCTCAGGCGACCTTCCGAACACCCTGTGGGATAATGAAGACACCCGCTCAACTGAGTCTGCTCGTAGTGTGGCGGCATCTAACTCCTTGTGAGCAAAAGCTTGGACAATCAAATTCTTACGGATAGGCAGCGGTTCTTCTTCGATCACTATGGCGTAACCGAAAACGATCTCGAACGCTACCTGGCAGCCGCGCTTTCCGCCGGCGGCGACTATGCCGATCTTTACTTCGAATACCTGTCGTCCACAGCGCTGATGGTCGATGAGTCGATGGTAAAGTCCGCCTCGCAAGGCATCTCTGCAGGTTGCGGCATCCGAGTAGTTTCCGGCGAGCGCACCGGATATGCCTACACCGACGATCTCTCCGCCAGCCGAATCTTGCACGCCGCACGCACCGCGGCTTTGATTGCCAGCGCTCCCGCAAAAACGCCTGTGGCGGGTTTTCAAAAGAAGGCGGCGCGCAGCTTGTATCCCATGACGCTGCCCTCGGTGGATGCCGAAATCACCGCGAAAGTTGAGCTGGTAATGCGCGCCGACAAAGCCGCGCGCGCTTCTGACCCGCGCATACAAGAGGTTCGGGCCAGCTATATGGACGAATTGCGGAATATTCTAGTCGTCGGCTCGGACGGCACCTTCGCGGAAGATTCCCAGCCGCTAGCCCGCATGAACGTCTCCTGCATCGCCAAAACCGAAGGCAATTCGGCACGCGGCGGCTCCGGCGGCGGTGGACGAGTTGCACTCGACTTTTTCTTCGGAGACAAGAATCCCGAGTATTTTGCCAAGGAAGCGGCCCGCCAGGCGATTCTTCAGCTGGATGCCCGCGAAGCCCCGGCGGGCGAAATGGAAGTTGTGTTAGGCCCCGGCTGGCCCGGTGTGTTGCTGCACGAGGCGGTTGGTCACGGTCTGGAAGCCGATTTCAATCGCAAAAAAACCTCCGCCTTCGCCGGGCTGATAGGCAAACGCGTAGCCAGCGAAGGCTGCACCGTCATCGATAACGGAACCATGCCGTGGCGGCGCGGTTCGCTGAATGTGGACGACGAAGGCGAGCCCACGCAGGAAACCGTGCTGATTGAAAAAGGAATTTTGAAGGGATATTTGAGCGATAAGCTGTCGTCACGGCTGATGGGCATCGCCGACACCGGCAACGGACGCCGCGAAAGCTACGAGCACATCCCCATGCCGCGCATGACGAACACTTATATGCTGGCTGGACAGGATAATCCCGAGGATATTATTCGCTCGGTGAAGCGCGGCATCTACGCCGTAAACTTCGGCGGCGGCCAGGTCGACATTACGAACGGCAAGTTCGTCTTCGGAGCATCCGAAGCGTACATGATTGAAGACGGCCAGATCACCGCGCCGATCAAAGGCGCTACTCTGATTGGCAACGGCCCAGATGTTCTGACCAGGGTCTCGATGGTAGGCAATGATTTGAAATTAGATGAAGGCGTTGGCACCTGCGGCAAAGATGGGCAGGCAGTGCCCGTAGGTGTGGGGATTCCGACCATCAAAATCGATCGCCTGACCGTCGGCGGCACCGCGAAGAAAGATCCGGGCGGCTTCATGCAATAAAGCCCGAAACGGCTTGTCATCCTGAGCGAAGCGGAGAACCTATGCAACTTCTCTGTATCCTCGGCGCCTTCTGCGGTCAAAAGATCTTATGTCCTCTACTCAACTAGAAACTCCGAAGCTTGAAACCGATCTCCGCTCCCTAGCCCAGGACATCGTCCGCCGCGCCATGAGCGGCGGCGCAACCGCCGCCGAATGCGTAGTCCGCGAAGGCGACGAATTCTCGGCACTGGTCCGCCTGGGCCAGGTCGAAACGCTGAAGGAATCCGGATCGAGATCGATCGGCGTGCGAGTCTTCAATGGACAGCGCGCAGCCAGCACCCATTCCAGCGATTTCTCCCCCGCCAGCCTTGACCGCATGGTCAAGTCCGCCCTTGAGCTTTCCAAGATCACATCCGAAGATCCATTCGGGGGGATTCCCGACGCGTCTCAACTCGGCTCGCTCAAAGGCGATCTCGACCTTTACCACGAAGACGTGTATTCCTTGCCCGGCCCAGATCGAATCGACTACGCCCGCCGCGCCGAAAAAGCTGCACTCGATTTCGATCCCCGCATCAAGAATTCCGAAGGCGGATCGTTCGACGCCGCCACCGGCCACAAGATTCTCGCCAACTCGCACGGTTTCGTCGGCGAATATCGCCGGTCTTACTGCTCGGTTGCCGCGGTTCCCATTGCGCAAGACGAAGACGGCGCGATGCAGAGAGATTATTGGTTCTCCGTAGCGCGCACTCTGAGCAGGTTGGAATCCCCCGAACAGGTGGGCAGGGTAGCCGCCGAGCGCACGCTCCGCCGTTTGGGCGCGCGCAAGACGAAGACCGCGCACGTGCCAGTGATCTTCGATCCGATGGTCGCTACATCCATCCTCGAGCACATTTTTGAAGGCGTGAATGGCGATTCCGTCTATCGTGGCGCATCGTTCCTCGCGGGCAAGCTGGGACAGAAAATCGCAGGCGACAACGTCACCATCATCGACGACGGCACCCTACCCGGTGGCTTCGGAACCAGTCCGTTCGATGGCGAAGGCGTGCCGACGCGTAGAACCGTCGTGATCGAAAAAGGCGTTCTCGCGTCCTATCTGCTGAACACGTACACGGCAAAGAAGCTCGGACTTGCGACCACGGGCAACGCTTCACGCGGCCTGGCAGGAACTCCCGGCATAGGCCCGGGAAATTATTTTCTGCGGCCCGGACCGCGATCGCCCAAGCAGTTGATTGCGGATGTCAAAGAGGGTTTATATGTCACCGAGTTTCTTGGCCACGGCGCGAACCTGGTGACCGGCGATTATTCCCGCGGCGCATCGGGAATGTGGATTTCAGGCGGCGAATTCGCCTATCCAGTGGAAGAGATCACCGTGGCTGGAAACCTTAAGGAAATGTTTATGAACATTTCCGAGGTCGCCAATGACCTCGAGTTTCGCGGCTCCGTGGCTGCTCCCACACTGCGAATTGACGGGCTCACCGTGGGCGGCGAATAATTCGTTCCATGAAATTCGCCAAGATCGTCTTCTGGATCGCCGGCATTTGGGGCATACTGCTTCTCGCCCCGCTGTATTTCATCTTCGATCTGATCGGCCGTCAGGATCCTCCACCGATCACCCATCCCGGCTTTTACTACGGTTTCGTTAGCGTAGGCTTGGCCTTCCAGCTAGCGTCTATTTTTATTGCGCGGGACCCGGTTCGGTTGCGTCCGATGATGATTCCGTCAATCATCGAAAAATTCGGAGGCGGCGGTGCTTTTGTTGTGCTCTATTTACAGCATCGCCTCACTCCCGGCGATCTCGCGCTGGGCTGCATTGACCTGATGTTCGGCGTCTTGTTCATCGCTGCCTTCTTCAAGACCGGCAGCTAGCGAGTACAATCGTCTTGCATGGGCGGCTTGCTTCAACCAACTCCGGCAAGCGAAGAGCGCGATTCCAGCGGACGCATCATTGCTATTGCTGTCGCAGCGGTAATCGTAATTGCCGTTGGGGCTGCTCTGCTCCTGCGCACTCCGGCCAAGAAAGCGTCCGGACCGCCCCCTTACACTGCAAGTCTCAAGCTCTCGGATTTCAAGATGAGCGCCGCAGAAAATTTCGTCGGAGCTACAGTCAGCTATGTTGACGGAACTGTTACCAACGCCGGTAACAAAACCGTAACGCACGTGGTAGTTGAGGTGAATTTCAAGGACGATATGGGCCAGATGGCGCAGCAGGAAGATATTCCGATGCAAGTGCTGAAGACGGATGGGCCCTATCCCGAGGCGGTCGATTTCAGTGTTTCGCCGCTCGGTCCGGGCCAGAGCAAACCTTTCCGGCTCACCTTCGAGAGCATCTCCGCGCAATGGAACCATTCATATCCCGACATTCAGGTCACGGATGTCACGGTGAAATAAGCCCGCCTACCCGGATCCAAGACCGACACTCGATACAATGCATTCATGGCAGAAGTAAAACCATTCCGTCTGACCGAGTCGGTGAAAGCTGCGGGTTGAGCTTCCAAACTGAGTCCGGCGGCGCTGGACAAGGTGCTTGGGAAATTAGCCCGGCAACACGACCCGAACGTTCTAGTCGGCTTCGATCACGCCGACGACGCCGGAGTGTATCAAATCGCGCCCGATCAGGCTTTGGTTCAGACCGTCGACTTCTTCACGCCCATTGTCGACGATCCCTACACGTTCGGCCAGATTGCCGCGACGAACGCGCTGAGTGACGTGTACGCCATGGGCGGAAGGCCGCTCACATCGCTGGCTTTGGTCTGCTTTCCCGACAAAGCCGACCTTGAAATTCTCGAACGTATCCTCGCGGGCGGTCTTTCGAAAATGATCGAAGCTGGCTGCACCGTGATCGGCGGGCACAGCATTCGCGATGAAGAAACCAAATTCGGATATGCAGTCACCGGCCTGGTCGATCCGAGGAAGGTTCTCAAGAATGCCGGCGCCCAGCCCGGAGATGTGCTCATCTTCACTAAAGCGATAGGCACCGGGGTGATCTCGACCGCCATAAAAAAGGGTAAGGCCGAGCCGGAATGGATCGATGCTGCCGTCCTATCGATGACCACCCTGAACAAGCGCGCCGCTAACGTGATTCAGTTGGGAAACTTCCGTGTGCACGCCATGACGGATGTGACGGGCTTCGGCTTGATCGGCCACGCTCGCGAGATGATTCTCGCCTCGAATGTATCCTTCCGTTTGCGGGCTGAGAGTGTTCCGCTGCTCCCTGGCGCCGCGGACTGCGTACGCGCTGGCCACATACCCGGCGGCCTTAAGAATAACCGCGAATTTGCCGAGTGCATCGTCATCTACGAGTCGGCCCTTGGTGAAGAACTGAAGGCGCTACTTTTCGATCCCCAGACGGCGGGCGGATTACTTATCTCAATCGCCGCTGAGGATGGTGACAAACTGCTTCAAGAACTTCAAAGCGCGCAAGTCCCCGCGTACCAGATTGGCAGTGTGATTGAATCTCGAGAGCCACGCATCAGCATCTACTAGGTAGCTACCTGATAAATCCAAGACCCTTCATAGAGAGGAATCACCATGCAATTTCGCGAACTAGGACGCAGCGGCATCAAAGTGTCAGCCCTCGGCCTCGGCTGCATGGGCATGTCGGAATTTTACAGCGGACGCGACGATAACGAATCCATCGCCACGATTCATCGAGCGCTCGAACTCGGCGTCAACTTTCTCGACACGGCCGACGTGTATGGTCCATACAAGAATGAAGAACTGGTGGGTCGAGCCATCAAAGGCAACCGCGACAAGGTTGTTCTGGCAACAAAGTTCGGAATTGTCCGCGACCCTGTAAACCCAAGCGTTCGCGGAGTAAGCGGCAAGCCCGATTATGTGAAACGTTCGTGCGAGGCGAGCTTGCGCAGGTTAGGCGTTGAAACGATCGATCTCTATTACCAGCATCGTGTCGATCCAAGTACTCCGATCGAAGAAACTGTGGGTGCGATGGCGCGGCTCGTGAAGGAAGGCAAAGTCCGCCATCTCGGATTCTCTGAAGCCTCCCCGCAGACACTTCGACGCGCGGTAAAGGTGCACCCGATAGCAGCGCTGCAGACCGAGTATTCCCTGTGGAGCCGCGAACCAGAGGATGAAATTCTCGCTACCTGTCGCGAACTTGGCATCGGATTTGTAGCTTACAGCCCGCTTGGTCGCGGGTTCCTCACCGGCCAGTTCAAGCGCTTCGAAGATCTTCCGGAAGACGATTACCGCAGATTCTCTCCACGTTTCCAAGGCGAGAATTTTCAAAAAAATCTGGATCTCGTACGTCGAGTCGAGGAAATCGCGACGGAGAAGGGCTGCAAGCCGTCACAACTGGCATTGGCGTGGGTGCTGGCCCGAGACAAGAACATCGTTCCTATACCTGGGACGAAGAGACGCAAATACCTGGAAGAAAATGTCAAAGCCACCGAGATCGAGCTTACCGATGGTGATTTGCGCAAGCTTGACGAGGTTTTTCCGAGCACCGCAGTTGCAGGACTTCGCTACCCTGAGCACATGATGGCACTTGTGAATGGCTGATTTGGGCTGGTCTGTGCGACCGGCAAGGTCATGACCGAAAGTCATCTGGGAGAGTCTGGCTACGAAAGTTAGCATTTCCCCACAGTCCAGCCGTTCTGAACCGGCTTCCCCATGGACCAACGTCAGTGAGGGAGTGTCTATGGCAAGCGTCGGTTCAGCTCCAGCAACTATCAACAGCACAACCAATACAACGCAAGCCGTCGCCTCGGCGCGAGTGCGAGTAAGCGCGCGATGGTTCTATTGGATTGCAGGCCTGTCGTTGATCAACTCGGCAGTCGTGATCTTCGGCGGCAGCTTTCACTTCGTGGTTGGGTTGGGCGTCACCAGCGTGGTTGACGCATTCGCGAAGCAGGCGGGTAGTGCAGGCGTCGTGCTGGACCTGATCATCAACGGATTCGTCGCCGCCCTGTTCTTCGTGTTTGGAAATTTCGCCGGCAAAGCGCAGAAGTGGGCATTCCTCATCGGCATGGCTCTCTATGCCTTAGATGGACTGCTGCTGCTGGTCACTCGCGACATTCTAAGTGTCGGATTTCACGGTTACGCGTTGTACTGCATCTATCGCGGCTTTGCAGCCGCGAACCCGACTGGACAAGGATAGAAAAGAAGCACACAGAATTTGTGCCGCAAAGCAACGGCGGCCCATCTGGGCCGCCTCAATTCAAAACAGATTTCCCGTCTGAGACTATTGGCCGCCCTGCTCTAACCCAGAAATCCGGTTTTCGTGAATCTGAGCTATCTGGAGGAGCGTTGTGGCCGCTTCCCTCAGCGCACCAATCTGCCGCGTGTGGTCGGCAATCTGCCGTGCGTTGTCGCGCGTCATCTGTGCAATCAGTTCAACCGACTGCGTCAAAGCCTCGTGCCGCTCAGTAAGGCGATCAAGGCGCTCATCGATCGTCATCTTCCCCCTCCGCCGAGGACTTCAACAAGCGTATTCTCTCTACGCTCGCGCCGGACTCTCCCCGCCCTTCGCGATTCCCGGCCGACCCGGTTCCGGCTTCAACACCTGCTGAACTCCGCCGTCATCGGGCTTCGAAGGAGACTTCATCGGAGGCAGTTCCTTGCCATCGACCAGCAGCAATACCTCGGAGGCATCCAGCACCTCGCGCTCCAGCAATGACGCGGCAATTTTCTGCAGCGTGTCGCGATTGCCTTCCAAAATGTTCCTAGCCGTCTCGTAGCCGTGGTTAACCAGTTTGCGGACTTCAGCGTCGATCTTAATCGCGGTATCTTCGCTGTAGTCGCGATGCTGGCTGATTTCACGGCCCAGGAAAATCTGCTCTTCTTTCTTGCCGAAGGTGAGCGGGCCAAGATCGCTCATACCCCATTCGCAAACCATCTTGCGCGCCATTTCGGTAGCGCGCTCAATGTCGTTCCCGGCCCCGGTACTCATCTGGTTGAGGAAGATTTCCTCGGCCAAACGACCCCCCATCAGGATCGCGAGATCAGTCTTCAAATACTCGCGCGTGTAGTTGTGGCGGTCATCGACCGGCAATTGCATGGTCACACCCAAAGCCATTCCGCGCGGAATGATCGTGACTTTATGTACCGGATCCGAGCCCGGCAGCTTCGCCGCTACTAGCGCGTGTCCTGCTTCGTGATAGGCCGTTACTTTCTTCTCCTCATCGGAAAGGATCAGCGATTTGCGCTCTACGCCCATCAAAACTTTATCTTTGGCGACTTCAAAGTCGAACATCAACACAGCCTTGCGGTTCTGCCGCGCCGCCGCCAATGCCGCTTCGTTCACCATGTTGGCCAGGTCCGCCCCCGAAAATCCCGGAGTGCCGCGCGCCAACACGGAGAGGTCGACATCTTCTGCAAGAGGAATCTTGCGGGTATGTACACGAAGAATCTCTTCGCGCCCACGAACATCCGGGCGGCTGACGACCACGCGCCGGTCAAAGCGTCCAGGCCTCAACAGTGCGGGATCAAGCACGTCAGGACGGTTGGTCGCGGCCATCAGAATCACGCCTTCGTTCGACTCAAACCCGTCCATCTCAACCAGTAACTGATTTAGCGTCTGCTCGCGTTCGTCGTGGCCTCCGCCCAATCCAGCCCCACGGTGGCGTCCGACCGCATCAATCTCATCGATGAAAATGATGCAAGGCGCGTTCTTCTTGCCTTGCTCGAACAGGTCACGCACGCGGCTGGCGCCGACGCCCACAAACATCTCAACGAAATCCGATCCGGAGATCGAGAAGAAGGGAACATTCGCCTCGCCGGCGACAGCGCGAGCCAACAAAGTCTTGCCCGTTCCCGGAGGTCCAACCAGCAGAACACCCTTGGGAATCCTGCCCCCAAGTTTCTGAAATTTCTGCGCCTCGCGTAAGAACTCGATAATTTCGCGCAGTTCTTCCTTGGCTTCCTCCACACCAGCCACGTCCTTGAACGTGACTTTTTTCTGCTGCATGGAGAGCAACCGCGCCCGGCTCTTGCCAAACGAAAGCGCCTTGTTGCCCCCCGTCTGCATCTGGCGGATCATGAAGAACCATAGCGCGCCCAGCAGGATCAACGGCGCCCACGTGCCCAGGAGTTGTAGCGGCCAACTTCCGCTATTCACGTCCTTAACCGTGTACTGGACGTTCTTCTCCCCGAGGGTCTTGAACATATCCGGATAGGTCAGCGGAGCGACGGTATGGAAGGCAGCGCCATCGCGATCCTTGCCCTTAATCTGTTGGCCGTCAATCGTCAGGTCATGTACATTCCCCTGGTTGACGTCGTTCATGAACTGGGAGAAGCTCACTTCCTTTTCTTTTTGTCCGCTGCGGCCGGCCTGAATCACCTGCCATAAGAGAAGAGCGGACAAACCAATCACCAACCAGAACGCTACCGTCTTGACCGTTGAATTCACCAAGAACTCCTAAAGAAACCGGGGGTCTGATCGAAATACTTGAAGCCCCAAGGCTCCGCCAACCCAATTAGATGCGGTTTCGCAAATTTGGATAGGGAAAATTCCCTTGGCTCTTTATTCTATCGTGTATTCCGGAAAAAGGCGCGGCGTCTTTTTCATAACTTAAGTCATTTGGGCAACCGGGGCCGCAGCTAAATAAGGTAAGTTACGGTTTGTCTGCTCCACGGCACCCAAGCCGTAGCCGATTAGGAATACATCATCCACTAGAAAACCGAAATAGTCGGGCTGCAAGGCCACGCGGCGGGCCGACTGGCGGTCCAAAAGCGTGACGAGCTTCACCGAAGCCGCTCCTCGCGAACGTAGGTCGCTCATCAGGAATTCGCTGGTCACCCCGGAATGAACCAAGCCCTCGACCAGCAAAATATGCTGACCGCGAATATCCGGCTCATGGCTGAAGAAAATCTCCATGACCTCCGCGTTGTGATTGCCGGCCTGCTTGCTGTATTTGGGCTTGATGAACTGGCAAACCACCGGCACCTCCAGCGCACGCACCAGGTCGGCCACGAACATGAACGCGTTCTCCAGGACGGCAAGCGCTTGAACGGTCTGGCCCTGGTAGTCGTCGGATATATGGCGCGCCAGCTCTTTCACGCGTTTTTGAATCTGCTCTGCAGAAATTACCTGCCGCAGCGACTCGGCTCTCGTTGCGTTCATGAAATGTCCTTGCCCCCTCCGCAAGCTTCCACCACAAGCGATCAGTTCGGTTCTATTCGTCGTCACGATCGAGATTCATATCGCGTAATCGTCCGCGTTCCACGGCATCTCCCGGATCAACACGGCTTCCTGACCCACCCTCGCCTGCAGCTTGGCGGGAACCGGAAATCCGCGCATCCACACAATTTCGTCCCCGCTCAACGCGACCGGCCAGAGTCTGCGCTCCGCTTGCCCTAAGTGCCGCCCCTGCAGAAGCTCCTTGATCTTCTTCGCCGATTTCGTATGCGCCGGCCAGAACCTGTCTCCCGGCCGCCAATTCCGCACGGTCAATTGTGCCGGCAACAAATCCGCCCGAAGAAGTTGTTGCGGATTATACTCTGCAATTCCCTCCCCACGACCGATGCGCAATGCCTCGATAACTCCCCCCAGTTCCGCCAGCACAATGCGGCCGGGAATTGTGAGCACATATTCGTAATCCCGCGCCGGCTGCTGGCCACTCAAATCCGGAGCAACAAAAAACATCGCCTCGCTTTCGCGAACGATCTTCCAACCCAGCGGCAGCGACAACTCCTTTCCCGAAGGTCCATCGTCGCCAGCAAATCGCAGGATTTCCTCGACGTGCTTGAACTCGAGCGGAATTCCAGCTTGCTCGCCGACCGCCTTCACCACCCTTCGTTGAACCGCGACCGACTCGGTAAGAAGCCAGGGCCGGCTGAGGGAAACGTCGGAACGGGCGTCGTTCTCCTCGGCGTTGACAATCTGACCTAACGTGTCATCCCGAGCGGAGCGAGGGACCTCAGGCACGTTCGCGCCGCCACCGGCCCCGCGAGGAGTTTCCACGGCAGCCTCCGCCTGTTGCGCTCCCGCCGGTACACTCGATGCAGAGTTAAGCCGAATCTGCACCAACCTCTGCCCATCGTCAACACTCTGCGCCCCCGCATCAGCCCACTGCACCACCGTCCCCAGCCACCCCGAGATCTCATTCTCCCAATAATCCTCCTCGTCGCGGGCAATCTCCGCCAGTTCAGCAAGATTCTCGACGATGGAAGGATTGAACTCCCTCTCCAGAAGCGGAAGCACAATCTTGCGCACCCGATTGCGCGTAAACTTGGATTCGGCATTGGTAGAATCCTCCCGCCAAGGTTGTTTTAGATCGACCAAATATTGTTCCAGTTCGCGCCGCCGGATTCCAAGCAGGGGACGGATAATCTCGCCGCAGCGGTCCCCATCGTCATCACCCTCGACTGCAATGCGCGGATAGATTCCGCCAAGCCCGCGCAGGCCGGTACCACGAATCAACCGCATGAGCACAGTTTCGGCCTGATCATCAAGAGTGTGCCCAGTGGCAATCTTGTCGAGAGCGATTTCGTCCGAAGTGTGATGAAGCCTCCCAACCTCTGGGGCGGCCAAGACCGCGAAAGGCACGGCCGGGAAGGGCACGGCTTCAGCCGTGCCGTTAAGCTCTCCGGAAGATTTGGGCTTCAGCCCCTGAGGAAAGCTTTTGGGTGCCGCCGCGCTTCCAGCGCTGCGATTGAAACCGCCCCTGATTCCGGCTTCAGCCGCTGAGGTGAATTCGCCGCCCACCGCCAAGAGCCGATGAAAGAACTCATATCGCAACTCCCGCGCGGCCGCTTCAATGCCGGAATGCTCCTCAGCGGCCAACCGCGCCACATCGCCGCTCGAGCAATAAAACTCCAACCCATGCTCACGCGCCAGCGCCGCAACAAACTCCTGGTCCGCCTCAGACTCCGCTCCACGCAGCTTGTGATTGAAATGAACGACGGAAATGACGATGCCGATCCCTTGACCCAATTCGAGCAGCAGTCGCAATAGCGCTACCGAATCAATCCCGCCAGAAACCGCGACACCGATTCGGTCACCAGCCAGCAGAAGCTCATTCCGCCGGATATCGACCAACACGCGATCGGCAAGCGAGTGCACGCAATCATGGTACATTGCGCGTCCCTAACCAGGGCGGCGGCCTACGGACCGAGTGCCACCGTCCGTGAGCGTCGCGCTCACAGGCCATCTTGAGGGGTTCTTCCTCGAAACAAGTTGGTCAGGTGGTGCGCAAAATTCGGCCAGCACAAGAAGCTTAAACCCAGAAGCGCCCCGGCAACCCGTGCGTACTCAAGTCTCGGCCCCGGGAGATAGTATCCTACGTCGAATCCAGCCGTGACGGCCGACCAGCGGACAAGGCGCGAAAGGCCGTCTAAGGGATAATCAACCTCGGCCTTCCTACGAATGGCCCAGACCGATAACCAGATGCACCCGATTTTTGCCGAGAAACTCGCATAGAACGATAGGAAGCTCGCGACTACCATAAGCTCCTGCGCAATCGGCCCTCGCCTAGGATTCTCGAATCAATCTAACCCTACACTCTTCTCCGCAATCAAGTTCCCAATCTTCCCCACAAACTCCGCAGCCCCCATGTCCTCAGTCTTCTCTTTCCCACGCGTCCGCACGTTAACCTTGCCAACCTCAGCCTCTTTATCCCCGACCACGAGCAAGAACGGCACCTTCTGCAGCGCATGTTCGCGAATCTTGGCATTCATCTTTTCATTGCGAGCATCCACTACCACGCGCACGCCGATCGCCTTAAGCTGATCCGCGACTTTGTTCGCATACTCCGCATGGCGCTCGCTGATCGGAATCATCGCCACCTGCACCGGCGACAGCCAAACCGGAAACGCGCCCGCGTAGTGTTCGATCAGCACTCCGAAGAAGCGCTCGACTGATCCAAATAGTGCGCGATGCACCATCACGGGCTGTTTGCGCGAGCCATCCTCGGCCACATACTCCAGGCCGAAGCGCTGCGGCAGGTTGAAGTCAACCTGTACGGTCGAGAGTTGCCACAACCGCCCGATAGCGTCCACCAGCTTGATGTCGATCTTCGGCCCATAAAATGCCGCCTCGCCAGGGATGGTCTTGAATTCAATCTTCCGGCGCTCCAGCACCTTCTTTAGCGATTCGGTCGCGTGAACCCATTGCTCTTCGCTGCCCACAAAATTCTTCCGGTCGTTAGGATCCCAGGTTGAAAGCTCGGTCTGGAATTGGGTGAAGCCAAAATCCTTCAACACATCCAGCGCAAAGTCGAGACAG
>Ga0116105_1000253_pt1 | contig 15602 bp, 18 predicted proteins | sample June2015DPH_6_20_FD_89716 | JGI IMG/M metagenome (GOLD analysis project Ga0116105, IMG submission 89716) | Peatland microbial communities from SPRUCE experiment site at the Marcell Experimental Forest, Minnesota, USA - June2015DPH_6_10 | ecosystem: Environmental > Terrestrial > Soil > Wetlands >... | reverse complement strand
TGGGCTTGGAATTTCGCGTTAGCCCTTTTCCTTCACAGAGTTTTCTTGTTGCCCCAAAGACACCCGGAGCCTCGGATCTCCCCATGAAAGGTAATTAAGTCATAAAATAGGTATTAAACTATAATACCTTATAATGATATAATCCAATCTTGAAGGGATCCAGACCGGATCCTTGGGAAGATCGTGGGTTGCTGGGGGCGAGCTAATAATCGGGAGGCGGGAAATGGCAGCTGCATCGGAAGTTCAAATCAAAGTAGCGGACGAGGTCTGGATCGCCGCCGCACTCCTGCATCGTGAATATCCAACCCGTGCGGACTTCGAGATCGAGGAAATCACCCAGCGCGCAGCTAAGGGAGCGGGCAAACAGCCGCTTCGCGCGGGAGTCTACGTCCATATCGTTCAACACTGCGTTGCCAATCGGCCGCCGAATCCCGGCCGCTATCGCATGCTTTTCGAGACTACGCCCGGCCGACGTCGCTTGTTCCGTACCGGAGACAGTTACGATCCCGCTCGCGAAGGCTCCAAAACGATTCCAGAACGTGACGAAATTCCGGCGCAATACGGTGTGCTCATCGACTGGTATCGAAGCTGGGATCGAAACAGCTATGAGGACCGCATCAAGAACGATCCTTTGCTTGCGCTCTACGGCTCCGGCAAGGATCTGTGGGCGGATGAACCCGCCGATGAATATATCCGCCGCTTGCGCGAGGGATGGGAGTGAGCCGCATCTTTTGGGATTCGAACCTATTCATCTATTTTTTTGAGGGAAGCGACGCCCGCTCGGCTGCCACGAAGCAACTCCGCCAAAATATGCTGGATCGGGGCGATCAGCTGTTCACGTCCACATTGACGGTCGGGGAAATCTTGGTCAAACCCGCAGCCAAGGGCGATCACGCACGTTGCCGGCTTTACGAAGAGGCCCTGGGAAAGACTTCCATAATCCTGCCATTCGACTTGAAAACCGCGCGTCGATACGCCACGATTCGCGGCACAGCTTCGATCAAAGGCCCGGACGCGATTCAGCTCGCGTGTGCCGCCGAGGCAGGGATCGACCTGTTTGTCACGAACGACAATCACCTCAAAGGCAGGCGTGTGGACGGAATTCAGTTCATCGTCGGACTGGACCAAGTCCCTTTGTGAACCGGCCTACGCCGCGAGTTGTTTCAATATCTCTCTCCCCAGCTTCTGCGCTTCGCCAAAAAACTTCTGATACTCAACGAATAGGCGGTTCAGCTCCAGAGATTTGTCGGCTGAGAGCTGCTTGCGCAGCATCATGTCGCGCACGTGCACGGGGTTGGGCAAAGTTGCGTCTTCTGTGAGTTCTTCCAGCGCCGTATTGGGATCGTAGTGATACATCGGAGTATTGTAGCGCTGGCTGCGAATTCTTCCCGTTGGGAGCCGCCTGGACGGCGGCGCTACACGAGATCGGTGCTCCACAGATCGTGGAGGTGCACTATTCCCTTCAGCTCTCCGTTATCGTCGACGACCATCAGCGAGGTAATTTTCTTTTCTTCCATCAAGGCCAGCGCGGCGGCGGCGAATTCTCCGGGAGCTATTGTCCTGGGACCCCGCGTCATAGCCTCGCTTGCAGTCAGATCCATCACATCTTTGCCGCGATTTTGAAGCAGCCTGCGCAAATCGCCATCGCTGATAACTCCGACTAGCTTTCCGTCATCCACCACGGCCGTCACACCGAGTTTCTTGCGCGACATTTCATAAATTACGTCTGGCATCTTGGTGTGCAGGGTCACGCATGGCAACGCGTCCCCGGAGTGCATCAGCGTCTCAACGCGGGCCAGGCGCTTGCCGAGTCTGCCGCCCGGGTGCAGATTGGCAAAGTCTTCTTCCCTGAATCCGCGCTTCTGGCTGAGCGTGACCGCCAGGGCATCGCCGAGCGCGAGCATGGTCGTGGTCGAGGCGGTCGGTGCCAGTCCCAGGGAGCACGCTTCTTCTGCAATCGAGCAGTCGAGAGCTACGTCGGCGGCTGCGGTTAAAGTCGAGATTCGCATAGGGGATGATTCGCGCGCTGCGCTTGCAGGCCTGAATATTTCATCTCCCGTCATCGCAATGAGCGGAACCCGCAGGCGCTTGATGGTCGCGAGTAAGGCCAGAATTTCTTCCGTTTCCCCGCTCGCGGAGAGTGCCACCACCACATCGCCGCGCACTACCATACCCAAGTCGCCGTGCAGCGCCTCCACCGGATGCAGATACAACGCCGGCGTTCCGGTAGAGCTGAACGTAGCCGCGATCTTGCGCGCGATCAGGCCGCTTTTGCCCATCCCGGTGACCACCACTCGGCCGGCGCAACAAAACAGCAACTCTACGGCTCGTTCAAACGCTGCGGACATCGGGCCGGCAATGCGATCGGCGAGGGCGCGCAACGCCTCTGCTTCGATTCGCACTACGTTTTCGCCGATTTTGTTCATGCTGTCGAGCAAGCAGGATGTTAACAAAAAAGCCAACTCACGGCCCTCGAATTGTGAGTTCTCACTTTTCAGAAATGTTCCTCAAAGCTTTGCGGGTGGACTGGCTTTTGCCCCAGAATGGCTAGCCCTTTGGCTTGGATGATCCGGTCCCATGGCCCAGCCTGCCAATTGTCGCGAATCTTTTCCGGATGATTCCAGGGCGGCACCGCAAGCATGAGGTTGCGTCCAGTTGAATGTGCGTAGGGTTCGTACATCGAGCGCAATCGGTCCAGCTTCTGACGGGCATCGTCGGTTGCGCGCAGCTTCAGGCCGCCGGCGGCCAGCTTGTCGCGCAGGGCATTGAAATTTTCATCCGACAGCCGCTCCGGGGCAGTCGGATCGTATTGGGCGTTCACGACCTGCGCCAGATCCACAGCGGCGTGGCGCGCCATGGCAAAAGTTAACCGCGCCTGGCCCGGGTGCACCCCTTCAATTCCGGCGAGGATCAGAGATGTCACATCCAGCATTGTGGTGAGGGCGCCCAGCCACGATTGATTGCTGTGTTGCGAACGAAAAAAACTGAGAACCGGATAAGAGATGTGGCTCTCCAGCAACTCCGCCGCCCAGCGCTCCCAGTCGCGCAACACACCATCGAGCACTATCTGCTCGATGGCTGGATTTTCCGAGCTTCCGGCCAAGCGCACCAGCAACTCCGTCGCGGTAGGGGGCGAGCCGGCGCGCGCGTCCAACATGGAAATCTGAATCTCACGCCTTGAGAAGGATGCGTAGACGACCGGGATATAGCCGATTACTACTCCGAGAAATGCAAATCCCATGCCCGCTTCCAGCACGGAAAGCCCGCGGGCCAGTGCTGTCGTCGGCAAAATGTCCCCGTAGCCCAGCGTAAAGAAAGTCTGGCCGCTTTGATAGATAATCCGTCCGAAGGTGATCGGCTCTTGGCCGAGCTGCTCGTGCCCGCCGATACCGTATTGCAATAGAGCGAAGCCAAAAATCAGGCACGTGGCCCAGAATGCCAGCAGCATGATCAGAGACAAGGGGCCGAAGTATCCTAGAAAACCTTGCTGGCGAGAAGGCGTGCGAATGTGCTCGGCAATACGCCGCCACGGAATCCAGGTGCGGCGGTAAAACCACGCCGTCAGCTTGAAGTGGCGGGTGACGCGGCGCGGGAGAACTACCGTCTCAAAGGCGTCGAGAAAGACCACCCATAAAATTACGAATCCAAAAATGATCGCCAATATGCTGCCATGAGGATTCATAGCTATCTGTCCGCGTAAACAAATGTGGAAGGAAAGCGTACCAGATTCGGCATCCGGCTTTCGCGCGCAAAATACTGCAGGGCTGGCCGACGGTTCTTTACTGCGGCTTCGAAGGCGCGGGCTGAGCTTGTCCGGGAGCTGCGTTTGCCGGTGGCGTGGCAACCGGCTTTTTAGGTACCGGTTTCTTCTTCACTGCCGGCTTCTTCGCCGGTTCGGTGTCGTCCACTACCGTTTTCTTCGGCGGCGTCGCTGGGATCGCAGCCTGCGCCGCTTTCAGGTCGGCGCGCAGGCGCACAATTTCCTGCTCCTTCGAAGCCGCGAGTGTATTCATGCGCTCCGCGAATTGCTTGCGGGATGCTTCAAAGGCACTGAGATCGTTGGAGAGTGCCTGAAAATCATCCTTGGGCCCGAAGGCGCCGGCCGATTCTACCACTCCGCTCATTACGTTATAAAGAGCGTCCAGATTGCGGTAGAGCTTGAAGGTCGCGGAAAGGTCTTCTGGCGCGCCGCGCAACTGGCCAATCATTTCCGGCAGCGCGCTCTGCAGATTGCGCTGGATGGAATCGACGTCACTCAACGACTGCTTCTTGGTTGAGCCATCCGTTTTCCAGCGCTCGATCCGCAGCTTTGTAAGATCAGCCTGCGAAGTCTTGGACGTCCCTTCCAACTGCGTGAGTAGTCCGCCGAGTTGCGTTACCGAGGCGTAGGAGACTGGACCGCCCTGCGCCGACATAGCCGCAGGGGAAATGCTGCCTTGCACTGAGTATTGAAGATCGGGGTGAACTGCCGCGGACTGTGTTGCGGACTGGGTTAGGGCGGGTCCAGCGCACGACAGCCAACAAAGGCCGAGACAGAAAGAGATAAGTTCAGCGTTCATGAGTTGTAAGACGGCGGCGGAATGCGTGCATCAGAATAGTCGATACGGTGAGGATACTACAAGACATGCACGTTCGATTTGCTTTCCATGCCGGCGAACGAACTACAATTTAGGGATGGAGCGCAAAATCTTTTGGATGACTTTCACGGTGCTGGGCTTAGCAGCCGATTTTTTGCTGCCCATCTGGTGGGGCCTGATCGCGACCGTTCCCATCGGCTTTATTGCCTGGTGGGTGGCTTACCGCAGCGAATGGTTCTGAGGCGGGCTAGCCTTTTGACGCGGACTAAGTTGAGGAAGAAGTTGTGGAAGATTGCGTCATGGTGAAGGAGCCGGACGCAGCGGTGCAGCCAGTGCTGGTTCCCTGCAGCACCCACGTGCCGAGAACTGTTCCTCCACTTATCACAGAGCCGGTTGCCGTCCCGGTCACACTGGTGCTGGTTAGCGTAAGCGTGTTGCCGTTTGCGGTCACCGTAAAGGAAAACGTGCTGTCGGTCAGCTGGTCCGCGGAATTGATACTGAGCATGAACGTTCCGCTTGGAGTCGCGCCGGTCACGGGAAAGCAGGCGCCCTGGTTGTTGTTCAGGAACTGAAAATTAGTTACCGACAGAGCCCCGTTCGTTCCGACAGCGAATTGAGTAACAAAACTGAATCCGGATGCCGTGCCGTCGCCGCCGGACAGAGCGGCCTGCCATACGCCACTCGCGTCATTCTGCGCATTCGGCGCATTCGAGCTGCTGCATCCACTCGTCCACGCGACGAACGCCAACAAGGCACAAACTGCAACCGCTCTCATGAATTCCTTCATTGTTTTGGAAACTAGAATTTTACCGCAAAATCTCCAGATGCGCCCACGCATTGGGTGGATGTATACCACCCTCGCTTTTTCGCGTCCGCGGCTTGCGCTTCGTCCGCCGCTTAAGCCAGAATGACTGTTCCACGGAGACCACTCATCTATGTATTTGCAGCCGGTTGTGCGATGTAAGAACCCGGATTGTCCCACCCCCAGCGCAGCGCGCATTCGTCTTCCTTATCCCAATCCACCCGCAAGCGGAGAAGCACCACCCGACTGGCCGCCGGAAGGGTGGCGGGTGCGATTGATCTGCGGAGGCTGCGACCATTGGTATATCTACGAGAAGAGCGATATTCAGTGGGCGCCTTACACTCGTCCGTTGTCCGAGGAGACCCGGGTCGACTTCTTGTGTGCGGAACTGGAGTGCGGCGAACCAGGTTGCGGATCGCGGACGAAGTGGTGTGTGCTGGATAGTAACCAGATGTCGGAGAGCGAGGCCTTGGAGTTTGTGTTGCGCGCTGACCCGGTGGCGGTTTGCGAGAAGGGGCATCCGTTCTCGATTTCGGGAGTGGCGTCCAGCTCTGTGAGAAAGGCCGACTCGGTCTGACGCGACTCTGTCATCCTGAGCGGAGCACCTAACTTCGCGAAGCGAAGTAGGTGCGGAGTCGAAGGATCCCTACCAGTCCGGGCCGTTTCTTGAAGATTCAAGGCGTTCTTCTCCGCTTCTTGCGGGACCGGCGAGGACGACGGTCCATTCCATCGAGATACTCCCGCAGCGTTATTGAATCGCCGCGCCGGTAGGCGGCCATGCCACGCCGGTACGTGCGCGCCTCGACCGGAGTTAGCACCTCAGTAGGCATAAGATCCGCCGACATATATACGCTCAACTCCTCCCTCACAGGTTCTGAGCGCTTTCGATGCTCCGCCTTCATGGCTCGCTCGATTTCCTTCGCCATCGCCGGCGGGAGGAATACTACAAACGTGGTGGTTTCTCGCATGGTTGTTGCTTTGTCATACCCAGTAAGGCAACTTAACCACAGCCTCGGCTACTTTATGTGATATCCCGAGACTCTCCACTTCCCATCCTTATCCAACATCGGTGTCACGGTTTCGACCGCTGCCTGCTTGTGTTCGAAACTGCTGTCGTACTGGATAACCACATACTCGCCATCGGGAGCGCCTGGAAGCGATGTTTTGTAGGTGGCACCCTTCAGCTTGCGGGAAAGCAGTTTGCCCAGCGGCTCGCGGCTTCCATGCAATGCCTTTCGCCAATCTTCTTTGGTAACGGCCGTCTTGAAGAGCTGCGCCGCTTCCTGCCAGCTCTCATCAGACTTGCCGGCGTCCACCAGAGCCAGCCAGGACTCCGCGGACTGCACCGCCAGCTGTTCCGGCTTCTGCTGAGCCCAAACGGACGGGCAGGCGCCTACGACTACCAGTACCAGCAGAAGGCTCGCGGCAAACTGGACCTCCATTTGCCGAAATCCTAGCTTCATTTCTTTTTTCACGGTAACCCCCTATGTGTCATTTACGCGCCCCGCTTGCCCTTCAACTCCGCCAGCAACTGCTCAATACGATCTTCTTTTTCCAGCGCGGCCAGACGGTCTTCCATATTGTCGCCGGCGATTTCGGACTTGGCCTGGCTCACCGCTTCCGAACGCGCTACTTTTCGCGTCATGCGGTCGAAGGCCGCGGCTTTCGAGCCGTCGCCCATCGCCAGTCGAGCATCGCTCGCCTTGCCCACAGCGCGGGCGCGGCGGTTCTGCGCGATCAGCAGCTCGGCCTTGGCTTGTGCCTCGGTCAGCTTCTGATCGAGTTGTCGCAGGGCCGACTTCAAGTTGTCCACCTGCGCTTTCTGGTCGGCTACCTGCTGCGCGAAGTTCTCGCTCAGCTCGCGATAGCTTTCGACTCGCTGCAGTGAGGCGCGCGCCAGGTCGTCCTGCTTTTTATCGACCGCGAGTTCAGCTTTGCGCATCCACTCGGCAACCTTGTCGGCGTTCTCTTTTTGTTTCTTCTCCAGCAGATGCTCGTCGGCGATAGCGATCGCCACCTGCGTCTTTACCTGCAGCAGTTGATTCTGCATATCGAGAATCACCTGCTTGATCATCTTCTCCGGCTCCTCTGCCCTGTCGATCAAGTCGTTGAGGTTGGCCCGAACTAATGTGGAAACGCGCTCTAGTAGTGCCATGGTAAACCCCCTTTTTCTCAGCTTCCAGTTCCTAACTGTCGGTTTCGTTTTGCTGCTTCGCAGTGCGCGCACGTAGGTCGGCGCAGCGTGCTGCCGATGGCGATGCCGATTGCCATACCGATTCCCAGCCATAGGGCGACGTGCCCTGCTAGCACGCCTAGCATGACGCCTAATGCCGCGCCTAACGCTATTCCCAGACTCATTCCTTTCGACTTCGTGGTCATAACACTTGCTCCGATTGCTCGCTTCGCTCGCGGGATAGCCGAGGCGGCTGTCCCCAACGAGCTAACGAGGCCTCTACTTACCATCCACCACTGGCGGTTTCGGGCCGTTGTCGCCCAACTGGCGTACTTTGCCCAGCAGTTCTGACAGCGGCATTCCGGAGAGTGTTTCAAATAGAGCCGGCACTTGCGCCGCCATCTTCGCGATGTCGCCGGTGATTTTGTTCATGCCGGAGGCATCGCCGTTGCCGGTTGAGACGATCGTGATTTTGTCGACATTCGCCAGCGGGCTGGCCAATGCCCGTACCACTTCCGGCATGCTGGTGAACAGCTTATCGATGACCGCAGCCTGGTTGTATTGCTGATAAGCTTCGGCTTTGACATTCATCGCCTTGGCTTCGGATTCACCCTTCTTGAAAATGATTTCCGCTTCGGCTTCGCCTTGCGCTCGGATTGAAGACGCATGGCCCTCAGCTTCCGCGATCAGGCGCTGCTTTTCGGCGGCGGCCAGAGTCTCGATTCGCTGGCGCTCGATCTCCGCGCCTTTCAACACAGTCGCGATCAGTTCTTTCTCGCGGCGATTGATTTCCGCCTCTTGAACCTTCACCTGCTGCTCTTTCTCAATCTGCTGCACCTTCACCTGCTCGGCGATTACTTGCTGTTGCATGATGTTGGTTTGAATGTCATAAGCTTTGTCGGCCTGCGCCTGCTGGCGCTTTGTGACTTCCAGGAATTGCGCTTTCTTTACTTCGAGATCGCGCTGCGATTCGGCTTGCTTGGCTAGAGATAAGGTTTCGGCCAAAACCCGCTCCTGATCGGCTTGCGCTTTCGCTACTGCCGCCTCGCGCTGTGCCAGTGCGCGCTTAATGGCGGTATCGCGGTCAGCTTCAGCTGTGGCTACATCGGCGTCGCGCTTGATGCGGGCTACGTCCGGCTTGCCCATGTTGGTGATGTATTCGTTCTTGTCGCGGACTTCTTTAATAGTGAACGAAATCACTTCCAGGCCCATCTTGTTCATGTCCTCGGCGCAGGTGCCGCGCATGCGGTCGGAAACCATCTCTGGCTGTTTGACGATTTCCTCCACGGTAAGCTGGCCGATGATGCCGCGCAGGTGGCCCTCCATCACCAAGCGGATCAGTCCCTCGCGCTCTTGATCGGTTTTCGTGAGAAATTGCTCGGATGCGGTCAGAATCGACTCGGTGTCGGATTTCACTTTTATCTGTGCAACCGCCTCCACTGTTACGGCTACGCCTTGCTTGGTGTAAAGATCCTGCTGTGGGGCAACGTCGAACGACATCAGTTCGAGCGAAAGATCGCGGCAGACCTGCACCATGGGAAATACCAGCGTGCCGTGGCCTTTCACCACGCGCGTTCCACCCAGGCCGTAGACGATTAGCGCCTCGTGCGGACCCGCTTTGCGATAGAGCCTGGCCATTCCGCTCATCAGGAACAGGAGAACCATCACTCCCAGGCCAACGAAAATCCATAACTCAACCATCCGTGACATCTCGAACATAAACGCCTCCCCCCACACAAACCTTGCGGTTATGAGTGCTAATGATGCTTGCTCTTCAAAAAGTCGCGAGTCATCGCTTGCTTTCTTCGATAGCGCCTGTGGGAGAAATTTCGTCGTCTCCCGACATCTCGCTCCACAACCGCACGTAGGCAATTCCCTTCTCGTAGCGCGTGACCACAACCTCAACTCCCTTAGCAATGGCGCTGCCGTCGTCGCTGCGCGCGCCGCACACTCGGCGGGTTCCCATTTGCCTGTAAATCAGTTCGCCGGTACCACCGGCACGAATCGGGCTGCACACGCGTCCCAGCACTCCGGCCATTTCATAGTCCGCCGGGTCCATGAACTCTTCATGCGACATCAGCACCTTCGTCAGAAAGAGAAACACAATTCCTCCGCCGACCAACCCGCTGACAATAGAAGCGAGCAGCCCGAATCCCACCCAGACCGCGGAGTAGCGAGTGAGCAGGTATCCGGTTCCGCCAAACCAAGCCAGGAAGGCAGTGAGCGTGACGAAGTTGAAGGGCGAGATGCCTCCGCTCTGCGAGCCCCGAACCGCTCCCGCGCTGCTTCCCGGGGAAACATGCCCTCCGCCAACCGGCGCATGGCCTACCGGACCCGAAGGCAACTGTGCCCCGCCATGAAAGTGCGGCAGATGCACGCGGCCGGAGCGCGCGCCTCCGAACACAAATGAAAAGAAGCTCAGGCAGAAGCCGACCGCGAAACAGATCAGATAAAAGTCCGCCCATGTCATCGCGTGATTCATCTCGCTCGCCTCCTTTCCCCACTCGCTACCCGGCCGTGCGGCTGGCCATTATTCCCTCGCTTCGCCAGTTCCGGCCGCAATGCATCAAGCAAACGATCCGCCAATCCGGGCGTGTCGAGAATCGCACCCAACAGCAGCAGGCATCGGCGCGTGTCTTTCTCGCGCGCGGCCTTCATCAATACGTCGCTCAGCTCCGGATCGCTGACGAAGCGCTCGGAACCTTGCAGCAGCCATACATCCAGCTTGCCTTCCGTCGTGCGCAAATCCGAAGTCAGCTCGGCATGGTAGCCCTCCGGGTCGTCCACCAGAAAGCCGGGATGGATTTTGAAGAACTTCGCCAGCAGAGCGCGTGAGGATTGCGTCATGTGCGGCCGCGCCCCATTTTCGATCTGCGACAGATAGGACTGGCTGATGCCCTGGCGCAGTTCCTTGCGGACCGCCTTCACGATCTCCTGCTGCGTCATGGGACGCCCCAGGCCGCGCAGAGAGCCTTCGACCTCTCGCAGGTAACGGAATTTCTCGCCCAGAGTCATATCATCAATTGCGATTTTTATATCGCAATTTGTAATTTCATGTCAAGCAATGAATCTTCCCGCATTTCAGCGGCTTAAGCGGCTGCGACATGGGCCTCTTCGGAAAATAAGGAGTTCGTAGAACTTCGGAGAGATTGATTTATACTTCCGGGGCGCGCTGCAGCCCCCGCCCGCGCCACCTTTGATTTTCGGTCCAAACTGGATGGAGTCGTCCCGATGAAACGTGTAGAACGCCGTTCGCTCGCTGCCGCAGCTTTATTATGCTTCTGGGCCGCATTACCCGGCTTTGCGGCTACTGAACAAATCCTGCATAGCTTTTCCGCATTTCCTCACGGCGACAATCCCTCGGGGCTAGTCGCCGATACTGCGGGAAATTTCTATGGAACGGCCCAAGGCGGCAGCTACAACGAGGGAATCGTTTACCGGCTGGTGGCGGACTCGAACGGGGACGTGACGCAAACTGTGCTTTACAACTTTACGGGCGGACTCGATGGCGGTAATCCGGGGGGCATTACGCCGGATGGAAGAGGGAACCTCTACGGTTTTGCCTCCCTCGGAGGTTCGCAAGGTTACGGAACTTTCTTCCGGCTGTCGCCCGCGAAGGGATCAGCTTGGAGTCTCACCGTTCTCTACAATTTTTCCATTGGAAGGTCCAACCCGTTTTTTTCTGGGCCGTGCACCGATGGAAAAGGAGATTTCTTCACGGCCGGTGATTTTTCACTCCCCGCAGGCTCGATCGCCGAGTTCAGCCAGACCAATGGAGTCTGGAGCGAAAACGTAATCTATACCTTCACCGGAGGCGCGGATGGCGGGAATCCCGGCAGTCCGTGCTATGCCGACTCCGAAGGAAACCTGTACGGCGTTGCAACGACGGGCGGCGGGAGCAACGGTGGCGTGGTTTATAAGCTGACTCATTCCGCCAACGGAGTCTGGACTGAGTCGGTACTGCACAACTTTTCCGGCAACAGGGACGGCGACTATCCGCAAACCGATCTGACGGCCGATTCGGCGGGAAATCTATACGGCCTCACCGGGTACGGCGGCAACACCACTTGCGGGGAACATTTGGGCTGCGGCACGGCTTACAAGATGACCAAGTCCGCCAATGGCCACTGGACGGAGAGTGTGCTCTACGAATTCTCTGAGGGCACTCCGTTGAATTCGCTGGGGCCCTCTAACCTTGCCATCGACGCTGCGGGAGATTTGTTCAGCAACACCTACTCGGGCGGCGCCGGCAATTGCTATAGCGGATGCGGAACGCTGTTCGAGCTTTCTCCGGGCGAAAACGGCGAGTGGACGGAGTCGATTCTTTCGAACTTCGCGGCCGAGCCTGGAGGCTACAATCCCTCCGGCGGCCTAGTGTGGGGGCCGGGAGGTCGCCTTTACGGCACGACCACTTTAGGCGGACTGGCCGGAGGCATCAACGGGACCGTCTTCGAAGCCACGCCGAATGCGGACGGGAGTTGGACTGTCACTACCCCGTTTGCCTTCCCTACTACGGACGGCGACGTTTCCCAATCAACTTTAATTGAAGATGCGGAGGGAAATCTGTATGGCACGACCGCCGAGGGAGGGCTGGATAACATCGGCACGGTATTCAAATTATCGCCTGCCTCGGGAAAATGGAAAGAGCAACTTCTTTTCGAATTCGTCGGGACAATCGACGGCGCTGCCACCGGATCGTTTCCCAGCGCTGGCTTGGTTATGGATTCCGCGGGAAATCTTTATGGAACCGCCTTCGACGGAGGAGCCAGTAATTTGGGAGCGGTCTTCGAACTCTCCCCGACTGCGACCGGCGAATGGGACGAGACTGTGTTGTATTCCTTTGTTGGCGGCAGCGACGGAGCGAATCCTGCTGCGGTCCTGATCTTCGACTCTGCCGGCAATCTTTTCGGGACAACAGAGTACGGCGGCTTGTATTCCAACGGCACGGTCTTCAAACTTTCTCCCGGCGAGCGCGGAGCGTGGACGGAAAGCGTGCTCCACAGCTTTGCCGGCTATCCCGCTGACGGCGCCTACTCCTTGGCGAGTCTCGTCTTTGACAGCAAGGGCAATCTTTACGGTACGACGTCGAAGGGCGGCAGCAGCCCGAACTGCGGGACCATCAAGAACCCCGCAGGCTGTGGCACGGTATTTGAACTATCGCCAGCCGCGCATGGTCAATGGACCGAGACACCGCTTTACTCTTTCACCAGCGCCAACGATGGAGCATTTCCCTACGCAAATCTCATCTTCGACGGCGCCGGCAATCTCTACGGAACAGCCGAGCAGGGAGGTGTGAGCGGGAAGTGCCAAAACGCTAAGTTTTCCACCTGCGGAACAGTTTTTGAGCTCATGCCCGGCGGGGCCGGAACCTGGACACAGAAAGTGCTTTACGCCTTCAAAGGCTACAAGACCGATGGAGCCTTCCCGCAGTCGGGACTGGTGATGGACAGCGCCGGCAATCTCTATGGAACGACCGTGGTCGGCGGCAATGTTAGCGATCCGCTGGACAACCAAGGATTGGGCACGGTTTTCGAATTGTCACCAACATCAGGTGGCGAGTGGACCGAATCGGTTCTACATAATTTCCAACTCGGATCGGACGGAGCGCTTCCCGTATCGGGCCTAGTAATGGATAACTCCGGCAATCTTTTTGGCGCAACCGCGGGCAACGCCTACGAGGGCGGCAGCGTTGTGTATGAAATCACGCCTTAGGCGGAAGGCCAAGGCCGGAGGGGCATCCCTCCCCAGAAGTCCAAGTAGTCAATATCAATCCGACCGTAGCCTGTGAATGCAACTCCAATGCGCAGCCATTCGAGGCACGATAGAATGGTGTTCCTTTTGCGTCTCTCCGAAATGAAAATCAGTTTGGCACAAACAGGTGCGGCTGAAAGATTGGACTTTCCGCGCCAATTCCAGGAACGGCCCGAAGTCACCGCTAGCCTTAGCAAAGACCGTTGCGCAAAAATCCGCTGGATTTTCCGCTGCCTCGCAGTCGGATTGGCCACTGCGCAGATCATAGCCGGCCGCAACACATTCGGTCCCGATCCCCGGTCGTACATGGAGCTGGCTGGAGCCATCCTGCGCCACGACTGGGCGATGGTGCCCAACGCATACTGGAGCGCGCTGTACCCGTGGCTGCTAGCTGCGGTCTTGGGCATCGTCAAGCCTTCGCTGCGCTGGGAGTTTCCCGTGGCCCACGCGCTTTCGCTGCCCATGTATTTGGCCTGCATGGCGGGCTTTGAATTCTTCTGGTCATGTTTGCTGCGCTTCAGGCGCGCGACCGCTCAGGCATCCGCAACAAGCGCGCGCATTCCCGATGCGCAACTTTGGATGCTGGGCTATTCATTTTTCATCTGGTCCACCGTTGGGGATCTGGTCCTGCTGATTAATCCCGACCTTCTTGTAGCCACAGCTGCTCTTCTGGCCTCTGGAATGTTACTGCGAATGCGGATGGGGCGCGGCGCTACGCGCTCCTTATATTTGTGGTTCGGGCTTTGCCTGGGACTCGGCTACCTCGCGAAGGCCATCCTTTTTCCCATGGCGTTCGTTTTTCTGGCAGCAGCGGCAGCCATTCCGAAATCTGCATTGAGGCAGAGCAGCCGGAATATTGCCCTCGCTGGTTTGATTTTCGCGGTTATGGCTGCACCGGAAGTCGCTTTGTTGTCGCACGCCAAAGGACACCTCACCTTCTCCGAGACCGGCAAGCTCAATTTCGCCTGGTTCAACTACAAACTGCCCTACCACAACTGGCACGGTGAACCCGCGGGCGCGGGGAAACCCGTCCATCCCACACGAAAGCTTTTCGGGCATCCCGCCGTGTATGAGTTCAACGGGCCCATCCGAGCGAGCTATCCGCCCTGGTATGACCCCACCTACTGGAACGAAGGCTTGTCGCCTGCGTTCAATATAAAGGCAGTGGCCAACCACCTGGTTCACAACCTATTTGAATTAGGCGGAATGATGCTGCACCCAACCGCGTGGGTCATCGGGATTGTGCTGATTTTTCTTGGGTCCGATGTAAGGCAGACGCTAAAGACCGTCGCCGCGTATCCGCATCTCATCGCGCTTGCGCTCATTGCGTTTACGGCATTCTGCCTAACCTCGCTACAGGGACGATTCCTGCCGCCGTGGGAGTTGCTGATCTGGGGAACTATCCTTACAGCTGTCTACTTAAGGCCGCTGGCCGCTCCGCTCTATCGCGCCGTTATCGCCCTTGTATGTTTCACAATGCTGTTTGCAGTTGCTTACCTTATACGTGGAGAGTCCATTCACGGCTTCCATAACGACGCCAGCGCAGAGTATGCGATTGCGGATGGACTGCAGAAAATGGGCGTGCATCAGGGAGAAAAAGTGGCGGCCGTCGGCTTCGACATGGACGCGCACTGGGCTTATTTGGCTGGTTTGAATATCGTCGCTGAGATCGGGACAGATGAAACCTGCCTTTTCTGGAGCGAGCCGAGGGAGATTCAAGATCAAGTCATGAAAAAATTTGCTCAAGCCGGGGCTACAGTGGTGGTTGCAAATACCGGCGGCGGAATCAGAACGACCTCCCGCGCTGTGCCGCTTGATCTCGCTGGCTGTGCTCGTCCCGGGGCCGGTTGGCGCAAGCTGGAGGGCAGCCCGGATTACGCATTTTTTCTGAAGTAGGCTCCGTTCATATTCAGAACGAGAAATCGGTGTGCAACCACATTTGATCTCGTAATCTACAGTCCCGCTTCGATACGCGACCGGGGATCGAGGTAATCGCGTAGAGCATCTCCGATGAAGTTGAAGGAGAGCACGGCGAGCATTACTGCTAGTGCGGGAAAAAGCACGAGATGCGGCGCGTCGAACAGGTGGGCGCGGCCGTCGTTCAACATTGTGCCCCAGCTTGCGGTTGGCGGAGGCACGCCTAAGCCGAGAAAGCTCATCGGGGCTTCGGCGAGGATCGCACCCGCCATGCCGATGGCCGCCTGCACGATCACGGGCTGAATAATGTTCGGCAGGATGTGGCGGACCATGATGCGCAAGTCGCTTGCGCCCAGGGCGCGTGCGGCTTCCACAAACTCGC
>Ga0116105_1000251_pt1 | contig 15658 bp, 8 predicted proteins | sample June2015DPH_6_20_FD_89716 | JGI IMG/M metagenome (GOLD analysis project Ga0116105, IMG submission 89716) | Peatland microbial communities from SPRUCE experiment site at the Marcell Experimental Forest, Minnesota, USA - June2015DPH_6_10 | ecosystem: Environmental > Terrestrial > Soil > Wetlands >... | reverse complement strand
CCGCAGCAGTTGCGGAATTTCGCTCGCTGTTCCGAGGTAGACGGCGAATTCACTGTTCTCTGCTAGACATCGGTCTGCGGGGAGGGTCTGCAACTCACCTGCCAGTGCCTCGGCAGAAGTTGGCGCTGCGACCGGTTCCTGAATCTTGAATGGAAGACGCGCTCGCCACGCCGTCTGCCACAAAACCTCTGGTTTACTCCGCCGCCCCAGCAGGTATGTCCGCCAGCGTAAGTACTCCGTCGCTTCGCGGTCGTCGTGGATCGGCTGCATTGCATCGGCCGGAATCGCGCTTCCCACGCGCACTTCCACCGTCTTGCCTTTCTGTTGCAGGAACTCCTGCAACAGAAATGCCGACCGAATCTTAGGATGAAGCATGCCCATCAGCTGGAACCCCACGCCATTGCGCCCGCAGAAGTACACAGGCAGAGCCGTCGCTCCGGTCCGGCGAATCAGGCGTACCGCCGTATCGTTCCACACCGGGTCGACAATTTGCGCCGCCGGCATTTGCCAGTGCGACACCTCGCCTGCGGGAAATATGGCCAGCATCCCGCCTCGCCGCAACCACGCCAAAGCCTCTCGCACAGATTTCCGGTTCGAGTCCACGGAACGATCGCTCTGAAACGGATCCACAAAAATGCAGTGCTTCCGCAACTCGGGCACATCCGCCAGCAGAGAATTGGTCAATACCTTCACGTCGGGACGCACGCGCGTCAGCAACACTGTAAGAATCGCGCCATCCAAAACGCCGTAAGGATGATTCGCCACCACCACGACGGGGCCGGTCGCGGGGATCCGCGCCTGATCGGCAGCGCCGACACTCAGCCCGACTCGCATCTCGGCCAACAAGTTCTCGAGAAGAAATCCTTCCGGCGACCGTTGCACTCGCCGGTACAGGTCCCTCACCTTGCCTACGGGAGCAAGCTTTCCAGCCAGCCCAGGAACCTCCGCCACAAGCGACAACACTTCGGGCTGCGTCTGATCCGCGTGCAAATGGTCTGATGGCATTCAATACGAATAGCGCACTGCCATTGCGGCAGGATGAAGCACAAGTTAATAGTTGATGAAATGACAGGTTGAGGAAATGCGAAAGTAACCAGCAGTAACCATTCAAAACCGCGCAGTCTGCGGACCGATCAGGTCTCCAACCGGTATCGCGTCTCGGCGAGTGCATATAGCTTGCGCCACACCAGGCGATTGATGGTGACCACAGTTGCAGCCATCATCATGGTTGCGGCCAGCAGCAGGTCGAAGTTTCCGGCGTCGGTGGCCTGAGAGATGGTCGCTCCCAGACCGACCGTCGTGTAGATGTGCCCCTTGAAGTGGAAATATTCCGCGATGATGCTCGCATTCCAGGCCCCGCCCGACGCCGTGACCATGCCGGTAACAAGATACGGAAAAATCCCCGGCAGGATCAGCTTCTTCCAGCGCTCGATGCCCTTCATCTGAAACACGGAGCAGCATTCTTTCAAGTCCGTCGGAATGGCAATCGCGCCCGCAATCACGTTGAACAGGATGTACCACTGCGTTCCCAGCAAGAGAAGCACGATCGAACCAATCCCCAGCCCGCCGCCAACGCGGATCAGCAACAGTAGGACTACGGGGAACAGAGCGGTCGCGGGAACCGAGGCGGCAATCTGCGCCAGCGGCTGCGCAATCCGAGCCAGCCGCGGATTGAAGCCGATGGCCACGCCCGCGGGAATCGTCCACAGTGCGCCCAGCAGCAGGGTGAGATTCACGCGCAGGAACGTCGCCCCCAGGCCCAGGGCGGCTTCCTGCAACTCCGCTTTCTGCAGGCCCGTCAAAATCATGACTACGCGAACGACGCCATAACTCATCCCCGCCAGCAACACGATGCCCAAAAAACGCGCGATCCAGATCTTCCACACGCTACGCTGCTCGCTTTCCTCGCTGGGGCGCACTCGGGAAAAGTAGAGCATCACACGCTCGCTGAGCGGTTGCACTGTCTTCTGGCGAATCTGAGCCAGGCTGCGCGAATGATGGATCATTTCGAGGACCCACGAGCGCGGAGCATCGCTGCTCTCAACCTGCTCCACCTTAAACTTTTCCGCCCAGGCAATCACCGGACGCCAAATAAACTGGTCGAGCAGCACGATCACCGCGATCATGGTGCCGACGCCCCAGAGAATCGACCGCGTGTCGCCCGCGCTCGCCGCAGTCTGCAGATACGAACCCAGCCCCGGTAGCCGGAAGTCGCGTGACCCAAGCACGAACATCTCGCAGGCCATCAGGAAAAACCAGCCACCGGCGACCGACATCATCGAGTTCCATACCAGCCCGATCGCCGCGAACGGCAATTCCATCTCAATGAAGCGCTGCCACCAGCTGAAGCGATAAATCTTCGCCGCCTCACGCATCTCCTTCGGAATGCCCTTCAGTGAAGCGTAAAAACTGAAGGCCATGTTCCACACCTGGCCCGTGAAGATGAGCAAAATCGCGCCCGCTTCCACTCCCAGCTGCCTGCCGGGAAACAGCGCCACCATCGCCAGCATTACTCCCGGAAGAAAACTCAGCACAGGGATCGACTGCAACACGTCGAGCAGCGGAATCATGAACCGCTCCGCCCGCGAGTTATACGCCGCCACGTACCCATACACCAGCGTGAAGCCGAGACTCAGCACATACGCGATCGTAATGCGCAACAGCGAATATCCCGCGTAGACTCCCAGAGCCCACGGACTACGCGAGATCTCCACCTGCGGAGTGAAGGGGCCAAGCCAGTGCCGTCCGACGACCAGCACGCCATAGAACAAGGCGATGCCCGTCCCGAACATCACCAGGTCCGGAAGGAACGAGATCTCGAGGCTGGGCAGTTGCGTCCAGATTCGATACGCCGAAAATCCTCGCAGGCTGGCTGATTTTTTCATGCGATTCGGGATTAAACTCGACAAGCTCGACTCGATAAGCCGATTCAAAAACTCTTCAGGACTTTGGTGCGGGCGTCTCGACCGACGGTGCTGTCGCAGGCTCCGCCGGCGGTTCGGTCTGTACCAACCGGCCCTTCTCGCGATCGTAGTCGAATATTTCGGCGTAGCGGCCCCAGTTCATTGCGGTCTCGAACTGGCGCTGCACTTCGTCATCGGCAAAATGTTCGTCGAGGATGTCGTGAAAGAACTCGTCCGCGATCGAGTGGTCTGACTTTCGCTTGAGCACTTTGTCAATTTGTTTGAGGATGGTGACGTGCTCCAGCGCGGCTTGCCGGAACAAAACCTTGCGCTGCTGAATGTCAGCGTCGGCAAAAATGACCCCTTGCGGTGTAATCTGCACGTCGCCCTCTGACAATCTGGCAAAACCCAGCAGCACGCAAGCCTCAAGAATCGGAAGCAGATCCTCGACGTCCATCACCAGTTCCTCGGCCAAGCGGAACAAATCTTCGCGCCCGCCCCGGTCGTGCAGCAATTCCGTCAAACCGGCAATTCCACCTACGCGCGCGTGGGGCAGCATCTGGTACTTCGTCGTGCGCATGGGAGCCTCCTGCTTCTTCAGCGCATCTTTCCTTAGCGCATCCTTGGTCAGCCCACCGGTGGGCAGAATGATTTCCGCCGTCGTCTCGGCGTCTGGCAGATCGTGCTCGACCTCCGGCTCCGTCATGACTTTGTAGATGTAATCCACCAACTCCACAAAGCGCGCCGACTTGCGGTCGCGCGGATGTTTCAGCCGAATATTGAAATCGGATCGGATGCGTGCCGGATTTCTTCCCAGCACCATCACCCGGTCCGACAGCATCACCGCCTCTTCAATGTTGTGGGTCACGATGAAAATTGCGCTGGCCGGCATTTTCTTGTTCAGCCAGAGCTCCAGCAGTTCGCCCCGCAGGTTTTCCGCGGTAAGAACGTCCAGCGCCGAGAACGGCTCGTCCATGAACAGTACTTCGGGCTCGACCACAAGCGCGCGCGCGAAGCCCACCCGCTGCTTCATGCCGCCGGACAATTCCTTCGGATACGCCGTCTCAAAGCCATCCAGACCCACCGTGTCGAGAGTGCGCAGAGCGCGCTTGTGGCGCTCGACGTCAGGCACTCCCTTGGCTTCCAGCGGAGCTTCCACGTTCTCAAGCACTGTCAGCCAGGGAAACAGAGCGAAGCTCTGAAACACGATGGCCACGTTCGGCATCTGACCGTCCAGTGGCTTTCCATGCCACAGCAGCGTCCCCGACGACGGCTGCGAAAGCCCGGTCAACATACGCAGCAGAGTCGACTTGCCGCAGCCCGACGGCCCCAGCAAGGCAACGATCTTCCCCGGTTCGATGGCGAGATTGGTGAGGCCAACAACCTGAATCCGCGTTCCATCCGCCTGCGGATACGACTTCTCGACCCCGACAGCTTCGATGATCGCGTCGTTCTTCGGTCCGAGGTCCGCCTTGACGTTCGGATTCATGTTCGCTTCGCTCACGCAAATACTCCCCTACCCTCTATACACGAAATCCGATCCGGGTGCCCCATGTCTCGCGTCTCTTGCGAGACGTGGGGATTTTGACTGTAACGACAATGGAAAAGGCCACTCGGAAACAACACCTGTAATCCGTGTCAGGAACGTCTTTCAGTACTTCACGCCCTAAAGCTCTCATTCGCCGGCGTGGCAAACGGCTTGGGCAGACGATCGGTCACCTCAGCGAGAAGAGCCAGCTTCGCGGCCAACTCGCTAGTAAGCCAGCCCTGGTCGAAACGCCACCGCCAGTTGCCGCCATGCAGGCTGGGAGTATTCATGCGGGCCTCGCTGCCCAACCCCAGCACATCTTGCAGCGGAATGATGCTCAAGCTCGCCGGAGAGCACTGCGCGGCGCGGATGAAGGCCCAATGAATCCCATCTTCGCAATCTCCGACATAAGCCTCAGCGTTGCGACGTTCGTGCTCCCCCGCGCCCGAACGCCACCAACCTGCCACCGTGTCGTTGTCGTGTGTGCCGGTATAAATAACCTTGCCCGCGGCGCGATGCGGCAGGTACATGTGCGCGCCTTCGTCGCCAAACCCGAACTGCAAAACCGAAATCCCAGGAATCTGCAGCCGCTCCCGCAGCGCGTGTACTTCCGGAGTGATGTATCCGAGGTCCTCGGCAAAAAAAGGCATTCCGCCTAGCGCCTCGCGGACCTTCAAGAACAAGTCGTCGCGCGGCCCGTCTACCCAGCGGCCATTCACCGCCGTCGCTTCGCTCGCGGGAATCTCCCAGAACTCGTCGAATCCCCGGAAGTGATCCAGCCGGATGTAGTCGCAGTTTTGCGTCGCCCAGCGCAGCCGCTGAATCCACCAATCATAGCCGCGCTCCTTCATCACATCCCAGCGGTAGAGCGGATTCCCCCAGCGCTGTCCGGTCTTGCTGAAAAAATCCGGGGGGACGCCGGCCACCACTTCCGGATCGAGGTCTTCGTTCAGCCGGAACTGTTCGCGGTGCGTCCACACGTCGGCGCTGTCGTAATTCATGAAGATCGCGACATCGCCCACAATGCGGATCGCCCGCTCCGAGCAGTACCGCCGCAACGCCTGCCACTGCTCGTAGAAAGCGAACTGCAGCGCGCTCCGAATCTGGATATCCGCCGTCAGTTCCTGCCGCGCCTTCTCCAGTGCAGCCGGCTCTCGACGCCCTAAATCGCGCGGCCAATTGTTCCAGCTTTCCAATTTATAGCGGGCGCGGAGCGCGTCGAACAGGACAAAATCATCCAGCCACCAGGCATTCTCCACGCGAAAACGTTCAAACCGCCGCCACCCGTCACCCGTGGCCGTGCGCAGAAAATTTCGGGCGGCTGCAAACAATAATGGCATTTTCTGCGCGAAAACCTGATCGTACTCGACATTACCGGAAGCAGACGCGGGATCGGATCTCCCGGCGTCAGCCTTCCCAAGCTCAACCCAGCCAAGCTCGGCGAGGCCTTCCACACTGATCAGCAGCGGATTTCCAGCAAAGGCGGAGGTTGAGGAATAAGGCGAGTTCCCGTAGCCGAGCGGACCCAGCGGCAGAACCTGCCAGAGCCCTTGGCGGGCGGAAGCGAGAAAATCTACAAACTGATAAGCGGCCGGCCCAAAATCACCGATGCCGCCGCGCGAAGGCAACGACGTGGGATGTAACAGGATGCCTGCGGCGCGCGGAAAGGACATGTCACCGCCGCTACATTCCCTGCTCGCTGCCGTTCTTGGTGAGTTCCTTGATTTCTTCCGCGTTTTTCTTGATCTTGCCCGATTTCGTCATCTCGTCGACCAGACCGGCGACAAAAATGACGAAGCGCTCCTGCTGCTTCTGCAGCAGCAACTGATCGCGAATCTGATCGCGCTTCGCGGCATAATCCGCATCCGTAGGCGTCTGGTCTTCGAGCACCGCAAGAACTACGGCGCTCCCACCACCGCCGTTGATCGGACCGCTGATCTCGCCCGGCTTCAAAGTAAACGCTACCGAGGCCTGCCCCGACATCGAACCCACGTCGGGAACCTGTCCGTCGGGCAGAACGAAGTCGCTGGTCTTCACGGTCGCTCCCAGCTCTTTCGCGGCGCGCTTCAAATCATGCTCCGCCTTGGCGCGGTCCGACAATTCCTGAATCTTCTGCGACAGTAACGTCGAGGAACGTTCGTTCTTGAATTCCTCTTCAACTTTGCTGCGGATCTCCTCGAACGTCGGCGTCGCGGCTGGCTTTATCGCCAGCAACTGGAACACGACCGTACCCTGCGATGCCGGAGCCACATCCGGCGGAGACTTTTCAGCTTCGCTGAACACCGCATCCATGAACTGCGTCGCCGGCCCCAGGCCCGGCAGCATGTCCTTGCGGCCGAAAAAGTCCGAGTTGATCACAGAAACGCCTTGCGCGGCCGCGGCTGCGTCCAGACCTTCCGCGCGGGCATCCTTGAGCAGCGCTTCCGCTTTCTTCTGCGCGGCCTGCTGTCCCTTCTGGTGCTTCAGGATCGGTTCGATCTGGCTCTTGACCTCATCGATCGATTTCACATGCGCTTCCTGCTTGTCGTCCACCCGAACAATGTGGAAGCCATCCAGACTTTTCACCACGTCGCTGATCTGCCCCTTGGGAAGGGAAAACGCGGCCTTTTCAAACTCCGCCGCCATCTGGCCTTTTCCGATCCATCCCAGCGAACCGCCAACATTGGCGCTTCCCGGATCTTCCGAGTACTTCTTCGCGACATCCTCGAACTTGGCTCCGTTCTTCAACTGTTTGAGCAGATCGTCGGCGCGGTGCTGGGCTTCGGCCACAGCTTTGTCGTCGACCTTGCCATCGGCTCCGGGCAACGGCATCTTGATCCAGATGTGACTGACTTTCACCTGTTCGGGCACGCGATATTGATCACGGTGCTGATCGTAATAAGTCCGCGAGTCGTCCGGCGTGACCTGAACTGCGGCTTCCGCCTTGCCCGTTTCTACAATCGCATATTTCACCTTGCGTTTTTCCGGAACCGAGTTCGCGTAGCTCGCCTTGTGGCTCTCGTAAAACGCTTTCAGTTCTTCGTCGGTAGGGTGCAGGCCCTTACGCAAATCATCCGTCTTCAAGACTGCGTAATCGAATTTGACTTTAGAATTCTGCTTGATGAACTCCGCGTGAATTTCCGCATCGCTCACGCTGGCGCTGCCGGAAATAAAAGCCTGCAGCTTGGTAATCAAAATGTCGTTACCCACGGCTTCTTCAAACTTGGTGGGAGTCAGATTCGCCCGCTGCAGCATGTCCTCATACTCGGTCTCGCCGATGAAGTTGCCGCCGGGAAAGAAAGTAGCCGAATAGCGGCCGTGCTGCAGTTCGTCCTTCACTTCTTCCGGCGTAACCCGCAGCCCCATGCGCTTGGCTTCGCTCAGCAGAGCCTGGCGGTTGATCAACTGGTCAACGGCGCGCGTGGTCTCCTGCTGGATGAGAAATGGCATGATCTTCGCGGCCATCTCGCCATAGCGCTGCGCTTCCTGCTGCGCCATCTGGCGCGCCGTCGTGCGCACCTCTTCGGCGCTAATGTCTCCGCCATCCACCTTTGCGATGATGCCCCTGCCGGGTGTACCGCCGCTGAATACGTCTCCTTGCAGGCCGCCGGGAACCAGCGTAATCACCATCGACGCACAAATGATCAGAAGCAGCCCGCCGAGAACGTACTTGGTGGTCTGCCCGGATTTTTGCAGAAATCGAATCATGGTATTAATTACTCCAGAGTGGATAAGCGAATCTGTAATTATAAACCAGCCGGACCGAACCATCCTGGAAATGGAACTCCGGACGCCCTCGTCCAGGAAACTATGCCGCAAATGCCCGCGTTCTTGCCACTCCCCGGGCGGATGAAGCGTCCGCCCCTCCACCAACAGCCGAGCTGCCGGCTTCCACAAAACTCCGCTATTGAAACGTATCACTATACATGTTATCCATTCTCCGGGGCACTTCTGGCCCGGACCAATCGCAATTATTAGGAGCACCATGTTCTCTGGCAAGCGCCTGGCAGTCACTCTCTTCTTTCTCGCTCAATTCCTACTGGCTCCATCCCTGCTCGCTCAAAACATCTCGCACACACACTCCGCTGAAGCGAAGCTGCCGTTGCGCGAGGGTTGGTTCCTGCAAACCTCCGCCAAGGTCGAGGCCAAGGGAGAAGTCATCTCGACTCTACAATTCGTTCCCAAGGGATGGCACACAGCGACCGTCCCGACTACCGTGGTGGCCGCGCTGGTCAAGGACAAGACCTTCCCCGATCCGCTCTTCGGCATGAATCTGCGCGACTACCCCGGGATGAACTATCCCATCGGCGCCAATTTCTCCAACATCCCGATGGCACCTGACAGTCCCTATGCCGTCTCCTGGTGGTACCGCAAACAGTTCGCTGTGCCCGCCTCCTACAAGGGCAAGACCGTCTGGCTGAAGTTCAACGGCATCAACTATCGCGCCAACATCTGGCTCAACGGAAAACAGATTGCCAAGTCCGACGACGTGGCCGGCGCCTGGCGGACCTATGAATTCAAGGTGACCGACGCCGCCAAGCCGGGCGCCGAGAACGTTCTAGCCGTTCAGGCCTACGCACCCACCGAGCACGATCTCGCCATCACCTTCGTCGACTGGAATCCCGCGCCGCCCGACAAAAACATGGGACTATGGCGCGAAGTCTATCTCACCGCCAGCGGCCCCGTGGCGCTGCGCTATCCCACGGTCGTATCGAAATTAAATTTGCCCTCGAACGATCAGGCCAAGCTCACCGTCACCGCGCAACTGAAGAACGGCACTAGCCAGCCGGTCAAAGGCAAACTGAAAGGCGAGATCGAAGCGGTCAAGTTCGAGCAAGATGTCGAACTCGCTCCCCACGAATCAAAAGACGTCACCTTCATGCCCGACAAATTTCAGCAACTCGTCTTCAGCAGCCCGCGCCTGTGGTGGCCCGCACAGATGGGGAAACCCAACCTCTACCCGCTGACTATGCAGTTCGAGGTGAACGGCGCTGTCAGCGACGATTCCACCACCGAGTTCGGTATTCGCGAAATCACGTCCGACTTCAACTCCGTCGGTGGACGGGCGTTCCATATTAATGGAAAGAACATTCTGATCCGCGGCGGAGGCTGGACCACCGATTTGATGCTGCGCGAAAATTCAGAGCGCCTGCACGACGAATTCCGCTACGTCCGCGACATGGGACTCAACACAATTCGTCTGGAAGGCAAACTCGAGACTCAGGAGTTCTTCGACCTCGCCGATCGCGAGGGCATTCTCGTCATGGCGGGATGGTGCTGCTGCGATTTCTGGGAGCGCTGGCCGAGCTGGCAGCCCAAGGATTTTGAAATCGCAAAGCAATCACTGCGCGACCAGATTTACCGCCTGCGCAGCCATCCCAGCCTCGTCATGTGGCTCAACGGCAGCGACAATCCCCCACCGCCGGACGTCGAGCAGATGTACCTCGACGTCGAAAAAGAATTGTTCTGGCCCAACCCTGTGCTTTCCTCTGCGACGGGAAAGAAAACCAGCGTCACCGGCGACAGCGGCGTCAAAATGAGTGGGCCGTACGAATATATAGCTCCAAGCTATTGGGAGGTTGATACGCCCGAAGGCCAACCCGGACGCAAACGTTGCAACGAAGGAGGCTGCGGCGGTGCCTATGCTTTCAACACGGAAACGAGCATGGGGCCGGCCGTTCCGCCGGTCGAGAGCATCCGCACCATGGTGGGCAAAGACCACATGTGGCCCATCGACGATACCTGGAACTATCACGCCGGCGGCGGCGAATTCAAAACCATCGGCGTGTTCGGCGAGGCCCTCGCCAATCGCTATGGCAAGTCCGGCAACGTGGAAGACTTCGCCACGAAATCGCAGATGCAGACCTACGAAGGTGTGCGCGCCATGTATGAGGCCTACAGCCGCAATAAATACCAGGCTACCGGCGTAATTCAGTGGATGCTCAACAACGCCTGGCCCTCGATGATCTGGCACCTCTACGACTACTACCTGCGTCCCGGCGGCGGGTACTTCGGCGCCAAACGCGCAATGGAATCCCTGCATCCCGTCTATGGCTACGACGATCATTCCATCTGGGTCGTGAGCAGCCAATACGAAGACTCGAAAGGATTAAAGCTCACCACCAAGATCTACAACCTCGACATGACCGAGAAGTTCACGCAATCGAATGCGCTCGACGCCGGGGCCGATAGCACGGCGAAAATCTTCACGCTACCCGATGTTGATGGCCTCAGCCCTACGTATTTCCTCGCTCTGCGCCTGGAAGATTCGGCCGGCAAACTCGTTGGATCGAATTTCTACTGGCTCTCGACCAAGCCCGAGACGCTCGACTGGGCCAAATCCACATGGTGGATGACGCCAACCGCAAGCTACGCCGACTACACTGCACTCTCGCAATTGCCGAAAGTTAAACTGAAAGTGACCAGCCGCAGCGAGCGCAAAGGCGATGAAGAGATCACGCACGTAACCCTGGAAAACCCAAGCAAAAATCTCGCTTTCTTCGTGCGCCTGAAAGTTGATAAAGGCGTCAAGGGAGAAGAGATTCTCCCCGTGGTCTGGGAAGACAACTACATTTCTCTAATTCCCGGCGAGAAGCGCGAAGTCGACGCCACCTACCGCGCGACCGAACTAGGCGCGGCCAAACCGGCCGTCGAGGTGAGCGGCTGGAACACGGAATAGGCTATTGCGTAATTGGGAAACTGAGTAATTGAGTAACTGAAAACATGGCTTATGTGGGGACAGCCGCCCCCGGCGGGCGCAGCCCGGCGATTTTCGTTCGCCGGAGTTTTCCATAACTGATTTTTTCGCATGGTTTTCGAAATTACTCAATCACCAAATTTCCCAATTACTCAAACATGCTGAGAAACGGATAACACGTTCCCGTCCGGATCCTTGAACCACGCAACTTTGTCTCCCGTAGGCGCGGTCCAGATCCCGAGTTCGTCCTGCTTGAAAAATCCGAAGATCTCGAAGTGGACGCCTTTTGCCTGCAGGCCCCGTACCGTGTTTTCGATTTCGGAAACCTGCCAGCCCAGAATCGTGAACTGTGCGGGAGCAAAATCCTTCCCCGCCTTCGCGATCCGGATCATGATGCCATTGGCGTCGAAGACCATTGCGAATCCGTCATCCTTGATGAAGCGCAAGCCGAGTACACCTTCGTAAAAGGCTCGCGCCTTTTCGGCATCCCGGGTGGGAACGAAGGCAACGATGTTGAGGGAACCCAGCATAAAATCCTCCTGATGCAGCGTCCAGCGCAGCGGTCAATACTCGAGTCACCCCCACATTACAACATTGATCGAACGCCACTCTCTCGCTATTATGACAATGAATGTCGAAAATACGACAAAGCCCAGTGGTATGTCCGGCCTTCCCCTCCCCGGTCACCACGCTTGCCTACGACTTCGTTCATGGCCACGCGATTCCTGAGCACTTTCATCCTGAGGACCAACTGGTCTACGCGTGCCGTGGGGTCATGACCGTGCGCACCAGCGAAGGTTCCTGGGTGGTTCCCGCGCAGCGCGCGGTTTGGATTCCGGCGAAGACTCCGCACAGCATTGTCATGTCCGGCGCGGTCTCCCTGCGAACCATCTACTTCCGAGCCCGACTCGTGCGGCGCCTGCCCCGAACCTGCTGCGTGGTCAATGTCTCACCAGTTCTGCAGGAACTGATTCTGCACGCCTGCACTTATCCGCGCCTGAGCCGGCGTTCGAAGGTCAACGCCCACCTGATTGACGTCATCGTCGATCAGTTGGGAATGACGCGGGCCATCCCGCTACAGCTTCCAACTCCGTCGGACCCCAGGGCGGTCCGGGTCGCCGAGGCCTTGCAGCGCGATCCGAGCGAACAGCGTTCGTTGGAAGCGGTCTGCCAACGGGCGGGCGCGAGCAAGCGGACCATCGAGCGGATATTCCAGCTCCAGACGCACTTGACGTTGGGGAAATGGCGGCAGCAACTCCGCTTGCTGCGCTCTCTGCAGTTGCTGGCCGCCGGGGAGAAGATTACGCACGCCGCTCTGGAAGCCGGCTACAGCACGCCCAGCGCGTTCATCGCCACGTTCCGCAAGATTCTGGGGACTACGCCGGGCCGCTACTTCCGCGCCTCTGTCCAAGAGAGATCGAGTGTCGTTACTCCTCGGGCGGCACGTCGAAATTCACCAGGTCGCCCTGGAAGCCTCGCGTCTTCCACGCCCCGTAGGCAATACCGAGCACCATCCAGATCGCCCCATATTCCTTTGCCCGCGGGCTCAAACTGATCCAAAGCAAGAAACAGATAATGAACCCCAGCACTGGCGGGATCAACTGCCCCAGCGTGCGGTCGTTGCCGCGAATGTAATAGTGAGTCAGTGCCGCGAGGTTCACGCCCATGAATGCGATGAGCGCCCCAAAGTTGAGCATGTTGGCCCCATCGTCATAGCTGATCAGAAACGCTCCCAGGAGTGCGATCGCCCCCACAAAAATCACGTTGTTAGCGGGAATTCGCGTCGTGGGGTCAATGGCTCCAAAGAACTTCTTGGGAAGCGCGCCGCTGCGACCCATGCCATACAGCAGCCGAGCCGCGCCCAGCTGCGATCCCATACCGGACCCGACGGTCGCAATCAGCAGAGTGATGCTGATGGCCTTGGTCATGACAACGCCGCCTGCAATGCCGGCAACGTGGCTGAAAACATTCTCATCGCCAAATTCCGAGAACACGCCGAAGTCCCGGCCAAAATGCTGGAGGCTCAACAATTGTGCGCCGTACACCTCGGCAGCGGCGAGAAATCCTGTGACGATACACACCAGCACAGTCGCGAGGAAAATATTCCGCTTGGGATCCTCCACCTCTTCCGACAAGGTGGAAATGCCGTCGAATCCGATATAGGTGAGCACTGCCACCGACGTCCCGCGGAACACGCGGCTGATCGTGAAAGTCTGCGGGTTGTAGAACGGACGCAGAAAGTACGCCTCAGGGTACTGTGGCAGATGAAAGATGTAGCGGATGGTGTACCAGAAAAAGGCGAGGATCACCGCGCCCATAATCGCGCACAACGTCTTGTTGATCCGCGCCGAAGTCTGCACTCCGCGCAGGTTCAGCGCCGTGAACAACCCTGCAAAAATCAGCGGCCACAGCAGGCCCGGATAGGGCAACTGGTAGCGCGTGCCGCTAAGCAGATCGGCCATCGCCTTGGCGCACCAAATGGTGCAGATCAATGGATTGAGAATGTAATCCATGGTCATGCTCCATCCGGTGACGTAGCCGAGCGAAGGATGCAACTCGCGCCCCACATAGGTATAAGCCGAACCCGCGCTGGGATACACACGCGCCATGCGTCCATAACTCATGGCCGTGAAAACCATCGCGACCATCGCGATCAGAATAGACGTGACCACATGTCCCTGGCCGGCGTTGCTGAAAACTCCATATGCCGGCATGGGCGCGGTCGGCTGGATGACAATAATGCCGTAAAGAATCAGGTCCCAAAGGGTAAGCGTGCGGCGAAGCCGGGGCGCGGCGACAGAGGAAGACGCGGAAGTGTTTTCCATGAGTCCGGCTATTGAATTATGCGGAGGCCGAAATTGTCAATATTAAAACGTTTCCGTAACCAGTATCCTTTCGAAGAAACTGTCATCCTGAGGAGAGCGATTGCTCTCCGAGGGACCGAACGAAGCGCGGGCAGGCGATATTGCAGTGGACAAGGTCTTCGCTGGCGCCAGGCAGCCGAGGAGGTCCCGTGGAGGGCGCGGATGGTTTACGCGGACGTACGGTCCTTCAGGCCGGCTTCACTGGCTCTCAGGATGACACCCCACGGAGGATGCCCAGGCAGTTAGCATCAGTGTGACTCGCCGTAGTCGAACCAGTAGCCCCGCTGTTCATTGCCCGACATGTGCCGCGTGTTGTACTCGAGCAGATAATTCACGTGCGCATCATCGAGCGGAAACGATTGTTTCGGCGTGTAGGGATATTCGCCCATGCTCAAGAACGGCAGCGGCGCCACGTAGTTCCCCTCCGCGGCATAAAAATCCATATCTTTCTCGTAGCCATTGGCGGCAAAGAAATAGTCGCGGACCCAGCCCTTGGGAAGCGCTGGCAGATTCGAGGGATCGAAATCCAGGCGCACTTCGTCGCCCGAGCCAAACACTGCCAGCTTGTCATCGGTCGCAGTCAGAAGCGGCAGCACGTCGCCGTAACGTGTGTACGTTCCAGCCGGACGCGTGTATGGCCCGGTCGCACTCACCTTCTCATACATGTACTGCACATTCCCCGGAGGCGTGCCCTCAATCTTTAACGGATATCCATGGAATTCGAGATCAGCGCGTACCAACGGCACCGGCGAAAGGCGCACCCCTTCCCGACTGGCGTCATCTCGAAGCCCCGCGTTCTTTCCAGCGGGGCGAGAGATCTCGCGTGCAACATTCTGTTGTGCGCGATCAATCAGAATGCTGTCCCAGTAAACCTGGAGGTTAGTCGTGATGCGAATCTTCCGCGTTCCCACCGGCAGTTTCCCGGTGAGATCGGCCGTCATCGTCCGCGGCCCGCCGGCCGGGAATCCCATGTCGTCGACTACGCGCTTCCACCGCCCGTTCGCGTCTTTCTCGTCTCCAACCCCCTCGCTTCCAACCAGCGCCTCCACATACGGCGGGATGGCTTCGATTCCGGCTTGCGACGCGGCGTACATACTGTTCGCCGAAAAATACTCGACCTCGCCATGCAGCAGCAGCCACAGCGGACCACCGCGGTAAGCTTCGCCCAGATCGAGCGTCAAACTATGCGGCTGCGCGAATCCCTGAAACTGCGTCAGCGCGAAATCGCCGAAATAACGATGCGCCAGCAAATCGGGCAGGACGTCGTGCCCGTGCTCATCCCGCGCCCCAGCCGGAGGACGCGCATCGCGGCTGACTACAACTTTGAAAGGAGGGTACGGCGGGTTCGACGCGAAATACTCGTTGGGATAAACGTCCACTTCGGATGGATGATCGACCGCCAGCACCCGCACCTGATCCAGATAAACGGCTTCCTCGAGCGGCTCCATGAAACGGAAACTCAGAGTAGTCGTTGGCGAACTCTCCTGAGGGTGCCCCACTTCTCCCTGATTTTGGGAGAAGTGGGGATTTTGACTTTGACGATTGTAATTCTGAACATCCTTCTCCCGAACCATCCCGCGATCAATCTTGATCCACTCCACTGGCCGCGGAACGTCGCGCTGCCCGGGTCCAATCCAGTGTCCGACGACGCCCGCGCCCAGCATGTCCGCAACAAATTCGTAGCGCT
>Ga0116105_1000250_pt1 | contig 15663 bp, 9 predicted proteins | sample June2015DPH_6_20_FD_89716 | JGI IMG/M metagenome (GOLD analysis project Ga0116105, IMG submission 89716) | Peatland microbial communities from SPRUCE experiment site at the Marcell Experimental Forest, Minnesota, USA - June2015DPH_6_10 | ecosystem: Environmental > Terrestrial > Soil > Wetlands >... | reverse complement strand
GCCTTCGATCCACCAGGGGCAGGTTCAATTGGGCCGCAAGCAAAGAATCGATGCAGCACTCGGTCGCCCCGGTGTCAACGAGGGCATGGACACCTTTGATGCCTGATACGGGAACGCCATGTGGACTGGCTACGGGATCATGGTTCGGATCAAAGCCCACGTCAACGAGTAAAGTCGGGCCAAGACTGACGAGGAACTGACTCCCGCTCCCGCTATTATTGGGGCTATCGTCAAATCCGCACTTCGCTTCAACCACGAAACGTGTTGTACATCACAGATGCGGGCATTGTGATCGGCGGTGCCCCAATCTGCCGGATAAGGTACGGGCCTCTGCCAAACTTGGAGACAGCATCGCCGGACGCGTTCTCAAAGGAGGCATAAATGTTAATTACTTTACCGTCGCGGATCACGACCCATTCTCCCATGTGACGGGATTCAAGTTCCTCGCGCATTGTTTCGTAGGCGGCAATTTCATTGTCGATATCCTGCATAGAGGCCTCTCCGAGACTATCCTCAATTGCTGATGTTACTCCCGCCATAGGAGGATTACTGTAGTACGGAAGGACGTGTCTTGTCACGGCAAATTAAGCGGCTCAGGTGTGTCTACCCTAAACTGGGGACAAGCCCAAAACAAGAGGCGCCGCAATCAACTCTGATTGCGGCGCCCTGACGTTACTGCTCGTTTTGGAGTTCGTTTACTCGCTGCCTTCCCCGACTACAACGACCGCAGGAAGTTCACCAGATCCTGCTGGTTCTTCGGGCTCAGGCTGTTGAAGTTGGTAATGACCTGATTCGCCTCCGAGTTCGGGTACAGGCTGTTCCCCAGGCTGTAGTGATCCTCGATCGCGGTGACAATGTTGTTGGTGCGGCCATCGTGCAGGAACCATAGCCGCTGTCCAATGCCCCACAGAGGCGAGGTTCGGAACTCATCCGGACCAGCCTGCCCTTGCGGAAGGCCGTCGGCCAGGCCGGGTCCCATTTGGTGCACCAACATATCGGAATACAGATTGATCGTAATGCCACCCAGTGCCGGCCGCGAAGTCGCCGGCGTTGTGAATGATTGCGTGTGGCAGTAAACGCAGCCCACGTCGTTGAATTGCACCTGCCCGTTCCTGGTGGAAGCGGTAGACGGTGCGGGCGTTGGCGGGTTCAGCCACTGGGTGAAATATTCGGTGCGCTCGGCATCGCCAGGGAACATTTCCGTCAGAATGCCCGGAGTGAAGTTCGAAACCGTCTCTGGCACCGGGTTGAGGACGCAGCCCGGAGTCTGATCGATTTCGTTGGGGAACGTTTCGTTGGTGACGCCCATTTCCACGTTCATCTGGTTGGCCGCCATCAACAGCGTCGACCGAACCTGCGCCTTCCAGCCGAAGCGCATGATGCTGCCATCATTCCCGCTGTAATTCGGATGCCCGCTGATTCCCAGCATTTTCTTCTGGGTCGGGTTCGCATTCCAGTTGGTGACGATGTCGATGTTGCGAATCACTTCCATCAGGCCAGCGCCGTAAGTCGGCGTCACCTGCCGCAGCACCAGATTGCCCTGCGATCCCGCAGTCACAAAATCAGGTTGCGAAATGTTGCAGCCGGCCGCGTCCGTGCGGCCCGTGATGGTGAAAAGCTGATGCACCGTTCCATCGGGAATGGTAGTGCCCGGCTGGTTAATGAAGCGGGCCTCGAGAATCGGTCCCGTCGAAGTAATGAACGACGGCATGGTGTTGGTCGCGCCGGCGTAGTTGTAAATCGAGAACAGAGGATTCGTCGGCGGGCTCGAACCTCCCACCGCAGGATACGCGTGGCAACTCGCGCAGGAATTCTCGTTGAATCGCGGCCCCAGTCCGCCATCGGTCGGAGACGTGACGATGACGTCATGGGTGCGATTGAATTCCGTGGTGATGCTGGGCTCAATCTGCTGTTCGTTGGCGCTCAGCAAAGGCAGAAAACCGCCGGCAGCCGCGGGCAGCGGCCGCGGGCCAGGATCGGTCGCGGTCACGTTCGCAGGCTGAGCTACGTTGGCCCGGCTTGAAGCCGCGGGCTTCTCCGGCGTCGCGCTCTTTGGAAAGTAGGCTGTCGCCGCCGTGCATATCGCCAGCAACAAGGCCACTGGAAGCGCCACGCGGATCATCTTCGCCTTATTCGAGCGACCCTGTTTCGGATCAGTCCGGTTCGGGTCAGTTTGGTTTGGATCAGTCTGGTTCGATTGAGCCTGCATTGGATTTTTCTCTTTCCACAATGACATAGAGTTCCCCTTCACCCTGCTCGTGTCCTGAAAGCTCACAGCGAGCGCAGGAAGTCAACCAGGTCCTGCTGATTCGTCGGGCTCAGATTGTTGAAATTGGTGATGACCTGATTGGCTTCCGAATTCGGATATGTGCCATTGCCGAAACTCTGGTGGTCTTCAATCGCCGTGACAATGTTGCTGGTACGGCCGTCATGCAGGAAGTTGATGCGCTGGCCGATGCCCCACAGCGGAGCGGTTCGGAATTGATCGCCAGTCGCGTTGCCCTGAGTAACGTTATCCGCGTCGCCCGGTCCCATATCGTGAACCAGAAGATCCGAATACAGGTTCGCCGTCACATTGCTCAACGCGGCAATGGTGGCATTCGGTGTGGTGAATGAGTTGGTGTGGCACAGATTGCAGCCGACCGCGTTGAACTGCAACAGCCCGTTGCTCGTCGTAGCATTCGGCGGAACCGGCGTTGGAGGCGCCAGGAAACGCATGAACAGCGAGAAACGCTCCAGGTCGCCAGGGAAGTTCACCGGTATTTTCGGCGCCTCACCCGTGTCGTTGCGATCGTCGGGAACGCCCTTGGTGTGGTTGGTTCCGGGCGGTACCGGGAACGGCGGCAGGCAGCTCGGAATGGCCTCGTCGTTCTCGCTGGGGAAAGCTTCGTCGCTCACGCCTTCTTCCACCGTGTAAGCCTCGCCCGAGAAATACAGCAGCGATTTGTTCTGCGCTTTCCAGCCGAAGCGTGTGATCGTGCCGTCATCGTCGCTGTAGTTGGGATGTCCTGAGATTCCCAGCGACTGCTTCAGCGGCAAGTTGGAATTCATGTTGGCGAGGATGGCGCTTTCCTGAATCAGTTCGATCAGCCCAGTGCCATACGTAGGAGTGACTTGGCGGAAAATAATATCGTTGGCAGCCTGTTGGGCCGTGAAGTCGGGCTGGACCACGGTCGTGCAACCAGGAGCGTCTGTGCGATTGGAAATCGTAAACATCTGGTGCACGCCGCCGTCTGGCGTCGTGGTGCCCAACAAGTAGGGGAAGCGCGCCACGATCACCGGCCCGGTGGGCGTGATGAAATACGGCATCGTGTTGGTCGCGCCCTCAAGTTGATAGATCGAAAACAGCGGGTTGTTCGGCGGACTCGATCCACCCACTGCAGGATAGGCGTGGCAGCTGTTGCAGGAATTCGAATTAAATCGCGGTCCCAGTCCGACCGTCTTCACCAGCGGCCCACCCGCCACAAAGTTGACCTCGGTGAAGATCTGGGTCAGCCGTTGGGTGATGGCTAGCTGATCGGCGTTCAGAGCCGAATAGAAATTGCCCGCGTCGGCGGGAAGCGGCCGCGGACCGGGGTCTTGGGCCGTCACTGCGCCGTGAACCACTGCCGGCCGCGACATCAGCGCAGCCGCGGACAGAACCAGCAGGATCGCCAGCGCAAAATAGTAAGGAACGAAGCGATGCGATCCAACTCCCGCCGGCCCTTTGCCAGCATCTCGGCTCGCGGCTTGGCTCGGAGCTTGGCTGGGATCTTCGCTAGGATTTGAGCTGGGAAAATTTTCGAATCTTTGCATGGATTTTGATCCTGTTCTCAGGGCTTGCGATTGCGTTTGGGCCGCCTTCGGCGGCAGTATTGCGAGGAAATTTCGGGGGGCAGAACTTCCCGCCATGTTCTGGCTTTCTACTCACGGTACCCTAGTACAGAGCCGGAACGGCGTCAATGAGACCATCTTCTCCGTGAAGAATCTTGCACACTGCTGTGACGGCGTGACTTAAAGTTAACTATTTGGTAACATGTGATGCAGCCCGTAACCTTTTGAATAATGGCACAAAAGTGCCATTTACCGGGTTAGACGGCCCTAATACCTTGTCACCAGAAGACTTCGCCTCGGAAACGGGACGAATGCCAGGAGTTAGAGACTCCCGGCCCGTAACTTAGGTTTTGCATCCGTTCCTCCCTCAGTACCTGTTCAAACCGTTGGATTAACAATAGAAAACGCTTGGAGCCAAAGGGTTCCCTAACGTTTTTTTGCGCGGGATCTTTCTCCACAGCTCAGCCATCGAGTTCGACCGAATAAGTTCGACCCACATGGCCCAATCATCATGGCTCAATTGACCAGCTTTCCTCAGCAAGACCGCATCCGCGTCCTCGCCGCCGACAACACGGCGATGAACACTCAGTTGCTGGTGGAAACGCTGGCCCGCGACAGCCAATTCAATGTGGCCAGTCCGGCGTCCAAAGAGGCCGAGATTCTGGCCGTGGTTAAGCGCGAGCGCTCGGACGTGGCCTTGATCAGCGCGCGCCAGGGTACGGACAGCCGCGGCGGATTTGTCTTGAGCCGCGAGATCTGTTCCTCTTCTCCGGGCACCCGCGTCATCATGCTGTTGGACACGTCGGAACGAACGCCAGTGGTCGAAGCATTCCGCGCCGGGGCGCGCGGGGTTTTCTGCCGCACCGAGTCGCTCAAGTTACTCGCCAAGTCGATTCGTTGTGTTCACGAGGGCCAGATATGGGCGAACAGCAACGAACTGCAGTTCGTTCTGCAAGCCATGGTCGAACCAGTGCCCATGAAATTCCTCAGCGCGAGCGGGGATTCCCTGCTGTCGGCGAGAGAAGTAGATGTGGTGCGGTGCGTGGCCGAGGGGCTCAGCAACCGCGAAATCGCGCAGCGGCTGAACCTCCGCGAGCACACCGTCAAGAACTATCTGTTCCGCATCTTCGACAAGCTGGGAGTCTCCAGCCGGGTTGAGGTTGTGCTCTATGCGCTGGGCAATCACTCGGGCGCGGCTGGCAGCGAGTCCCCGGCACCCTCCAAGAAAGAGCCCCCTGCGGCGCCGCTGATTCCCAGCGCCGATTTACCCGTCCGCATAATGCGACGCTAGAAAAACTCTGATTAAGTTCAAATCTGTCATTTCGAGCGGAGCAGAATTGCCCGGTTTAGGGGCAATTCTGCGGAGTCGAGAAACCTGCTTTTCGTTTCGGCGAACTTAATCAGACCTTCCCTAGACGTTGGCCCATCCCGCAATTAGCCCTTTTCGGGGCCATCGCTAGACAGCTCCCGAACCTGCTCCGGATTGGGAACCATTGAGCGAGTCCGGCTCTGCGCAAGACAGCCTGCCAAAACTCTTATTGACCGGTTCCGCTGAGCGGCACCGTTTGCGGACTGCCGCCGCCCTCGTCTGCGATCGACACGTTCGCTGACAGCGCGCCGCTTGCCGTAGGCTTAAACGTTACGGTGATTGCGCAAGTGCCCTTAGCCGGCACGCTCGTCCCACAGGTATTGGTTTGGGTGAAATCTTCTGGATCGGTGCCGGTTACCGAAACACCCCCGATGCGCAGCGAAACGTTACCCTCGTTCGTAAGGGTGATGACCTGCGGTGCGCTCGACTTTCCCACCCCTACCGTCCCAAAGTTCAGGCTCGCCGGCGAAAGCGACACGGAAGTTCCCACTCCCGTCAACGATATGACCTGCGGGCTTGTAGGCGCGTTATCGGTGAGGGTTATGCTGCCAAACCGGCTGTTGATCTGAGTGGGACGGAACGTCACGCTGATGGTGCAGTTCGCCCCCGCAGCCACGCTTGATCCGCAGGTGTTGGTTTGAATGAAGTCCCCTTTGGTGACGATCCCCGTGATGGTCAGTGTTCCGCTACCGGTATTGGTCAGCGTCACCACCTGGGCAGCGCTGGTGGTATCGATGAGCTGAGTACCGAACGTCAGGCTGGTGGCTGAAAGAACCACCACGGCCCCGCTCGCTACGCCCGTGCCACTCAACGGCACCAACTGTGGGCTATTCGCCGCGTTGTCCGCAATCGACAGATCCGCAGTCTCCGCCCCATTGATGGTGGGGCTGAAGGTTACGTTGATCGTGCACGTGGCACTGGGAGCCAACTCACCACAAGCGCTGGTATGTCCAAAATCGCCGCTATTCGTTCCCGTAATGCTGACGTCGGTCACATTCAGAGATTCGTTCCCGGTGTTCGTGAGGGTCACGGTTTGAGGAGCAGAGGTGGTTCCGTCGTTCTGGTCGCCGAAACTAAGGCTGGTGGGAGATAACCCCGCGTTTGGACTGGGAGCAAACTTGGCCACATACGCATCGTTTTCTCCGGCCAGTTTGGGTTGAAAGGATCCCGTGGTAGTCGGGAAGTTCGTCGAATCGGTATAGCCAGTAATGTAGACGTTCGGCGGCACCTGATTATCCAGAACCAGCGCGCGGGTGGCGCCACCATACTCGTCTCCTGAACCGCCCAGGTACGACCCGTACAGAAGGGTCGAGCCGGTGGAATTGAGTTCCGCGACGTAGGCATCGAAATTGCCTGCTAACACGGTCTGAAACGCGCCCGGCGTGACCGGAAAAATTGCCGACATCGTATTGCCCTTGATCCACACATTGTCGGACGGGTCCAGCGCGATGCTGGTCGCTCCCGTATCTCCATCCCCGCCCACGTAGGTGGAGTAAACCAGCGCGCTCCCTGTCGGATTCAGTTCCGTGACGAAAGCGTCGTGCCCATTGGAGTGGCCCAGGAACGTGGTTTGAAACGCTCCGGGAGTGACGGGAAAATTTGACTCCGCGGTCAAGCCGCACACGTATGCGTCTCCCTCACTATCAATAGCAATGCTCGTCCCGCAGGCTTCGCACGGGGTCGTGACGGTCGTGTTTCCGCCCAAATAGGTGGAATAGATCAATGCCGAACCAGTGGAGTTCAATTTCGTCACGAAGGCTGCAGAGGGGCCTTCCAGCACCCTTTGGAACGCTCCTGACGTCGTAGGGAAATCAGTGGACTGGGTGAATCCAGTAACGTAGGCGTCGCCGGAGGAATCCAAGGCGATGCCGTACCCGATGTCTTTGGCGTTCCCTCCCAGATAGGTTGAATAAATCAGCGCCGAACCTTCCGGATTCAACTCGGTCACGAACACGTCATCATTTTTTGCAAGAGTCGTCTGAAAGGCTCCCTTGGTGACGGGAAAGTCGATCGACCCCGTGTAACCCATTACGTAGGCGTCTCCCGCGGAGTCCAGAACGATAGCATTGCCCTGATTAATCCCAGCGCCCCCCAAATACGTGGAGTAAACCAACGCCGAACCGCTCGGATTCAACTCAGTAATAAAGGCATCGCCGCCCACGCAACTGGCGCCGCCACAACTGGTCTGGAAAGCACCCGAAGTTACCGGAAAGTCGGTCGTAAATGTTTGCCCGACCACGAAGACATTGCCGGCCGGATCTAAAGTGATCCCATTCCCTATCGAACTCTTAGCTCCGCCAAGGAAGGTCGAAAAAATCAAGGCTGAGCCGGTAGCGTCGAGCTTGGTAACAAAAGCATCCGTGTTCGTCCCAGTACAGGCTCCGCCGCATTTGATTTCAAAGCTCCCCGGGGTGACGGGGAATCCCATTGAACTGGTATATCCCGTCACATAGGCGTTACCCTCGCTATCGACCGCGATGCTGGTTCCGTAGTCGTTGCTAATGCCGCCCAGGTAAGTCGAATAGCTCAGCGTCGGATCGATCAGCAACGTCCGGCTGTGATCATAGGGCCCAAGCTGAAAGCCGACATGGTTTCGCGAATCCACAACGTAGTTCACCGCGACCAATTGTTTGCCAGTTCCTTTGGCGGTTGCCTGTTGCATCGCATCGGGGGACCCATCGTTTTGCTGCGCTAAGTTATGCGGCGCTGCGTCCTGATAGGCGACGGGCCTGCGAAAGCGAACCTCGCCATTGCTTTTCCCAATCTTCAAAACCAAATCGCCAGTCTGCTTCTCTACGTACATCCTGCGAGCGCCGTTGAACGCGAGATGGATATCTCCGGGCTTGGCTCCCGCAGCTACCACAAAGTCATACTCCAACTGGCCCTGATTTCCGTAATAGACCAGGTCAACACCGTCGAGCACGTTCCGGTAGCGAACCTTCGCGAAGGTAGCGATGCTGGTGTTCCACTTTTTCGAATCGCTGCCGAGGAAGTAGTTCATCTTTCCCGGCAGCTCATCAGTTCCGGTGACACTCGCGTCACGCCGGGCCCCCAACAACTGCATGCGAACGGCCTGCATCGGGTCTGTCTGGCGCTTAGCATTCCTGTTCGCGCGGTCTCCACCTTCTTCTTGAAGAAGATTGCCACTGCTCTCCGATTGCATTGCCGACTTATTCGATCGATTAGCTGGGAGTAGCGACAAAATCGCCTCATCGCTGGTGAGGAACAACGTGTAACCCGCTCCGCGCGAAAGAAAACGCACGCTGGGGTCACTCTGCCCAAGGTTCGGCTCGAAACTCAAGGGCAACTTGCCGTAGCCCTCGAGGATCCTGGCATGTGAGGCCGCATCAAGATGGTTCGAATCATGCTTGATCGAATCACGATTCCTCACATCCGCGTTCGGTGCGATTCTATTCTGGGGAAGCGTTTGCGACTGTGCGAAGAGAGATGTCGCAGCGAAAAGGCAGGCAATACCGAGGGACTTCATGGCTGGAATTTCCTTCTGTGTGATAAATCGAACTCTGAGATAACTCGAAAACCCGTGCTGCGGGCCGTCGGACAGGGATAAACAGACCGGCGGGAAGCTTACTCCATCGGCCTTTCCCCGTCAATTGGTCCGAGGACCCGGTAGTACATTCGGACTGATTTCCGGGCAGGGGTCGTTACGCGACTGGAGCCTGTCCTGGTCGAAAGTCGAACGACACCGGGTCAAGCCTCGATGTCAAGACGGGTCACGACCCCGAAACCCGCGTGCTAGACTTGCCCCCTGCTTAGAGGATTTTGGGTAGTGGTGCATTTTGAAAAAAGACTCGTATCGGGGCATGCCTTCAGACATGCCGGCTCGGTGCGGTTTGAAACCGGCTTCAGCCGCTGGGCCGTGGTGAGCCGCAGCGGCTAAAGCCGCTCGTCCCTGAGCCTTTGTAGGCATCGCTGAAGCGATGCCCCGATACGAATCTTTTTCAAACTGCACCACGACAGGATTTTGAGAACATGATCCAGAACATGATCGACAAACTCAAGCGTCGTGGATTCTGGATCTTCGCCCGCACCTGCTTCACGCTCTATCGATGGTTCCCGCTCTTCGGGATGCTGCGGGCTTCGATTGGCATCATCCGCCGCGGCCAGACAGTTCTGGTGATCCAGCGCAATGACGGCCGTGGCCTCTCCTTGCCCGGCGGAATCGCAGGCCGGAAGGAAACCGAAGAACAGACGCTGCGCCGCGAAGTCCTCGAAGAAACTGGACTCAGCGTCACTGGGCAGGAACTGAGAATGCGCTACTCCAGCACGGCAGACGTGCCCTGCACCATCTCAGTATTCGAGGTTGAAGCCAGCGGAGAGTTAAAGGACTCCTGGGAGGGTTCGCCGCGCTGGATGACGGCGCCCGAACTCGAACCGCACTTGATGAAGAGTCAGCGACCCGTGCTCGAATTACTCCGCAAGATCTCCGCCGAGCTCCCAGGGACAGTCAGGGACGAAATAGTCCAGGATGAAGCCTCCGGCGAAACTCCTGGAAGAGTTCACGACGGCAGCTCTGCCGAACGGTGAAGCGAAGAGAGGCAAAGGCAGTAATGAAAAGCGCCGGCTGCGCCGCTTAGTAGCTAACGCGCAGCCGGCGCCCACAAGTTCCAGCCTCAGTTGCTGCCCGTACCCGACAGGCTCACAACCAGCGGCGAATCCCCGGCGGCAAAGCTCACTGTCAAATCGCCGTTGATCGTCCCCGCAACCGTCGGACTGAACTCCACTCCCAGATCACAGGTGCTCTTCGCGGGAATGCTCGTGCCGCAGGGAGCGGTTCCACCTGACGTGGAGATGAAGTCGCCGCTCGCCACCACGCTGTCGATGGCAACGGCTGTGCTCAGGTAGTTGGTGACCGTAATGACCGCAACCGGGCTCGTCGACCCCACCGCCACCGTTCCAAACGATATTGTGGTGGGAGAAACGATCACGGGCTGAATGCCAGTGCCCGCCGCATTCTGCACTTGCGTGCCGATGCTGGCGTCATCGATCACCGTGACGCCCCCGAGGTAGCTTCCCGTCACCAGGGGCGAGAATGTGGCGTTAAAGGTACAGGTCTTACCCGAGAGCAGCTCGCCGTCGCAGGGCGAGGAGCCGCCGGATTTTACGATGAAGTAGCCGCTGCCCGTGATGCTGGTGATGGTCACCGTCGCTGAACTCACGTTCTTGATGGTCACCGTCTTGGTCAACGCTGCGCTCAAGGCAATGTTGCCAAAGTTAAGGTTCGCTGGACTGAACGTTAGCGGCACCGCTGTACCGTCCTCGCCAGTTCCACTCAGCCCGCCCGACGCCGGACTTCCTACCGCGTTATGCGTCACGGTGAGCGCGCCTTTGATCGTGCCGTTATAAGTCGGCGCGAAGGTCACGGCAAACGTGCACTTGGATTTTGCCGCCAGCGTTCCGGTACACGGACTTGTGCCGCTGCCCACCGCCGAGTAGTCGCCGCTCGTGGCGAACGTGAAGCTGAGGCTCTGACTCTGATTGTTGCTCAGTGTCATGGTCTGGGACGCACTGGAACTGCCCACAGCCGTAGTCGGGAATGTAAGGTTTGCCGACAACGAAACGTCCACCAGTCCGCTTCCGCTCAGGGTAACGATTTGGGGTGTCCCCGTGGCGTTATCGTTAATCGTAATCGTACCCGAAATCGATCCGGGGACGACCGGTTTGAAGGCGACGGTGATCGTGCAGGTCTGTCCCGCAGTGAGCGTCGCGCCCGTGCAAGTGTCGGTCTCGGAGTAATCGCCGCTTGCGGCTACCGAACTTACCGTGACGTTCACAGAACCGCTATTGGTGACGGTGATCGCCTGTCCCGCGCTCGCCGTATTCAGAACCTGGCTGCCGAAAGCGAGTGTCGTCGGGGAGACTGTAACTGTTCCAACCGCAGCGGAACCTCCAATCCCGGAAAGAGCCACGCTTTGCGGGCTGCCAGTGGCGCCGTCGGTGATGGTGAGCGTTCCCGTTTCAGTGCCCGTTCCCGACGGAGTGAAATACACGCTGATCGTGCAATTACCGCCGGGAGCGATCGCGTTCTCACAAGTGTTGCTCTGCTGGAACACGCCTCCGCCGGTGGAAATCCCCGTGATATTCAGCGACGTGGTCTGATTGTTGGTCAAAGTCTCGACCAGCGCCGCGCTCTTCACTCCCACCGCCTGAGTTCCAAAATTCAGGCTGACGTCCGAAAGCAGCACCGGCCCGCCCGAACACGTGTCGACCGGAGGCAGCTTGGCAATTTCCGTATACCAGTATGGTTCGCTGGTCCGATTTTCCGGCAGGTATTCTCCCGCGACCCAGACCGTGCACGAGTCGCTTGGGTCGAGCACTCCGCTGTACCAGTCACCCCAGCGATAGTTCAGGGAGTCGGTATCTTCGGCATCTCCGTCGGTCAGCGGACTCGCGATGTATCCCCAGGTTCCTGATGCCAGCGTGGCGGGATTGAAAGTCAAACTGTCGAGGCCGGGATGCTCATCCGTTCCGCTTCCCGAAATTCCCAGAATCCCCTGAAGATTGCCCGCTTTGTCGCGGACTATGCTCGGCAGAAAGACATAGGCAGCCGAGTCCACGGGATCAATGACCGGATAATCCGCGGCCACGTAGACAGCATTCCCAGCTCCCGCATTCCTCTTCAGCACGCGGATGTCGGCCTCGGTCTGAGTGAGCTTGGTATTGCTCGGCACGATCTGAATGTCGTGCGCCGATGTCCAAACACTTCCCTGCCCGCCATTCGACGTGTAGTGAAAGAACTGCTGCATGCGGTCGGCAACGGAATCGATGTGGATTCCGGTCGTCGCCGTGGAGGGCTGCGGAATGCAGACCGTGTCGTAATAATTTGCCTGAAAGAAGCATCCCAACTGGTCGCCAGCCGGTTGCGTGGAAGGCAGTTCCCAGGTGTTCAGGTAGCTCGGCGAGGGCGTTCCGGCCGTCCAGTCGATCGTCCACTGCTCCACTTCCTGCGTATCAGTGGGGGACGTCAGATAGCTCGAGCCGCCCTCGGCCGGCTCGACCAGGTTGGTAAACATTTCTCCGTCTCCCGAGATCGGGGGAGTCGTATCGGAGTTATTGGCCGGAACCCAGCTGCGCCGCTGGTTGTACGGGGTCAGCGTGTGGGCCACGGCGCAGGCCGGAGTCTTCGAGTTGTTTACATACGGACTCGACGTGCTGTTTCGCAGGCCCGCCAGGTCAACCGCGCATACCAGTACTCCATTGATATTGTCCTGATTGTTAACATCCTGCAAGTCATAGGTAATCCACATCGCCTGGTCGGAAGCAGCCGTGTAGGGCGGAGTCGTGGTAGTCGAGGTCTGCCACAATCCCGCCTGCGGATAATCGGGATAATAGAAATTCCCCTCGGAATTGGTTGGAATCACCGTGTCCAGGTCGTATTCGAAGGCGAACCAGGCGAAGGCCGGAGACGTCGACCCAATGTCTTCCACGTTGCTGATGGCCACGCACATGTAGTTATGGCCCGTGGCCGCATACGTGACGCGCTTCTCCATGACCCACAAGTTGTAAACATTGTCATGCAGGATCTGGGAGTTGGGCGTGAAAGCCGTCGGACAGTGCGTCGTGTTCCCGCTGTTGTTGCCGTTCTGGCTCCAGGGGCCGGCATCCGACTTGGGTTCGTTGCTTCCCAGAAAAGTTACCGGCTGGTTGGCGTTGACTCCGCTCTTGTACCAGCATTGGTAACCGCTGTTGACGTGCTCGCAATACTCCAGAGTGCCCACGGCGATGGTAGGGTCGGGCGTGGCCGTCCCGTTCAGCCTGTACTGAACTGTATTCAGTCCGGCAAAGGTGCTCATGGTTCCTGATTGGCTAAACCCTGAAGCGCACAGCAGTGCCACCATGCACCCGAGAACTGCGACCAGCTTGGCATGTAAAGTCAAAAGTTTGAACCCCTTGCTAGAAAGTGTGGGCATAAATGTACGGCTGTGAGGATGCATGTCAGGTTCCAATCCGCCCAAAAATAGGCTACTGTATGTGTTTTAGATTTAGCAGCTTAGGGGGAATAGTGCCTACACTACTTCACTGCTGCTGGGTTTAGGTGCAACGGGTTGGTAGTACCGGGACTTCATTTGGCGATATCTTTTCCACACCGACACCGGCACGAACGAATAGAGAAAGATTGCCGCTCCATCGCGACAGCGCAGCAGGCTATGCCGCGCCCGATCCGCGGTCCGCTCGAACCAGGAAGCCGCCTTGGTTCCGTCGCTGACTGCGGCCTTCGCGGGCCAATTTCCGCCCGACTGTTTACGCCAGAATACGACGTAGCGCTCCACCTTGCTCTTGAGTTCCGGAGAAAGCACCTCGGGACGCTCGCGTTTGGCCACGATGCTTGAACTCTTCACCATGGAGTGGTGCTCGCCCGTGTACACCGCCGAACGGTCTGCTCCTTCAAGAGAGGTCATCCGAGGATCGAACGGCACGCCCACAAACTCACAGATCGCCGTCAATGCCGCCGCCGGATCGCGCACCAGATCGTCATACTGCAACTGGTAAATCGCTGCTCCCCGCCGCAGCAGTTCGTTCGCTTCTTTTTTCATCCGCCGGTAACCCAGCAGCGCGCGGAGATCCGTGCCCGGACGCGCAAACCACGCCGACTTCTCGGCCGCGCGGACAATGCTTCGGCAAACATCCGCTGGATCGCGCCAGATCACAATAAACTTCGCCCCGGGAAACCAGCCGGCCAGTTCGGTCATGCAGTCGTAATAGCTCGGCGACTTGCAGCCCCACACGGTCGCGCCTTTTTTTCTCGCATACTGCTGGGCGACGGCGCGAAAGGCCCCTGGCAGGTCGCTGATGTTCTCTGGAATCGCCGCCGGATCAATCTGGTGGCGGGTTAGCGCCCCATTCCAGGAATCCACCTTGTTCAGCCACCATGCGCTCTTCCGCGGCAGCCAGAACAGCGGTGACAGAGTCAGCATGTCAGACTCGTACATCAGCCCAATCTGCGGATGCTGGTTCAGCAACGCGTACAACAGCGAAGTCCCGGAGCGCCACATCCCAACCACGAACAGAGGTCCAGCACTCATCGCTCCCGAATTCGGACGCTGCGCATTCGCGGGTTGCGAATTCTGAGCCGGCGAACCTTGGGCTTGCGAATTTTGTGGCTCCGAAATTTGCTGTTCGCTAATCATTGGGTACTGAATCGAGTAATACCGAGCCGCCTATTACCTTATTTTTTAATACCGCACCAAACATTACTTCCCGAGCCAATCTCACGCCGCCCGAACCCGCGCGAAAATCTCCATCAGATTGCGATAGCCCTGATCCGGCCCGTATTTTGTTTCACTCAGCCGGCGGGCGCATTCGCCCATCCGTACTGCTTCTGACGGCTGGTCCACCAGGGACTGAATCCGCTGCGCCAGCTCGCCCACGTTCCCGGCCTCGAACAGCAGCCCCGACTTCCCTTCTTCCACAATGTAAGGCAACCCGCCCAGCCGCGCCGCGATTACCGGTTTCGACGCCATGAAAGCCTCCAGCACCGTCACCGGAAAATTCTCGTACCACTCCGAGGGCAGTGCCAGGCATAAGGAGTTGCGCAGGATTTCCCATTTCTCCGCACCGCTCCTGAAACCCAGAAACTCGACGTTGCGCATGCCCTTTTCGCGGACATAATCCCGCAACTCCTGCTCGAGGGGCCCGGTGCCCATGATCTTCAACAAAACCTGCGGCAACTTTTCGAACGCGCGGATCAGCGTCCAGCAGCCCTTTTCCGCGGACAATCGCCCCATGAACAGCACGTAGCCATTGCCCGGAATCTCGCCCGCCGGCAGCGCCGGAGCATACACAAAATTCGGCCTGACAAAAAGCTTGGAATCTGGAACTCCCGCTTCCCGCATCTTGACCCGAAAGAATTCCGTCAGGCAGATGAACCCTGAAATCTTACCGATCACTCCACCAAGCCGGTTCAGACCCAGAGTCAGCGCGTACAGCCCGCTAAACGCATAACTGTCTTTGTAACAGCGCTTGCGCACCGCATTCAGGTAGTTGCCGCCCCGGCACGCTTCACAGATTTTCCCTTGTATGTAATACAGGCCGTTCGGGCAATAAGGACGGAAGTTGTGCAGCACCTGCACCGTCGGCACTCCCAGCGCATGCAGCTTGTGATACGCCGATGGCGAAATCAGCGGATAAACGTTATGAATGAACGCCACGTCCGGCTTAAATCGCCGGACCACGTCCTCCAGTTCGCCACTGGTTTTCCACGAGTAAATCGTCTGCGGAAGGAACGCCGCCTTATCTACGAGACTAAACTGTTTGATCTCGTCGTTGTGCCGGGTGTAGCGGTAAACCTCGTCGCCGTGCTTCTCCAGCAATTCCGTCTCGGCGCGTACCACTGAATCCTCGCCGCCAAACTGCTGGTACGCGCTGTGAACCAGGAGAACCTTCATGCGCGAGATTCATGCTGCCGCCCCTCCGTCCCTTCGTAAGTTGCCAGGCCGAGGAACTCCAGCATAAGGTGGTAAAGG
>Ga0116105_1000249_pt1 | contig 15721 bp, 16 predicted proteins | sample June2015DPH_6_20_FD_89716 | JGI IMG/M metagenome (GOLD analysis project Ga0116105, IMG submission 89716) | Peatland microbial communities from SPRUCE experiment site at the Marcell Experimental Forest, Minnesota, USA - June2015DPH_6_10 | ecosystem: Environmental > Terrestrial > Soil > Wetlands >... | reverse complement strand
TGACGTCAGCCGCAGAACTAATGTAGCTTCGCCTGCCAAATGGCCTGCAGGTCGCGCCGTCACAACTAAACCCGTCACGTTTGAGTTGGCCGGAATAGCCGTCTGCCCTTCCACAATCACGTCTTTGTCCAGCGTGGCGGAAAAAGTTTGCCCAGCCTGGCTTATCTTCGAACCAAGTTCATCGGCAAGGCGGACGGTGAGCGGAGTTCCGGCCGCAACGATGATCGGCTGCGGAGTCGCGGGAGGCTCTGGCTGCGCAGGCGCCGGTGCAGCATTGCTATTCGGCGGCGCGGCTGGCTGCGAGTTCGCTGGAGGATTCGTCGGAATCGCTGCGCTGTTTTCGTTGGATGATGCCTCCTTGTGTTTGCACGCGGGCAGAGTCAGCAGCAAAAAAATCGCCGCCACAATCGGGAGGCCCAGCGCAAGTTGGCGGGGTCGTCGCGTTCCCGAGCCCGAGGGCAGAAAACTCTGCTTCGTCGGTTTGCTCGCCTGCTTGTTCGAGGATGGCCGGTTCACTGCAAACATCCGGCTATCTCAGCCGAAAGTCGAATGAAAGTCAATCGGAGAAAAGTGCCAGATGCTATCCCTCCATCGTGGACACGTCTCCTGCATCAACGCCCGCTTCTTTCGCCTTAAGAAAACGCCGCAGAATCTTCCCAGACCGCGTCTTCGGGAGAGAGACAACAAACTCCAGGGCCGAAGGCGTGGCAATCGGTCCTAATTCCCTGCGGACATGTTCGATCAACGCCGCCGCCAATGCGTCTGACGCAACGTGATCGGCCCGCACCTGCACGAACGCCTTGATCGTCTCGCCCTTCAACGCATCCGGCACGCCGATGGCCGCCGCTTCGGCGACCGCGGGATGCGACACCAACGCGCTCTCGACTTCCGCAGTCCCAATGCGATGTCCCGCAACGTTGAGCACGTCATCGTAGCGGCCGAGCACCGCGATGTACCCATCTTTATCTTTCATGGCGACGTCGCCGGTGACATAGCAGCCGGGAATCAGCTGCCAGTCGCGCTCGTAGCGCGCGGGATCCCGCCACACGGTCCGCAGCATGTGAGGGAATGGACGCTTTAGTACCAATCGGCCACCCACGTTCGGAGGCACAGAGTTGCTGTGTTCATCGAGCACATCGGCCTCGGCCCCGGGTACAGCCACTCCAACTTTGCCGGGACGCATCGCCATCGAAGGTGGGGTAGCGAGCGTCGGCCCACCTAATTCTGTTTGCCACCAGTTGTCGATCACGTACCCCCATTTGCCATCGCCAGCCAAGTGGGTCTGCGCCCAGCGCCAGGCTTCGGGATTTAGCGGCTCGCCCGCGCAGGCGATCACGCGCAAACTGCTCAGGTCGTGCGCATCCGGATAGCCCGATCCGTATCGCATGAACATTCGCAGGGCGGTAGGCGCCGTGAACATTTTCGTCACGCCGTAGCGCTCAACAATTTCCCATGCCACGCCGGGATTCGGATAATCGATTGCGCCTTCGCGGAACAGCGTGGTCACGCCCGCGCACAGCGGCGCATACACGATGTAAGAATGACCAACCACCCAGCCGATATCCGAAGTACACCAGAAAATATCGCGCGGCCCTACATCGTAGTAATTTTCCAAATGATAAGTCGTCCCCACCATGTAACCGCCATGCACGTGCACAACGCCCTTAGGCTTGCCAGTCGATCCCGAGGTGTAAAGCAGGAACAAAGGATCTTCGGCATCCATCTCGATCGCGGGACAGTCGGCAGGAAACTTGAGCAAGTCGTTGAAGTCGATCTCGCGCGGGGCAACCAGTTCAGCTCCGCCCCGCGAATACACCACAATCTTCTCCACGCACTCCAGGTTATCCACGGCTTCATCGACAATGGCCTTCAGTGCCACAGTTTTTCCGCGGCGAAAACCCACATCTCCGGCAATCACGATTTTTGCTTCCGCATCGGTGATCCGATCACGCAGTGCGGTGTGCCCCAATCCCGCATAGACCACGGAATGAATCGCTCCCAGCCGGGCGCAGGCTAGCATGGCTACCGCGCCTTCAATAGTCAAAGGCATATAAATAATGATGCGGTCGCCTTTCACTACTCCCAAAGATTTCAAACCGTTCGCGAAGCGGCAAACCATGCGATGCAGTTGCCCATACGTAACCACGCGCTCGCTGCCATCTTCGCCCAGCCAGATAAAAGCAGCGCGATTGCAGCGCTCCGAGTTCGCGTGACGATCCAGCGCATTGATCGTGATATTTGTCTTCGCGCCCATGAACCACTGATGATGAACTCCATCCCACTCGAGCACGCGATCCCATTTGCGCGACCACTCGAAGCGCGAAGCATACTCGCCCCAAAACGCGTCGGGATCTTTCTGCGCCCGGGCGCATTCACCCAGCCAATCTTTTTGAATTGCATTGGCGGCTACAATTTCTGGCGCAGGATATTCCTCATCCATGGCCAGCAGGTTGGAAATATTTTCGGGCTTTTCGGCGGTAAGAGGGCTCACGTGGACCTCCCAGGCGTGCGGCGAGATATTAACAGAATACGGAGATTCTGCGCTGCAATAAGATGCCGGGCAGTGACGCAGATCACAGCCCCGCGTATCACCGTCATACTCCACCTGAAGCAAGGGCTACTACTGCGAACTGGCTGACGCGTTAGCCGCATTGTCCGGCTGGAATCCAATCCTATCGAGCATCGGCTGAATCTCAGGATTGGACATAAACAATTTCCAGATCAGTCCGGAACGATAGTTCTCCACCATCACCACAATAGGCGCTTGATCAAGGCCCATATACACAGGAGAAAACCAATTCCGCCCAAGGTTAAACGCATCGTGCGGGCCGTAGACGCCCCACAGCCGGTCGCCCAGAGTGCGATAAAAAAACTTCAGCGCCGCCATAGAGGCTTCTGGGGTGTAGGGAAATGACGCGAGAGCGCCGGTGGGAGTGATGGTTCCGTTGTCTGCGGAAAGATCGGGCGAATGCGCCAGGTAGCCTAATTGATCGTCGCTCGCCGTTAGTCCCCAATCGTCAGCGCCATAACCCTGAAAGTGTCCCGGATTTGACTCGCAGTATTTCAAATCGATTAGCGCGAGATTGCGATTGTTGTCAAAATAATCGGTATAGCGATCATGAATGCCGCGCGGATCGAACCCCATAAAAGAGTACTGGGTGAAGAATAATGGCCCTCCCGTGCCCGATCCTACGTCCAACTTGATACCGTAGTAAGAGTGCCCGTTGCGATAGAGATTTCCCTCGCTCGACCCCGACCACCCGCTGCGGTAAGCGGCCGACGCCTCCGACTGTCCGGCCCATCCTGTGTAATACAAACTCGCCGGCACAGGATGACTGGGAGAAGCGATCGCCAGCAGATAGGTAATCATGGTCTCGTTGAATCCCGTGAGCCGGTGATCGATGAACCACGACCACTGCGGCGACCAATGCCAAAGCAACGCATCGCTCTGCGGCGTGCGGCGATACCAATCCCACTCCACCGTCTCCCAGAGGCGAGTAATTCGTTGATAGATGCTCGTCTCGGCTTCGCTCGAACCTTTGAAGTATTGCCGCGCGGCCAACAGCCCTTCCATCAAAAACGAAGTCTCCACCAAATCGCCGCCGTTGTCGTACATGCCGAATACCAACATGCTCTGTGCCGTGTCGCCGTTCAGGAAGTGCGCCCAGGCGCCGTGATAGCGCGGAACCTTCTCAAGAAAATCCAGAATTTTGGTGAGCCGTTCGATACCCTGCTCGCGCGTGATGAAGCCGCGGTCGACTCCGACAATCAACGCCATGATTCCGAAGCCGCTCGCGCCCGTCGCAACAATGCGGTCATCACCCGGAATATTTTCGAGGGTCATGCCGGCCGCCGGATGTGCGCCTTCCCAGTAGTAACGAAAGCAGGCTTCCTGCAACATGTTGAGCAATTCATCGTCCGACAATTCTTTGGTCGAAGCAGTCACGGCTGAAGAAAAAGCGGACTGACGATAAGATCGATCCACGGCTTTCACCCGGTAACTTGCCGTGACCCCCGACTCGCCGACAAAGTCAGAATATCGACTGATATCCGCACTCTGTATCCCAACAGGCTGAAACTTGTGTTTTCCGATGGCGCGGTAAATCACATAGCTCTGCAAAACGCCCGACGTGACCGGATCCCAACTGATATCGATGTGCCGGTCGTAGCCCTTGGCCTGAACATTCCTCGGCGCTCGCGGAGTGCCTCTCACCTCTGGAGCCACTGGCGACGATTCGCTCTTATCATCAATTTTGATTTCGTCGATGATCAAAGTGTGCGGAGCATCATCAGCAACGCTCTGGCTGAAGTGCAGACTATGCAACCGGCTCGGCTGAAAAGGATGAATGGAGGCAGTTTGAAATTCGCTCAACGGCAGCCTCACCTGGAACCAATGCTTGGCGGGCACATCACCCGAGATGCTCAGCTTCACGGGAGCTGTGAAGTCATGTTCCTCATCTTCTAATTGCAGAGCCGGCAAATCGTCGGCGGGGAATGCCTGTGGCGAATAGCACCAAAGGTAAAGCGTGTCGCCGTCGAAAGCTGTAGGGCGATTCCGCATGCTGACCACGCGAACTTCCGTCTCCCAACTGCCGCCCTCCACCGACCGCCAATTCAGGCGCAAAGCGTTCGGTGGAGTAAAAAAATTCTTCTTTTCGACCGGAAGCGCACCCGAAAAAAGCTCTACGGAGCTGGGATATACTGCGTGGCCGCTGCTGTAGTAGTAGTAATCAGAGGTGATGCTGTTATCGAACACCACGTGGTTGTAATAGTCCGTGGCCGCTGCGGCAAAAGTGCAACGAGGAAGCAGAAACAGGATGAAGCCGCAGAAAAAGCAGAAAAAAAACAGACGCACCGCACGCTCCCGCTCTTGGCAGATGAGAGAGTCTATTGTCTCCAAAGTGGCAGTTTAGCACAGGAATTACGCGGGGGAACCGCCGATGGAATCGAGATCGGAAACGAGTTCAGGAGAAAGCCGCAGCTTAGCAGCCTCGATGTTCTCGCGAAGATGCCCGATGGAAGATGTTCCGGGAATCACCAGGATATTTGGAGAGCGGTGAAGAAGCCAAGATAACGCTACCTGCATCGGTGTGGTGTCCAGGCGCACAGCGACATCAGATAAGCTCGCCGACTGGAGAGGAGTGAAGCCGCCGAGCGGAAAGAAGGGCACGTAGGCAATGCCGTCACCGGCAAGATCGGCGATGAGCGCATCGTCGGTTCGATGCGCCAGGTTGTACTGGTTTTGTACGCAGATGATCGGAGCGATCTGCCGGGCTTCCGCGATCTGCGCGGGCGTGACATTGCTGAGTCCGATATGACGCACCAAACCCTTTTCCTGAAGTTCGGCTAGGACTGTGAGCGGCGCTTCGATCGATCCCTCAGCGGGTTCATGGATGCTAAACGCAATACGCAGGTTGACCACGTCGAGCACATCCAGTCCGAGATTGCGGAGGTTGTCGTGCACCGCTGCCGTCAGCTCTTCGCGTGAGAACGCCGGAATCCACGATCCATCCTCACCGCGCCGGGCGCCGATTTTGGTGACGATTACTAGATCGTCGGGATACGGGGACAGCGCTTTTCGGATGATCTGGTTTGTGACATGAGGACCATAGAAATCGGCGGTATCGATGTGGTTTACGCCGCTAGCGACGGCCTCTCGCAGAACGGCGATCGCCCCATCGACATCTCGAGGAGGTCCCCATACCAACTTGTCGCCATCTCGGCCGGCGAGTTGCATTGCGCCGTAACCCATGCGGTTTACCGTCATCAACGTGCCCGGCAGCGTGAAGCTTCCAGCGAGACCAATCTGTTCAATCATTCCATCCCTCCACCTGTTCATTATTCGTTCTTGTAACGAGGAAGCTAAAAACTTTCTCCCACCATTTCTTCACTTTTCTTCCAGAGCGCCTCGGCGTTGTTAGGATCGACTGCGTATCCACGCACTCCTTCGCTCATGGCACTGGTGGGCACGTCGTCCGGAACGACGGCGCCTACGTGACAATTTTCACAATATCTGGCGCCGACCTCATCCGCAGGAGCCACAACACCGGCCCACACCGAAGTCGCTGCCCCTTGCGCCACGCTTTTGCGCTGCAACGGCGGCTTCCCGGCGTCTAGAAGCTGTTGGTTGATCTCATCCAGTCTCGTCCGCAACCAGCTTGGACTCATGTGGCGGATCAACTCCGTCTCTATAATTCCCGGATGCACCGCCGCAGCACGCACGCCGCGCTCCCGATGCCGCTTGTCGAAAGCTACGGCAAAGAGGATGTTCGCTGTCTTCGATCTGCCATAAGCGACAAAAGGGTCGTATGGCGTTCGCTCAAAGTCGGGATCATCGAGATCCACGTTGGCGTAGCGGTGACCCGCGGAAGACACGTTGATCACTCGTCCTCCCGCACGAATGAGTCGCGCAAGTCGATTGACTAGAACAAAGTGTCCCAGATGGTTCGTGCCAAACTGCGTTTCGAAGCCGTCGGCTGTGTGGCCGAACGGCGTGGCCATTACGCCGGCATTCGCGATGACCACGTCGAACGAATCCCCTTTTGCGAGAAGCTGATCCGCGCAGGCGCGCACGCTTTTCAGGTTGGCAAGATCGAGTTCAACCAGCTCGAGTCTTCCTCCATTGGCCGCGGCGTCCTTTCGCACCTGCTCGGTTGCAGCTTTGGCCTTGTCCAGGTCCCGCGCAGCGCCTACTACGTGAGCGCCGTGCTCGGCCAGGGAGCGCGCGGTTTCCACGCCGAGGCCGGCCGAAACACCCGTTACGAAAATCCGTTTGCCCTTCAGATTCACGCCGGACAAAACGTCGCCTGTTGTCGAAGTTGCTCCAAATGAAGTCGCCTCAAGTATGTTCGTCATTTTCTACCTCCTTATATCTACACGTTCGGTGTACTGCTCATGGATACTGTCACGCCTAGCCGCGCACAGCGACGGCGTCAGCGTGTTCGAAATATTTCATCGCATTCAGATCGGCAATAAGCCCGGGCCGTGTCGTTGGTCGCCATCCTAGCCGCTCCTGCGTTAGCACGCTGGAAGCCGGAACGTCTGCGCCCACGAAATGCGCGAGCCAACCAAAATGCTCGCCTGCCTCCTCAGGAGACTTGGAAACAACCGGCACCTCCAGGCCGCGGCCCATTGCCTCCGCGATCTCTCGAAGCGGCACGCCTTCTTCTGCGACGGCGTTATAGCGGGTTATCCCCAGCCCTTTCTCGGCAGCCTTCTCCAGCGCCAGTCTGTAGAGATGGGCGGCATCGAGCCGGTGCACCGCGGGCCAGCGGTTGAGCCCGTCGCCCACGTACGCCGAGACCCCCTTCTCGCGAGCCAGGGCAATCATGTAGGTGACGAGGCCTTGCTTGAATGGGTCGTGCACCTGCGGAAGCCGCATCACCGAAACGCGCACACCCTGCGCCGCTACTGAAGATGCTCCTTCTTCCGAAGCTACCCGGGGCATGGGAGAGTTGGGCGCATCTTCCTCGGTCGTGAGGCGGCCTGGGGTGTGGGCAGTTGCCGTGCCAGAGGTGACGATGAGGGGGCGCTCGGAGCCAGCGAGCACGGAGCCCATGGCTTCGATGGCGCGCCTGTCGATCTCGCAGACTTCCTTGAATCTCGAGAAGTCATGGACGAAAGCGGTGTGTATCACGCCATCCGAGGCGGTTGCCCCACTCCGCAGGCTGTCCAGATCTTCAACATCCCCTCTATGAACTTTGATGTTGGCACCTGTGGCGGCCAGCGACCTCGCACCCGCATCCGAGCGCGCGAGGCCAAGAACCTGATGACCCGCGTCGATGAGTTCGCGAACGACTGCCGAGCCAATGAAACCTGTAGCTCCTGTAACAAAAACGCGCATATTGTTTTCCTCCTAAGCAATTTGTGGTTCAGCCGATAGGGACTTGGTGCGCACTCGGCCCGCGAGGAGAGTCGAAACTTTCGCCGTGATCAATCGCCATTCGCGGTCTGAAGCGGGCAGACTATCGATCTCGTTTAACTCCTGCAGCCAGTCTTCTGCTGAGAGCTCTGCCTGCTCTGACCCGAATAATTTGGTGACAGCCTTGAAGAAGGCTGACAACTCTCGCTCCGCCATTGCGATGAGATCGGTGCAGCGAGAATTGGAATCGGTTGACGGTTTATAACCTGCGTATGGATTCATATTCCTCACCTTCGAAGCCGAGACCCCGGGAACCACTATTGACAGGCCGCCGCGTTCCGGCTAAAACGGAGAGTGTCTCCGAATCTGTAGATAAGATAACCGGAGACAGTCTCCGGTTGCAACTTTTTTTATGCCGCTCAGAAACCAGAAAATTGCCCCGCGAAAACCGCGCACCGACGCGGTGCAAAATCGCGAGCGCATTCTGGAGGTGGCGAAGGAGGCGTTTACTCGATCTGGCGCGAACGCCAGCCTCGATGACATCGCCAAAGAGGCAGGGGTGGGAGCGGGAACTCTGTATCGCCACTTCCCTACCCGAGACGCACTGATCGAAGCAGTCTATCGGACTGAGGTGGAAAAACTGGCCGCAGCCGAGAAGAAGTTTTCCGAAAGCCTTCCACCCATCGAGGCCTTGCGAGGATGGATGTTACTGTTCGTCGACTACATCGCGACAAAGCAGATCATCGCTCCTGCGCTGAACACGCTGGTGGGAGGCCCCTCGAAGCTGTTTGAGGGTTCGCGCGCTCAGATTCAGGGAGCGATCGATTCGTTGGTGAAGCGCGCCATCAAGAGCCGGGACATTCGCAAAGATCTGGAGCCATTCGATCTACTTCGGGCGCTGATCGGCGTCTCCCACGTAGCGTCCGGTCCAGACTGGCAGCAAAGCGCCAGAAGACTCGTGGACATCCTCATCTTGGGTTCGCGGCCAGTCAAATAGACGCAAAGGTTTCCAGTTGGTGCTATACATTCCCGCACGCCGACTAATCATCCTGGATTTTTTTATATGCCTTGACACGTATATGCTCCATAGAGTATACGAAGAGAGTGGGATCTGTATTCGAAATCATTGCGGAGCCGAACCGCCGAGCCATCCTGGATCTCCTGGTTTCGTCCCAACAGTCGGTGGGAGAGATCGAGCGTCAACTTCGCATGTCGCAGCCGACCGTGTCCAAGCACCTGCGCGTGCTGCGCGAGGCGGGTTTTGTGGAATCCACCGTGGACGCGCAGCGGCGTCTCTACCGGCTGAAACCTGGACCATTTGAGGAGCTGGATGCCTGGCTGGCGCGGTTCCGCCGGTTCTGGTCCGTTCACATCGATGCTCTTGAACGCCACCTTGACCGCATGGATCGATCGACTCCCGCAAATTCAATCCGTTCGAAAGAGAAACAAACAGGAAAACGACGCGGCCCAAACCGCGTATGTGACAAAGGAGGAACGAAATGAAAATCAAACTGACCAGCGTGTACGTGGACGACCAGGACAAGGCTTTGCGCTTCTACACGGAGATACTGGGTTTCGCCAAGAAGGCCGACTTTAGCAATGGCCCATATCGCTGGCTCACCGTAGCCTCGGCCGAGGAGCCGGACGGCACTGAGCTACAGCTGGCGCTCAACAACAACCCTGCGGCGAAAACGTATCAGCAGGCGGTTTTTCAACAGAATCAGCCCGCAGCAAATTTTTTTACCGACGACATCAAGAGCGACTACGAGCGGATGAAGGCCCGCGGCGCGGAGTTCACCATGCCGCCCACCGACGTGACCGGCTCGACCATTGCCATGCTGAACGACACCTGCGGCAACCTGATTCAACTCACGCACTTGAAGCGTTGGTCATGAGCAATCGCGAGCAATACGCACCGGGGCCCGCCAACATCGCGCGAATACAGAAAGACTGGGGACAAAACGGTGAAGAGAAGTGGACACTCGTTCTCGTCAGAGAACTCCAGCACTCGCCGGAGAAAGTCTGGGAGGCGATAACCGATCCGGAGCACTTGCGCGAGTGGGCGCCGTTCGACGCCGATGGGAACCTGGGCACGGCTGGAACAACGGTGAAGCTCACCACGGTGGGAGCGCCCGCGCCGCGCATTACCGAAACAAAAGTGAGGCGAGCCGACGCTCCCAAGGCGCTTGAGTACAACTGGGGCGGCTTCGATATGCGGTGGAAGCTCGAAGCCTTGGCGGAGGGCACGCGACTGACGCTGTGGACCAACATCGGTCACCGCTTCATCGCAATGGGCGCCGCCGGATGGCAGATTTGTTTCGACGTTCTGGATCACCTGCTCAGCGGAACTCCCATCGGCCGCATGGTTGGCCCCGACGCAATGAACTTCCGCGGCTGGGAGCGGTTGAATGCGGAGTATGCCAAACAGTTTGGTATCGAATCGCCCAACTGGCCGCCTAAGACAGATCAAAAGTCGTGAATCGAGGATCGCAAGTTCAGGAATGAAGAGACCGAAGTCCAAATTGAAGGAGTGACATCATGGCCACATCAGCCTATACAGCCAACACCGTGAACCGAGGCATCACACGTTCGATTTTTCGCTGGATTCACATCATCTTCAGCATTCCGATACTCGGTTACATCTATAGTCCGTTTGAAAAACTTCCAGACTACGCCCCCAAAACTCGCCTTGTCTTCGTTCCTGTCATGATCCTTTCGGGATTGTGGATGTGGAAAGGCCATGTCGTGCGACGGCTTATTTCGAAGAGATCGATGTAACAGGATGCTGGCGGCCGGCTGCGTGCTTTCTGTAGCTACTTGCAATCGACCTCGTTGTCTTGTGCGGCTGCGATCTGCCACTTACCGTTGCGCTTCAACCATGTATCGGTCCAGACTTGGCACTGCTTCTCGTCTGGATGTGTTTTGTCCTTGCCGATGGAGTGCTCGCTGCCGTAAATGATTGCAACGTCTTCGCCCGAAGAAGAAGAGAAGAAGCGCACCCTGGCATCATCGAGTGCGCAGCCGTGCGTGGAGTGTGGGCCTTTTTCATCGCGCAGCTCATCGGCTTTGTTGTAGCGCTCGCCGCGAGTGCTGGTGCCCTGGAAATCTTCGGCCAACAGCTCAGCGATAACTCCGTTGTTTGTGCAAACTCCTTCGGCCCATCTGCGTTCCATGTCGATCATGAACTTCGCAGTTTTGTCGTCCGCTGTGGCCCAATGGCTTTGCTGCGCATTGGCGGTGGTCATGAGGAATACGACGCAAGTTACGAGGTGCATCATGTGCAGAATTCGGTGAAGCATCGTCCCTCCAGTATTTGAGTCACTATATAGGCCGCAATCTATCGGACACCAGCCTATATCCATTTTGCAGAGCCTAGCAAAAACACTGCTTACCGTTGGGAACTATAGCGTTGGCAAAGGTGATTCATTCAGTGGCAAGTCCACCGTAATGGGCGCATGATCCGCGATGCGATCTGTAACGGATTCATTCAGCTCGCGCATAGTAACCGGGAAATGCGGCGCGAACAGGCTGGATTGTCCCTCTGCGCGCGGGTTTTCGACAAATGGTTTTACCAAAATCCAGTCAAGCTTGAACCGGCCTACAAGGCCGGCGTAGTCGCGAGCAAACGCATAGGTCGGAACAAAGCCTTTGCCTGCCCGCTGGTTGCTGTCCGCGAGGGTTCGTTGCCGCGGCGGTAGCGTACTCTGCGGGTCGCCGCGAAAGTCAAATGCGAGTCCATCGCCGAAGCGGAACGTTTCCACTGTTTTGAAAAGAGCCTTCTCGCGATTGTCCCAAAGGATCGGCAGGTTGAACGCCGTAGGATCGTTGTAGCCATGGAAGTAACGAACCGGAAAAAGAGTGTGTTGATAAATTCCCAGAGGATTGAAATAGGAAACCGTCTGGCGGATCCAGAACTGGTAATCCGTAACTCGGCTCATGATTTCGTCGCGCACGGAAGTCGGGGTATTGTTTCTGCCTGTCGTGTTGAGGTCACCCGCCATGACGAGCGGATTCTCGACTGACTTCACCTCCGCAAGCAGAGCCTGCATCTGCTTTCGCCGGCACAAAGGCGTGCACTTGTTTTCCAAATGCGTTGCAACGATGGTTGCCTCGCCGGTGGGAGATTCGGGTATCGCCAGGTCCGCAATCAGCGCCATGCGCCCGCCCTGGCGCAGCTCGCGCTCGACTCGCTCCCGGAATAATTTGTGCGCGGACCACCGCTTGCCCTGCTCGAGCTTGGAGATCGCTTTGTACTCCGTGGCATACCAGTCATAGCAGACGGGCAGGCGAACAAGGCGAGCCCGATCGATTGGGTAGCGGCTCAGGATTGCGGTTCCGTGGAGGCCGTGATAGCGACGGGGATCGACCTGCAAATCCTGCTGGAGACGCTGATCCTGCCGTGCGTCGGGCAAATGCACGCGCTGCGCCCCCAGATCGAAAACCGGATCCACCTCCACAAACTCCACCCCGTAGGCATAGTTCATGTGCAGGGCACCAGCAAGTTCCCGCGCCACGTCGCGGTAGTCGGTTCGCTTCATGCCCATATCAACCTCGTTCAGAACGAGGACGTCAACATCTTGCAGCCTGGCTAGTTGCGACTCGACGGCTTCTCTTCGATGAGAACCTCGACGAGAGATTCGGGGAGGGCCATCTAGATTTTGGTCTGCGGTGGCACGCAGAAATTCATCGGGATCGGACCATGCTGCGCGAATCAAGTTGAAGTTCAGGCCTCGCTCGATATTCCACTCGCCTACTCGGAGAACCACGCCGACACCCGCAACATGGGGACGGTGAGGCTGAACATTTTCAGCCAAGCTTTCACTTTGTATAAACGGAGTGTTCAAGAGCGTGTTGAACCTCACAGCCAGCGCGCCTGATGGCTTGGCCGTTGAGGCGAGTGCGATTAGATCCTCGAACGAGAGCAGATCGGGAGCTTGAAATCCTTCCGCTGAGGCATCTGCTTGCGGCCTCGGCGATGAGTTCTCCTGGGCCGCACATGAGCCGAGTGCGATCAACCATACGAGGCTGCAGTGTAGGGTAAGCGTCGCTGTTACTCGTTTCATTTTCACTGGTGTATCCTCCAATATTCCTTTGTGATTTCGCTGTGGTTAGCGCCATCGCGATTTTCTTCCGAACGATTTTTCTTCCCACCATCTTTTTCACGACGACCCAGCCACGCCAGCCAAGCGATCAATCCCAGGCGATCGACTACCTTGGTGAGAGCGACGAGAAACAGCAGGGCTATAAGACAGACTGCCGGGTGATGGATTATTGTTTGCATCATTTTGAATCTCCTCGCGACTCACGCCGCATTTGCGAGCTGCGCAGAGCTGGTTCTGCTTGCTTCGGACAACTTTCGGCCTAGCCACGCAAACACGCCGCGCATGACGAAAACATTCAGCAATATGGAAATCAGCGATGCGGCGATCAGGGTGCTAAAGACTTCTCTTGACACCAACCCTGACGATTGCGCCACCTGCATGACTACAAAAGAAAGCTCGCCAATCTGAGTAAGCCCTGAGGCAACCGCAATCGCCGTGCGCAGCGGATAACGGAACAGCCACACGACCGTGCTCCACACCAGAAATTTGCCAACCACGATGAGCAGGAGCATCACGCTGAGAAGCGGCAGATGATCGAACACCACCTTTGGATCGATCAACGTTCCCAGCGAAACGAAGAAGAGCGCGACGAATGCATCGCGCAACGGAACCATCTGGGTATGCGCGTCGTGAAGATCGGGCAGACTGCTGATGGAGACTCCGGCAAGGAACGCGCCGAGCGCGACTGAGAATCCGACGGCTTGCGCCAGCGCGGCAGTGCCGAGACAAATCGCGATCCCGACCAGCAGAGTAAGTTCTGAGTTGCAGGTTTTCTTGACTCGCCGCAGCAGCCGCGGAATCACTTTTATTGCCAGAAAGACCAGTGGAATTAAAAGGAGCAGCGCCTTGGCAAGGACCCACGCTGCCATCAGCAATCCGCCGGACTTCGAGTCGCCCAGCACCGGAATGACGACCGTCATACAGATGACAGCCAGGTCTTCCACCAGGGTGATGGCGATCATCACTCGTCCGTGGGTTGTGGAAAGTGCTCCCGCGTCGGTCAACAACCGCGCGAGCACCATAGTGCTCGCCACTGACACCGCTGCGCCGATGACCAGGCCTTCCGTGGTGGTCCAGCCCAGGAACCTCCCCGCACCCAGTGCGACGCCCAACATTAGAAGGATCCCGATCGGGCCACCGATCAACGCGACGCGCTTGACGCGCATCAGATCAGGAATGGAGAACTCGACGCCGATCGAAAACATCAGAAGCACAACGCCGACTTCAGCAAACACTTCGAATGTGTGCAGGTCCGAGAGGTGCGGCCCGGGTGTGAATGGGCTGATCGCGATTCCGCCGAGTACAAAACCCAGAATCAACGGCAAACGAAGGCGCCACGCCACCAGGCCTCCGAGTACGGCGGCCAGAAATATGTATGTCAGATCGCGGAAGAGAATCGGATTGGGTTCCATTGCCATGCCTCACTGTTCAGTCGCTAGCGCCGTGTGATCATCGCTAGAAAAAAGGTTTCTTGTGTTGCGGGAGGCCGCCAGCCGAGGGATAAAGATGGACGGCTCAACCGCCATAGGTGGCATTTATCGCACGTCGCGTGAAAGAGCTACCGCATCCGCTCCGGCGGGGAAATGGAGCTTCCCGGAAGTGTCGTTCGCGGCTAGCCATACCGCCTCGGCCACATCGCTTTCCTTGGTAGTCAGAGCCGGTCGCGCAAACTCCGCGAAAATCGGAGCGGCGAAGTCAGCATAGGCCCTAGGAATAAGGTCTTCGACGCGAACCTCGGTATTCTCCGTGAACCTCGTCGTCGGAGCGTATCCGGGTTCGACCAGCTTCGCATGAATGTTGAAATATCCAAGCTCGTGAGCCAGCGAACCGGTGAAGCCCAAGATGGCCTGCTTGCTCGCGGTATAGGCTGCTGCCAATGGGAAGGGTGCCAAGGTTGTGCTGGACGTGACATTGACAATCACGCCGGATCGCCGCTCGCGCATCTGCGGGATCACGGCTTGGGTCATCGCCATCACGCCGAAAGCGTTGGTCTCGAAGACCTTGCGAATGTGCGACAGTGGCGTCACTTCGAAAGCGCCAACGACGCCGATCCCGGCATTGTTGACGAGGACATCAATCGGGCCGGCCGCTTTGATCGCCGCGGCGATGCTTTTTTCATCCGTCACGTCCAACGAGAGGATACGCAGCGACTGCGCGCGCGGCAGAGCGTCCTCGCGGGGGGTCCGCATAGTTGCGATGACGTTCCAGTCTCTCGCGAGGAAATAGCGAGCCGATTCCAGGCCGTAGCCTGAGGAGCAGCCGGTAATCAGTATGGTTTTCATCGTGCATCTCCTTTGCTGTTGTCTAGCCCTTTGATCATCCTTAGTAGAAAAGGCCCGCCCCGCGCCGAATCGCCGCCGGACGGGCCGCTCGGGAAACATCAGATCGTAAGGGTCCGTCGAACGGCCCACAGTCCGAGCGACGTTGCGATTGCCAATGCGCCCATCAATCCCACCAGCGGAAGCGAACTACCGGTTTCCGGCAGCATATCCACCGGCTCTTCTGCGCTGGCCAGCGTAACCTGCGGTTGTGACGGCGCCAGGAAGAGCAGCACGCCGAATTCGGGCGGAGTCGCCAGCGGAGCTTGACTGAACGCGAACTTGTTGCGCTCGATCACGGTGTGCTCATCGTCGGTGACGATCGTCGCCTTGATCTTCATCCCCTTTCTTAAGTCGAAGACCGTCTTCTCGCGACCATCGATGTTGAACTTGGCGTGATTGGGAACGTCGAAGACTTGGTGAGTGTTGTCAGGCAAAGT
>Ga0116105_1000248_pt1 | contig 15829 bp, 12 predicted proteins | sample June2015DPH_6_20_FD_89716 | JGI IMG/M metagenome (GOLD analysis project Ga0116105, IMG submission 89716) | Peatland microbial communities from SPRUCE experiment site at the Marcell Experimental Forest, Minnesota, USA - June2015DPH_6_10 | ecosystem: Environmental > Terrestrial > Soil > Wetlands >... | reverse complement strand
GTTATCGAAGCCGCGGCGATCTTGGTGGGATCGGCCGCGCTGGAAGCTGCCACCGTGACCGTTTGCTGCAGCGAGATCAACGCCGGAGCTTTGTAAACTCCGTTCGTCAGTGTTCCCACCGCGGGCGAGAGTGTCCAATTTACGGCCAGGTTGCTTGATCCCGTAACCGTGGCCGCGAATGTCGCGGCTTGTCCGCCGGTCAGTGACGCCCTGGTTGGGGTCACTGAGATGGACACCGCCGGCGCCGGCGGCGTCAGTGATATCGCGGCGCGGGCGGTCTTCGTAGGATCGGCGGCGCTGGTGGCCAGCACCGTGACGGTTTGCGCGGATGCGATGCTTGCGGGCGCGGTGTACACTCCGTTGACTATACTTCCCACTGCGGGAGTCAGAGCCCAGTTCACTGCCGTGTTGCTGCTGCCCGTCACGCTGGCCGTGAATGTGGCTGATTGACCAGAAGTCAGCGTCTTAGACGTTGGCGTTACCGCAATCGACAATGGCACCAGGGAAAGCTCGACGCCGGCAGTGGCGCCTCTAGCTACCTGGCTGGTTGCCGCCACCATGACGGACTGGGCCGAGGGGATCGGAGAGGGAGCGGTATAAACGCCATTCGATATTGTTCCTACTTGCGGGGACAGGGCCCAGGTGACGCCCGTGTTCGTGCTTCCGGTCACTGTGGCGTTCAGCGAGGTCGATTGCCCGGCCGTGAGTGAGGTAGAAGTCGCATTCAGCGCTACCGCTATGGTCGGCGTTAGAGCGATCGTGGCGGTAGCCGTCCTGGTGGAATCCAATTGGCTGTACACGGTCAATGTAATCGTTTGCGGAGTAGTGAGCGACATTGGGACTGTATAGAGTCCGTCGGTTACGGATCCAACTGTTGGCATCCCCCACGAAACGGCGGTGTCGGTAGCTCCGGTAACGGTGGCCGAGAACGTTGCCGATTGACCGTTGGTCATCGCTATCCAAGTGGGGCTGATCGAAATACTCACCTGAGGCATTAACGTGACGGTGGCCGAAAGCGCCGGACGAGTAGGGGCGGCTACATATGTTGCAAATATCGTAACGGTGCTGGGCGCGGTTATGGTAGCCGGAGCTGTGTACAATCCGGTTGCCGAGATGCTGCCGGTCGAACTTGGATCAATCGACCAAGAGTAAGCGTTCCTGTAAGCATTTGTAACCGAGAATTGTTGTGTCCGCGACGGCTTCAGCGTGACGCTGGCGGGTGATATCGATTGCGCTTGCGAACCGGCCGCGATTGAAAAAAAGATGATTGCTGCGAGGAATCGACGGACGTTTCGCATGTTACTTGGCTATTCCTTAGGCGTAGTTCAGGTCACGCGTTCAATCTAGCGGCACCACTAAAGCGTGCAGCGAGACACCATGCGTTCTATCGGTGCTTAACGGTGTTTTGCATGCCACATTTAGTGCTAAAAGCGTCTTACGATCGGTTCGCCGAAAGTCCTAATCCATTAGTGGCAAAAGCGTAGGTGCACTTAGCCCCGGGGTGGTATGGAATGTTTAGATCCACTTTGCAGTTCAACACTATCCGATCAGGAACCAAATCGCAGTCAAAGCGAAGCAGGTAAGCTGTGGAATTGACGTTGCCGCCCGAACGACAGGGTGGTTCTGATAGCGACCACTTGGGCGAAATCGCTAACGGTGCTTTTCGAAGTGTGAACCTGGGGCAGCATAAAATGATGGGCGGCGTCCTTGGAATAATTTTCGGACGCCGCCCATGCCGTCTGTTCGAATTTATCTACAGTTCCAGCCTTCACGGATGTTCCTGCTGTACATCGATCCGAACTACATTTCGACAAGCCGGTGCAGATGGCGGAATTGTTGAGAGTCCAATTTCCGGCGGGCCACAGAGTGGCCGCCCAGTCGGAGATTTGATAGGTCAGGTTCGGATCGACACCGATGTATCGCAATCTGGGAAGCACGAACGTAATCTGTCCTCCAAATTCCGACAAGAAATTATCTTGCGTGACGTCTTCGGTGGCAGATGCCCACGGGCGCCCGTTGCCATCCTTGCCGTTATAGTACTGGGCGACCGTGAAGCTGGAGACTTCAGCGAACCAGGCCGTTACATAATCCGTCGTGAGTTGGGCACGTGTGGACGGCGAGGTAGCGGACCAGAGGGTCTCAAATCCGGTATCCACCAGGCCGATCGCATCCGGGCCGAGGGTGTATTTAAAGAACGAATAATATTTCGGTTGGACTCAAGCAGCGCCTCGGCGGAGCAGATCTGTCCCGGAGTGCAATAGCCGCACTGGAAACCATCGTGTTCGATAAAGGCGTGCTGCATGGGATGAAGATCCCCGCCCGCGGCCAATCCCTCGATGGTGGTGATTTTGTCGCCCTCATGCGCCGCCGCCAAGCTCAAACAGGAATTAACCCGGCGGCCGTTCACCAGCACAGTGCAAGCGCCGCACTGGCCGTGATCGCAACCTTTTTTTGTCCCGGTCATGTGGAGGTTTTCACGCAACAGATCGAGCAGAGTTACGCGTGGATCTAGCGTCAGTTCATGAGGCTGATTATTGATGAAGATCGTGCAGTGAACTAGATTCGACCCTTCTGTGGCAGTCTGCGCCTCGACAAAAGGAATAGCAGCGATTCCTCCAGCCAGCGCCGCGGTGCCGACAAATTCGCGCCGGGTCACGGTGGGAATCCGGGTCTTGTTATCAGATTTCATAGAAGGCTCGGATGTTGGACGCCAATCTAGGGGGTTCGTGACAGGGGAACTTGTTCTGGCCCGAGATCTTTGCTCACGATCCGAAAACCCGGCGGCTTTTGTGTACACCGTTTCGCCGTCATACAATAAGAACCACCGACCCTACAATTCCCTGCTCAGTAAGGGCTGCGCGGCTGGCGATCGCCGATGCGTCGCGCAGGTTAAGCCACGGTTCGATTGGCTGCGGCAACCTGCTGTAGCATGAGAAAGGAATAACGGCGACAATTCACGTCATTCTTAATACCGCGGCGCATGACTCCGAAGTGGCTGTTACCGCGACGCGTTTGGCCGGCGGCTGGCTAAGAAAATGGCTTGGTGACGAGGCCAGCCGTGCTCTGCTATCGCGCTCACGGTCGTCCTGACGGCAGCGGGCATGCACATGGTCAATCCGTGCAAATTCTGAAAACAGCAAAACGGGGCCTGCTGGACGTCTGTTCCGGCCTGGGCTTTTCAGAACTGCTTCTGAATAGCCGTTGGCGCGCCGAACGACTCCTGATTCTGTGCTACCACGGGATTGCAATGTCGGATGAGCACGAGTGGGATCCTGCGCTGTACATGCGTTTGGACCTGCTGAAAGCGCGGCTCCAGCGGCTACGCGATCGATTGTGCAATATAGTTCCACTCGCTGAAGGTATCCGCAGGCTATATGACGGGACCCTGCCGCCGCGCGCGGTAGCCATTACGTTCGACGACGGGGCTTATGATTTCTATGCCCTGGCCTGGCCGATGCTCCGCGAGTTTGGTTACCCAGTCACCGTTTACGTTCCTACCTATTACGTAGAGTTCAATCGCCCCGTTTTCGATTCCATGTCCAGCTATCTGATTTGGAAGGCGCGGGGAAAACGGAAATCCTTTCCGCCCGTTTGGCGGGAAGCGAAGCTGCTGGACGCATCTGGGCATGCTCAGGCTCGCACTGAGCTGCGAGAGTTTTCGAGGCGCGGGAAGCTGTCCGGGCAAGCGAAAGATGATCTCCTCTGCTCCTTAGCAGCGGCGTTAGATATCGATTACAACGATCTTTGTTCCCGCAGGGTGCTGCACCTGATGAATTCCACGGAGCTGGCCGAGGTATCGCAGGCCGGAGTTGATATAGAGTTGCACACGCACCGCCACCGCGTGTCGATGCGCCGCGAGCGTTTCATACAGGAGATTGACGACAATCGCCGTTCCATCGAAAATCTCACGCATCGGACGGCGCGGCATTTCTGCTACCCCGGTGGTTTCCAAATCCCACGGTTCCAGGAGTGGCTGCCTGAATGCCAAATTGAATCCGCAACAACCTGCGTGCCTGGAATGGCCGCCCGGAGTTCCCCTCCTTTTCTTCTGCCACGGCTGGTAGATACCTGCGGTTTGTCCATGCAGGAATTTGATTCTTGGATCAGCGGCATTGCGGCGTTCCTGCCCCGGCGGCGTCACGTCATGTCCGAAGGCCAGGTCTTCGATGAGGAACCTTCGCCGTGATCCGCGTTGAGCGGGGGGCTTCGGCGCGCGCCTTATTGCAAGATGGCGCGTTCCTGAGGGCATGGCAAAGCTTGCTCGATCGCTGCCCCTGGTCCACATGCTTCCAGGACCAAAATTTCGTCGCCACCTGGTACGACTGCTATTCCGATCAGTTCGATCCATTGATTGTCTGCGAGCACGATCAGGCTGCCGGATTAGCTGGCTTGCTTCCGATGGCCATCGAAAGGCATTCGGGACGGCTCTTTGTTGCGGGCACCGTCCACGCTGAATACAAAACCTGGCTCGCGCTGCCGGATCATGCGGATGCCTTCGCCGATTCCGCGCTCAGCCGGCTGGCCGAGCTGTTTCCAAAAGATCATCTGGAGCTGGTTTATCTCGCTCCGGGAACACCGCTCGGTTGGATCGAAAATTGGCGCGGCAAAGTCTTCATTCGTCCCATCGAGCGGCCTCTGATGCGCACGCAGCCCGCGGATAGCGTAAGGGCATCGCTCAGCGGCAAGAAGAACAGGGCGCGAATCAGAAAATTGGAACAACATGGACCGTTAGTTTTTGAACGGATCGTTAACCCTGCTGACTTCTCAGCCGCGCTGGACGAAATTATTCCGATGTGCGATTTCCGGCATGGCGCCGCGCATGGAGTCCTAGCCTTCCACGACGACAGTCTGAAGAGGCGCTTTCACGAGGAACTCATGCGGCGAGCTGACGGCGTGCTGCATATCACCGTAACCCGCCTGAACGGGTGCATAATCGCTGCCAATATTGGATGGTGCAATAAACAGCAGGTGCTCCTGGGAACGCTGGCCCATTCTCCATTCTTGGCGGAATACTCGCCGGGAAAACTTCACATTCTTCAGCTAGGCTTGCACCTGGAAGAAGAAGGATTCGATTTTCTGGACCTTACGCCGGGCGGCTCATACAAGGAAAATTTCGCTACTGGCAGCGATCAATCGTCGAGTGTCGATATCTTCTTCAGCGGCGCGCGGGCGCGACGATATGCGTGGAAGCGGAAGGCCATCGAAACGGGGAAGCGTTTCGTTCCGGCGGACCGCGTCAAGCGCGTGGTGCGAGCTTTCCGCCGCGTGACACTGGTACTACCCGCACCAGGTCTCGTGCGGAAAATCGTCCGGCGGACGGTTCGTTGGGGTTGGCATTCGTGCGAATATCGCATCTATCGGAAAGCGGCGGGCGAAGTTCTCCAGCCATCTATCGGTGCGCCACGGCGCATGCGTCGAGACTGCCTGGAGGACCTGCTTTGTTATAAAGCTGTGGAGACCTGGCAACCGTCCCTGTTTGAATTCCTGCAAAGTGCCATGCAGCGCCTGGAAGAGGGTGAGCACGTGTACACAATGGCGGAGGACGGCGTGCTGGTGCATTACGGGTGGTTGATCGAACGCCAGGAAGTCGCGTATTTTCCAGAGGTGGATCAGAAGTTTCAGATGCCGCCCCATTCCGCGGTTTTGTACGACTATTTCACCCACCAGTCCTGGCGCGGCCACGGTCTCTATCAATGTTCACTGCGCGAGATGGCCTTGGATGCGGCCAACATCCCGGAAACTGAATTCATTTACATATCCGTGGTTGCGAGCAATGCCCCCTCCCGGCACTCCATCGAAAAGGCAGGGTTTGAGTATCAGAGCAGCCTGTATCGGAAGGCTGTAGTAGGAGTCAGACTGCGTTAAAATCCGCTCCACCGATCACAATCTTCGACGCGTTGATTTGCGGGCGTGGTCGTAGCGCTCATGACGGCACCTCTGCCACGAAACTTACCACGGCTCCAAGCCGACAGGACGCACTATTAGCCAAGTTCTACGATCCCACGAGGGAGTTGGGATCAGCGGAGGTTCACATCAACTGTCGGCAGTCGGGATCACCGACCGGGTTTACGGTGAGAACTCTGGATTCGCATCAGCATCATCAACCCAAACCCTACCCCAGACAGCATGAGTGTTGCGGAACTCGGTTCTGGGGTAGCGGCGATGGTTAGTGCTCCTTGATCGGGTGCGAGGTTGCCTGAAACGAGGGCTGTTAATTCGTAGGTCCCAGGGGTTGTGAAGTCCGCCTTCGGAATCCCTAGCGGGACAAGCGTAAAGGAACTCGACCCCAACTGGATGCCATAGTCGGCTGGGTCAAGCGGCGGGTTGCCCACCCTGATGTTCGTAAGAGGGCCAAAGTCTTCTGGGCCAGTCATCGGGTCGATTAGAATGAGGTCGGTGGCCGTTTGTACAAGACCAATGACATTTCCGGAGGGAACTGTTAGGTATCCGGCGGGGTCTACTAAGGTCCAATTCGTTCCAGCAGTTCCTCCCTGCCCTAAAAATGTGTAGGTTACGGTGTCCGCTGCTGCGACATCAGCACCGATCAAGATGAGGATTGCAACCAGGGAACTCCATAATATGATTCTCAATGGGATTGCTACCTCCGCCTCGTTTTTCGTCCTTCACGTGTTAATCTACTTCCAATCAAGAATTGCCGTCAAGTACCGATTTTGGCTGGTACAGTACTATTAACAAAGGACGGGAGCGTCAGCCCGCTGGAACGTGATCGAAGCCCCCGACGGCGTCCTGGAACCTTGCGACGTGTCGAGTGGCTTCCGGATCGCCAACTGTTGATGGCATTTGTAATGCTCCATCGGATTGCGCGAAAGTGGTATTGTCGCAGTCTAAGTGAGGACACTCGCGACCTGCGTCTAACACGGACACGTTCCGGCCTAGCGAACCGATGCTACTGAAGACAAGGAAGAAAACTCGAAGGGATTTGGTCGGGGCGCGGAGATTCGAACTCCGGACCTCCTGGTCCCGAACCAGGCGCTCTACCAGGCTGAGCCACGCCCCGAACAGACATTCGCAGCCGGCCGAAGCCGGTGCAATCACGAGTATACCACCCGGGCGTCCCGTCACTGCTGTTTCTCGGCCGGCGCCGGCGGTTCCAGCTTGAAATTCAGGATCACCTGGTTGCGCGTGTCGTAGATGGTTACTTTCTTGACCGGTGCTGCCAGGTCCCCTCGCTTAGCCACTAGCTCGTAATTGACATCCAGCCTCAGTTGCTTAAACGCGAATTTGCCGTCTTCCTTGGTGGCGAAGTCCACCACTTTGGATGTCTTCAGGTCCTTAAGCTGGACGATGGCCCCGGAAACCGGATTATCAGCCTGATCCTTCACCGTGCCCTGGATGGTTCGTAGCTGGGAGGGCTTGGTAGTTTTGGGCATATCGTTGCCGTATACAGCTTCCGGGTGTTTTGTGGGGTCTCCTTGCGCGCACAGCAGGCTGGCCGCGGCCAAGAATGCAAGAGAAGCGGTGAACAGTTTTAGGACGTTCATGGCGAGATACCTTTTCTCTAGCATAGTTCACCGAGGCAGGTCTCGTGAATTGCTAAACTACCAACAGGTGGCCATGGCGTCGAATCCGGTTTCTAAGCTTACCGAAGAGCAGTACCTGGCCATCGAGCGCGCAGCTGAGTTCAAGAGCGAGTTCCTCGATGGCGTGATGTACGCGATGTCCGGCGGATCGCCGCGCCATTCCAGCATTGCGGTAGGTATCGTGGCAGAGTTGCGCGCGACGTTGCGCGGCGGCGAGTGCAAGCCCTACAATTCTGACCTTCGCGTTCGAGTCTCCTCGCGCATGTACGCATACCCGGATGTTTCCGTAGTCTGCGGAAAGCTGCAGCTCGCAGACGACCAGAAGGACGTTCTTCTCAATCCTATTGTTATCTTCGAAGTTCTTTCGCCCAGCACAGAGCTATACGATCGCGGAGTGAAACTCCAGCTTTATCGGACCATCCCATCCCTGAGAGAATACATCCTGGTGGATCAAAATAAAGTTCAAGTCGAGCAATATATATACCAGGACGCGAGCACCTGGATTTTGCGCGAGCATCAAGGCTTGGATGCCGAGCTGAAACTGGATTCAATCGGCGCTGCATTACCATTGCGCCTCATTTACGACGGCGTGGATATCGACTCCTGAAGTTACTCCCAGCGCAGCGCCTGCATTGGATCCACGCGCGAGGCACGGCGTGCCGGCACCCAGATTGCAATCAGCGCAAAGAAGCTCAGAATCAAGGTCGCGCCCAAACAGGTACCCAGATCGTTGCTTGCGATTCCATACAGCACGCTAGCCGCGAGCCGCATCACTACGAGCGCCAGCGCGACGCCGGCGACCGCGCCAAACAGGCACAACCGCATTCCCTCCTGCATCACGAGGCTTAGAACCTGCATGGGCCGCGCTCCAATGGCCATCCGGATTCCGATCTCATGCCAGCGCTGGCTCATAGAGTAGGTCATCACCCCGTAGAGCCCCAAAGTGGCCAACAACAACGCTATGACGCCGAGTACCGTCAGCAAACTCGCGCCGACTTTTTGTGCAAAATACGAAGCACTCATATAACCCACGAACGGAGCGGTACCGCTTATGGCAACATTTGGATCCACGGATTGTATCTCGGCGCGAAGCCTGGCTTCGAAGGTCTCGGGACGTTCCGCGGTTCGTACTTCGATGCCAACACCCATGCCGGGCGAATAGAACTGGGCTAGCGGAACATAAAAGTAGGGCACAGCCGGTTCGGATAACGAATGATATTTGCTGTCGCGGGCCACGCCGACAATCGTAATCTCTTCGCCGAATCCCTTGAACTTGTGTCCCAGCGCGAGCCCTCCTGCTAGAAATCGTTTCACGAAGGTCTCGTTCACGATGGCCACTCGACCGGTGCGCCGGTCGTCGCGTTCGTTGAAATCGCGGCCGTCTACCAAAGGGATTTCAAGTGTTGCGAAATATCCGGGCGACACCATGTTGCGATAAAGTTTCATATTCTCGCCCTCGCGCGGAGCGTAGCCATGGATATCTACTTCTTCCCATGATCCGGCGGAAAAGCCCAACGGAACATCCTCGCACAAGCTGGCATTCTTAACTCCTGGCACAGTCAGCAGATGATCCCGCAAGCGGCGCAACAGAGTGATGGACTTTTCGGCGGGATACCGGCTCTGCGACAGATCGTACCCAGCTAACAGCACATGCTCGGGATTGAAACCCGGGTTAGCGGCTTTCGCGTTCTCGAAACTCCGGATGAAGAGACCGCTTCCGATTAGAGCGATTAACGCGAGCGAAATCTCGGATACCACCAGCGCTCCACCCAGCGCTCGCGACCGTGCGCCGGCCGAAACGCCCCGGGCACTCTCGCGCAGCACATCCCGAGATTTGCGGCGGAAGATTTGCCAAGCCGGCGCGAGCCCGCAAAGTATGGTGGTGCCCAGGCACAGCGCCAGGGTGAAGAGAAATCCCAGGCTGTTTAATCCGCTCGCCAGATTGGCTACCGGCAAGTCCGTTTTGGGAAGCAGCCGCTCGATTCCTTGCGTCATCCAGCTAGCCGCCAGCACTCCCAAAACACCACCCGCCAAAGCCAGCACCAACGACTCTGTGAAAAGCTGCCGCAACACGCGCGATCGCGTGGCGCCCAAGCTCAGCCGGATGCCGAATTCCTTCTGCCGCGCGGTGGCTCGTGCCAGGAGAAGATTACTCACATTCGCGCACACAATCAACAGCACCGCGGCGCCGATCGCCAGCAGTACCCTTAGCAATTTGCCCAGGACGCTCTGGACTCCCTCCGGTGCATCCGCCATGGCCAGCACTCGCGCGCCGATGTTCCGATTACTCTTGGGATAGGCCGCTTCCAGGTGCTGCGCGATGGCTCTCACTTCCGTATCCGCCTGCTTCAAATCCGCGCCGGGCGCTAAGCGAGCCATCAACTTCACTGGCCGCGAATTGCGGTCATCCAGCCAGTTCCACGAACCGGTCAGCTCCGCTTGCATCATCAAAGGGACCCACAGATCAAAGTTAAGGCCGTTGATCGTGCCAGGAAAGACGGCCGGAGTAACGCCAATAATGGCGAAGGGTTTTTGGTTGAGCTTGATCACGCGGCCAACGATACTCGGATCGGCCTGGAACCGGCGGCGCCACATGGTTTCGCTGATCACTGCCACCGGCGCACCGCCCGGACGCTCGGCTTGCTCTTCCGCGGAGAAGGTCCGCCCCAGCATCGGTTTCACTTTCAGCACATCGAAGAAATTGCCGGAGACCATTTCCGACCAAACCCGCTCGGCATTCGGAGCATCACCCAAATAAAGGGGACGTTGCTTGAACGCGATCACGCCCGAAAGCGTTTTCGCCTGATCGCGGAAATCCCGAAAATCCAGATACGAGGAATCCAGCAGGTCGCCATCGGCCGCCAAGGTCTTGATGGTTACCAGTTCGCGCCCGTTCGGCACACCGGGCATTGGATTGAGAAGAATCCGATCCACCCAAGAGAAGATGGTGGCGTTCACGCCAATCCCTAACGCCAGCGAACCCACTGCGACCACTGTGAACCCCGGCTTCTTGATCAGAAGACGAAGCGCATACTGCAGATCTTGAAGAAACGAACCCATTGCTTGCGCATATTGCGCAAGTGAATTGCCAACAGTTAAGTTGCACAAAGAAAAGGATTCAATGCCTGCTTCGCCCCCGCAGGCTGTCCGCTTATGGGATAAAGTGATAGCGCTTCGCATCCGATCTGTAGATGGTGACAGCTCGCGCCAAAAACCAGCTCTTGGACGCAGTGGCACGTTGTCTAGCCGTCGCATGCCTGATTGCAGTGATCTTCATCGCCTTTCGGCGTTTCAATGGAGCCGATACGCCCTTTCTGGCATTCTCAGTGATAGGCGCTGCAGTAGTTCACTTCGCGAATCGACCGCGCGTGATTGAAGCCACCATTACTGCAGTATTGGCCAGTGGTTTGGGGATCGCGTACGTGGGTAGCCGCGGCGCCTTCGGTCAGTATCCCGCTTCCGGCCTGGTGGGCACGCTCGCGTTTCTCGGACTTGCCAGCATGATCATTTTGGGCTGGAAAGCCTGCCGTTCCACCGAAGCTTTGCGCCCGTTGTTGCTGGCCACGCTTTGCCCCATGCTCGTGGTCCTGACCAATGTAGCTTCGGCTGCTGCGATCAAATTTCAACCGCGTGTCTTTGACCTGTTTCTTTACCGCTTCGACGGATCGCTTGGCATCCAAGCCAGCTTCCTGGCCGGGCGATGGTTCGCAGGATCTCATTTTCTAGCCAACCTCTGCTTCCTGATTTCCGCGGCGTTGCCTCTGGCAGAAGTACTGGTCTTCCTGTTATTTGTTCGCGGCCAACGCATGCCTGCCAATCCGATGGCTCTCTTCATCGTGACAGGGATTGCAGGATTGGCCTTTTTCCAATTGTGTCCGGCCACCGGCCCCGCGCATGCTTTTGGCGCGGAGTTTCCGAGTTACCCGCCGCCCTTCCAGCCGCTCGAAGCCGTGCGGGCGGACGATGTACCACGCAGTGCAATGCCATCCCTGCGCGGCGCGTGGGCGCTGCTCATCTGGTGGAGCTTGCGTTATTCGAAGAATTGGATGCGCTGGCTCGCTACTGGGTTTCTAGTGCTCACTGTGCTGGCGACTCTGGGGCTCGGCGAAAACTACCTGATTGACTTAGTGGTTGCAGTGCCTTTCGCGGTGACAGCCATGGCAGCGTGCACCGGGCAACATCGAAAATTGATTGCCGCGGGCGCGCTGGTGCTAGCGTGGCTGCTCTACTTGAGATTCGGGTTGCCGGTATTCACTCTGTCACCGCTGGGAGCTTGGATGGCCGTGCTGGCAACTGTGATCATCTCGCTATTAGTAGCTGGCGCGAAGAATCCTTCTATGCTGCGGGGCCGGATCCCATCAGGCGGCGGGTTGCTAACCCGTCTTATGCCGCCCGCTCCACCGAACTAATTTCGCCGACAACCTGTTGCGGAACTCTCAGCACCTGCCAGCTTTTCCACAAAGCCTCGCCCCAACTGTAGGATCGATAGGAAAGCCCTTGCTTGGCGCAGAAAGCTTGCACCGCCAGGCTGACCTCGGGATAGTGGACGTGGCTGATGTTGGGAAACAGATGATGCTCCACTTGATACTCCAAGCCCGAACATAGGAATCGGCCAAGCCAGCCCGTCCGAAAACTCACAGTGCCGGAGGTTTGCGCCGTGTAGAAATCCGTAGCCTCCCGGCTCTCCTCGGTAAAACGCTGCGCATCCGCCGGAAAATGGCCCGGGGCCAGGATTGCGTACATGGCGTATCCCAATAAAACATTTCTCAGGAGATAGAACACGGCCACGGCCGGCCACGGCAAGAACAGCAGGGGAATGCCCACCCAGAGCACACAGTGCAGCATCAGGGCGCCTGCATCGATCCAGTGGGAAATTTTTCGCTCTTCGGGATGCCGCAGTTTTCCGATCACATGTGCCCAGCCTGCCATCTGTATGCTAAAACAATTCACCGCCAGAGCCAGAGGGAACAACCAGAATTGCAAATGTTTATGGTAAAAACGGCGGAAGCCGGAACTGCCATCAACTTCGCTCTCCGTGATGGCGAACCACGGCAAGAGATCGGCGTCGCTGTCCACTCCCACCACGTTCGGCGAAGGATGGTGTAGGGTAACATGCTTATGCCACCAGTACGTTGCGGATAGGCCGACAAACATGGGATACCCGAGATAACTGAGAAATTCGTTCACCCAGCGCTTATCGCTGGTTCCATAGTGCGTTGAGGTGTGGGTGTTGGTTCCGACGCCCATGCACCCAAATGCTGAAATCAAGATCCCAGCCGCTTTCAGGACCGGGTGATGGAAGGCGAAGAAAACAATCATGCCTCCGAGCGCAATCGCTGCGTGGATCAGCAGCTCGAATAGGATCCGGCCGGTTGCTTTTTTGTTCCAGCCGCGGCGGACGAATTCTCTGCGCAGTTCTGTAACTGCTTCAAGGGTCGACATCGTGTTAAATTTGGTCTGCAACTTCAGGTTAACCGGGATTTTTACTAGGTTTTGTAAGAGTTGCGTAATATAACTCACGCACCGCCGGCGGCCCATCCCGCAGTACTATGGATTTACCCGCGGCCTCATGCCCAACCCCGACTACGGTCTCGACGCTCCCAAACTAGTTCGGCGCTTTGCAATGCGGGGCGGATTCCTAATCGCCTTCGCCGTGGTCTTATACGTTGCCAATCGAAACACCAGCCCCGGCACGGCGCAAGCGTTGGCCAGCATTTTCGTCGCGGTCGGCCTGGGCTTTTTGGTCACGGCGGGCGTAATGGTATGGTCCAGCCGCGTGGCGAAGCTTAGGCTGCGCGATCGGATGCTCGACGGTTTTTCCTGGCGCGGCGATGAGACTGTTCTGGACGTTGGATGCGGGCGCGGTCTGCTGCTCATTGGCGCCGCCAAACGCCTCAAGACCGGCAAAGCCACCGGTGTCGACACCTGGCAGCCGGACCATCTTTCGGGCAACAATCCGGAAGCCGGGCTACGCAATGCAAAGACGGAAGGCGTGGAGAACCGCGTGAAGATAGAGAGCGCCGATGCGCGCAAGCTGCCTTTCGGCGCAAGCAGCTTCGACGTAGTTGTTTCGAGCCTCGCGATTCACAATATTCCGTCCGCCCCGGAACGGGCCAAGGCTCTGCGCGAAATCGCGCGCGTGCTGAAACCTGGCGGCCGCGTGGCCATCTTTGATATCTTCCATACGTCCGAGTACGCGAAGGTTCTCCAGCAATTGGGTCTGACCGATATACAACTATCGAGCCTGAGCCTGCTGTGGGGTGTGCCCTGTCGCACAGTGACCGCCCGGAAACCCTGAGAGCAAAAAGCAGCAGCGAGACCCGCAGCCCCAAGCCCCCAGCCCCGAGTCCCCACTCCCCTTTCGCTATCGTAAAGAGGATGCACGATGAACGCACACGTCTTCTCGAAGCGCGCCACAGGAAAAAACATTGGAAACGATGGGGACCCTATCTCACGGAACGCGCGTGGGGAAATCCACGGGAGGATTACAGCGCTTATGGGACGGCTTGGGACTACTTCACGCACGAGCACGCCCGTTCGCGTACCTATCGCTGGACTGAAGATGGAATCGCCGGTATCTGTGATAATCACCAGCGCCTCTGTTTTGCGCTCGCCTTCTGGAACGGGCGCGATCCGATTCTGAAGGAGCGTCTCTTTGGCCTAAGCGGCCCGGAGGGCAATCACGGCGAAGACGTCAAGGAATATTACTATTACCTGGATTGCACTCCCACGCACTCCTACATGAAGTGCCTCTATAAATATCCGCAGTTGGAATTTCCCTACCAGAACTTAGTCGACGTCAATCGGCAGCGCTCGCGGCTCGAGCCCGAGTATGAGCTGATGGACACAGGCATTTTCGAGCATGACCGCTACTTCGATATTTTCGTCGAGTACGCCAAGCACGATGTTGACGACATCCTGGTTCGCGTCACCATCATCAACCGTGGGCCCGATCCAGCGCCGCTTCATTTGCTGCCCACGGTCTGGTTTCGGAATACCTGGAGCTGGGGGTACGGCACGCCGCGCCCGGAGTTGGGACGCCTGGATTCGTATTGCATCGGGATTTCCGAGCGGACTCTGGGTGATTTCAAGGTATGGTTGGAAGGCGCTCCGCCGCTGTTGTTCACCGAAAACGAGACTAATACCGAGCGCTTGTTTAACTCTCCCAACCGGCAACCCTTCGTCAAGGACGCGTTCCACCGTTACCTGATCCATGGCGAACAGGGCGCGGTAAATCCCGACGAGCGCGGGACCAAAGCCTGCGGCGTGTACCAGCTTGCGCTGAATCCCGGCGAAACCAAAGTGTTGCGTTTCCGCCTGCATTCGGGTCGCGCCCCGATGCCGGATATCGATCGCGTATTTCTAGAGCGCATCAAGGAAGCCGACGAATTTTTCACCTTTTGTCCGGAGTGTCTCTCCGACGATGCCCGCATGGTGCAACGCCAGGCGCTGGCTGGATTACTGTGGTCGAAGCAGTTCTACCATTACGTTGTCGAGGAATGGCTGAATGGCGATCCGGCCATGCCGCCGCCTCCTCCGGAACGTAAGCTCGGACGGAATCGAGCCTGGATTCACGTTTACAACGATGACGTGTTGTCGATGCCGGACAAGTGGGAATATCCGTGGTTCGCGGCTTGGGATCTGGCGTTCCATACGATCCCGTTTGCGCTGGTCGATCCGGATTTCGCGAAGCAGCAGCTCTCTCTGCTGTTGCGTGAGTGGTACGAATCGCCCAACGGCCAGTTACCGGCTTACGAGTGGGAGTTCAGCGATGTCAACCCGCCGGTGCATCCGTGGGCCTGCTTCCGTGTCTACAAGATTGCGAAAAAACTAACCGGCGAACCCGACTACGGGTTCCTGGAAGCGGTGTTCCACAAGCTGCTGATGAATTTCACCTGGTGGGTCAACCGCAAGGATTCGCGGGGCAACAACATCTTTGAAGGTGGATTCCTGGGCCTGGACAACATCGGAGTGTTCGACAGGTCGAAGCCGCTTCCCACCGGCGGATTCCTGGAACAAGCGGATGGTACTGCCTGGATGGGCATGTACTGCCTGACCATGTTGCGAATCGCCATCGAGCTAACCCCGCACGATCAGTCCTATGAGGACATCGCGAGCAAATTCTTCGAGCACTTTCTTTATATCGCGAGTGCCATGAATCGGTTGGGCGAGGGCGGCCTGTGGGATGAAGAGGAAGGATTTTATTACGACTGGCTGCGCCTTCCCGACGGCCAAAAGATTCCTCTGCGCATACGGTCGCTGGTGGGCTTGATTCCATTGTTCGCCGT
>Ga0116105_1000244_pt1 | contig 15981 bp, 14 predicted proteins | sample June2015DPH_6_20_FD_89716 | JGI IMG/M metagenome (GOLD analysis project Ga0116105, IMG submission 89716) | Peatland microbial communities from SPRUCE experiment site at the Marcell Experimental Forest, Minnesota, USA - June2015DPH_6_10 | ecosystem: Environmental > Terrestrial > Soil > Wetlands >... | reverse complement strand
GCCGCGTGCCCTGTCCCCAGCCTGTTCCAGCGCGAGCACCTCAGCATGCTTCACGCCAACGAACGTGTAGACTCCGGTTCCAACGATATTTCCACGCGTATCGACGATCACAGCCCCGACGTGAGGACCGGGTGAGACGAGTCCGGTTCCTTGCCGCGCCAACTCAAGGGCACGTTGCAAGAATTGGTCGTCGGTTGCATGATCACTCATCAAGATTTATCGAAGGGGTTGTCGCCAGCCTCTGCCGGATGTTCCTATTCGAACATCGAATCCACAAATTCCTTCGGATCGAAGGGAAGCAGGTCTCCTACCTGTTCTCCTACCCCAACAAATCGCACAGGCAGCCCCAGTTCTCGTGAAATAGCCACGACCACGCCGCCCTTCGCCGTGCCGTCAAGCTTGGTCAACACGATCCCTGTAACGCCCGCCGATTGGGTAAACAACCGCGCCTGCTGCAGGCCATTCTGGCCGGTGGTGGCATCCATCACCAGCAACGTCTCATGCGGAGCGCCAGGAATAATGCGTTGCGCGGTGCGCCGCATCTTTTCCAGTTCCGCCATTAAACTCGTCTTCGTGTGCAGACGGCCCGCCGTATCCACGATCACATAATCGGTTTTCCGCGCCACCGCCGCCTGCAACGCGTCAAATAAGACGGCAGCGGGATCACCGCCCGGCTTGGTTTTGATCACTTCTGTTCCGGTGCGCCCGCCCCAGATTTCCAGTTGATCGATGGCTGCCGCGCGAAAAGTATCGGCAGCGCATAGCAATACGTTCTTGCCTTGCGACCGAAATACATGCGACAACTTGCCGATCGTCGTGGTCTTTCCGGTGCCATTTACACCCACAACCAGGATCACCTCCGGCGTGCCATCGACCTTACTCACCGGCCGCGTATTGGCCGCATTCAGAATCGCCAGCAGTTCCTCCTTCAAGAGCCGCTTCAGTTCTTGGACATCTTTGATCTGTTTCCGGTCAGCCTTGTCGCGCAGCTTGCCAAGTACTTCTTGAGTTGTGGCCGAACCGAGATCGGCCCCGATCAGCGTGGCCTCCAGATCGTCCAGGGTATTGCGGTCGATCTCTTTGCCTAACGAGACAACTTCTTCAATACGCTCGGCGAGATTTTCCCGAGTCCGCGTAACTGCCTGTTTCATGCGCTCAAACAGGCCGGTCTTCTTCTCTTCCGTACTGCCAAACAAAGTTTGAATCATGATGAATGCTCAGCTTTGATTATAGCGGTGAGGAGGATGCGGGCCGTGCGACGTGCCTTAGATCCGGAGTTAAGATCAGGAATTAAAATCAAGAAGAAAGATCAGGAAGATAGAGTGGCGTTTTGCTAAACAGGAGTTCTTTCCAGCGTTGCAGTTTCTGAACTCGCAACCACGGGAGCCGCAGCGGGATTTGCCGCGGGTTCCACCGGCACGGGCCGCTTGATAGAGATACGCTGAATCCGAATTTCGCCTCGGCCGTAAACCGCCATGAGCGCGGCCACCGGCACCGGATCGAGCCGCTTGCCGGCAAGACCCTGGATAATTTTCAACGCCTCATCCGGCGTGTGTGCCGTCTGGTAGGGACGGTTGGTGGTCAACGCGTCAAAGGTGTCGGCAACCGCGATTACCTTTGCCAATAGCGGAATCTGCTCGCCCTTCAAGCCGTAGGGATAGCCGCGTCCATCGAGAGCCTCGTGGTGCAACTCAATGCCGGGCAACATCTCGGCCAATTGCGTGACCGGCCGCAAGATGTTGGCACCCTTGGTGGTATGCGTTTTCATGACCTCAAATTCTTCCGCGGTGAGCGCACCGGGCTTCTTGAGAATTCGGTCCTCAATTCCGATCTTGCCCACGTCATGCAGCTGCGCGGAAATTTGCAGCGTCTCCATAAACGGAGAGGGCAAATTCATTTCCTTCGCAATCATCATGGAGTAACGCGTAACCCGGTCAGAGTGGCCGCGCGTATAGGGATCTTTTTCGTCGACCGCGCCGGCCAGCATCTGGATCGAGCCCAGGAAAAGCGCGCGATTTTCCTCCGCTGCCCGCTTCAAATCTTCAACAAAATGTTCAAGCTCCTGCGACATCGTGTTAAAAGTATCAGCCAGTTCGCCTATTTCCGTGCGGCTGCGCAAGTGAACTCGCTGGGAAAAGTCACCGCGCGCTAGGGCGCGGCTCGATTGCGTGAGCACCTGCAGCGGATTGTTGATTCGGCGAGCCGCGAAGATGCTCACCGTAATGCTGAGCAGCACTGCCATGAGGGCCAGTAGCCGCGCCGTGCGCTGCATTTCATAAACGCTACGATAAGCTTCACGCTGGGGTTTTTGCACCACCACCGCCCAATCGAGCGCGGTGACCGGGCTGTACGTGCCCAGCATCTCCTCGTTGTTGTTGCCTTCTTTCACTGCGAACTCTTTCGTCGCCGCCAGTTGCACCTTGTTGCCCTCGTCCACAAAATTGCGGACGATCTCGAGGCTCTTCATGTCTTGCCCGGTGACGTATTGCGGAGTGCCTGCCGCTACCAGTCGCCCCTGAGCGTCCACCACATACGGAATCAGTCCACCGCGGCTTACCTCGCGCAAACGGCGAATCAGAAATTGCAGATCCACGACTGCGCCAACCATTCCCAGGAATCGCCCGCCATAGCTGACCGGACTGCTCACCAACACCACCGTTCGTGACGCTTTTCCATCTTCCACCTGTAGAGCTTGCCCGGTGTAGACGCGGCCATCGCGAGCGGCGTCGAATGCGTGTTGCAATTCGCGCTGCAGGAAGGCATCGGGTGCTATGCGACCTGCGGATATGCCCTTCGCGTCAGAGTTCAGCAGCGTGGAATAGGCGAGTTCATCGGAAGAGGAAACGAAGTTTTCCAGCAGCGCGCGCAGTTCCGGCGCTTCCACGTTCGCGTTGCCGATGTCGCCGCCGCTCGCCACCTGAACCGCGGACGAAAGATTGGAGAGCATCATCCGCAGAGAGCGCTCGTGTTGCGAAAGATCGTCGGCCAGCGAACGCGTGACCGTATTCTGTAGCAGCATTTCGTTTGTCTTCAACCGGTCGCGGTTGATCGCCTCTACCTGCGCCGAGTAGAAGTACATAGGGACAATGCTGATGGCGAGAAGCACGCCGAGAATTACATAAAGGATCGGGATGCGCGCCGAATTAGGCGCGGCACCGGACGACTCGCTCCCCTTGCGCACAGGGGAAGCGCCGTCGATCGAAGTGGCGGCGGATTCCACGGGTATCTACAAGAGTTTAATGTGGGAATGATAAAGGCCGTGTGGGAAACGGCGCGCTGTACCATTACGAAAGTACCAGCCAAAATGGGCAACCGGCGCAGTTCTGACCAAAAAAAGATTACCGCCAGTGATTACGTCCTGACGCCCTCGCTCTTGCTGCTGCGCGTCATCAGTTCATAGATCGCCTCGCGCGGAGCTTTCCCTTGCTGCAGGATCGCGTACATCTTTTCCGTAATCGGCATCTCGACCCCACGAGCGCGCGCCAACCCCTGCGCCGCGGTAGTTGTGAAAACTCCTTCGGCAACCATGCCATGCATAGCCGCGAGTATCTCCGGCAGCTTTTTCCCGCGGCCCAGTTGCACCCCAAGGCTGCGATTACGAGAAAGCTCGCCAGTACAGGTCAGCACCAGATCGCCCAAACCCGCGAGGCCGGCCATCGTTTCAGCCTTGCCTCCGCAGGCGACCGCCAGGCGAGTCATCTCTGCAAGGCCACGGGTGATCAGGCCCGCGACCGAATTATGTCCCAGACCAAGCCCATCACAAATTCCGGCGGCGATTGCGATTGTATTCTTCAGTGACCCGCCTAGCTCCACGCCAACCATGTCGTCATTGGTGTAGATGCGAAAGCTCGGATCGCTGAATTCCTGCTGCACCGTCCGCGCCAGCTCCGCATCTTCCGATGCAATCGTAATTGCCGTGGGATCGCCGCGTGCGACCTCCAGCGCGAACGACGGTCCACTCAATGCACCAGTTCGAGGAGTGAATCCGCTGGCATCCTGAACGGCCTCGCGAATCACTTCAGTCATACGTAGATTGGTTTCATTCTCGATGCCTTTAGTGGCGCTGACCACCAACATGTCAGGGGTCAGATGAACGGCGAGATCGCCGAATACTCGCCGGCAATGGTGAGAAGGCATCACGCTGACGACGATTATGGCGCCGCCGATCGCATCTTTATAACTGGTTGTCGGATGCACACTCTCAGGAACCACACAGCCGGGAAGAAACTTTTCATTCACCCGCCGCTCGGCAAGCGACTGGCAAACTTCCTTTTCGTGTGACCATAGCCGTACCCGATGCGTACCCTTGCGTCCCAATACGATGGAAAGCGCTGTTCCCCACGCGCCCGCGCCAATCACTGCAATCTCGCTCATGCTCGTTTTGATCCTAAGCGGTTTTCGGCACCCGTCAGGAGCCGCCGAATGTTCTGATGATGCTTGGCCAGGATCAGCAGCGAAGCGAGCGCGATCATCCCTAGCGCCGCTGGAGAAATTTGAAACTGGCCGATTCGCCACGCGATAAAAGGGAAGGATGCAACAGCGAAGATCGATCCGAGCGAGACGTAACGGAAAGCCGCGACCAGCAGTACGAACGCAGCCACCGCGATCAACACGGCCTTGGGAGCGATCAGCACAAAAGATCCCAGACCCGTAGCAACTCCCTTTCCGCCGCGAAAATTCAGCCACAACGGAAACACGTGACCGACGACGGCAAACAACGCCGCGCACGCCAAATGCTCGAGCGCAGGAGGCCCCGCTACCATGTGGTCGGCCACGATGTAGGAAACGACCACCGCCGCCGTTCCCTTGAGTGCGTCAAGCAGCAGCGTAACCACCCCCAGCACTGGGGATCTACGCGCCACATTCGTCGCGCCAATGTTTCCGCTGCCGCTTCGCCGCACGTCCTCGCCGCGAAAAATGCGCACCAGCAGATACCCGAACGGGATCGATCCCAGAAGATAGCTGATAGCGGCGATAAGAACGAATGTGATCATCGAAATGGAGTAAAGGCTAGCGTAACGGAAATGCCGCCAGCTTCGTATACTTTGATCCCCGTGGAGAAAGCTGGCTCTGATATAAAAATAATTCGCGTGCAATCATTTTTCCAAATTCCGGCGCCGGCAGCGCCGCCAGCTTTTCCTGCAAGCGCTGGAAATTGCGGTTAGGACGATCGCTCTTCAGACGACGCGGCGCACCTGACGCTCCACCGCCACGGGCCAGCGTAAGATGCGCATGGAATGCGTGCTCCTCTCTTTTAACCCCAACAGCCTCCAGATTCTCCTCCACCTTCGCCGCCAGCGACGCCAATCGGGAATCCCCCACGACTCCAATCCAAAACACGCGCGGCGCTCGCGCACTCGGGAAAAATCCATAGCCCCGAATGTCCATTTCAAATCTGTCTGCCTCGATGACACTTAGAACCGACTCGATTCGTTCTCCCTCGCCTTCGGAGGTCTCGCCGATAAACTTCAAAGTGACGTGCAGTGATTCCGGCCGAACCCAACGCGCATCAGGAGCAAATTCGCGAACTCCGGCAAGAAAGTTGGCGATTCGTTCCCGAATTGCTTCATCAATGTCGAGCGCAACGAAGAGGCGCATAAGATCAGTTTGTCGATCCAAGGCAAGCTAGCGACAGCGGACGCTTTTACCTCAATTTTCTCCGCACCATATCCAGCGCCAACGTGGAAGCAAACCAGCGGATGCGCTTGCGGTCGCCAGGAAAATTCCGTTCGATCACCTCAGTCCCGCCATCGCTTGCCAGCGCGTGAAACACCAGTCCCACCGGCTTCTCCGCAGTCCCGCCGCTGGGCCCCGCGACACCAGTAATCCCAACCCCGAGCGTCGCCTCGCATCGATATCGAATGCCCTCCGCCAGCGCCGCCGCCACTTCACGGCTAACCGCGCCATGCCGCTCAATCATCTCCGGAGGCACTCCCGCAAGTTCGGTCTTCACCGAATTCGCATAAACGATGGCCCCGCCGGCAAAGTAACGCGAACTGCCGCCGACCGAGGTGATTCTCTCCCCCAACAATCCTCCGGTGCATGACTCGGCAACCGCCAGCGTAGCGTTTCGCATCTGCAGCCAGTAGCCCACGATCTGCTCCAGCGACTGACCATCTCGTGAGTACACGGCGTCATCGAGCTCTTCTTCAACCGCATCGGTCGCTTCGTCCACCCGCCTCTGTGCCGTTTCTTTTGTTTCCCCGCGCGCTTTGAAGTGCAGTTGTATCTCTCCCGCTCCCGCCAGAATGGTCGTCTGCACATCGCTGAATCGTTTGTAGATCGGCGACACCCGCGCATCCACCAGCGACTCGCCCAGCATGGCCACTTTCAACACGCGTGTGGCAATGTAGGCGACCGGCAGTTTCGCCCGTAACCGCTCCCGGCACTCCGCTTCAAACAGCGCTCTCAGTTCATGCGGAGGGCCGGGCAACAAAATAACGATCCGCTCACGACCATCAAACTTTCCGCACAGCCACTGCCCGGGCGCCGTGCCGTTCGCGTTGGGCAACACGGTCGCGCCTTCGAGAATGTCTGCCTGTTTGGTGTTATTCGCAGACATCTTCCAGCCGCGCGCCGCAAAACGCTGCTCGATCCGCGCCAGAACATCCTCATCTCGGCGCAGTGGAACCCCCAACGCCTCTGCGACTGCCTCACGCGTGAGATCATCCTCCGTCGGGCCCAAACCACCGCTGAAAACCACGACGTCCGACCGAAACAGCGCATGCTGCGCGGCCGCAGTCAGGCGACCCAAATCGTCCCCGACGATGCTTTTGAAAACTACTTCGACCCCGAGTTCGTTCAGTTGCTCGGTGAGATAGAGCGAGTTCGTGTCCATGCGGAAGGGCGTGAGCAACTCGGAGCCAACCGCGATGATTTCGGCATTCACGGGAGAAGTGTAAATCAAAGGCGAAGAACGCGGATGCGACTGCGATTAGAAAAGCAGTCGCGGATACGGAAAGCTACGACTCAGGTATCAGCGGCAGTCCCTGAATATTCCACGAGAGATGGTGAACCGCGTCGGTGGTGGCCAGAATTACGCTGCGTCCCGGTGCAAAAGCCAATCCTACCAATCCATGCCCGGCAACTTCCAAATTGGCCTTGCCTTCGGGCGTGATCTTCACAATCCCGCGTTTGCCGCCGAGAGAAGCCGCCACGTAGAGATTGCCTAGCACATCGAAAGCCAGGCCCTGCGGGCGTCCCAGGCCCCGGTAAAACGTCTTGACCGTTCCCTGCGGATCGATCCGATGCACGCAATCGAAGCTCGAAGTCGTGGGCCCGGACACGAACAAGTCCCCTTGCGGACCGAACGCCAGATGATAAGCTGACACACTCGGCTCGAGAGTAGCGAAGACGAACACCTGCTGATCGCGCCCAATCTTGAAAATCGTTCCACTGCGATCGCCCACGTACAGGTTTTCGCCGCGATCGAATGCTATGCCGGTGGCGATGCCCATGCCCTCCGCGTAAGTGGTCATGGCCCCGTTCGGCGCCACTCGATACACCGCGCCATCATGACGCGAAGAAGCATACATCTGGCTCGCGCGATCGAAGGCGATCGAGGTCGCATTCATCATCTCGGCCACAAACGGTTTCACCCCATAATTCGTGTCGATCTTGAAAATGGCCACCGGGACTTTTTGCCCGCGCGAACCAGAGAACGTCGCATAGATGTTGCCTTGGGCATCGAGCGCCGGATTGGTCACGGGATGCAGGTTTTCTGCGATCGGAACCGCAACCTTAACCGTCTGCGCATTGCTCACATGGCCATTCGTGGCAACCACCACAGAACCGGAAGTGGCACCCTCAGGTACGCGGGCCACCAGGAATGAATCGGAACTGACCACGATCCCGCCTTCCAGCTCGCCAAAGGTCACGCGCGGCCTCTGCCATTCCGGTGGCCGCAAGCCCGAGCCGGCAATGCGCACCTCGCCGCCCGCCAGCGCCAGCAACGGCGTTACCGATTCAATGTGCGGTCCACCATTCACATTCTTTTTACCGAGGATACGATCGGAAAATCCCATGAAAAACCACAGCCTCTTTAGACACTATCTTAGAAGACCAAAGTGCAGCAAGAGATGCATAATTACCAGCGCGTAGAGCCCAGCGGCCAGGTCATCGAGCACGATTCCGGCGCCTTCCGGAAGCGCCTCCAACTGCCGCACCGGTGGCGGCTTTAAGATGTCGAAAACACGAAAAAGTATAAAGCCAGCCAAAAAGGATTTCCATGCCAGTGGCACACCGATTAGTGCGACCAGTTGGCCGGCAACCTCGTCGATTACGACAAACTGCGGATCCTTCGTCCTCGAATCCCGCGAGACGCGCGTCGCGGCAGGAATTCCGACAAGGATAACGAGCAAAGCGAGGACAATAGCGAACGGCGTTCGAAGCGTGGCAGGAAGAGCCACAGCAATGGCGGCCCACAGCAGCGTAGTAGCCGCAGAAGCCCAAGTCCCCGGTCCAGGCCGCAAATAACCAATGCCGAAGAAAGTGGCGACAACCCCGGCCCGTGACGAAGTTACTTGCGAATTTGGATCGGACATAATTAGGCGATCCGAGTAGCGCCGCCGTCCCCGGCGGCTGTCGCGCGGGCGTCTCGCCCGCGCACCCAAACCCACCCCCAACCCTTCAAGTTTGCTTTGATCGGATTTTCAGCAACGTACCGCACCGCCCGTTCGAACTCCGCCTCGTCCCGTACCAAGTGATCGTGGTACTCCCTCTGCCAAAACGACCCTTGAGCGCCAAGGATCGCATTCGCTCGCTTCGCGCTGAAAGATTTCCAGGAATGAACCACGGCTGCCAGATTCTGAGTAGGAAAGAGCCGAACCAGGACATGTACATGATTCGGCATAACGCACCAAGCGAATAGCAGGTATCGCTTTCCGTCAAAGTGACGCAAGGCGTTAGCGACTTCATCGGCAATCCATGGATGACTTAAATGGCAAGCGCCGGCACCTGTGTCGAGGAATTGTTCGATGATCGGAGTCGAGAGCCGTTGGATTGTCGTGCGCTCCTCCGGACTCAGCTCGCGGTGCAATTGGTTCGCGGTAGTGACGATCGCCCGCCGCTCCGACTCGATTTGCTCGAGGACTGACTTCGGCAGCGAGTCGCCCAGCCTGAACGTGATGAAGTAGGTCGCTCCCTCTTTCTCCCAGTGCGGTAGTCTGCCCCGGTTGCGAATCGTGACTTCGCCGAAGCGGGGGCGAGACGCCCACGCCACAGCCGGCGGGACGCCGGCGCTACCCTTTGCCTCGTTACTCAAAGGTCTTCCTCTTTGTCTCCCGGAGGAACAGCGTCGGGAATCTCCTCCTCAGCATCGGAAACCGGCGAGGGAATCACATACGCGCCGCTTGCCCACTTCCCCAAATCAATCGTGCGGCACCGATCGCTGCAGAAGGGGAACTCCGCATCTCCGGCCTTAACCTCTTTCTTGCCGATCGGGCAGCGAAGTTTCAGGGCGCGAGGTTTCAGGGCGCGAGCCATAGTTCAGGATGTTTGTGCTAAGAGAACGAGAATCGCCGGGCCGCTACAAAATCCTCGCCACCAGATCATAATCGTGAGACTCCGTGATCTGGCAACGATAAAAATTACCCGGCTCCGGCGCTATCTCCGGCGGAAAATCGTTCACGAAAACTTTGCCATCGATTTCCGGAGCATGCATGGAAGTCCGCCCCTCCAACAGTAGATCGGTTTCTTCCGACGTTCCTTCCAGCACCAGATCGAACTCCCGACCGACCAGCGATTTCTTTCTCTTCCGGCTGATGCGCCGCTGAATTTCCATCAGTTGCTTGCGCCGCCGCTCAATCTCACGGGTCGAAAGCTTCGCTTCCAGCCCGTAAGCGTCAGCCCCCTCCTGATCGGAGTAGGAGAAAGTTCCCATCCAGTCGAACTGCGCCTCGCGCACAAACTCGCAAAGCTCCTCGAATTCTTTCTCCGTCTCGCCAGGAAAACCGACAATAAAGGAGGTGCGTAGAGTCAGGTCAGGAATGACACGCCGCATCTTTTCAATCGAGCGCAGAAACACGTCCGCACCCGCCCCGCGCTTCATACGCTTTAGCACCGATGCCGACGCGTGCTGCAAAGGCACATCCATGTACGAGCAAATGTTTTCGCGCGCCGCAATCGTCTCCAGCAGTTTGCCCGTGATCTTATTCGGATAGGCGTAGAGGAACCGGATCCAGCGCAGATCCTCGATTTGGGCGAGTTTTTCAAGCAGCAATGCCAGCCCATCCTTCAGGCCGAAATCTTCCCCATAACAAGTCGTGTCCTGCCCAATCAGCGTAATCTCACGCACGCCGGCCAGCGCCAGCCGCTCTGCCTCGGCAATCACCGACTCAAACCGCCGCGAGCGGAACTTTCCCCGCAACTGCGGAATAATGCAAAACGTACAAGGATGATCGCAGCCTTCCGCAATCTTGATGTACGCAGTATGTTTCGGCGTAGCCAGAATGCGCGGAGTTTCGTCGTCATATAAATAGTTGGGAAGATCGGCAACCGCTCCATCCCATTCCCCGCGCGAAAATCGCCCCTGCGCCTCGCGCGCCTCGCCTTCCGGCCGCGAAGGCAGCACAACAAACGGGGAACTACTCGGAGCGGGAGCGGTTTCAAGTCCGGCAGCAGAAAGAATATTCTGCAACTCGCCCGTGCCAACCACCGCATCGACCTCAGGAATTCGCTTGCGAATTTCCTCCCTATAACGCTCAACCAGGCATCCGGCAACAATCAATTTCTTAGCCCGTCCGGACGTCTTATGCGCGGCCATCTCGAGAATCGTGTTGACCGACTCCTGCTGCGCGCTCTCGATGAACGAGCAGGTGTTCACTACGATGACGTCGGCATCCTCGGCGCGGGTCGAAAGTTCAGCTCCAGCGCGCGCAAGCAAACCCATCATCACCTCGCTATCAACGAGGTTTTTGGGACACCCCAGACTGACGAAACCAACCTTCTGCGGCCGCGGAACCGGAGTTCGATCTTTTGCACCAGAGGCTGCAGTTCCGCTATTGGGATGAGTAATAGTGAGGCTCTTCGAAGGCATGCAATCCACTGATTTTATCACTTTAGGAGCGCAACTCGAGCGGCGCGCTCCTAAAGTAGCGCCGGCCTCTGGCCGGCTGTGCGCGGGCAGTTTGCCCTGAGCGAAGCCAAAGGGTCTCGCCCGCGCAGCCGGCAGCTCTATGCTTCCTGCTCCGCCAGCGCGATATTCTCCAATCTCCCAAGATCACGCCAGCGATATTCGTCGGCTCGAAACGAAACGACATCTTCCCCCTGAGCCGCAAGCCGCAAGTAAGAAGTAATAATCGAGAAAGCCCCGGTTTCCGTAATCAACGAAAAAAGTCGGGGCGAAATCACATGCACTCCAGAAAACGCCAGAGCGGTCGTTGGTCGGCCATCCTGGTCGCGACGAACAATCTCCGGCCTCCCATCGTTTCCCGTCCTTCGACCACAAAGCCGGCCCGACTCATCAAACAACAAATATCGCGAAGTCTCCCGCTCCTGCACAGCCAACGTCGCCAGCGCCCCACGCTCCCGATGAAATTCCACCATTCGACGTAAATCAATCGTGCTGATGACATCGACATTGTGCAGCACAAATGGCTCATTACTCCCGGCGGAGTTCTCCAAAAAGAACCACCCAGCCTTCTTCAACCCTCCGCCGGTGTCAAGCAACTCCTCCTCGCGCGAAATCTCAATCCCTATCCCAAAATTGCTCTTCGCCTTCAGATAATCCACCACCATGTCAGCAAAGTGATGAACGTTAATAATCACGTCCCGAATGCCAAACTCGCGCAACCGCGCCAGGGCAATCTCCAACAGCGTCCGTCCGCCAACCTCGACCAAAGCCTTAGGCCGATCATTCGTTAGCGGCCGCAGCCGCGTCCCCAGCCCCGCCGCCAGAATCATCGCCTTCATCGCGCCGCAGCCTTAAACTCCGGGCTCTCCAGTTCCCGATGCTTCACCACCACCTCCAGACCATTCCGCGCCCGCAGATGCCTCGCCAACTGCTCCGCCAAATACACCGACCGATGCTGCCCGCCGGTGCACCCAAACGCCACCATCAAGTTCTTAAACCCGCGTTGCTGATAGTTGCCGACGCTCGCATCCACCAGCGACATCACGCTGGCCAAAAACTGATGCACGCTCTCCTGCTGATTCAAATACTCAATCACCGCTGCATCTCGCCCCGTCAAAGCCTTAAACCGCTCCTCGCGCCCCGGATTCGGCAAACTCCGCCCGTCAAAAACAAACCCTCCACCATGTCCGCTCTCGTCCTTCGGCCATCCGCGATGAAACGAAAAACTCCAAATCCGCACCATCAAGTTCTCCGCGGAAGAAGCCAGCCCCTGTAACTTCTCGGAGGCCAACATCGAATTGAAAGCCTCCATCAAAGTCGGCAGCGCGATCGGCAACTTCGCGTTATGCAGCAGCCAGCGCACATTCTTCATCGCATAAGGAACACTCTGCAAAAAATGCCCCTTGCGTTCGTAAAATCCGCGAAACCCGTAAGCTCCCAACGCCTGTAAAATCCGCACATAGACATATGCGTAGAAGTGATGAAGAAAAACCTCGCGATCCACTCTGATGAAATCGCCCAGCCGCTCGACATACAAATCCAGCAGTTGCAGCCGCAACTCCGGAGGCAAATCCGCCTTGGCATCGTAAAGCAGGGAAGCGATGTCATACTGCAGCGCCCCCTTGCGCCCGCCCTGATAATCCAGAAAAAACGGCTCGCCCGCGTGCAGCATGATGTTGCGGGACTGAAAATCGCGGTACATAAAATAATCGCGATCCGCGCTCAGCAAGAAATTCGTGAGGCTCTCGAAGTCATCTTCCAATGCCTGCTCATTAAACGAAATCCCTGCCAGCCGCAAAAAATAATATTTGAAGTAATTCAGGTCCCAGGTAATCGACTGCCGGTCAAAACTCCCACGCGGGTAACACACGCTGTAATCCAAATCGCGTCCCGCCTCAACCTGAAACCGCGGCAACACCCCCACCACCTTGCGATAAGCCTCCACCGCCGCAGGCGCAATCTTTTCACCTTCGCGATGGCTCGAGAGAAACTCAAACAACGTCACATCGCCGAAGTCTTCCTCGAGATAAGCCCCGGCATCCAAATCCTCCGCATATATTTCCGGTACCGGCAAACCATGTCCAAGAAAGTGTTTCGAAAACTCCAGGAAAGCCGCGTTCTCCTCGCGCACGCCATACAAAATCCCGATTGCACTCTCGTCCTCGCTAGCCAGGCGGATGATCTTCCGCCCCGACCCGCCCAACTCCCCTTGCAGCGGCTGCACGCGCGCAGGCGAAGTGTGAAAGCGTTCCTCGAAAAGTTTCCTGAGAATATCCATAGCAGTAATCGTGGCACCGGCAACCACTCAAGATAACATCACGCCCAACCCAGTTTCTTCGTGTTCCTTAGTGCCCTTCGTGGTTGAGAGTTTTTCTGTTGCGAACTTGCGAACCCCCCGTCTGATCCTTATCCTGAACAAAATGACCGACCGCCTCTACTACCCGGATTCGTTCCTCTACAACTTCGACGCCGAAGTCCGCGAAGTCCAGGAAACCCCGCGCCCAGCTGTCATTCTGGACCGCACCGCCTTCTACCCCACCAGCGGCGGCCAGATTCACGACACCGGCCACCTCACCCTAGCAAACAACGATCACAAATTCCGCGTAACTGAAGTAGCCGACACCGAAGATGGCCGCATCGTCCACTACCTGGACGCACCGATAAAAGATGTACGGCCCGGAGCCTGTGTCCATGGCGAAATCGACATCGTTCGCCGCCGCGACCATATGCAACAACACTCGGCCCAACATGTGCTCTCGGCCGCTTTCATCCGCCTCTTCAATATGCCCACCGTCTCGTTCCACATGGCCGACGATTATTGCTCGATCGATCTCGACACGCCGTCGCTAATGCAAGCCCAAGTCGAAGATGCCGAACGCCTGGCCAACGAAATCGTCCTTGAAAATCGCCCGGTGGATGTTCGCTACGTTACTCGGGACGAAGCGGCAACCCTGGGTCTCCGCAAACCTCCGGCCACCGATCGCGACCAGCTCCGTCTCGTCGATATCCAGGACTTCGACCTAAGCGCTTGCGGCGGCACCCACGTTTGCAGCACCGGACAAATCGCCGGCCTGCTCCTGCGCAAATTCGAAAAAGTCCGCCAAGGTTGGAGGGTAGAATTCGTTGCCGGCCAGCGCGCCGTCTCCACCGCGCGCCGGGATTTCCAAACTCTCACTGAAGCCGCGGCGCTATTTTCAGGCCACCTTTACCATGTTCCCGAACAAGTCCGCAAGTCCCTCGATGAAATCAAATCTCTGCGTAAATTAAATGAACAATCAATGAGCGATCTCGCCGCAGCCGAAGCCACCGCCTTGCTAGCCGAGACTTCCGAGCAGCAAGGCCGCAAGCTGATCGTCCGCACTTTCTCCGGCCGCGATCTCAACTTCCTCAAACTCCTCGCGCAAAAACTAACTCGTCAGTCCACATCAGCAGTCGTGCTGCTGGCCACTGAATCCGCTGAACCGGCGTTAGTCTTCGCGCAATCGCCCGGCCAGCCCCACGACATGTCGGCTCTGCTGAAACAAACCATCACCCCGCTCGGCGGCCGAGGCGGCGGCAGCAAAGATCTTGCCCAGGGCGGTGTTCCCGCTTCCGACGCTCTAGCCTCAGCTCTGGCCACCGCAGCGCGATCACTTTCCTCCACTCCATCGTAAGAACCCCACGATGGAACCAACACGCTAGTACTCATTCCACTGCAGTACCTCCGTACCCTCGAAAAGATGAGTAACTCCTAATAGTTTCCATAAGGGCCAAAAAAGGCCGCATGTTTCGAACGCTCGTTCTTTCGCGAGTGGGTCGGCGTCTATTACTTTCGTGCCCCACTCGTTAGGGCCATTCCTCTCCGGGTAGTTTTGCTGGAGACTAATTGCAAGCCCATGCCACTTCCCCCGATGTTGTTGGCCCCCCAAAGAACAACACAGTGTTGCTGACCTTATCTGTTTGAAGTCAATCGAAACGGAGCTCCACACATCTATGAAGAAGTCTCTTGCGTCGTTTGTATTTCTGCTTGGGTGCTTTCAGATTCTTTCGGCTCAAAGCCTGCCCAGCCAATTTTCCGCTCCCTCGGCCAAACAAATGGCCGCGGCGCAAGCGGCCACCAGGTCCCAGAGTTCGACTCAGACATTAACGGCGACAGCCACAGCGCCACGCAAGTCCTCGCGCCTGCATGCCAACTTAAGCGGCAGCAATCCTCCAAGCAATCCGGTTTCGTTCCTGACTTCAACCCCGATTGCCGCCAACGGTTTGACCCAATGGTCCGCCGTAGCTACCGATTTCAACGGTGACGGCCTGATTGACATTGCAGCTCCCGTTCAGGGCGGAATCGGCTCCTACGCAATCTCGGTCGCGCTTAGCAATGGCGACGGCACCTTTCAGCCCGGCGTGCTCAACCAGAACACTCGCGGCACTAGCGGCGACGCAATTCTGTTCGGCGATTTCTACAACAGCGGTAAAAAAGATCTGATTGTCGTTCACAACACGTCTCCGTCAACCTTCGAACTATGGGTCCCCGATGGCGGTGGGGTTTTTTCGGCGCCGAGCTCCGCGCCCATAACCATCTCTCCGAACTTTCTCGAAGGCGGAGCAGTTTGGGACGTAAACGGCGACGGAAATCTGGACCTTGTATTCGTCGACTCCCACAGTCCCGCGAACCTCTGGGTTCTGCTGGGCAACGGCAGCGGCAGCTTCGGAACTCCGACTTCCGTTCCCCTCTCCGGCGCGGTCAGCAACGTAGTCTTTGCCGATTTCAACGGCGACGGCGTTCTCGATCTTGCGGGCATCACCAGCGGTCAGGATACGGTTTATCTCGGCCATGCTGGGGGCACATTCGCCAGCGGCGTTGCGCTTACGAATCCCGACGGCCAGTACGATATCTGCAACAACACTGCTGGCGATCTGAACGGCGACGGCAT
>Ga0116105_1000241_pt1 | contig 16086 bp, 14 predicted proteins | sample June2015DPH_6_20_FD_89716 | JGI IMG/M metagenome (GOLD analysis project Ga0116105, IMG submission 89716) | Peatland microbial communities from SPRUCE experiment site at the Marcell Experimental Forest, Minnesota, USA - June2015DPH_6_10 | ecosystem: Environmental > Terrestrial > Soil > Wetlands >... | reverse complement strand
TCGTGTCAGGTTAGCCGCAGCCTGCAGATGTCAGGTGCCGCGCGAAGTCGTTCAGTCTTGTCGAACCTATTCGGCTGCACCAGTGCCGATGCTATTCTCGACGAGAGCGTGAGAGGCGACTCTCCCCCAAGGCCCGCCGGTAACTGGCCGAGGGTTTATCAGCAAGCATGCTGAGAACGGACTCGCTGAGCGGCTTCACGCTGCCGCTCCGTCGCACTGCATCTAGTTCTCCGTAATTGATTTATGCAGAGTGCGCACTGGTGCCAGGCGCTTGACGCTGGGGATGCGCTTGGAGCCGCCGTTGATCGCCTTCGCTGGTTTGCTGCCTGTCTTCGTTGCCATAAGTTGCCTCCTTGAATTCGATTTGGTTTTTTGCTTTCGCCGTGGGCATTCTGCGATCTCGTTGCCGAGATGCCCGTTACATGCGTCGGGCAGGCATATCCCGTCCGCCCAACGTGGCGCCCACTAAACGCGCCCTGCTAGAGCCGCTCGAGCCTTCGAGATGCTTGCCGCAGGTGAGCTCAACACACGTCAATGCGACTTAACTGATAGTCGCATTCGTCATTGACACTGTCAGGTACGGCACTTTTGAAAGCGGTTTCTGCACTCCCAACTTCTTTGCGGCTCGCAAGCCCTTCGTGTTCTTATTCTGCTTCTTGGCTTTCATCTTTTCCTCCCAAAGTACGAACATGCTGAATTCCTCGGTCCCCTCGTCGCCAGTTTATCTGCCGTCTGCAGCTGACCTCTTCAAGATTGGACAGCGCCTTGGCGCCGCTGAAATCGCACTGCAGCTAGTTCTCTGTACCTCCTTTCCGCAGAGCGCGGACAGGTGCCAAGCGCTTGACGCTGGGAATGCGCTTGGAGCGATTCTCGGTTGCCTTCGCTGGTTTGCTGACTTGCTTCGTTGCCATAACTCACCTCCATTGATTTGGATTAAGATTCCGAACTGGTCTCGGGTTCACCGCAGCCCGTTCGTGCCGGGTGCCGCAGGAGACCGCGCAAGCTTATCCAACCTACTGGGCTCCCTCGGAGGCCATGCAATTCTCGGCGGCAGCGGTCGGACGGGACTCTCTCCGAAGGCCCCTCGTTAGTTGGGAGAGGGTCTATCGGAATATTTGGTGATAACGATCTCGCTGAGAGGCTTCACGCTGCCCATCTTCTTTCCCTGCTGCAGTTTCTTGGTGGTTTTCTTCGCTGTCATCGTCGTCTCCATTCGTTTACTGAGCACTGCTGTGCTCCCGATCGCACAGCCTCTCTATCTAGGTAATCGGAAACGGCGAGCAAAAGACGACAGGGGGTAGGAATATTTTGCTATCGAAGTCCGGCCGTAATGAGTCGGGATGAAGGTTGTTTGTTCGCCACGCTGGGCGGCGCCGCCGAATCGCCGGCAATCGCCGGACTACCGCGACGCGAGATCTGACGCAGCGACTGGCGAATCAGGAAATCTCCATTCGGAAGTTTGCCCTTCCAATGGCCGAATAGCTCCGCCCGCTGTTTTTCAAGTTGTGCTGCGTCGTTAATGCGCCCGACGCGGCGAAGGAGAATGGCAAGGCCGGTCCAAGCCCGAGCGACGCAGGTCGCATCGCGAAGATCGTTCTCTATATCAGGTTTCCAGGCCATGAGTTTCGCTAAGAGCTCCTGATACGCTCCAATGGCTTTGACGATTTGACCCGTCTCCGCGTAATCGTCCGCTTGAGCCCGTAAGGCATCGTCAGGCTCGCTCATCGGCTCGACTTTATCCGCCGGGTAGAGGTGGAGGTCGCGCAGAGTCACGAACGCATCTTTGATGCGTCCTCGCGCATCCTCACCGCGCCCGATCCAGCGGGCGGCGTACGATGAGGCGGCGAGCAAATCTGCCTCAGCCAGCTGGGAGCTGGCATTCGGTTTTATTTCCCTCAGGCGGGCCAGTGCGTGGTCGTAGACCGCGAGAGCCTTGCGGGGATCTTGGTGCCGCAAAATATTGGCAAACTGGACGCTCGTACCATACAAAGCAAGCCGGCTCATGTAATCGCTGGAATCCTTGCTGGCCAAGTCCTCGCCAATTTCCATTCCTCGCTGGACCGGCGCCAGTGCCTCATAGTATCGCCCAAGGCTTGGCTCTGCATCCGCTTTCCCTAGGATCAAGCCTTCGGTCAATAGGGCGCTCGCCAAATTGACGCGCAATGCCGGTTGACCGGACGCGGCCTGGACTTGTTGAAGTTCAACTGCCCTTTTCGCGTCATTGAGAGCTCCGGCGAGGTCACCAGTTTGCCAGCGAGCGATCACTAATGTTCCGATTGCACTCCCTTCCATTCGGCGGGCGGCTGGAACGGGCTGCACAATTTCCAGAGCCCTGTTGGCGGCGTGCATGGCTTTGTCGAAATGCCGGGTGTCGGCATACGCTCTGGCGACGTTCTGCTCGAAATATCCCATACTGTAAACCTCGTGCGGCGTAAACTCGCCACCAAGGCGCATAAAGCGTTCTACCAAATCGCCGGTTTTCTCCGCCAACGAAAATATTTCTTCGACGCGCTCCTGATAGCTCGCCAACTCCATCCGATCGTGCGCGATCGTGGTTGCAATAAATAACCCTCGATGGTTCACCGGGTCTTGTTCGAGGACCGCGTCTACAAAGCGCTCTGCGTTATCGAGGCTGAGTTTTGCTTCTGCGAACTGCCCCAAGTTGGGCGAAGTGGGGTCACCTTGAGCATGAGCCACGCGCACGTAGGCATAGGCAATCTCTAGTTCCAGCTCTTTGTCCCCGTGAACGTCACTGCCCAGCGAAGTCAGATATTGCAAGGAATCGGAGACCATTTGCATTCTGACTTTCGTCGAGCCCGGCAGACCTCTGATGTCATTGTCGAGTTCTATAAATTTATTTGCCAGTTGACGCACCTGGGCAAATCGTCGGTCGGCCACTTTGCGCTCGCGATTAGCGATATAGAGCCCGGTGGAAAGGCTGCCGATCACAAGCACAGCGGCGGCAGTCGTGAGGGCGACGAGCGTGCGGTTGCGGCGGACGAACTTGGCGGCGCGGTAGCGAATCGTGTCGGGTCGTGCGCTAATCGGCTCCTGGCGGAGAAATCGCCGTAGATCGTCCGCAAAAGCCTCGGCCGAGACGTAGCGCTCTGCTGGATTCTTCTTGAGCGCCTTGCCAACGATGGTGTCCAGATCGCCCCGAACACTACGCCGCAGTTTTTCCGGCGACGCGCCCCGTTTCATCGCCGTGGCTTCGGCTTGCGGACCCACCGCATCCGATAGCCGCAGCGGTTCGGTTTCCGTGATGGCCTTCACCAGCTCCGCCGGCGAGTGTAGACCGGGGCCGGCCGGATGTTGTCCCGATAGGAGCAAATAGAGCAGCACGCCCAGCGAATAAACGTCGGTCGCTGTCGTAATCGCGCCGCCACTCACTTGTTCTGGAGCGGCAAATTGCGGAGTTAGCCCTCCTCCGCCTTCCAGCGTGAGCTGCGTCGCTGCCGCGGGACTTGCGTCGTCTGCAAGCAGCTTGGCGATGCCGAAGTCCAGAAGCTTTACTTCGCCGCCGTCAGCGACCAGCACGTTCGAGGGCTTGATGTCACGGTGAACGATTAAATTCGCGTGCGCGTGAGCGACTGCCCCGAGAACGTCGAGAAACAGTCTAATCCGTTCATCGACATCGAGCTTGCGCTCATCGCAATACTCGTCGATCTGTTTTCCTTTCACATGCTCGAGAACGAGATATGGTTCTCCTTTCGGAGTGACGCCGGCGTCAATCAGATCCGCGATGTGAGGGTGCGCGAGCTGGCCGAGAATCCTGCCCTCGCGCTTAAATCTTTCAGCAGCCGCGCGTGAAGCCAGGGCAAAACGCAGAAACTTCAACGCCACCTGGCGTTCGAAGCGGCCATCCGCACGTTCGGCCAGCCACACGTTACCCATCCCGCCTTCGCCGATGCGATAAATCAGCTTGTAGGCGCCGAGGGTCTCCCCGGTTAAGGATGGTTCAGTCACCGGCCGCGCCGGCTCATTTTCCAGAAAATGCTCCTCAGCGAGGACGCGATGCTCTTCCAAAAGCCGCTCGAGGAGATCGGCCAATTCCGGGTGTTGCACCCGGAACGCTGCCAGCCAGCTTGCGCGTTCCCCCTCAGACAGCGATAGCGCTTCGTCCAGGTGCGAGCTGATTGCTTGCCATCGCTCAGGGTTCAAAGCGGACACGCTCGGTCAAGCCTCCAGGTCTGCTCGAATGGTGCGATGAAGATAGATGCGTGCTTTTTCCCATTGGCGTTGCACGGTTCGTTCGGAGACATTTCTCATGGCCGCGATTTCCTGGAACGAAAAGCCGCAGAAGAACTTCAAGTCCACCACTTCCGCCAGCGCTGGCTCCGCTTTCGCGAGTTCGTCAAGCGCTTCGCCGATCCGAGCGAGCTTTTCGCCGTCCACCGCATTTTCAACGTCGGTTCCAAGCGTCGTAATCTCGAATTGGCCACCCCGCTTCTGAGCCTGGCGGCTGCGGGCGTGATCGATAATCAGGCCCCGCATGACGCGTGCGGCATAACCCATGAATCGGTTGTGATCGGGGAAGGAGGTTCCGTCTTGTCCGGCGATCTCGATATATGCCTTGTGCAGGAGAGTGGTAGCGCTGAGGGTCATCTGCGCGCCGTGTCGCGCCAGTTCGTGCTTCGCAAGTCGGTGCAACTCTGCGTAAAGCGCCCCGAACAATGCGTCGGCAGCCGGTCTGCCGCCGCGTTCGGCCGCTTCCATAAGAGCGAGTAGGCTGGGCGCGCTTCCCACAGCAGTCCTCCCAACAGTCGATTTCCAGGGGACCCGTTCGCGAAAAGAGTGCTGGATTATACAGGCAATCTCGATCCACAACAGACAAATCGTGGGTTCGGAGGCTCACCGGAGTCCACAAGGCGCGATGAAAAACGGGAGCGGCGAAGTGTCTACTGAGAATGCTTTCGTCCTCATCGAGTACCGCACACCGACGGTTGGCTATCGCTGGTGGGGATTGGACGGAGCGGGCCAGCGGGAGAGGATGGCGCGGAGCGAGGCCGCAAGTATGCGAAGTTGTAATCCGCTACTGCGCTTTCTACAGTAAAACGTTCGTCGTGTCGCAGCCCCGGCAAATTTACCGCTATCCGATGCTAAACCCCAAACTGCCGGAGATGATGATCCAGATGCTTGTACTCCAATATCGCCCACTCATCTGGCGACAACCCCCCGAAGAAGCTGTGCGGATGCTTGGTGCATCCCGCTGGGCCGGCCGCGGCAAACCGATCGATCAATGCCAACAACCGATCCCGTTCCGCTCTCAGATCTCGCCCATCCCGCACCACTAGATCCCTCATCGTCGGTGAGTTTCGCCGCATCGGTTCGTCGTTCCTGAGCGCCAACGGTTTCACAATCCACCCAAGGAGGTGCCCCACGAACTCCCGCGGCGGAGTCTTGTCCCCTAGCGCCAACTCCAAACCAGCCGAGCAGTGCGCCGCCACTTGCGCCGCGTTCATCGTGCCCCACAACCGCTGGCTGTCTGGCCTCAGCAGTGCAATCCGATCCTTCACTTCTTGCACCCTTGTCGCTTCAAAGAGATTTTTCACGTATGCCCCGTACCTACGGTCAGCTAGGAGTCCAGAACGCCATGTTGTCCAAGTATAAATCAAGCACGCCAGCGCAAGCGCGCCCGCAACTCTTGGTAATCGCTCTAATCGGACAAATGAATTTCCCTCTCGCAACGGAAAGGTTTCGGAGTTCCAATCAGCCAGCAGGCGCTTCGGGGGGTGCGGTTCAGCCTGCTGAGATGCTAGAGTAGTTCGAACCTATATTCCACAAACCGAGGGAGAATCCATGTACGCCGTAAAATTTGAATACCAACACCGCACGAATGGTCCGCAAGGCCGCACGATAGACGTGGATAGCGGCTCGATGGCGGCCGCCATCGGCAAGGCAGCAAGAGAATTCCTAAAAGGTCTCGATCGGAAAGAGCGTTTCGACGCGAACAAGCACGGTTTGACCATCCATTGCGCGCGCATCGAGGAAGAAGTCACTACCCAAGCGGTATAAAAATTGGGTCAAATGTGAGTGAAGGCTGAGTCCAAGAGGGAAGTGTTTTGGGAGGGAATAGCTAGTCAACGCCCGTCGAGCCGCGCAATCGAAAAGACTTTCGGCACCCGGCGCCCGGCCCTCGCAGCCCATGCGGCAGCTTTTTTTCGCGCCGCGATCGCGCCGAATTTCACCCAAGAAACCGGTCGGATCCGCGCGCGCTATTTCCGCGTAATAATGCGCAGGTTTCCGGCTCGAACGCTGCCACGCCGCCTGCTCTAAGTCGTTCACAGTAATACACCTGTACCTTAGTACAGGAGCAAAAATCCGCCTGTCCTTTGGTACAGGTTTCTCCGCAGCGTATCGGATGTTAGCTGATTCACTACGACCTCCGCACCCGCTGACTTTTTTCGGCACCCTCCCATGCTACGCTGGCTAATCGGGTGGGTTCTAGTACCACTCCCGGATACTCATGTCTTCACGACTCGGCGAAATACTTGTCAAAGACAGTCTGATCACTGCGGATCAGCTCCGGCAGGCGCTCGAACACCAGAAAAAAACTGGTGGGCGACTCGGCACCTGTCTGGTCAAGCTCGGTCTCGTCAGTGATGACGATATTACCGCCGTGCTGTCGCGCCAATACGGCGTGCCTTCCATCAACTTGAAATTCTATGAAGTAGATCCGGCGGTCATTAAACTGGTGCCGCAGGAAACCGCCATCCGCTATCAGATCGTCCCGCTGTCGCGCGTCGGGTCCACGCTCACCATAGCGATGACCGACCCGACAAACGTCTTCGCGATGGACGACATCAAGTTCATGACGGGCTTCAACGTCGAGCCTGTCGTCGCATCCGAAACCGCGATCAGCGAAGCCATCCACAAATTCTACGGCGATGTCGAGAGCGTCGAACAGCTCGACAAAGTAATGAAGGACCTCGCGGGCGACGAAGCCTCGCTGGAACTTTCGGCGGAAGAAGCGGAGATGGACCTCGCGACCCTGGAAAAGGCCGCCGAGGAAGCTCCCATCATCAAGCTCGTCAACTTGATTCTCACCGACGCCGTCAAGCGTGGCGCGAGCGACATTCATGTGGAGCCTTACGAAAAAGAATACCGCGTGCGTTTCCGTGTGGACGGCATTCTGCAAAACGTGATGGCGCCGCCCATGAAATTGAAAGACGCGATCACCAGCCGCGTCAAGATCATGGCCAAGCTGGACATCAGCGAAAAGCGGCTGCCGCAAGACGGCCGCATCATGATCAAGTATCTGAAGGACGGCAAGAAAAAAGAACTCGACTTCCGCGTTTCCACGGTTCCAACGCTCTTCGGCGAAAAAATCGTTATGCGTTTGCTCGACAAGGAAAACCTGCGCTTGGACATGACCAAGCTGGGTTTCGAGCAGGAATCCTTGACCAAATTCGAGCGCCAGATTCTGAAGCCCTACGGCATGGTGCTGGTCACCGGTCCTACCGGTTCCGGCAAAACCAACACCCTGTATTCCTCCGTCGCGCGCCTGAATACTTCGGAAACCAACATTATGACCGCCGAAGACCCGGTCGAATTCCAGCTGCCCGGCATCAACCAGGTGCAGATGAAGGAGCAGATTGGCCTGAACTTCGCCTCCGCTCTGCGCGCCTTCTTGCGGCAGGACCCCAACATTATTCTGGTAGGCGAAATCCGCGACTTTGAAACCGCCGAAATCGCCGTAAAAGCGGCACTCACAGGCCACCTAGTGCTTTCTACGCTACACACCAATGACGCTCCTTCCACCATCAGCCGATTGATGAATATGGGAATTGAGCCGTTCCTGGTCGCCACCTCCGTGAACCTGATCTGCGCGCAACGCCTGGTGCGCCGCATCTGCTCGGGCTGCAAGGAACCTCTGCAGATCCTGCCGCAGGCGCTGATTGACGCCGGTTATACCAAGGAAGAGGCGGACAAGACCGTCATCCAGCACGGCCGCGGCTGCGGCACCTGCAACAACACGGGCTACAAAGGCCGCGTCGGTCTCTACGAAGTCATGGAAATCAACGACGATTTGCGCGAGTTGATCCTGGTTGGCGCGTCGGCTCTCGAAATCAAGAAGAAGGCTTTGGAAACGGGAATGATCACCCTGCGCCGCAGTGGCCTCATCAAATGCGCGCTCGGCCAGACCACTCTCGAAGAAGTCGTGCGCGAAACAGTTCTCTAAGCGGAGGAATTATGGCTGGCATCACATTAAGCGAACTCTTGAAGAAGATGATCGAAATGTCCGGCAGCGACTTGCACCTTTCCACCAACAGCGCGCCGCGCATTCGTGTGCACGGCAAATTGCGTCCGCTGGATATGCCTCCGCTCACCGCGGCAGATACCAAGGCGCTCGCCTACAGCGTGCTCACCGACGTGCAGAAGCACCGCCTGGAGGAAAACCTCGAGCTGGACTTCTCCTTCGGCTTGAAGAGCCTGGCGCGTTTCCGCGGCAACATCTTCCACCAGCGCGGAGCAGTCGCCGCCGTCTTCCGTACCATTCCATGGGAAATCAAGACCTTTGACGCCTTGGGCCTGCCCAACGTGGTTCGCGGCCTCTGCGATAAGCCGCGCGGCCTGGTGCTCGTTACCGGCCCGACCGGCTCCGGTAAATCCACCACGCTCGCCGCTATGCTCGACAAAATCAACAACGAGCATGAAGAGCACATGATCACCATCGAAGATCCCATCGAGTTCCTGCACAACCACAAGAAGTGCCTGGTCAATCAGCGCGAAGTGCACTCCGACACGCACTCGTTCTCGAATTCGCTGCGCGCCGCATTGCGCGAAGATCCAGACGTGGTGCTCATCGGCGAAATGCGCGACCTGGAAACCATCGAATCCGCGCTGCGCATCGCCGAAACCGGCCACTTGACCTTCGCCACCTTGCACACCAATTCGGCCGTTTCCACCATCAACCGTATCGTGGACGTTTTCCCGGCCCACCAGCAGCCGCAAGTGCGCGCGCAACTCTCCATGGTGCTGGAAGGCATTCTTTGCCAATCGCTGCTTCCCAAGATTGATGGCCGCGGCCGCGCCATGGTGATGGAAATCCTCATCCCCACCGCCGCCATTCGCAACCTGATCCGCGAAGACAAGATTCACCAGATCTATTCGGCCATGCAGACCGGCACGGGCGCTTCCGGCATGCAAACTTTTAACCAGAGCCTGGCGAACGCCTATTACCAGAAACTGATCACCATGGAAGTGGCTCTCGCGCGCTCTTCGAATCCAGATGAATTGCAGGACCTGATCAACCGTGGAGTAACCTCGCCGCAGCCTGGTGCCGGCAAGGTTCCTGTGCGCCGCTGAGCGAGCCTGTAATCGAGATAGTTTGAGAGGAGGTACTTAGTCATGCCGGTATTTACATATCGCGGAACCAATAAGACGGGCGCTACCGTCCAGGGGGAACGCACGGCGGGCACCAAGGCCGAACTGAAGGCCACCCTGCAGCGGGAGCAGATCAACGTCAACAAGCTCTCGGAGAAGGGCAAGGAATTCAATATTCCTTCCTTCGGCGGCGGCGTGGACTCCAAGGAGCTGGCCATTTTCACCCGCCAGTTCTCGGTGATGATTGATGCCGGTTTGCCGCTGGTGCAATGCCTGGAGATTCTCGCTGGACAGCAGGAGAACATCACCTTCCAGAAGATTCTCAACGGTGTGCGCGCGTCGGTCGAAGGCGGCGCCACTCTGTCCGCCTCCATGAAGCAATATGAGAAGGTCTTCGACCCTCTGTACTACAACATGGTGGAAGCCGGCGAGACGGGCGGTATTCTGGACACCATTCTCCAGCGCCTTTCCAGCTACATCGAAAAGAACGTCAAGCTGAAGCGCGCCGTGCAGTCCGCGATGATCTACCCGATGGCTGTCTTGGGCATTGCCGGCGGCGTCATCATCCTGCTGCTGTGGAAGGTCGTTCCGATTTTCACTCAGCTGTTCAACGGCTTGGGTGTGGATCTGCCGCTTCCCACGCGCATCGTGATCATGCTCAGCAACTTCGTCGGCAGCATCTACGGCTTGATCATCGCAGCGTTCTTCGTCGGAACCGTGTTCGCCTTGAAATCCTGGTACGGCACGCCGCAAGGCCGTATGGCGATTGACGCCACCATCTTGAAGATTCCTCTGATCGGTCCGCTGATGAGGAAGATCGCCGTCGCGCGCTTCACCCGCACTCTCGGCACCTTGATCTCCAGCGGCGTGCCCATCCTCGAAGGCTTGGACATTACGGCTCGCACCTCAGGGAACGCGGTCGTTGAACGCGCCATCACCCAGACCCGCAAAGCCGTCGAGGCCGGCCGTTCGCTCGTTGACCCGTTGAAGGACACTGGCGTATTTCCCGGCATGGTTACCCAGATGATCGGCGTCGGCGAACAAACCGGTGCGATGGACGCGATGCTGCAGAAAATCGCGGACTTCTACGAAGACGAAGTGGACGCAGCCGTGAAAGACCTGCTGACCGCCATGGAGCCCATCATGATTGTGGTTTTGGGCGTGGTCGTCGGCGGCATCGTTATTTCCATGTACCTGCCGTTGTTCTCGTTGATCGGCAAACTGGCAGGCCACTAGAACCCGCGCGGCGCTCGCCGCATGCGCATCCAGGCGCCTCGTTCACGGGGCGCCTGCGTGTACCTGTAAATGATGCGCTGGGCAGCTTTCGCGGCGCGGCCGGAATTGGGGACACAGCGCAGTTCGCGCTCGTAGCGCGGTGATAAATCTGAAATGAAGTCCACACCTAATGTGAGTGAATGGTTATCGTGGCTGGGGCGGGTCCGCTTCCTGGCCATTACCTTCCTGGTGGGCATCGTCATTGCCGCGCGGCATCTTACGCCCACGCCCGTGCCGGTTCGCTCCTTCATACAACTGATCGCGCTCTGGTACACCCTCGCCATCTTCTACGTGATTCTTCGCCGCTGGATGCCGCAGGCCCGCTGGCACGCTCCGCTGCAGATCACCTGCGATCTATTGATGGTCACCGGCGTCGTCTACGCCACCGGCATACAGGATAGTTACTTCGTCTCGCTTTACCTGCTTGCCATCCTGATGGCCAGTGTTCTGTTTTCGCGCCGCGGCGTTTTTGTCGTGGCTGGTTTTGCCTTCGTGCTTCTCGGTGGCGCGCTGGAGCTCGCCTCCTACGGCGTCATCCCGCGCACAGCCACCTCGATGCCCACGCTGCGAGTGCTGGATTCCTGGCTGGCCAGCAATCTGTTCGCATTTTTCGCGGTCGCTTACCTCGGCAGCCTGCTCGCTCAAACCCTTCGCAAAAAGGGCGTCGAACTGGAAGCCAAGAGCGAAGAACTGAAAGATCTGCAAACCTTCAATCAGGACATCATCGAATCCATGCGCGGCGGCCTGCTCACCACGGACATCGAGGGCCGCGTACTGGTGATGAATCGTGCCGGCGCTGAAATCACTGGCTCTGGCCTGGGCTTGCACCGCGGCGAAAAAATCGCGGACCTCTTTCCCGGCTTCTGGCCCGTCGAGCGTGACGAGCAGGGCAACCCCCTCGCCGCGCGCAAGGAAATTGAATACAAGACCGCTGACGGAGCCACGCGCTTTCTCGGCCTTTCGATTTCGCCGCTGCGCACCGCGCAAAATCAGAATATGGGCTTCGTCTATAACTTTCAGGACCTCACCGAGCTCAAGCGCTTGGAGAGGGAAGTGGTCACCACCGAACGCATGGCCGCGCTCGGCCGTCTTTCCGCCGCCATCGCCCACGAAATTCGCCAGCCATTGACTGCCATGACCGGCGCGCTGAAAGAACTCGCTCGCCTCGCGCCCCTCGATGAAGACGACAAAAAACTTGTCCACATCGTCAGCCGCGAATCGCAGCGCCTGAATCAGATCATCACCGACTTCCTGGATTATTCCCGCGTGAAGAGCTATCACTTCGCCGATATTGACATCGTTCCGCTATTCGAAGAAACCCTGCTGCTCCTCGAACACGACGCCGCCACGGTGGGCAAGTTGCGCATCGTGCGCCAGTTCAAAGTCCGCAGCCTGCGCGCGCGCGCCGATCGCGACGCCTTAAAACAAGTTTTCTGGAATCTCTGCAACAACGCCTTGCGCGCCATGCCCGCCGGCGGTGTGCTCACTGTCAGCATTGAAGCCGACGAAACCTGGGCCCGCATCCTCATTGGCGACACGGGCATCGGTATTGACCCGGCGCAGGCGACGCGCATCTTCGAACCCTTTCAATCCGGCTTCACCGGGGGCACCGGCTTGGGTTTGGCCATCGTGTATCAAATCTTACAGGCGCACCGCGGACGCATACGCGTGGAGTCGCAGGAAGGCCCCGGAGCGCAGTTCATCGTCGAGATTCCGCGCGCCGTGCGCGCGCGCGCCGCTGCGCCCAAGTTGCAGGAAGTCCACGAACAAGACGAGCACGTTCACGTCGCAGGGAAGGGGTAACGCGCCATGGCCCACCTGCTCGTTGTTGATGACGAACCCTCCATCTGCGAACTGCTGGAAATCAGTTTCCGCAAGGAAGGCCACAAAGTCGAAGTTGTCTCCAACGGTCAAGCAGCCAAGCGCCGCCTAGCCGCGCAAATTTTCGACATCGTCATCTCCGATATCGCCATGCCGGATATGAATGGCGTCGAGCTTCTGCAGTATTCGAAGGAAGTCTCGCCCAACACGATTTTCATTCTGATTACCGGCGTCCCCACCGTGGACACGGCCATCGACGCGGTGAATTTCGGCGCCGACCGCTATGTCGTCAAGGGTGACCGACTGCTCGATGAGCTTCGCCCGGCCGTGAAACGCATCGCGGAAAATCAGGCGCTGCGCAAGGAAGCCGGAGAACTGCGCCGTCAGCTCCGCCGCTTCACGGGCTTCGATCACATCATCGGCGCCAGTCCGAAAATGCGCGATCTTTTCGACTTGATCGAAACCATCGCGCCGCAGTCCAGCCGCGTCCTGATCACCGGAGAAAGCGGCACAGGTAAGGAACTCGTGGCGCGCGCCATCCACGAAAATAGCGCGCGCTCCAAAGCTCCCTTCATCACCATTAATTGCGGCGCGTTTCCGGAAACCTTGCTCGAATCCGAACTCTTCGGCTACCTCCGCGGCTCCTTCACCGGCGCCAACGAAAATCGCCGCGGTCTGTTTCAGGCTGCCGATGGCGGCACGCTTTTCATGGACGAAATCGGCAACATGAGCTTGACCATGCAGGTGAAGCTTTACCGCGTACTGCAAGAGGGAAAAGTCCGCCCCCTCGGCAGCACCGAAGAGAGCGACGTGGACGTCCGCGTCATCGCCGCCACCAACAAAGACTTCGCCAAGGAAATCGCCGAGGGCCGCTTCCGCGAGGATCTTTACTACCGGCTCAGCGTAATTCCAATCCACTTGCCGGCTCTGCGCGAGCGCCGTGAAGATATCCCGCTGCTCGCGCGCTCTTTCCTGGATCGCTATTCCAAATCCATGGGCAAGAAAATTGACGCCATTGACCCAGAAGCCATGCGCCGTCTGGAAGTTTACGACTGGCCCGGCAACGTGCGCGAACTGGAGAACACCATCGAGCGCGCCGTCGCTCTCGAAGCTTCGTCGCGCATTTCCGCCGAAGCTCTGCCAACGCGCATCCGGGAGCATTATCAGGACGCCGTCGCGCACCATGATGGAAACGGAAACGGAAACGGCAGCGGCGGCGGCTCCATCCTGCCCCCTGAAGGCCTCGATCTCGAAGTCTACATTCAGAAGCTCGAACGCTCCTTCTTGCTCGCCGCCATGGAGCGTTCCGGCGGAGTACGCACGCGTGCTGCTGATACACTAAAGATGTCGTACCGTTCCTTCCGCCACTACGCCAAAAAATACGGAATCTAGCCGTCTGCATCGCTCCCGCTTTCCTGCATTCTTGCCATTGCGCGCTGCGATTGCTGCGACGCTCGGCTCCGAATCGCAATGCGCTCTTGCCGCTCGCGTCCGGTGCGACCCGTTCCAATACGGAACACATCTCCCTGCGCTAACCTCTCTCGCCGGAATCAGTCCATCACGGTGAGCACAATACGTCGAGGTTGCTCGCAACTTCTGCTGTTTGCGAGCGCTGCAGGTGTATGAGGAAATTATAATGTGCTGTATCAGCTTCAAACCATTGCAACTGCATCAGCGCAAGCCCGCACGACCAGCAATCTCCGCGACTGGTCTCGGTCGTGCACTAGCACCCGTGTACGCCGCCAGAGAGTTCCACAGATTTTAGGTTCACGAGTTTCAAGGAGAAACAATGAGAAACAAACAGAAGGGCTTTTCGTTAATCGAGTTGCTCATCGTCGTGGCGATTATTTTGATCATTGCGGCGATCGCAATTCCGAACTTGCTGCGCGCCCGCATCGCGGCCAACGAAGCTTCGGCCGTCGGTTCGGTCCGCTCCATCGTCACGGCGGAAGTGTCCTACTCCTCCACGTGGGGCGTAGGTTTCGCAACAGCCATCACTAATCTTGGTGGTGCGCTACCTTGCACCGCAGCGGCAGCCACGGCTTGCATTCTTGACCCGATCATCACCGTTACCGGCATCAAGAGCGGCTACAAGCTGAAAGCCACTGGTGCGGGCGGTGCGGGAACTGCAGTCAGCCCGAACACTTCGTTCGAAGCTTCAGCCGTTCCGGTTACCGTGGGCACGACCGGTCAGCGCACGTTCTGCTCGGATGAATCGGGCGTAGTCCGCTTCGATCCGACGGGCGGCGCGGATCCTGGAACAGACGTGCTGTGCGAAGCTTTGACGGCACTGCAGTAGTCTTCACTTCGGCTCTGCCGGGAAGGAGGGAAACCTCCTTCCCGCTTTTTTTAACCAGCAATCGCTTTACACAGAGATTCGCACGGGATTCAAAGGGCCACGCGTCACCGGCTCTGCGGTAAGTAAGGCTCAGGCTCTTAATCGGGAAGCACAATCGCTCGGCCCAGCTCGCAGCTGGATAGCTCGCTTCCAGAGGGAAAATGTTGCGATCATGTTCACCGGGAAAACAGATTCGAAGAAGCAACTCGGCGCCGCCGCTCAACACGGTTTCTCTCTGATCGAACTACTGGTCGTCGTCGCCATCATCCTGATCATCGCGGCCATCGCGATTCCCAGCCTGCTGAGTTCGCGCATCGCCGCCAATGAAGCAGCCGCCGCCGTCACCGTGCGCACCATTACCACCGCGGCCATGACCTACAGCTCCACCTACGGCAACGGCTTTCCTCCGAACCTGGCTACACTAGGCGGTCCGCCGGCCGGGCCTGCCACCTGCAACCAGGCGGTATTGCTCGACGAAATGCTCACCACCGCGCCGAACACCAAGAGCGGATTCACGTTCGCCTTCACTCCAGTTGGAGCCGCCGATCCCTCGCCGGTGGGCTGCGCGATGCCGGGCGAAGAGGCGTATCTCGTCACCGCAACCCCGGTCAGCGAGAACTTAACGGGTATCCGCAGTTTTTGCAGCGACGAACCTGGAACGATTCATTACGACACGACCGGTACCACCGCCGCTACCCAGTCCGCCTGCGAAACATTGCCCGCGCTTCAATAGTCACGGCAAACCCAGCACGCCGCGCTCCGCTTCATCCCAACGCAGCTGCACTCTCGTTCAACTCTATGCTTCCCGGGGGCCATCCAACGCTTTCGCTCTCGCTGCGCCGCCCTCGCCCCTCTCGACTCTTCCCGTCGTTGCCACCTGACAAAAAAAGTCACCTTTTGAGACAGCTCTCCATTGCGCTATAGTCAGGCTGGGCATCACCCATGAGCAACGCGGCGTATCTCCCTCTGCATCATAGTGATGCGCCATTGTGTTCCAAAAGTAAACTGGTGCGCCGATTTGGAACGCCCCGTGCATCTTTCGCTGGCGTACCCCGCCAGGGTGTATGACACAGATTCCGGAGCTTCAGCTCCCAGGAGATACAATGAAGAAGAATCAGAAGGGTTTCTCGTTAATTGAGTTGCTGATCGTCGTGGCGATTATTTTGATCATCGCGGCGATCGCAATTCCGAACTTGCTGCGCGCCCGCATCGCGGCCAACGAAGCTTCGGCCGTCGGTTCGGTCCGTTCCATCGTTACCGCTGAAGTTTCCTACTCCTCCACGTGGGGACAGGGCTTTGCGGCGACCATCACCAACCTTGGTGGT
>Ga0116105_1000235_pt1 | contig 16310 bp, 11 predicted proteins | sample June2015DPH_6_20_FD_89716 | JGI IMG/M metagenome (GOLD analysis project Ga0116105, IMG submission 89716) | Peatland microbial communities from SPRUCE experiment site at the Marcell Experimental Forest, Minnesota, USA - June2015DPH_6_10 | ecosystem: Environmental > Terrestrial > Soil > Wetlands >... | reverse complement strand
GGCCGGAACCTATAGCATGTCAACCGGCATCATGTTTCCTATGGGCGGCAACATGAGCAGCAACTGCAGTTCCAACTGCTCCACCATCACGCTCCGCGGATCGGGATCGAACAGCACGTTTCTGACATTCGCCAGCTCCGCCGGCGGCTCTGGCAACTGCGGCGGCGACGACATTTGCGCCGCGCCTACCGACATCAATTACTCCGGCGGTCCCTCCAATACGGCCTCATGGTCTGGCACCAATGGCGCGAACGGCACGTACACCGCGGGGGCAACCTCCATCATTTTGAGCAGCACCAACAATCTTTCCGTAGGCAGCCAGTTGATCCTCGATCAGATCGATGATCAATCGGACAACGGAGCGCTCTACATCGGATGCGAGATTTACGATGGCTCTCCCGCGTGTTACTCCGGAGCGGGTCCGAATGGTTTCGAGCGCGGCGAAGGCTCCGTCTCCACCATCCGCGGCCAGCAGCAGATGGTCAACGTCACCAGCATCACTGGCAACACCGTCGGCATCACCCCGGGCATTTATGCCAGCAACTGGCAGTCGAGCCATTCCCCGGGCGCGTGGTGGCCGAGCCATCCCGTGCAGGGCGATGCCGTGGAAAGCATCTCGCTCGACCACACCAACGGCGGCATGGGCATCAATTTCTGGGACTGCACCGGCTGCTGGGTGAAGGGCATTCGCAGCATCCGCAACAGCACCACTGGAACCGGCTGGGGCCACGTCATGCTCTCGCTGTGCAACCACTGCACCGTGCGCGACTCCTACTTCTACGGCTACTCGGGCGACTGCTACGGCATCGCCGTCGACATCGCCAGCGACGCCTTGGTAGAAAACAACATCTTTCAGTATCCCGGTGCCTTCCAGTTTTACAATTCGGACTGCGAAGGCTGCGTCGCCGATTTCAATTATTCGGCAGGAACGCTATTTGGGACTGCAGGATCGAACTGGCTGGGTCAACCCTCCGACTATCACGGTACTGTACTCTTCGCCCTCACCGAAGGCAATATCGGAGCCGGGTTGTACGCCGATAGTTTCCACGGCACCCACGCTCTGAACACCTTCTACCGCAACCGCGCCGATGGCAGAGAACAGAATCAGGGATACGCCACCAGCTCCGGCACAGTGGCGTTACGTCTGAATCCCGGTGCGCGTTATCACAACGCCATCGGCAACGTGCTCGGAACGCCGGGTTATCACACGTATTATAAATCCCTGCCTCCCGGCACAAACATCTACACCTCGGTGATCGGGGCCGGTACCTACCCCGAAGGCAATACCAACGATAATCTGGTCGATCCTACGACAATGTACTGGGGCAACTGGGACAATGTCACCAACTCGGCCCGCTGGTGCGGAAACTCGTCGAATCCCGGATGGAGTTCGGTTTGCGGCAGCAAATCCGAAGTCCCCTCCGGTCTGGGTTCGTACTCGAACGCAGTGCCTTCCAATACCAGCCTGCCCGCATCGTTCGTCTACTCCGGCGCGCCCGCGTGGTGGCCGAACGGCAAAGCGTGGCCTCTGATCGGCCCCGACGTGACCGGAGGCAACGTAGGACAGTGCTCGGGCGGAAAGTATGACAGCTCGGAAGCGACCTCCAGTTCGCAGTGCACCGGCGGAAGCTTCACCGTGGTGGCCGGCGGCATGGTCACCAGCAATCCCGCTATGGACTGCTATTTGAGTACCATGGGCGGGACGGTCAACGGTATGGGCGGCGCCCTGACCTTTGACTCGTCAGTTTGTTATTCGTCTTCTAACGGCGGCAACCCTCCGGCTCCCCCTTCCGGATTGAACGCCGTAGTTCAGTGATCTTTCACTGACTCTCATTCATGCACCTGGCAAAGAAGGCTAGAAACGTTCTGCGCGGGGTCGTACAAAAATACGGCCCCCAGAGCGTAAAACGGTCCCTGTGGAATGCCGAATTTTCCACCGGGCAATGGGACTGCCTGAACACCACCGGCGGCGAGGGCGCTCATCCGCAAGTCGAGAAGTACGCCAATGGCGGCAGTGTTCTTGACCTGGGATGCGGCCCCGGCACCATCGCCGTCGAGCTGAATCCCGCCTCCTACACCTTTTACATGGGCGTCGACATCTCCGATGTCGCCGTAGAAAAAGCCGCAAAGCGCGCCCAGGAGACCGGCCGGTCCGAGCGCAACCAGTATCGCCAGTCCGATATTCTCACCTACAACCCGGACCGCCGCTACGATGTCATTCTCTACGGCGATTCCATTTACTACATCCCTCCCCGCCAGGTCGGAGCGATGTTGCAGCGCTATTCAAGCCACCTGACCGGGAACGGAGTTTTCATTGCCCGGCTTTTCGATGTGAGCGGAAAGTTGCGCTACACTCTAGACGCCATCGAAAACCACTTTGATATCGTCGAAAAGAAAATTAATCAGGAAACCCACGTGTGTATCGTCGTCTTTCGCCCAGCAGCTCAAGCCTGAAAACAACCCCGAACCTTCGTGTACCTTAGTGCCCTTAGTGGTAAGCGAATTTAGGGCACTAACTTGCTAAAAGTTTTCCTTGATCGAATGTTCCCATCTCCGGAGGAAGTTTGAAGCCATTTGACCCCAGCGGCGCATTCCGCAACCCGGTGACTACCGGCAACGTGCGCCAGCTCGCCACCCGCGGCGCGGGCGCAACCCTGCTCGCCGGAGGCATGGGTCTGGCCGTCCAAATCGTCGCCGCCGTCGCCCTGGCTCGCCTGCTTGCGCCCAGGGATTTCGGCTTGGTCACCATGGTGACCACCTTCAGCCTGCTCTTCGTAAACTTCGGCCTCAATGGCTTCACCGAAGCCATCGTGCAGCGCGAGGAGGTCAATCACGCGTTAGCCACCAACCTGTTCTGGCTCAATGTTGTCGGCAGCACGCTTTTGGCATTCGCCTTCGCCGCAGGGGGGGCGCTCCTGGCCCGGCTCTACCACGACGCGCGAGTTGCAGTCGTCGCGCAAGCCTTGGCCGTCACCATCTTTCTCTGCGGATTGCAGGTAATTCCGCTCGCGTTGCTGAAACGCGCCATGAAATTCTCCGCCGTCTCTGCCAACGACATGGTCGCGCGCGCCGTTTCGGTAGTCGTCTCCATCGTCCTCGCTTGGGCGGGATGGGGCTACTGGGCGCTCGTGGTCGGAACCATTTCGCTGTCGCTGAGCGCCTGCATCGGCGCCTGGATCCTCTGCCGCTGGAAGCCTGGCTTACCCCGCCGCGCCGAGGGCACCGGCTCCATGGTGTGGTTCGCGGTCCATACTTACGGCCGTTTCAGCACGGGATACTTCACCAATAATCTCGACAACTTCCTGGTCGGCTGGCGACTGGGCGCAACCCCGCTCGGTTTCTACAAGAAGGCTTACGATCTTTTCGTCCTTCCCTCCAACCAGCTTTCAACCGGCTTGACGATGGTTGCTGTCTCCGCCCTGAGCCGCCTGCAAAAGGACGCTGTCCGTTACAAGCGTTATTTCTTAAGCGCTCTCGGCGTCATGGCATTCGTCGGCATGGGCATCAGCGGAGACTTGACCATCGTCGGCAGAGATCTCGTTTTGGTTCTTCTGGGGCCGAAGTGGGCCGAATCTGGCTGGCTCTTCACCCTGTTCGCGCCCGGCATCGGCTTCATGTTGCTCTACTGCACCCACATCTGGGTTCACCTTTCGTTAGGCCGCGCCGACCGCTGGTTTCGCTGGGGCCTCATCGACATGGTTGTCACCACCGCATTTCTTTTCACCGGATTGCACTGGGGCTCCGAAGGAATCGCCGTCGCCTGGGTCGCCTCCTATTTGGTCATCGTATTTCCTGCGCTCTGGTATGCCGGCCAGCCGATACAGCTCGGAATCCTCCCTGTCCTCTCGGCGGTTTGGAAATATATCGCGAGCGCCGCAATCGCGGCACTGGCCGCTTTCTTCATCGTGCAAACAAGCTTGTCTTTCATGGCGCTGCCCGGGGCGCTGTGGGCGACGATGCGCTTGTGCAGCGTTTCCATTCTGTTTCTTGCCCTATATGTTGGAGTTGTCATCGCGCTGCATCGCGGCCTCGCGCCCATTCATCAGGTGATAAGGCTTCTGCGCGAAATGGCGTCGCGCGGTCAGGCGGCGAAGCCGAATTCCGCCGAGATGGCTGCGCCGGCCCCCGAAATTCACGCGAGCCTGGTGCTTGCCGCCGAAATTTCTACAGAATCCCTGACCAAGAGCGGAATAAGCGCGTAATGCATTCCCCCATCCCAAAACGCCTGATCCAGACCGGCAAGCTCCCGCAGTCTTTGCGCACGCGTGCCATGGTGTCGAATCTGCGCCTGCTCCACTCGGACTACGAATACCTTTTCTTCGACGATGCCGGCGTAGAGAAATTTATCGATCAGGAGTTTTCCCAATACCGCTCGGTCTTCGACGGCTTTCGCTTTGCCATCCAGCGCTACGATTTTTTCCGTTACCTCGCTATCTATCGTTATGGCGGCTTCTACTTCGATCTCGATGTGCTGCTGGCCTCCGATGTTTCCGCGTTGCTCGAATTCGGCTGCGTCTTTCCCTTCGAAGGTTTAACCTTCAGCCACTTCCTCCGCACCCAGTGCAACATGGATTGGGAGATCGGCAACTACGCATTCGGCGCCTACGCCGGCCATCCCTTCCTCGAAGCCGTCATCGAAAACTGCGTGCGCGCGCAAAAAGATCCGGAGTGGGTCAAGCCCACGCTCCGCGGCCTGCCCCCGCTCTCGAAATGGGAGTTCTACATTCTCTACAGCTCCGGCCCCGGATTGCTCTCCCGCACCCTGGCCGAGAACCCCCAATTGGCCAAAACGGTCAAAGTTCTCTTCCCCGAAGATGTCTGCGACGGGAACAACTGGAACCGCTTCGGCGACTTCGGCGTCCATCTAATGGATGCCACCTGGCGGCTGAACAAAAGCCGCTTGCGCCGCCGCCTCGCTCTCGAATGGGAGGCCTGGCAGCTGCGCAAGCTGATCCGAGAAAGCTCGCTCCAGGGAAAAACCAGAGAGCATCATTATTCGAGCGGTGAAGAAAATTCACTCGACCACCCGGGTCGAATTCGCTCCGCCAATCGAGCGCGAACGACGAATGCAATGCCCGAAAGCCTGCTTGTCCCCAAAGGTTGAGCCCGGTAGATCAACTTGCACTCCCAGCACGCAGCGCAACTCAAATAGAATCCGAATCATGATCAAAGCAGAGATCGCACCAGAAAGGACCATCGCTTGAAAATCAGCATCTTCGGCCTAGGCTACGTCGGCACCGTCTCCGCCGGATGCCTGGCCAGCGAGGGGCACGAGGTAATCGGAGTGGATCCGGTATCGGCCAAGACCGGCCTCATCAATCAAGGCCGCTCGCCGATCGTCGAGGCCGACATCGCCGAGATCATCGCTGAGTCCGCGAAAACCGGCCATCTGCGCGCCACCGCCGACTCCGATCAGGCCATCCGCGACACCGAACTCTCGTTCGTCTGCGTGGGCACGCCCAGCCAGCAAAACGGCAATCTCGACCTCCGCTACATTCGCCGCATCTGCGAGCAGATCGGCGACTCGCTCAAGCGCAAGGCCGCGCGCCACATCGTCGTCATTCGCAGCACCATCCTGCCCGGCACCATGCACAAGGTCGTCATCCCCACCCTCGAAGAATTTTCCGGAAAAAAAGCCGGCGCCGACTTCGGCGTCTGCAGCAATCCGGAATTCCTCCGCGAAGGTTCGGCGGTCAAAGACTTCCGTTCTCCGCCGAAAACCGTCATCGGCGAATTGGATAAAACCAGCGGCGACAAACTGGCGCAGCTCTACGAAAAGATCGACGCTCCGCTCATCCGCACCGATCTCGAAACCGCAGAGATGGTCAAGTACGTCGATAACTGCTGGCACGCCGTCAAAATCGGCTTCGCCAACGAGATCGGCAACGTCTGCAAAGCCTTCGGCCTCGACGCCCACAAAGTCATGGACATCTTCTGCCAGGACCAGAAGCTCAACATCTCCTGCGCCTACCTCAAGCCCGGCTTCGCCTTCGGCGGCTCGTGCCTCCCGAAAGATTTGCGCGCTCTCTCTTACCAGGCCAAGATGCACGATCTGCAGTTGCCCATTCTCACCTCGGTGCTGCCGAGCAATGAAATGCAGATTGCGCGCGGCCTGCAGTTGATCGTCGACAAAGGCCACACTCGCGTGGGCATCCTCGGATTCAGTTTCAAAGCCGGCACCGACGATCTGCGCGAGAGCCCGCTCATCGAAATCATCGAGCGTCTTCTCGGCAAGGGCTACGATCTGCGCATCTATGACAAAAACGTAAATCTCGCCAGCCTGGTCGGCGCCAACCGCGATTTTATTCTCAACCACATTCCGCACATCTCGAAACTCATGGTGGGCGATATCGATGCTGTAATCGATCACGCCCAGACCATCGTGATCGGAAATAAAGACCCCGACTTCGTGCGCGTGCCCGAGCGGCTTCGCGAAGGCCAGGTTCTGGTCGATTTCGTGCGGATCAGCGACAAAAGGAGCAGGAATGGCAACTATGACGGCATCTGTTGGTGAGCGGCTGGCGGGCGGCGCGAACCCCGCCCTCAAGCCCAAAGTCTTCGAGTCGATCCAGCGGCTCTCGCACTGGCTCGAAGAGAACGACTATCGCGGCTACGACACCTTCGACGGACTAAGCTCGTGGTTGCGGCCGTTCACCTTCGAAACCAAAGTTCTGCGCATCGTCCTGCAGCAAAGCGTCCGGCGCCTCCCCATCAACCTGCGCCCGCTGCTCGGCATCGGGAAGCACCACTCCAGCAAAGGCATGGGATTCATCGCGCGCGGCTGCATTCGCATGCACCAGGCCACCGGTAACCCCGAATGGGCGCGCAAGGCGGAGTTCGCCCTGCAATGGCTCATCGACAATGCCTGCCCGGGCTACACCGGCGCATGCTGGGGCAATCACTTCGATTATCAATCGCGCGGCTTCTACATGCCCAAGGGCTTGCCCACCGTCGTATGGACCTCGCTGATCGGCCACGCCTTTCTCGACGCCTACGAACATTTTCAGGACGAACGCTATCTGAAAGTCGCCGTCAGCTCATGCGAACACATTCTCCACGACCTCGTCGCCCATCCCGATGGCGAAGGTCTCTGCATCAGCTACGTCCCCGGCCTCGACAGCCGCGTCCATAACTCCAACACTCTCGGCGGAAGCCTGCTGGCGCGCACCTACCCATACACCCACAAAGAGTCCTACAAAGAATTGGCGCGCATGTCGATGCGCTACACCGCGCAGCATCAGCGCCCCGACGCCTCCTGGTACTACGGCGAAAATTACAACCTGCACTGGGTCGATAACTTCCACACCGCCTACGTTCTCGATTGCTACAAATATTACGCGGAAGGAACCGGCGATCAGACTTTCAACAACAAGCTAATGAAGGGTTACGACTACTGGAAGCAAACCTTTTTCCTCGCCGATGGAACCCCGCGCTACTACGACCGCAAGACCCTGCCGCTCGATATTCAATGCAGCTCGCAGGCCATCGACACCCTGGTTTTCTTTCACGACCTCGATCCCCAGAGTATCGAACTGGCTTCCAAAGTCGCCGAGTGGACCATCGACCACATGCAGGATCGGACCGGATATTTCTACTACCGTCGCTACTCGCCCTGGATCGTGAATAAGACCGCGACTCTGCATTGGGGACAGGCCACCATGCTCAGCGCGCTTGCCGGACTCTACCAACGGTTGTGAGGTAAACGGATTCCCGGGACAAAAACAATTTTGACCCTGACACCCGCCCAAGCAAGACCGCACCCCGCCGGTCCTGCCGCTTCATGCCCGATGTTTGCACATCCATTGGCCGCTACCCAACACGGAGAAGGATATGTCAATCAGTAAAACCCTAAACCCTCGGCCCTGCCGCGTCCTCATGCTGATCGAGAACGGCTCGTTCCCGTTTGACCGGCGCATGCGCCACCTCGCCGAAGCTCTGCAAGGCGGCGGCTACAAGGTCACCGTGATTTGCCCACAAGGCGAGGATCAGGATCACAGCAGCTTTGCCGTGCACGAAGGCATCCGCGTCTACCGCTACCCGATGCCATTTCACGCCAGCCACAAGATCGGCTACCTCTTCGAATACTCGTGGGCTTTGTTCTGCCTCGGCATGCTATCTCTCTTCGTTTGGCTTCGCGAAGGCATCGACATCATTCACACCGCCAATCCGCCCGATATCATGTTCCTCGTCGCCCGGCCATTCAAACTTTTCGGCGTGAAGTTCGTCTACGACCAGCACGATCTCTGTCCCGAACTTTATCTTTCCAAATTCCACCGCCAGGGCGCGGCCTATAGCACTTTATTATTCCTGGAGCAGCAGTCCTACAAGGCTGCCGACCTCGTCATTTCCACCAATCAGTCCTATCGCGACATCGCCCGCGAGCGCGGCGGCATCTCCGACGACCGCTCCGCCATTGTCCGCAACGGCGTCGACATCCACCGTTTTTACCGTCGCACGCCGCGTCCCGAACTCAAGCGGCAGTTCGCCTACTTGGCCGCTTACCTCGGCATCATGGGACGTCAGGATGGCGTCGACCGCGTCATCCGCGCTCTGCACCACATCGTCCACACCTTTGGTCGCAAGGACGTAGGTTTCGTGCTGATTGGGAAAGGCGAATGCTGGCTGGAACTCCAGCGCCTCAGCCAGGAGCTGCAGGTATCCGAGTTCGTTCAGTTCATGGGCTTCATCCCCGACGACCTTCTGATCGACTACTTATCGACGGCCGATGTCTGCCTGGCCCCCGACCCGCCCGATCGCATGAACCAGCTCTCCACCATGACCAAAATTATGGAATACATGGCCTGCCAACGCCCCATCGTCTCCTTCGATTTACTGGAGACGCGCCGCTCCGCCGGCGACGCCGCTGTGTATGTCGAAGAGGAAGACCCGAAACTGTTTGCCCAGGCCATCCTCGCGCTGCTCGACGACCCCGCCCGCCGCGACGAAATGAGCAAAATCGGCCTGCAGCGCACCATTCAGCTGGTCGGATTAGATCGCTCGCGCAAATCCTTGCTGGAGGCGTATTCTCGTTTACAGGGAACTGCGCCTGCCTTAACCGAGCTACCTGTTGAGCTCACCCATGCGGACACCGAAGAAGAATCACTCCAGACCTCGCGCCATGACTAGTCCCGCATTTGCCGGCATTGAGCTTGGAGTGCAGTCCGCCTCCAGGCGAGGGGAGCTTTACCAGCTCAACCCGCTCTCCGACCCGCGTTGGGAGGCCTTTGTCCAGGACCATCCCGACGCCTCGGTCTTTCACAGCACAAAATGGCTCCGAGCCTTGCACACCGCTTACGGCTACAAAACCGCGGTCATGACCACCTGCCCTGAGAGCGCCCCTCTTACCAATGGACTCGTTTTTTGCCGGGTCGAGAGTTGGCTGACCGGTCGCCGCCTCGTTTCTCTGCCTTTCTCCGATCATTGCGAATTGCTAGCCGACGAATCCGAGGAACTCGACGACCTCCTCTCTCTGATGACGTCCCAAGTCGCAAGCGAGAAGTGGAAGTATCTCGAGCTGCGGCCGGTATCTTCCCGCCCCAGCACCCTCGACTGTTTTACTCAAACTGGCGAGTATTATCTTCATCGCCTGAATCTGAATGAGGGCACTCGCGACCTGTTCGAGAACTTTCACAAAAGCTGTGTGCAGCGCAAAATCCGCCGCGCCGAGCGTGAGAAGCTCCGTTACGAAGAAGGCCGCTCCGAAATGCTCTTCCAGCATTTCTACAATCTTTTGGTAATGACGCGCCGCCGCCTCTTTCTGCCGCCCCAGCCTCAGTCCTGGTTTCGCGCCCTGATCGGTACTTTTGGCCCCGGTTTAAAAATTCGCGTTGCTTTCAAGGATGATTTGCCGGTAGCCAGCATCCTCACCCTGTCGCACAAAAAGACCATGGTGTACAAATACGGCTGCAGCGATGCGCGCTACAACAACCTCGGCGCTATGGCCCTGCTCTTCTGGAACACCATTCAAGACGCAAAAGCCAATGGCCTGAAGGAACTGGACCTGGGACGGTCCGATCGCGACAATCAGGGCCTGATCACCTACAAAGAGCACTGGGGCGCAGTCGGCACACTTCTCAACTATTGGAGATATCCGGCGCACGTCTCCGCCAAGTCGGGCGCCTGGAAAGAGCGCATGCGCCGCCGTGTGATCCCCAACCTGCCCAGCCCGGTTTTGCAGGCGGTGGGAGCCCTGCTGTACGCGCACATGGGATAAAAAATGTTAATGCGCTGGGGGTCGTCCCGAAGTCCCCGCATTTTCACCAGCGGGGCGAGGGATCTCCGTCCGCACATTGCCTTGGGACTATGTTGCACGATTACCAATAAACCGATACGCTTTCGCCCGTGGTTGCACCATTGGGCATGTATGCCAAACCGGTTCTCAATCAAGCCGCATGGAGTTCTCAACTACTTTGACGCCAAATCCGCTCACTGAATATTTTCGCTGTCCCGAAGATTCTATTCGTGTCGCTCCGCGCGGCGCTCTCTCCGCGGACAGCGGATACTTCCGCTTCGGCGACGAAGCCATCTGCTATGGCAAATATTCCGGACGAACTCCGTCCGCCTCTCCGAAAGACGACCTCTTCGACGGCTTGGGCGACACCCTTACCAGGAACGGCATTACATCCCTCCCCTTTGACCTCGACGAAGTGCTTTCCAATCTGCGCTACGAGCAGTACGCCAAAGACTGGCACAACGAGCAAGCCCAATCCGCGCTCGCGACCATCTACTACCTGCTTCGCCCGCTCATCCCCTTCGGCCTAAGAAGCCGGTTGAAACGGTTCTATTCGAGAGACTGGAAAAAACTCGCTTTTCCGCGCTGGCCCGTCGATTGCTCCGTCGACGCCCTGCTCGAGCAACTCCTCCTCTTGGCCGTCAAATCCAACCCCCATCGGCGCATCCCTTTCATCTGGTTCTGGCCCGAAGGCGCTCCGAGCAGCGCCATCATGACTCACGACGTCGAAACCGAATTTGGCCAGAAGTTCAGTTCCACGCTGATGGATATCGACGATTCTTATGGCATCAAGGCGTCCTTTCAAGTAGTTCCGGAAAAGCGCTACAGCGTCACCCCGTCATTCCTGGCATCGCTGCGCAACCGTGGCTTCGAAGTCGTGGTTCATGACCTGAATCACGACGGACATCTTTACAAAAACAAGGAAGAGTTCCTCAAGCGCGCCGCGAAAATCAACTCCTACGGAAAGCAATTCCAGGCCGAGGGATTTCGCGCCGCCGTTCTCTACCGCCGCCAGCTCTGGTTCGATGCGCTCGATTTTTCCTTCGATATGTCCGTCCCCAACGTCGCCCACCTCGATCCCCAGCACGGCGGCTGTTGCACGGTCATGCCTTACTTCATCGGCAACATCGTCGAATTGCCTGTCACCACCACCCAGGACTACATGCTGTTCCACATTCTCAACGACCGCTCCATCGGTCTGTGGAAACGCCAGATCGATCTCATCATGCAGAAGCATGGATTGATCAGCTTCATCGTCCACCCCGACTACGTCGCCCAACCGCGCGAGCGCGCCACCTACGAAGAGCTGTTAGCCCATCTCGCCCGCTTACGCCAGGAAAAAGGCATTTGGATGGCCACTCCCGGCGAAGTCAACCGTTGGTGGCGGCAGCGCTCCCAGATGAAAATCGTGGACGACGAGCACCACGGTCTCAGAATTGAAGGTGCCGGCAGTGAACGCGCCAGAATCGCCTTTGCCTCCGAAAAGGACGGCCAGCTTGCGCTCACTCTCGAAGAAGCCAACGAGCCCATGCACTCGCCAGTAATGCACTCCCGCCCCTGAGCCACCTTTGGATCGAAGTAATTTAATCGAACTCACCCCACCATCGAGATCATGAAACTGGAAGACATCGCTGAAGTAAAATCGGCCGCGCCACAAGCGTCGGCCGTTACGACCCGCAAATCGTCGGATTGCAACGTAGCCGTCCTCGGCGCAGGCCCATACGGTCTTTCCGCCGCCGCCTATCTGCGCGCGGCCGGAATCGAGGCCAGGATTTTCGGCGATCCCATGGCCTTCTGGGAGAATCAGATGCCGGCTGGCATGTGCCTGCGCTCGAACTGGGGCGCATCCCACATCGCCGATCCGGGGCAAGAACTGACCCTCGACGCTTACTGCCGCGAAAAAGGAAGCCGACTGCCGAAACCCATCCCTCTCGACCGCTTCGTCGACTACGGCCTCTGGTATCAACAGCGGGCGGTTCGAAATTTGGAGCGGCGTCAGGTGCTTTCGATCGATCGCGCCGAGCACGGCTTCAAAGTCGTCATGGCCGATGGCGAAGCGTTCACTGCCAGCCGCGTCGTGATTGCCGCTGGAATCGGCGCTTTCATCGCGCGTCCGGCTGAGTTCGCGGGCATTTCGTCCGCTCTGGCCTCGCACACCAGCGAGCACAACGACCTGCGCAAATTCAAAGGCCGGCGCATAGCCGTCATTGGCGCAGGGCAGAGTGCCCTCGAGTCCGCTGCGCTTTTGCAGGAGGCCGGTATTGAAGTCGAAGTCATCGCCCGCAAATCGTCGCTGAATTGGGTCGGCCTTCATCCCCGGTTGCATCATCTGGGAATCCTCTCGAAAATCTTCTATTCCAAACGCGACGTCGGCCCGGCAGGAATCAGCCGGCTCGTCTCCGTGCCGCACCTGTTTCGCCGCTTCCCGCGCAGCTTCCAGGATCGCACCGCTTATCGCGCCATCCGGCCAGCGGGCGCAGGCTGGCTGCAACCCCGCCTCGTCGGAGTCCCAATCACATTGGGCCGCAACCTGATCTCTGCCGCAGAAAAAGGCAGCCAACTCCATCTGCAACTGGACGACGGAAGCGAGCGTCTCGTCGATCACGCATTGCTGGCCACCGGCTTCCGCGTCGACATCTCCCGATATCCTTTCCTATCCCCATCGCTCGCCAGCCAAGTGGAAACCGTCAACGGCTTCCCGGTGCTGAAGCGCGGACTCGAATCATCGATTCCGGGCCTGCACTTCGTAGGCAAGCCGGCCTCCTGGAGCTTTGGTCCGCTGCTCGGTTTCGTTTCAGGAGCGGAGTTCGCCTCAACCGAATTAGTTCGCTGCATCGCTCGGTAGAACCGCGGCAACTGAAATCGCGATGAGTGTTCTGACCCAACCTGTCGTGCAATCCCCAACGCAGCAGCGCTTCGCCAACAAGACTGTTGGCGCCGTAGTGCTCGGCGGCGACTATCAGGGATTGGGAATCGTCCGCAGCCTGGGTGCGAAAGGCATTCCGGTTTGCGTCATCGACGATGAACTTTCCATCTCCCGCTACTCGCGCCATTGCACCAGATTCGTAAAAGTTCCCCACCTGCGCGACGGCCGCGTCGCCGTCGATTGCCTGCTCGATGTAGCGCCGCGCATGGGCCTCCAGGGATGGGTTCTCTATCCCACCAGGGAAGAACTCGTCGCCGCCATCTCGCATCACCGCGAGGAACTCGGCGAAGTATTCCGTGTCCCAACCCCCGCTTGGGAGTGCGTGAAGTGGGCATGGGACAAGAGAAATACCTATCGCCTCGCCCGGCAACTCGACATTCCGATTCCGGCCACGCATTATCCGGAGAACGCCGAGCAATTAGCCCAACTCGACAATCTCGAACCTCCTTTCGCCCTCAAGCCCGCGATCAAAGAACATTTTTTCTACGCCACAAAAGCCAAGGCGTGGCGGGCGAATAGCCATGCAGAGTTGAGAACGCTTTACCAAAAAGCGTCCACCCTCGCGGGTAACGGCGAGATTATGGTGCAGGAACTCATTCCCGGCGGAGGCACACAGCAGTTTTCCTACTGCGCATTTTTTCGCGATGGCCAGGCGCTGGGCAAGATGGTGGTCTGCCGCCGCCGCCAGCATCCGCTGGAATTCGGAAGAGCCAGCACCTACGTCGAAACCATCGACGAGCCAATTCTCGAAGAATTTTCCGAGCGCTTCCTGCGCGAGATCGATTACTACGGCTTGGTCGAAGTTGAATACAAACTCGATCCTCGCGACGGCCAATACAAGCTGCTCGATGTTAATGCCCGCACCTGGGGCTATCACAGCCTGGGCGCGATATCCGGCGTGGATTTCAGCCATATGCTCTTCGCCGATCAAATAGGCGAACCGGTTTCCCCCAACAAAGCCCGGGCCGGCATGGCCTGGGTCCGCATGATCACGGATCTTCCCGCAGCAGCGGTCGCGATTCTCAACCACGAAACCGACGTCAGCAGCTACCTCCGCTCCATTCGAGACTGCGATCTGGACGCCGTATTTTCCGCCCGGGACCCCGCCCCCGGACTCGCCGAAATCCTCCTGATTCCCTACCTGGCAATCAAGAGAGGCTTCTGAACCAAGCTGGACTTTCGGCAAGATCTCTCGCAACGTCAGATTTGGCAAAAAAAGTGATAGTAGGAATCCCTCTGGGCCGTCATCCCGAAATCCCGCGTTTTCACCAGCGGGACGAGGGACCTCCGCAACCACACAGCCGTTTTGATTCAGCTCCATCAGCAAAATGATTCTGCGCGTGACCTGTATCGCCGTTCTCGCAATTATCCTGGTCGCGGGCCTGTGGCCGTTCCACGCGCCCTTGAACCACGTGAACTGGGTTGCCGCCCACGGCCTGCGCTTCCGCAAGTACGGCAGCATTACGACGGCAGGCGAATTCCGCACCCCATCTACGGCAGACGATTCCTGCGCCTTCGAAATCTGGCTGCAACCCGCGCGACTTCGCGGCTCCGGCACAATTTTTTCCTTCTATCAACCGCAGGCGCAATTTCCGCCCTTCGCCCTGCGCCAGTCCCTTGGCGATCTGGTCTTCCTCAAGGCCGATCCAGCGCGCCCGGCAAAGAAAACGCGCACATACGTATACGGCGTTTTCAGCGAGAGCAAGCCCGTACTGGTCACCATCAATTCCAATCAGTCCGGCACATCTGTTTACGTAGACGGCACCCTCCTCAAGCAGCTGGAAAATTTCCATCTCTCGAATCGCGAGTTGACTGGACGCCTCGTAATCGGCAACTCCAGTTCCGGCACCGACGAATGGTCCGGCCAAGTGAAGGGCTTTGCCATCTACGATCGGCAACTAAGCGCCGAACAGATAGCGCAGAATTATCGCAACGGGAAGTCGAACACCAGTTCGCAGCCCGCAGAAAATGCGATCGCGTTCTACACCTTCGATGAAGGAACCGGCAGAACAATCCACAACCACGCAGACCCGGCGACAGACCTTCAAATCCCCGAAAGATTTTTCGTTCTGCACCAGCGCTTCCTCGAACGCCCCTGGGATGAATACCGTCCCGGCCTGAACTACTGGAAGGATATCGCGATCAACGTCACCGGCTTTATTCCTCTCGGCTTCTTTTTCTACGCGTATTTTTCGCTGCTACGCAAAACCGAACGCCCCGCGCTCTCCACCACCGTCTTCGGCTTCGCCGTCAGCCTGACCATCGAACTCCTGCAGTCGCTTCTGCCAACTCGCAACTCCGGCATGACCGACCTGTTCACCAACACCCTCGGCACTGCCATTGGCGTGTTTCTTTTCCGGATTAGCATGGTGCAGCGTGTGCTCACCGTGATAGGAGCTCTTCCGCGCAACTCAACCGTCTCCGGCAAAGCCGGACATCCGCTCCACGAAATGGTTCCCGCCGGAGCCGCAGATTCCTCAAGATGAATCAGCCTTCCACCGCCGTTCGCCACGTCTCCGACACCGCTCGCTGGGTGGCCTATTTCCGCGCCCGCGAAACCGAGCGTCCCGATGCGCTCTTCCGCGATCCCTATGCAGCCCGCCTCGCGGGCGAACACGGATTCTCCATCGCCAACACGCTTGCCGACGGAAACAAACACGAATGGGCCTGGGTGGCTCGCACCTATCTGTTCGACCGCTTCCTGTCGCAAGCCATCCAAGCCGGAGCCGACCTGGTTCTCAATCTAGCCGCCGGCCTCGATGCGCGCCCCTACCGCATGGATCTGCCCGCAACCCTGCAATGGGTGGAAGTCGATTTCCCGGAAATCATCGCCTACAAAGAAGACATTCTGGCCAACGAAAAACCGCGCTGCGAACTCGAGCGCGTAGCCCTCGACTTATCCGACGAACCCAGCCGCGCCAAGCTCTTCGCCGATCTGAATTCCCGCGCCGCCAAAATCGTCGTGGCCACCGAGGGCCTGCTGATTTATTTCTCCACCGAAGAAGTCGCGTCGCTCTCAAAAGCTCTCGCGGTAGAGGATCATGTCCGCGACTGGGTCATCGATCTGGCTTCTCCCGGCCAGCTGAAACTGATGCAGCGCACCACCGGCAAGCAACTCAGCGAGGCGGGAGCCGCATTCAAATTCGGTCCTCC
>Ga0116105_1000232_pt1 | contig 16394 bp, 10 predicted proteins | sample June2015DPH_6_20_FD_89716 | JGI IMG/M metagenome (GOLD analysis project Ga0116105, IMG submission 89716) | Peatland microbial communities from SPRUCE experiment site at the Marcell Experimental Forest, Minnesota, USA - June2015DPH_6_10 | ecosystem: Environmental > Terrestrial > Soil > Wetlands >... | reverse complement strand
GTTCACGATTTCGATGGACCGGATTATAAATTGGGCATCAATCGCGAAAAGTTTGAACCGGTGCAGTTCTACGTGACATTCCCACCCAATACCACAAGTCCGGATCTTACGAGCGGATTACAAAAACTCACGGTTTTCGGGAAAGTGGTTCACGGTCTCGATCGCAACGGAACGGTCGCGGTCCGCGCGATAGCCGTGTACTAAGCCTCATTCATGATTGCCGGATGGCCTACCCTTGCATCGCCCACGGGTGCGACTGCCCCATCCATCGCGGTTTTCGATGGATGGGCACCACGGACCTCGACTTCTTGTGCATTCGTCACCACCATCGCCGGGAGTCCGCATGAAAACTGGGCTTGAGAGCTGAGGCTGCCTTAGGCGAAGCTCCTGATGTCATCGTCTGTGCCACCCACCCTTCGAAGCGAAGGGTGGGTAACCTTTTCGGAATTGCGTCGGGAAAAATCAAACGAAGTGTGGGCCGGCTGTGAGTGAAAGTCAGAATCCAAAGGGTGGCGGGAGTCGTGGAATCCCACTTCTCGCAAAGGAAGCGAGAAGTGGGGCACCCGGCAACGCCACTTGTAGCATGAGCAAAACTGAGCAGCGCAGACTCTTATCTTTCGGCATACTTGGTCCAGATCTCCCGCATCGAGGATTTGGAGGAACTATGCTAGGTTATGGCTTGCTCGGAACAATTGTTGTGGTTGTGCTGATTGTGTTGGTCGTGCGCGCTCTATGAACATCCAGAGCTGAGGGCGCGGGTAGGTACCGCGTCCAGGGCCGCTGGGCCACTTTTGCATCGCCACGGGTGAGGCTGCCCCATCCACCGCGGTTTTCGATGGATGGGATCCGCGGACCTCGCCTTCTTGAAAAGGGAGGGTGAGCCATCGCCCTGTCGTAATATCGCCACGGGTGAGGTTCCCTAGAGTCCTGCGCCCGGTCCGCCGATGGTGACTATCATGCTGTCGGACATGACACCAATTGCCGATCAGGCAACAAGCAGGAGAAAACGAGCGATTCCGAGCCCAAAGATTCTGCTGGTGGACGATGATCCCGATCTGGTACGCGTACTGGGGCTACGGCTCCGAGGCAACAGCTACGAGGTGGTTGCCGCTGGCGATGCCTACGGCGCGATTACGTCCGCCGAGAAAGAGCGCCCGGATTTAATTATTTTGGATCTGGGCCTGCCTGACGGAGATGGATTCGTCGTACTTGAGCGGCTGCGGAAGATGGGGTACCTCTCCACTGTGCCCGTCATCGTGCTAACTGCACGCGAGCCTGCCACCTACGAACAGCGTGCATTAAAGGCGGGCGCGACCGCGTTTTTCCAGAAGCCCGCCGATAATAACGAACTGCTGAACGCGATTCGGATCAGTCTTAACCCGGGGGAAGCTTAGTCTTTTTCTAATAGGCATAACGCGGCGCCGAAGCACCGCTCTTCCACATGCCATCACGATTCTTGCGGTGGTCGCTAATTTCCGACTGGCTCGATCGCGACTCTAAATCGGTTTGATCGCACGCTTCGGATAGAGTCTTGCGCTGACGTTCAATTAGTGTGTCCTCGCGTCCGCCTTCGAATCCAATATTGGCGGCGCCGAAAGGACACGATGCATCCCCTGGACAATGTTGTCTGGCAATCTTTGGGCACGCGGCATGCGGGTCTCGCGGAGTCGTTTGACCAGGCGCGCAGATTTATTCCGGAGGTTTCCGCGATCGCGGCGTTTCTTGAGGCCACCGACCGAGGGTACGACTCTTTAGCAAAACTGGTTCCGGTGGGACAGACCGTTAATCTTGCTTTGGATGCGCCTTATCAGCAAGAGAGGACGGGATGGAGCTTGGTCAAGGGAACTCCGATGCCGCAGATGATTTATGAGCGCAATGGTGAGGAGCTTGCTTCTCCGCCGGACAATCTGGGGATTCTCGAACTTGGGGCGGCCGATACTGAGGAGATGGTGGCTCTGGTTGATCTCACCAAACCGGGACCATTCGCCAAGCGTACTCGGGAGCTTGGAACTTATCTGGGAGTTCGTTGCGGAGGAAAACTTATTGCCATGGCGGGCGAGCGGCTCAAGGTTCCGGGATTTACGGAGGTCAGCGCCATTTGCACGCATCCGGAGCATACTGGGCGCGGGTATGGGCGGATCTTGACTTCTGAGATTATGCGCCGAATTCTTGCGCGGGGAGAGGCGCCATTTCTGCATGTGAGAAAAGATAATGTGCGGGCGATTGGGTTATATGAGAGGTTGGGATTTCGTTGCCGGGTGGTACGCTATCACGCGGTGTTGAGGCGAGTCGAGGAAGACAGGGGCTAAAGCCCTGTTGGCTTTCTGAAGCTTTCCGGCACGGCTGAAGCGGTGCCCCTGATACGAAACTTGATCTCAGTACAGGTGGAAGTCGACTTCTACGGCCATCTCCACGTTTACTGGGTGACCGTCTTTGAGGCCGGGTTCGAAGCGCCAGGTGCGGACGGTTTCGATTGCCTTTTCGTCCAGGCCCATGCCTAGCGAGTTGACTACACGAATGTTGGTGGGTTTGCCGTCGGCCGAGACTACGATCATCAGCGTGCAGGTACCTTGATACTTGGCCTTGCGGGCTTCTTCGGAGAATTCGGGATCGGGAGAATAAATTGGGCGCGGTGGAGTTACGCCGCGGCCGGGGCGGTAGACGCCGCCGCCCATGCCCATGCCTTCGCCGGGACCTACGCCGCGGCCATTGCCGGATCCCACGCCGCCGCCATACCCTTCGCCAATACCGCTGCCACCTCCGGTGCCGTTGGAGGGGATTACCGCGGATGATTTCGGGTCGCCGATCACGGGCAGGTTGTTCATCGCCACCTTGATATCGGGCGGGACCATGACTGTGGGTTCGACTGCCAGCTTGGGATTGAGATTGCGAATGATCGCGGTAGGCGGAGTGATCTGGGGCTGCATCGAGAACTTGGGCAGGCGTCCGCGAGAGGCTTTCAGGACATCGCGGTCACCGCCGCCGCCGCCGCCGCCGGCTTGCGTGGCTGCGGGTTTGAGACTGTAGTCGCCAGGATCGATGAGCTCCGTTGTTGCTTGCGGCTTGGCCTGAACTTTTTCGACAACGCGGTGCCCGAGGATGGTGCCGCCGATGATCAGCCCAATGACAACCACGTGGGCGATGGTGGAACCGAATGCGCCGTCCTTTTTATAGTTGTAGAAGCCCCAAATATCTTTTACCGGGATGGGCTTCGACTCGAGCTTTAGCGGAGGAAGTTTCTTGGGGAAAAAGAATTCGTCGAGGCCGCGAAACAACGATTTCCACAGCGGTTCGAACGTGTCGGGCGCCAGCAGGAGGTGAAGCTCCGGCTCTCTTTCCTTTATTTCTTCAGCGGGATGCGGTTTCAAATCTACGGATGACATGTTCCCTGATTCGGCTTTCCCCGGCTTGACGATGAGGGACGGCGAGTGGTTTCCCCGCGCCCATCCCAACCCCTTGCCTAACACTGATGAACGGACATAGTAACGAGTTGCCTCGTTTGAGGCCAGATTTGCAAACTACCCTTACTTGCCACCCCTGGCGGCAGAAAGGGCGGTTCATCTTCCTTTAAACAAAATTGTACCTCTTCTGGAGCCGGTTTACGAAGTGTATTAGTGAGCGGAGGGGCGTGACCTTTTTGGGTACGGGGCTTGGTATGTCCCCTTCGCAGCAATGGTGGCGCTGGCGGTCGTAAGGTCCCTCTCGCGGCTGTCGCCGCGCTCGGGATGACATCGCTGCTCACGCGAGCTGTGATAGACGTTCCTCCTACTGCTCCCTATAATTAAGAGATTCAATCATTTGGGAGACGCTGACCTGGTGCCCTTCGAACTGAAAAACACTATCAATCTGCCTAAAACTGCCTTCCCGATGAAGGCCAACTTGCCTTCGAACGAGCCCAAAATGCTGGCCCGGTGGGAGGCGGCGCGCATTTACGAGCGCATTCGCGAGGCGCGCAAGGGATCGCCTACTTACATTTTGCACGACGGGCCTCCTTACACCAGCGGGCCGATTCATATGGGCACGGCGTTGAATAAGTGCTTGAAGGATTTCATCGTCAAGTCGAAGACCATGGCGGGTTTTGATGCGCCTTATGTGCCGGGGTGGGACTGCCACGGCTTGCCGATTGAAATCAAGGTGGATAAGGAGCTTGGCGGCAAGAAGCTGCAGATGCGGCCTAACGATGTGCGCGCGGAGTGCCGCAAGTACGCCCAGAAATATTTGGATTTGCAGCGGACGCAGTTCAAACGCATCGGCGTGTTTGGTCGGTTTGACCGGCCTTACGTCACGATGAATGCGCAGTATGAGTCGGTGGTGCTGTCGACCTTCTTTTCGTTTTACGAGAACGGGTTCGTCTATAAGGGGCTGCGTGCGGTTTATTGGTGCATGCATGACGAGACGGCGCTGGCCGAGGCTGAGGTTGAGTACGAGAACCACAGCAGCCCTACTGTGTTTGTGAAGTATGCGTTGATTGACGACCCTTCGCGGATTGACGCGGCGCTGGCGGGGAAGAAAGTTTCAACGATTATCTGGACTACTACTCCGTGGACTTTGCCGGCTTCGATGGCGGTGGCGTTTCATCCGGATGAAGAGTACGTGGCGCTGTCGGCTCCCACGTCTCGCAAAGGAAGCGAGACATGGGGCACCCCCTCTCACACGCAGGAAGAGGTTTACATCGTCGCTGCTAAGTTGGCTCGCGATGTGGCTGATAAGTGTGGGTTGGGCGAGACTCGGGAGTTGGCGCATTTTCCGGGGCGCGTCCTCGAGCGGTTGAACTTTCAGCATCCATTTCTTGATCGCAAGATTCTTGGCGTGCTGGCAGATTACGTCACCATGGATACCGGAACCGGTGTGGTGCATACCGCGCCTTCGCATGGTGCGGAGGACTTTATCACTGGCGTGAAGTATGGGCTGGATGCTACCAGCAATGTTGATGAAAAAGGAATTTTGCGCAACGGCTTGCCCGAGTACACCGGCAAGCGGGTGTGGGATGCGAATCAGCCGATCATCGATTTGTTGAGGTCGCGCGGGGCGCTGCTCTACACGGAAAAAGTGGAGCATTCTTATCCGCATTGCTGGCGGTGCCATAATCCCATAATTTTTCGGGCTACGGAGCAGTGGTTTATTTCGATGGAGACGCCTATGCCGGGCGGAAAGTCGAAGGAAGACACTCTGCGCACGCGGACGCTCGAAGAGATCAACCATGTTAAATGGGACCCCGGGTGGGGCGAAGAGCGGCTTTCGAACATGATCGCTACGCGGCCGGATTGGTGCATCTCGCGGCAGCGGGTTTGGGGCGTTCCGATTGCGGTTTTTCTTTGCGAGAGTTGCGGGAAGCCGCTGAATGATAAGGCAGTGAATCAGAAGGTCGTGGAGTTGTTTGCCCGCTCGGGGGCAGATGCGTGGTTTACCTCGGAGCCGGATTCGATTCTAGCTGCGGGGACAAAGTGTCCGCACTGCGGCGGCGAGAAGTTTGAAAAAGAGACGGACATTTTCGATGTGTGGCTGGAGTCGGGGGCTAGCTATCTTGCGCTAGTGGATGATGAGCCTAGTTATCCATGGCCTTCGGATTTGTATCTTGAGGGTGGAGATCAGTATCGCGGGTGGTTTCAGTCGTCTCTGCTGTGCGCTATGGGAACGCACGGGACGCCGCCTTACAAGGGCGTTGTGACGCCGGGGTGGACTTTGGATGAGAAGGGGCAGGCGATGTCGAAGTCGCGGGGGAACGATGTCGATCCCGTGGATATCGCTTCGCGGCTGGGCGGTGAAGTGGTGCGGTTGTGGGTTGCATCGGTGGATTTTCGTGAGGATGTGGTTGGGTCGGAAGGTTTGATGCAGAGAGTCGCGGAGAACTATCGGAAGATTCGGAATACGTTCCGGTATGTGCTGGGAAATCTTTACGACTTCAATCCGGAAAAAGATGCGGTGCTGTTCGATCAAATGCAGGCACTGGATCAGTACATGTTGCGGCAGACGTTGGCCTTCGCTGCCGATGTACTACGCTCGTACGAGGAGTTTGCGTTTCATAGGATCTATCACCGGCTGAATCATTTTTGCATCGTCGATTTGAGTGCGTTTTATTTCGATGTGCTCAAGGACCGGCTGTATATCTCCGCGCCCGAGTCGGCGGGACGGCGCAGCGCACAGACTGCGGCGTGGAAGATCGCGGAGGCGCTGGTGCGGTTGCTGGCCCCGATCATGAGTTTTACCGCGGAAGAAGTGTGGGAGTATTTGCCGAAGTCGGCAGGGCGCAGCGAGAGCGTGCATCTGGCGTTGTTTCCTGCTGCGGGGGAAATCGTGGACTCCAGTGGCGTGGCGGCGCAGGCAGATGAGGACTGGGCTACGTTGCGGGCGGTGCGCGATGAGGTTCTTAAAGCGCTGGAAGAGGCGCGCAACAACAAGCTGATCGGCACCGGACTGGAAGCGCAGGTGAACATTGCGGCGTCAGAGCCGGTATATTCCGCGTTGTCCCGTCACGTGGACGAGTTGCGATATTTGTTTATTGTGTCCGCGGTTCATTTGACGCAGGGTTCGGGGAACGGAACCGGCGGCGTGCATGTTGACATCAAGAAGGCTGACGGGGTGAAGTGCGAACGCTGCTGGAATTATTCGACGCGGGTGGGCGAGGACAAGAAGTATCCGACGGTTTGCGAGCGGTGCAGCGCGGTGTTGAGGGAACTCGAAGGATAGCTCGACGAAACTCAGCTGAGGTCATCCCGAGCGCCGCGATAGCCGCGAGAGGGACCTTACGGCGGCTGGCAGCGTGGTTGGTGCAAGCGGGAACTCCGATGCTGTTTGCATTTGAAACGCTCTTGTCGGCTGCTGTGCTAATGTAGGCGCATCGTAAGGTCCCTTCGAGAGCTATCGCTCTCGTCAGGATGACATGATTTTTGTTACCTTCCGCTTCATTCCGACATCGGACAAATTGTGAATTGGCGAAAACTGCGAACGGCTTTGTTGACCGGGTTGGTGCTCTGCCTGATCCCAGCTACGCGCTACTACCAGATTGACGAGCCGATCCTGCGGCTGTTCAGAAATTCTCATGAAGTCAATCCGCTGGCGTTGCATCTCTCCGGGGAGTTTGTCGAAAACAATCTTGGGACCGAGCAGAATGCGGATGGTTCGGTTACGGTGCGCATGATTGCCGAGCAATATTTATTTGTGCCGCACTGTGTGCTGGTTCCTGCGGGAGTTCCGGTTCATCTTCGCATCACCAGCGCTGATAATGTTCATGCGCTGACGATTGGGAGAACCGATTATTCGGTGAAGGCGCTCCCGGGCACGATCACACAGGCTCAACTTCAGTTTCCGCGGACGGGAAATTACAAGACGGTTTGCCGCGAGTTTTGCGGCGCGGGACACTACGCGATGCGCTCGGAGGTGAAAGTCGTGCCCCGCGAGCAGTTCCCTGCTCTGCAGGCGGGTGAAAGGGGCAACTGTGCGCTGCAATAGGCTGGCGCGAAGACGTGGAGATTATTCGCCGCGGCTGATTGGCGTGGCGATTGTTGCTGTGATGTTGCTCACCGGTATGGCAGCTACTTCGTTACTACGCGGGGTGTTCGCCGCCTCTCCGGATCACGTTCCGTCTTACGTGGAGTGGACTGCGGAGACGATCGCCGCAGCTTCTTCCGGAGATGCTTTCCGCGGGTCGCTGCTGGCGAAGCGCTGCGAACATTGTCACGGGGCCGAGGGATTCAGCCAAGAACAATCTACTCCGAACCTTGCGGGTATGGACAAGCTGGCGGTGTGGAAACAGCTGCAAGATTTTCGCAGCGGCAAGCGCGCATCGCGAGCGATGGGTCCGATTGCGGACTCGCTTTCTGCACAGGATTTGGCGGATGTCGTGGCTTATTATTCCAAGCTTCCGGTGTTTTCTGACTTTCAGGATAATCGCGCGTTTCCGCAATCGCCGCCGGATGCGAGCCATGCAGCGATCGCATCTCGCCTGATCACGTTTGGAGATGGCGAACGCGGGATTCCGCCGTGCGAGGCTTGTCATGGGCCGGTGGCGTATCGTCCGGGTGCGCCTTCGTTGATGAGGCAGAATGCGGATTATGTTTTGGATCAGCTGGCTGCGTTTGCGGGTGGTAAGCGCGCGAACGATATCAATGAGCCGATGCGAATAATTGCTGGGCTGCTTACGGATGAGGAGCGGCACTCCTTGGCGCAATATTACGGGGCGGGGTTGGGGTTGCAGGTGGGGAGTTCGAAGTAGGTTTCGTTTTACGTTGTCATCCCCAGCGCGGCGCGGGAGGGACCTTAGGACAGCTAGCAGCGTCGCTGCTGCGCGCGGGAAGAGCAATGCTGGTTGCATTGGAAGCACTCTTGTCGGCTACTTCCCTTCCGCTGCATTGCCGATCCACGCATGTCGTAAGGTCCCTCCGAGAGCTATCGCTCTCGTCGGGATGACATAATTTTGTCATCGGGGAAGCTTCAGGACACTCTTCGGTCGGGTTGGAATTGGTGCTTCTGGTACCAGCCGTAACTCAGATCGCGCCACGTGGGATTTTCGGATTCGATCAGGGCGAGTTTCTTCTCGCGGCGCCAGCCTTTGATCTCCTTTTCGCGGCGGATTGCTTTCAGCGCGTCGCCGTAGCGCTCGAAATGGACTAGGCTCGTTACGTTGAACTGTGCTGTAAAGCCGCCGAAGGCGTGGGTTTTGTGCTGGAAGATTCTTTGCTCGATGTTACTGGTCATTCCTAGGTAGAGCACTCGCCGCTGGCTTGCGAGGATGTAGACGTAGTAGGTCTTTTGCACTCGCTTAGATTGCGACGAATTTTCGGTTATCGTATGTGGCGGATGTCACCGGAATTCATCGACTTTTCCACCGCGCGATGTCATCCCGAGCGCGGCGGGAGCCGCGAGAGGGACCTTACGTCGACGTGGAGTGCGGTGGTCGCTTTTGAGGAGTGCCCACGCGGCTTGCATTCGTTTCGCTCTTTTCGGCTGCATTGCTGATGTACGCGCATCGTCAGGTCCCTCCGAGAGCTAGCGCTCTCGTCGGGATGACATCACGCTTAAGCTCTGCACGGCCTCAAGGCTACATCAGCTCTTCCATTGCAGCTTTCAGCGCTTCGGGGCCGGGGCGGGTTACGGACTCCGGCAGAGTTGCCAGCGGATCATCGATCATATTCAACATCTCCAGGAAGGTAGGGGCTTTGGTGTTGACGTAGAAAACCCCTGTTAAAACTTCGCCTTTATCATGCGCTTCGCTTAAGCGCTTCATGGCGGCGATGCGGTCGGTCGGATCGTAATCTTCTTCCAGCTTACGCAATTGCAGGTGGGAGCCGTCGTGCATTTCGACGCTGACTGAGGTTCCGGGATCATATTCCACGTCAATTTCTTCGAAGTGAGGTACGAAGCTGACTTCCTGCAGCGTTTCTTCGTGGTCCTTCACGTATTTGTAGGACTTGGTCGAGCCTTCGTGATCGTTGAAGGTGACGCAGGGAGAAACTACATCGAGCATGACCGCGCCGCTGTGAGCGATGGCGGCTTTCAGCATGGCGCTTAGCTGGCGCTTGTCGCCGGAGAACGAGCGTCCAACGAAAGTTGCGCCTAGTTCGATGGCCAGGCCGCAGGTGTCGATTGGTGGAAGATCGTTGATGACTCCGGACTTCAGCTTCGAGCCGAGATCTGCTGTGGCGGAAAATTGGCCTTTGGTTAAGCCGTACACGCCGTTGTCCTCGATGATGTAGATCATGGGAAGATTACGGCGCATGAGATGCACGAATTGGCCTATGCCGATGGAGGCGGTGTCGCCGTCGCCGCTTACGCCTAGGCCGATCAGGTTGCGATTGGCCAGCATTGCGCCGGTTGCTACCGAGGGCATGCGTCCGTGAACCGAGTTGAAGCTGTGGGAACGGTTCATAAAGTACGCGGGGCTCTTTGACGAACAGCCGATGCCGCTCAACTTTACTACTCGCTCGGGCGAGACGCCCATGTCATACATGGCTTCAATGATGCGCTCGGAAATGGCATTGTGGCCGCAGCCGGCGCAGAGCGTGGTCTTGCCGCCTTTGTAGTCGATCACGGTGAGGCCGATGCGATTGGTTTTGGGGGCGGCGGATCCGGGTGCTACTGTCGTCGTGGACATTTTTAAAATTTCCTCAGCGGCTAAAGCCGCGAATCTTTTTTGCGGTCTAATGGCACGACTAAAGTCGTGCCCCGATACGATGCAGTTGAACGGCCCGAGTAAACTCGTGCCCTTCCCGGCGTACACGCCCAGAAAGCGATGGGGCGGAGATTCCTCGCCCCGCTGGTGAAAACGCGGGGCTTCGGAATGACGCCGGATTCGAATTTTCTGAGAAAGAGTTCATTTGCCTTCCATGCTGGTCAGTTCGTCTGTAACCGAGCGGGCGTCGAGCGGCAGGCCGTCGAGATGGGCGATGCTGCGCAGGCGCGCGATTAGTTCCGCCTTCAGGTCCAGCTTGAGCAGGCTTAGCATTTGCGCGTCGCGATTTTGCTCCACCACGTAGATGCGCTCATGTTGGGCTATGAAGTCGTGGACTTCGCGGGTGAACGGGTAGGCTCGCAGACGCAGATAATCGGTTTCGATGCCGTATTCATTTTTGAGTTGGTCGCGGCTTTCGCTTACTCCCCAGTGCGAGGTGCCGTAGGCGATGATGCCGATTTTGGCGTTGGTGCCTTTGGTGATTTCAGGGCGCGGGACGAAGGCGCGGGCGCTCTCGAATTTGCGGTTGAGGCGCTCCATATTGTTTTCATAATCGTCGGGGCGCTCGCTGTAGCTGGATTTTTCGTTGTGACCGCTGCCGCGGGTGAAGTAGGCAGCGTTGGGATGGTCGGTTCCCGGGAGCGTGCGGTAGCCTACCCCGTCTCCGTCGAGATCTTTGTAGCGGGCGAAGGTGCCGAGTCTGTCGAGATCAGCTTTGCTAAGAACTTTTCCGCGCTTGATCGGCGTGGTTGGATATTCGAAGGGATCGGACATCCAGTTGTTCATGCCGAGATCGAGGTCGGACATCACGAATACTATCGTTTGGAATTGCTCGGCCAGGTTGAAGGCTTCCGATGCCATGCTGAAACATTCGGAGACTGAGCACGGAATCAGCATGATATTTTTTGTATCGCCGTGGGAGAGAAAGGCGGTGGAGAGAATATCGCCTTGCGACGTCCGTGTGGGCAGGCCGGTGGATGGGCCGACTCGCTGGATGTCCCAAATTACGCCGGGGACTTCGGCGTAATAGGCGAGGCCGGTGAATTCAGCCATCAGCGAGATGCCGGGGCCGGCGGTTGCCGTCATGCTACGCGCGCCTGCCCAACCTGCGCCGATTACCATGCCGATGGCGGCGAGTTCGTCTTCGGCTTGAACGATGGCGAAGGTGGCTTTGCCGTCGGGGCCGATGCGATATTCCTTCATGTATTCGATCATCGTTTCGACCAACGATGACGACGGCGTGATGGGATACCAGGTCACTACTGTGCATCCGGCGAACATGCAGCCGAGAGCGGCGGCGGAGTTGCCGTCGATGATGATTTTGCCTGCAGTTTTGTTCATGCGCTCGATGTAATAGACGCCGCGTTTTTGCAGGTTGGCTTTCGCGTGGTCGAACCCGGCCTGGGCTGCGGCTAGATTCAGATTGGCGGCCTTTGCTTTTTTCGCGAACTGCTTGCGGATGGCTTTTTCTACTTCGCCCATCTCGATTTCGAGAAGCGAGGCGACTACGCCCACGTACACCATGTTCTTGACTAGCTTGCGAAGTTTGGCTTCGGGGCAGACCGCGGCTACGATTTTGTCGTAGGGAACGGAATAGAAGATTAGATCGGTGCGCAGTTTGTCGAGAGCTAGCGGTTCGTCATAAAGAACCGACGCGCCGGGGGCCAGCGACATTACGTCGTCTTGCGCGGTTTCGGCGTTCATCGCGACCAGGAAGTCGATTTCTTTCTTGCGTCCGATGTAGCCGTCTTTGTTGGCGCGGATTGTGTACCACGTCGGAAGTCCGGCGATGTTGGATGGGAAAAGATTCTTACCGGAGATTGGAACGCCCATCTGAAAAATTGCGCGCAACAAAACTGTGTTTGAACTTTGCGAGCCTGAACCGTTCACCGTCGCGACTTGAATGCTCATGTCGTTGACGATGCGCTTGCGCCCCAGTTGCCCGCCTGCTCCCTGAGGCACGATATCCGTCGTTGCCATTCCAACTCCTTTACTTATGAGAGCGGAGTGCTCCGCTCGATTACATTGTTGGGAAACTCACCATTATACGGCGGCGAGAGTCGTTGTTGTAGCGCGAAGTTAGTCAGGTGGGCCATAAGTAACCTCGGTGCCAAGGCCGACGTTTTGTGCAGAGCACCTTCCTCGGTGTAATCACGACAAGAGCGACAGCTCTTGGAGGGAAGCTACGACCGCGTGGACGCTAGCAATGCGGGTGGCAAGGGTTGTGCACGCGGTGTTTGTACTCCTGTCTACGTCACTCGCGCCGCATGCTGTCGTAAGGTCCCTCTCGCGACTGTCGCCGCGCTCGGGATGACATCGCTATGGAGCTCGGTAGGGCGCGATTTATTCCACCTTGAAGAACTGTGCGATGTTACGGAATTTATTATATCGTGACACGATTAAATCCGGGGCGGGAGTTTTCTTGAGTTCGGCCAAGTGCTTCTGGAGGCTTACGTCCAGCAGATTGGCGGCGGCTTCGTGATCGCGATGGGCGCCCCCTTCAGGTTCGGGGACGATGTCGTCGATACAGCCTAGCTCGCGAAGATCGGTTGCCGTGATGCGCATAGCTTCGGCGGCTAGTTCTTTCTTTGTCGCGTCGCGCCACATAATCGCGGCGCAGCCCTCGGGCGAGATCACCGAATAGATTGAGTTCTCCATCATGAGAACGCGGTCGGCTACGGCGATGGCCAGCGCGCCGCCGCTGCCGCCTACGCCGATTACTGTGGCTATGATTGGAACTTCCAGGCGTGCCATCTCACGCAGATTGTGGGCTATGGCTTCGGCCTGGCCGCGCTCTTCGGCGTGGATGCCGGGATAGGCGCCGTCGGTATCGACCAGCGTGAGAATCGGGCGGCGAAATTTTTCGGCGACCTGCATAATGCGCAGTGCTTTACGGTAGCCTTCGGGATGCGGCGTGCCAAAGTTGCGGTAGACGCGCTGCTTCATGTCGCGGCCTTTTTGCGTGCCAACTACTAGGATTTCTTCGCCGTGAAAACGGGCCATCCCGCAGATGATGGCGGGGTCGTCGCCGAAAGTGCGGTCGCCGTGGATTTCGCTGAAGTCGGTGAAAAGGCGCTCGATGTAGTCGAGAGCTTGCGGGCGCTGGGGATGGCGGGCTAGTTCGGTCTTCTGCCAGGCGGTTTGCGGGCCTTTCATCTCCTCCCGCAGCGTGTGCAAACGAGTGTGCAGCGCCGCCAGGCGACGATGAGTTTCCTCGTTCTGCCTGGAGTCAGCCTCGATGAGGGCGACTTCGCGTTCGATGTCGTCTAACTCTTGCTGCGCTTTTGGGTTTGCGGCCATCTTAGAAACTTCTTAGCTACGTTGCGCACACTGTCAGCTTTATAACTAAATGTCTTGAGTTCGCCCTCGTGCCGGCGAGACGCCGGCGCTACTAGCTTATTACCCGCACGCTGCCGCGGCCGCAGAGCTGTTCCACGCGGGCGATGAAGTTGCGGTCCGGCAGGACATTATAACCTTCGGCTTCCATCACCACCATGAAATCGCCGGAGCGTTCCACGTCAAACAACACGCGGGCTTCGCCTTTACGCTCGGTGAAGAGAGTGTGGAGATCGTCGACTGTGTTTTCTGCGGAAGTTTCCAGCGGGACGCGTATTCGGATGGCGCGCGGGAGGGGGACTTTGGCGTCTTCCAACGGCATGATTTCTGCGGCGGTGATTTTGGGATTGGCACCTTCTTCAATACGCACACCCGCGCGAACGAGGACCGGCACTTCGAGCTTTACTTTTTCGGATAACTTTTTGTAGGCCTCAGGGAAGACAATCATGTCGATGGAGCCGGACATGTCTTCTAGCGTGGCTTGGGCGTAGAAGTCGCCGCGCTTCGACTTGAGCACGCGGACGTTAGCGATGATTCCGGCTGTGGCGATGGTCTCGTCCTTGCCCGTGGATCTGGTCATCGCTCCGATTTCAGCGATGCTCAGCGCTTGCAGGTCGCCCAGCTTGTCTTTGAATTTTTCCAGAGGGTGGCCGGAGATGAAGAAGCCTAGGATTTCTTTTTCCGCGGTCAGGCGGACGTGTTCGTCCCAGTCGGGAGTGTTGGGGAGTTTGTCGTTGTTGGCTTCGTTTTCTTCCTGCTGGAACACGCCGAACAGGCCGTGCTGGCCGGATTCGGCGTCGCGCTGGGCCTTTTGAGCGCGCTCCATGGCGCGGTCGAGGACCGCCATTAGTTGTGCGCGGCGGCCCAGAGAATCCATTGCGCCGCTTTTTACTAACGATTCGAGGACGCGCTTGTTGAGCAGGCGGAGATCTACGTTCTCGCAGAATTCGTAGATCGACTTGAAGCGGCCTAGCTTTTTGCGTGCCGCGACGATTGACTCGATCGCGTTGCCGCCTACATTTTTTACAGCGGCTAGGCCAAAGCGGATGGCTTCGCCGTGCGGGGTGAAGTTTGCGTCGGAGACGTTGATATCGGGAGCTTCGACGGAGATGCCCATTTCGCGGCACTCGTTGATGTACTTCACTACATCGTCGGTGCTGCCGGTGACTGAGGTTAGCAGCGCGGCCATGAACTCCACGGGATAATGCGTTTTCAGGTAGGCCGTGTGGTAGGCGAGCAGCGCGTAAGCGGCGGAGTGCGATTTGTTGAAGCCGTAGCCGGCGAATTGGGCCATTAGATCGAAAATCTTTTCGATTTTCTTCGGCGGAAATTTACGTTGTGCTGCGCCTTCGAAGCGCTCGCGCTGTTGCGCCATTTCTTCAGCTTTTTTCTTGCCCATGGCGCGGCGGAGCAGATCGGCTTCGCCTAGCGAGTAGCCTGCTAGACGGTTCGCGATCTGCATAACTTGTTCCTGATACACGATCACGCCTAGCGTTTCCTGCAGAATTTCTTTCAGCTCCGGCAGTTCGTACTCGACTTTTTTGCGGCCGTGCTTGCGGTCGATGAAGTCGTCGATCATGCCGCCTTGGATTGGGCCGGGGCGGTAGAGGGCGTTTAGAGCTGTTAGATCTTCGATGGAATCGGGGCGATATTTGCGCAGCACGTCTCTCATGCCGTGAGATTCAAACTGGAAGACACCCGAGGTCAGGCCTGTGTAGAAAACTTTTTGGTAGGTTTCCGCGTCTTCCAGCTGGATTTCGTCGAGCGCGATTCGCTTGCCACAAGTTTGCTCAATCAATTTCAGCGCGTCGGTAAGAATCGTCAGCGTGGTGAGGCCGAGGAAGTCCATCTTCAACAGGCCCATCTTTTCGATGGCCACCATGTCGAAAGCGGTTACGATTTCGTCGTTCTTCGTCTTGTGCAGCGGAACCAATTCGGTTAGCGGGCGCGGCGAGATCACGACTCCGGCGGCATGCACGCCGGAGTTGCGCACCATGCCTTCCAGCTTTTTTGCGGTCTGCATCAGCTCGCGAATCTGGCCGTCTTTCTCCATGGCTTCGCGAAGCTGCGGTGAGTCTTCGATGGCCTGATCCAGCGTGATGTTGAGCTGCGTGGGGACCATCTTCGCGATGCGATCGACGTCGGCGTAGGGGATGTCCATAGCGCGGCCTACGTCTTTAATGGCGGCTTTGGCGGCCATGGTTCCGAAAGTAATGATTTGGGCTACGTTGTCTCGTCCGTATTTTTGAGTGACGTAGTTGATGACTTCGCCGCGGCGGTTCATGCAGAAATCGATGTCGATATCGGGCATGGAGATGCGCTCGGGGTTGAGAAAGCGCTCGAAGAGGAGTTCGTGCTGGAGCGGGTCGATATCGGTGATGCCTAGCGCGTAGGAAACCAGCGAGCCTGCGGCGGAGCCGCGGCCGGGGCCTACGGGAATGTCGTGATCTTTGGCGTAGCGGATGAAATCCCAGACGATCAGGAAGTAGCCGGGGAATTTCATCTGCTGGATGATCGCTAGCTCGCGTTCGAGGCGCTGTTCGTAGTCGGTGATTGTGTGTTTGAGTTTGTTTTGCTCGCTTAGGGGACGCAGTGTTTCCAACCTGCGCGCGAAACCTTCGCGGGTTACGTGGACGAAGTAGCTGTCGATGGTGTAGCCGGGCGGGACTTCGAATTGCGGGAATGGCGTGGCTACTTTTTCCAGGCGCAGGCTGCAGCGGTCGGCGATTTCCAGCGTGCGCGTCAGCACTTCCGGCGAGTCTTTGAAGACGCGGTACATTTCGTCGTGATTCTTGACGAAGAATTGGGTGCCGTCGAACTTCATGCGCTGCGCGTCGTGGATCGACTTGCCGGTCTGGATGCAGAGCATCACGTCTTGTGCGTGGGCGTC
>Ga0116105_1000230_pt1 | contig 16443 bp, 18 predicted proteins | sample June2015DPH_6_20_FD_89716 | JGI IMG/M metagenome (GOLD analysis project Ga0116105, IMG submission 89716) | Peatland microbial communities from SPRUCE experiment site at the Marcell Experimental Forest, Minnesota, USA - June2015DPH_6_10 | ecosystem: Environmental > Terrestrial > Soil > Wetlands >... | reverse complement strand
TATGGGAATATTCAATGCCGGCTCATCGCTCGGTTCGGCTCTTGCACCTTATACGGTCGCGATCATCACGCTGCATTACGGCTGGCGGTATGCGTTCGTTTTTACCGGACTGATTGGCATCGCGTGGCTCGGGCTGTGGCTGATACTCTATCAGCCGCCGCACTTGAATCGTTGGCTGCGTGCGGACGAGTATGCGAAGCTGAAGCCGCTGCTGCCGCCTCCGGATGAAGCTCGTCCAGCCTCGGCCGAGCGCGTTCATTGGCGGACCCTGCTAGCCGCGCGAGGCTGCTGGACTCTGATCCTCACGCGCTTCTTCACGGACCCGGTGATTTACTTCGTAATCTTCTGGCTCCCGGAATATCTGCGCAAGGAGCGAGGATTCAATCTCACGCAGGTGGGCAAATATTCCTGGGTACCGTTTGCGTTCGGAGGCATCGGCTACGTCCTGGGCGGTTGGCTCTCCGGCCATTTGATGCAGGCCGGTTGGGCGCTTCCGCGAGCGCGCAAATTCGTAATGGCTCTAGGAGCGGCTGTGATGCCGATTGCGATTGTCGCTCCACTGGTGCCCACCGCAGCGCTAGCTATCGCCGCGACATGTTTCATTACATTCGGGCACGCCCTCTGGGTCGCGAATCTGCAGACCATCCCCACCGATCTTTTCCTTCCCCACGAGATCGGAACGGTTACCGGCTTCTCAGGCTCGGGCGGCGCGGTAGGCGGAATGCTGGCCAGCCTCGGTACCGGCTACATAGTGACGCATTTTACTTATGCGCCGGTGTTTCTGTTGGCGGGCCTGATGCACCCGCTGTCCGCGGTGCTGACCTACGTCCTGTTACCGGACCGTTTTTTTCGAACCCGCAATGGTAGCTAGTGGCTGGCGCCAATTTCGATCGTGAATGCACTCGTCGCGCTCTGCTTCCCGCTATCTTTCACCAAATCACTCCGGAACTGCTTTGGAGCTAGAGTCCGGGAGGCAGGGTTCCTTTCGTGACCGACCAAGTATATGGCGCGGTCCCGCGGGTTGCCGCGAGCGTCTGCGAGTAGGCCAAATTGCATGGCCGCACTTAACAATACGTAAAGGGCTGGAGAATTGCCTCATGACCGGCGAAACCGGGCCCCAGTCTGCGAAGGCTGACCAGGGCCGCGACGGTCTGGCTTCAAACGGACTTTTGGGTCAGGCGATTGCGACGTCGAGCAAAGCCGGCGAGACCGAGCAGCCCGGAACCCAACAGCATGAGAAAAGATGGCTCTGGAACGGTGCTTGCTGGACCGTTGTCTACCAAAACGACGTTATCGAGGCCGTTCACATTATCATTGCCGGGAGCTCCGTTGAGAAATTCCAACGTAACCGAAGGGTCCGGCGCCACGAACGGTACGGTAAACTGCTCCCAGGTCAGCGTTGTCGAGTTCGTGCTGCTGTTGGTGTAAGCGCCCCCGACCCCATTAATGGACAGGTTCACCGTGCTGGTTGGTCCGTCAGTAAGTCCGGGGTTATCGACATTTCCAACCCAGAATGTCAACGTGTACTTGTCACCTATGGTGGTTGAGACTGTTTGTTCGACGCCCTCGGTATCGGAGTTTGAAGCGTCTCCCGTCAGGTCCAGCCAAAAGGATCCTTGCTCGGCGGGGTAGGATATGCCACTCTCGACATCCGTGGTGCTCACGACAGAGACATCGGTCGCAGCGGCGCCGACGACCGTCCAACCGGGGATACCGGTCGAGCCGGGGCCGAAATTTTGGAAACTTCCCGCCGAAACCGCTGGCGTGGTTGTACTTTCAAAGCTTCCATTGGTGATGAGGTCGGCGCGCGCATCTATCGCGGCAAGCACAAGCCAGATCGTAAGAAAAGTTGACGTTTGTTTTATTGGGCTATTCATTGGGCTATCTTGTTCAGTCTGGTCCTGCCTCTTGGAAAAGGGCAATAGATGAGGCGTGCGAATGGTGTGCAAATGGTGTGCACACGCTGAGTTACATTCTTGTACATTGCAGTAGTTGCGTGGTTTATCTAACATGGAGGAGGATCGGAGACAATGTGCAGCCGGAAGCCCCATCGGATGCGGTATGCGCGGAGCTAGCTCGGGTTTTGTCGAGTTCCGTCCTGGCGTTGTCACCCCGGCAGGCTGAATTGTTGAAGTTTCTGGTGGAGCAAACGCTTTACGGCCATGGACACGAGCTGAAGGAATCCGTCATTGCGGCTGAGGTTTACGGAGACTCGGACTACGATTCAAAACGCCAGGCGAACGTCAGGAGTGAAATCCGCCGGCTTCGCCTGGGTCTGCTGGAGCACTACGCAAATCGAGACGCGCCGCCGCCGATTCGGATTGAGATCCAGAAAGGTAGCTACCGCCCGCAGTTTCTCGTGGAAGATCCGGCTGTCTCTCGCGACCGGCCGGCCAATGTTCGTCTCCCAGCTGAGCGCCGCCCAAGCTGGGCGATTCTTGCTACTGCCGCTATTGGTGTGGCTCTCCTGCCGGTGGCTTTGGTAGAAATATCCCGGACTCAGGTACACCGCGTGGCGCCAGCCAGAGTGGAAAGCGCCCTGGTACGCAAGGGGCGCCATTTCCTCCAGCTTCGTACGCCAACTTCGCTCCAAAAGGCCCTGGCTTGTTTCGAGCAGGCGATCCGTGAAGATTCGACCGACGCCCGAGCTTGGGGTGGCCTGGCGGAAACACAGGCTGCGATGGTCGCCCGCGGTCAGGTCCGGCCCGCCATCTACGCCCTCAGCGCCACCAACGCAGCTCATCGCGCCCTCGAGCGCGATGCATCTCTCGCCCAGCCGCACCTGGCATTGGCAACCATCAAGACCTACTACGAGTGGGATTGGCTGGGCGCCGAGAACGAGTACCTGGAGGCAATCCGGCTGGATCCGGCGGACGCCGATAACCATCGCGGTTATGCGATGCACCTGCTGATTCTGAAACGATTCGACGAAGCTCGCAGCCAGGCGAAACTGGCCCAGCAGCTGGATCCGGTGTCCTTCGCCGTAAACGAAGGGATGGAGATTGTTGACTTATACTCCGGGCGATTGGATGAAGCAGCGGCGGAAGCCAGGAACCTGAAGGAGCTTTATCCCGACTTTGACGTCAGCAAGATCCTGCGAGTGATCTATCTCGAGGAAGTGCACCATGGAGACACCCAGGCGCGCCAGCCGTTCGTCCTCATAACTACGCTCCGATCTCAGGCGCCCACCTTGGATGGAAGGTTGATCAGGACCGCCCTCGCTGCGGACAATCAGCAATGGCCAGAGGCCAAGCGAGGCTATGAGGACATGGTCCGGCTGTCGATGTCCACGTATATCCCGCCGACCACTCTCAGTTTGCTGAAGGGTAACGTGTTCGGATGGAAGGGTGAATTGTTCGCGACCGCTTACAAGGAGCACGATCCAGCCCTGGTGTGGTGCCGGTACCTGGATTCTGCGCCTTGGGCTGGCGGTTCCGATCTTCCCGAAGTAGTTCGCAAAATGGGTCTGCAATAAAGATCAATTGGAACCGTGCCTGAACCGGCCAGCCTTTTCGGCAAGTTGATCACGCGGCTACGCTCCGCGTACGGCCGCCCGAAACCGCCCAAATCCGATCCGTTTGAGTTGATCCTCTGGGAAAACGTTGCGTACCTGCTGAGCGACGAACGGCGGGAAGCTGCATTCGAAGCGTTGCGCGAGCGCGTAGGCCTGACGCCGAAATCAATTCTCGCGGCGCCCAATGCCACTCTGCTCGAAATCGCGAACATGGGCGGTATGCGTCCCGAGGTCCGCGTGGAACGGCTCCGCACCATCGCCCGCATTACGCTGGACGAATTCCAGGGCGACCTTCGCAAGGCCCTCAAACTGCCGTTGAAACAGGCCAAGAAGGCTTTGCGGCTGTATCCGAATATCGGCGAGCCGGGCGCCGAGAAGATTCTACTGTTCTCGAAGAGCTACGCCGTGCTGGGGCTCGATTCGAACGGCCTACGAGTGCTGCGCCGGATCGGCTATGGGCAGGAGTGCAAGAATTATTCGGCCACTTACCATTCAGTCGAAGAAGCCGTAGCGGGCGAGATCGGCCAGGAGTGCGGTCCGCTGATCGAAGCCAATCAGCTTCTGCGTCGGCACGGCCAGGAACGGTGCAAGCTGAATGCACCGCTGTGCCGGATTTGTCCAGTGACGGATCTCTGTACGTTTTACAAGAGAGCGAAGGCATAGCGTGGCGCGCGCCTCATGTGGCACCAGGAGCTGGGCGACCTCCCGATTAGAGCTTTTCAAGAATCCGCTTCAGATTCCTTTTGCCGTGAAGAACACGTGCAATCTCCAGGCGCGGGCGCGGGCGATAGACGATCATATATGAATAAACGGAGAAGAACAGCACAGGGTGGGAAGATAGATCGGAACGCTTATGCCCAGATTCTGGGCGAGAGTTTCGAACGCGCCATAAATCTCGGTTTCCACTCGGTTGGCGACCTCAATACCGGCTTGCGCGTAGAGGTATCGCCAAACTTCGAAAATGTCTTCGTCCACTTTGGGCGAGACAATATAACCGCTCATGAAGAGCGCTTGCGGGTATCAATCCAGTTGGCTTTGTTCTCCTGAAGGCGAATACGCGACACGTCGCCCGGAACGCCTTCGCCGCGGTCGAGTTGCGTCAGGCCTTCTCCGATCGCGTCATGGATGGCCTCTTTATTTTCGTGAAGCAGGTGCTCCTCGTCATGAAGCAGTTGAATGGCCCGCTCGACGAACTGCTCGATGCTTTGATAGCCGCCGCGTTCGATGTCCTTCTGGATCAGTTGCTCCAGCTCAGGCGTAAGTTGAATAGTCATAGAGGTCCAATGCGTCACGCTTTGGTGACTGTCAACCTCATCATGGCAGAAGGGACGTGACGCGCGCAAAGGACCTCGTCTACACTTAAGAAAAGTTCTTGGCGATGGAAGCGATCTTCACAGATATCAAACATTCGCTGAGGATCTTAGCCCATAATCCTGGGTTCACTTTCGCAGCCCTAGTCGCCCTGACGCTTGGGATTGGCGCCAACACCGCCGTGTTTTCCATCGTCAACGCGGTCTTGCTGAGGCCGCTGCCTTATCCTGAGCCGGACCGCATCGTCATCCTTGCCACCTCTTCACCCGAAGGCTCGTGGATATCCGCGGCCTCGCCCGTCCAGTTCAACCTTTTGCGCGAACAAACCGGTGCGTTCACGACTATTTCCGCGTACCGGTACGGCGTGGTAATCATGACAGGCGCCGATCATCCCCAGCAGATCCACTCCGCATTCGTCAGCGCAGATCATTTCCGGCTTTTTGGCCAGACCGTTGCACGCGGCCGCGTTTTTTCAGCCGATGACGATCGGCCCGGCGCGGGAAATTTCGCCGTCCTCAGCGATAGGTTTTGGAAGCGGTCTTTCGGTGGCGATCCTCACATCATCGGCAGCACGATTCCGCTCAACGGACGATCCTATGAAGTGATCGGCATCATGGCTCCAGGTGTCGAAACGGAACCTCCGGCCAGCTATGACAGGGCCAGTGCACTAGATCCAATCGATGTCTGGATGCCTTTTCAAATCGATCCCGCGAGCAATGATCAGAGTGGCTACTTGAACGTGGCTGCTCGCCTCAAACCGGGTGTTTCACTTCAGACAGCCGCAGCGCAAATGCAACTCGCAACCCAGGAATTTCGCCGCAGATTTCCTCGCGGCGAAAGTTTGCCCCCGAACGGTGTCTTCACGGTAAAACTGATGAGAGACGCCCTCGTCGGTGAAGAGCGTTCGTCCCTATTGATTTTTTTCGGTGCTGTCACCTGCGTACTATTCATTGCTTGTGCGAACATTGCGAATCTCTTACTAGCCCGGGCCACAGGGAGGAAGCGTGAGATCGCCATCAGGGCGGCAATGGGTGCCCGGCGCGGCCGCATCATTCGTCAACTGCTGACCGAAAGCGCAGTGCTATCGATCGGGGGCGGTGTGCTGGGCACCGTTCTCGGAATTGCCGGAATCCACGCTCTTCTCGCGCTTAACACGGTGACTATTCCGCGCGTTGGTTCTAACGCGGCTGCCGTCACAGCCGACGTTACGGTCTTAAGCTTCACGCTTCTCGTTTCGCTAACCACAGGCATCGTGTTTGGCCTCATCCCCGCCTTACAGGCCTCTCGCGCGGATCTAACCGAAGCTCTGAAAGAAGGTAGCGGCCGCTCGGGCACCGAATTTCGCCAGAACAAGATCCGTTCGCTGCTGGTAATCAGCGAAGTGACGCTCGCGTTTGTCTTGCTGGTGGGCGCAGGCCTGCTTGTCCGAACATTCGTCGCGCTACGCTCCGTGAATCCAGGCTTCGACGCGCGCAATGTATTAACCATGCAAGTCTCACTTACCGATCAGCGCTTTCAGAAGTCCGCAAAAGTGGTTGAGCTGGTAAGAGACAGCATTCAGCGCATCGGCGCCCTGCCCGGAGTAACCTCCGCAGCATTCACCTGTTGTTTACCACTGGAGAATGTCACGGCGGGTGATGTGATCGTCGTCGGCCGGCCACTGACCGGACGTTCGCATGGTATGGTCAACGTCGCCACCATCTCGCCGCATTACTTCGACGTCCTTAAAATCCCAATCTTGCGCGGCCGCGCTTTCAATGATCGCGACCAGAACGGAACAACCCCCGCGGCCGTTATCAGTGAAGCCATGGCTCGCCGGTACTGGCCAAAGGACGGGACGTTCGGCGATCCTCTGGGGGCGAGCCTCAGCTTCCCCGATGTCCCCAATGTCACCTGGCAAGTGATCGGAATCGCGGGCGATGTGCATTCCGATGGAGTGACCACCAGCGCCCCCGCCATCGTGTACTTTTCTATGGCGCAGGTTCCGGACGATCTCAACGCTTATCTCGTGCTCAGCCCAATGGCGTGGATCGTCCGCACACGCCAGCCGTCGCAGTCTCTCATCGCGGCGATTCAAAATGAGTTCAGCAAAGTGGCTGTCGGTCTACCTTTGCCGGCCGTCCGTTCCATGGACGAGGTCTTGCGCCGATCCACTGCCGGCGACGAGTTCCACATGGTCTTACTCACGACGTTTGGAGGCTCGGCGTTATTGCTCGCGGCAATCGGCATATACGGATTCTTTGCATACACCGTGCAACAGCGCAGGCGGGAAATCGGAATCCGGCTGGCGTTGGGGGCGCAATCGAGTGATGTTCGCAATATGTTTATGTTTCAAGGGATCCGTTTAGCGCTAATCGGCATTGGCTTTGGGATCCTCGGCTCGCTCGTGCTCACGCGGGTCATCGCGGGATTTTTGTTTGGCGTTCAGGTTTACGACCGTGTGGTGTTCATCGCGATCCCTGTTTTCCTCACTGCTGTTGCTATCGCGGCTGTGTGGTTCCCATCCAGGCAAGCTGCGCGGATCAATCCCATTGAGGCGTTGCGCTATGAATAGAACCCATTGCGAAAACTATTTGCGGTCAGTTGTGGGAAATCGGCATACGCCTGGCGCCGGGGGCGCTGCAACAAAAAAAATCAGTCTCACGATGAGTTAAACCAGCTCGTAGTATTCGCGATAGTCGATCGGCACTTCAAGCAAAAATGGGATTCGTTTGGCCAGCGCCGTTTCCACGCACGCCCGCACTGCCCGAATGCTGGTGGCTCGCTGGCTCGCAATTCCGAAGGCTTGCGCGATCCGGGCGAAATCGGGAGGGTTGAAATCCACTCCGTATGGAGTAAAGCCACGGCGTTCGGCGCTCACTCGGATGAGACTCAAGCTGCGGTCGCAAAATACTACGATGATCACGGGCAGCCCGAGCTCACGGATCAGCGCCAGATCGTGAACCATCATGAGCATCCCTCCGTCGCCTACCACCGCAAGCACCGGTTTATCCGGCTTCACCAGTTGCGCGGCAATCGCTGCCGGGATTCCGAAGCCCATGCCGGAAAGCCCGTTGGACATCAGGAAAGTGCCGGGCTCATAGCATCGCCAGAACTGACCCATCACCAGTTTGTGCGATCCCACGTCCGAAGTAGCGATACCATCGCGCGGAAATACGGCACGCAGCTCTTCGATGAGTCGCAGCGGCGAAAGCCCTAGGTTGGATTCCAGCGGCGCACGCTGGATCGCCGCGCGGCGGGCTTCGAGCAGCTCCGCGGGCCACGGCTTCGGATTATCGATTGCCTCCGCTAGCTGCGCCAGCATGGAATCCAGATCGCCGATGGCTTCGAGCGGCCGATAATCTCCGGCAGTCATCAAAGCCGTGTCGAGAGCCACAACTTCGGCATTTGCGAACCAGGTCTTGTCGCACTCCACTGGATCGAAACCTACGCCGAGAATCAGGTCCGCGCTTCGGATGGTCTCGATGATTTCCTTATCAATCGCCATTCCGGACGCTACCCCCGCAAACAGAGGATGGTCGTCGCTAGCCACGCCTTTGGCCTTGGGCGTAACCAGGAATGGCGCCTGGAGTTTTTCGATCAACGCGCGAACGAAGGGGGTTGCCGAGGGTGTTGCCGCTAGACCAATCAAGATGAGCGGACGCTCGCACGCGTTCACGCGGCCTGCGATCTCATCTACCACGCTCGCGCTGTCCGGCTGCGTCGCGAGTCTGGCCGGTGGCCCGGATTGCCCGGCATATTCCGCGACCGCGATATCGCTCGCGAGCGCAATATGCACCGGCCCGGGACGCGGCGTGTTAGCCAAATCCATCGCACCATTGACAATCTCCACCGCCTCGCCGCCTACGCTGAATGAGCCCTTCGAAACGGAAGAAAATAATTGATCCAGCGGCAGCCGCTGATGCGTCAGGGTATCGATGACGCCGCCTGGAATCTGCGCGGTGACAGCCAACATCGGCGCGCGATCCAGCCACGCGTTCGCAACACCAGTTATCAGATTTGTAGCGCCCGGACCTAGTGTTGCGACGCAAAGGCCCGGAACACCGGTCATTTGTCCCACCACTTGCGCCATCCACGCTGCGCTCCCTTCATGACCGGTCAGCAGGAATCTTATCTCCGCCCGCCGGCAAGCGTCGATAAATGCGACAATTTCCCCGCCCGGCAGCCCGAAGGCCAAGCGAACGCCACGCGTGGCGAGCGTTTGTGCCATGGCTTCGGCGTGGTTAGGCATGCGTCCCTAACATGATAACGGAGCATGTCAATCAAACGGGTGGGTGAGAACACCCACCACTTCAAGAGCGAAAGCCACACCAATGCCGTGTACTCCTAGGATGTAAGTACTGGGAACTGTTGACTATTCCCCTCTGGTGTCCATGCCGTACTCCCTGGGCCTGAGATTGCAATGGGTTACGTGGGGGGAAGGAATTTATGCGAAAAGCTTTTTCTGTTGCAGTGGTTATTACGCTAGCCTCGTCTTTTGCGATCGCGCAAGACAAGCGTCCAGCGCCGGCGCAAGCCCTGAGAGGGCGCGAACTCTTCGTGAAATCGCCCAAAGGAACTGCCTGCGCGACATGTCACTCCCTGGATGGCGTCGGGACCGCAGTGGGGCCGGATCTTTCGAAATTCGCTTCTGTGGCAACGCCGCATAGCTTGGTGGCCACTATCAAGATGACTATGACCAATGAGGTTATGCTGGTGAAAACCGCCGATGGAAAATTCCCTGGAATTCTCAAGCAGAAGCAAGGCGATGACGTCGAGGTCTGGGACCTCAGCAAGATGCCTCCGGTGCTTAACAAGCTGACTGCGAAACAGATCACATCTATGGAACGGGACACCGTTTGGAGACACCCGCCGGCCCTGGCGGATTATAGCGCGCAAGAATTGGCTGACATCATCGGATTCTTGCGCTGGGCGTCCACTGGATCGCAAAAAGAAATCAAGGCGTCCGAGGTCGAAGATTCGCAGTAAGCAGCTCGTCCCAAAAAAAGCCGGCTCGTCTATGCGTAGTTTCAGGTGGTGAGTAACGCAACACGAGCCGGCCAGCGGCTGCTATTTTTGATTTTCAACGGCCGTCGTGATCCGCATCTCCTGATGCGGCTTTGGCCTGCTGGCTCAATTGCACAGTGTCCTGAGGCTCCGGCGTTTTCGTTTTGGCCGCTGCCTTGGCCTGCTGCTGTTGCTGCTGTTGCAAATACGACTGACTCACAGGGGTCGTGCTGCTAATGGTGTTTGCCATTTATTACTCCTTGCTGAGAGCTCTTATCGGGAGGAGCAACCAAAGCTTTAGGGAAACCTCAGCTAAAAAGTCCTACCCCATCGAAGAGCTTGTGGCCTAAGGGCATCACCTCATGCTCCTCGCTCGCGGCTCGGATAAATACCAGCGATTGGAAATATCCACTACTCGCTCGGCTTCCGAATTCTGGCTGCCGTCCGCCAGAATGGCCTGCAACAGGTCGCTGGTGCGTCCGTCATGCAGGAAAAAGATGCGCTGGCCGAGACCCCAGCGGCGCTGAACTGAATTCGTCAGGACCCGCGGAACCCTGCATCACCCCATCCGCCAACTGTGCCCCCATGTGATCCACCGCGAGATCGGAGAACAGATTCACCTGCCTCTGGCTGAGAGCTGCCATCGATGGTGAGGCGGGCTGGCGTTGGTCGATCCAGGAATCTCATGAATCCCATGAAAGACAGGATGTCAGCGGATCTGTGCTTCCTACATTGAACCCGGAAGGACTTTCCGGCGTTGGGTTGGTGGCGCAATTGGGATTATCCTCGCGCTCATTCGGGAAATTCTCATTGGTCACGCCCGTCTCGATGTTGGTAGGCTTCGCCCGCGAAGATCAGAAGCGATTTATTTTGCGCCTTCCACCCAAAGCGCTTCACGGTACCATCATTGCCGCTGGTGTTCACGTGACCCTGGATGCCGAAGAACGCCTTGCGCCCCTGAGGATCACTGGCGAGGTTCTGCTGGATATCCGGATTGTGTATGAACCGAAGTTCTCACACCGGCCCGTGCGGTTTAAGGAAGGCTGGTACGGTGTTCCCGGGAGCCATGCTGGAAGCCTCGGCAACCTGCGGATTGATGGCCGGGCTCGACCTTACCGACTGTGCATGGCACCCAGCGCAGGAATTCAAATTGAAGCGTGGGCCCAGTCTATCCCCCACGGCTTCCACTTCGTTGAACGTCGGAACAGCATGATTGGTGAAGAAATCCTGCTCGCCCGCCGTCATCCCCGCGTTCGGCGCGCCGGCCGGGCCCGGGCGCACGCCCGCATCCACCTGTGCGGTCAAAGCACGGCTGTGAAGACAAATAACAATCCTGATTTCATGTTTAGACACTCCTGGCTTTAGATTTGACTTACTGCTCACGTGGACACACGTCGAGCTACATACTAAGTGAAGGTGAGCCCGTTACGACTCAGAGAGGCAAGACGCCCTCAATTACCGAACTGCTTGGACGCGAAACTTACTAGCCGTACTCGTAACGGAGAGAGAATATCATCGGATGCCGGTCGAAACAACCCCACAATTTCGAACATTGCTTAGCCTTTTCCGACGCGGAGTACCATAGCACCACAGCAATTCACTTATAGGTTCCCGATGCCTCTTACCGAACCGCGGTCGTAAGGAGTTCAATCCGCGGCCGCCTTTTCGTCAAGTTGTAAATTGTCCGATGCAACACTGTAATTGTGCTGGCGATAATGTTTGGGCGACTGCGCGAAGCGCCGGTGAAATGCACGTACGAAACTGGAGTGATGTTCGTATCCAACCGTGTGCGCAATCTCTTTGATCGGCAGCTCACTCGACGCGAGCAAGTGAGCCGCCTTTTGTAGCCGGTGTTCGCCGATCAGATCGTGGACGTGCAGCCCGGTCTTCTGCTTGAACAAACGCTGCAAATGCGCGGGGCTGAGATGAACTTCGAGCGCCAGCTCACCCACCGAACAGGCCGGCCGCGAATGGATGAGATGCACTATTTTGCTAAGGCGTCGTTCTGCGAGCACGGATTTCAAATTGGACCGCGGCAATGCAACGCTCCTTCGGATGGAGTTCGATCTTCAGCTTCCCCTCAACGGTGAGGTGTCACCGTTACAGGATGTGACGCGACGCGAAATGAGCTGGAACAGGAGTTCAATCGAGGGTATTTGATTCGCACATTTCGACTGATTAATGGTCTTGCCGTGACGGCATTCACGCTTCGAACTGGAATACTAACACGCTTCCGAAGGGCTGTCAAAGAAGAAAGTGTCTTACGAAAAAAGTCTAACCTCACCGTTAGAACTGGTTACACACGAGGTCGCGTTACCGAAGCTAATTGTCAGGTGGCTTAAGAATGGCTACGCAGTCATTTCGTGTACCGCCGAAGGCTGTAAGAAATCGGCAGCCCGATCACGACCATGTGCACCGCCAGTCCCAGAATCCGGTCGTGAAGTTGGTAGGGGCCCCGGGCATGGAGGGCGGATAGCGGCAAGACGATCAGGCTCATGACCTCTTCCACCGCGCCGCCGAAAAACAAGCCGCACACCAACGGGTGTTCCTTCATGAATTCCAGCCTGAGGCTGACCGCGTAATAAATGGTGGCGGCTGAGAATGCGATAAAGAAGTGCAAAAGGACGCCAAGGACATAAGTTCCGGCGCCTCCCTGGAAAGCCGTCGGGCCCAGCAAGCCGGCCGCGATGGCGAGCGGGATGTTCCATCCAAATAGGATGGAAGCTTGTAGGAGGTCCAAAGTCCCGGCGATAGCCCCGCCCACTCCAATTGCCAATAGAACGTTCCTTTTCTCATTCATCCAATTCTCATTCACCCAGGGCTACGATAGCCGGGACAGGCCCGCGAAGTCCTGAAGCTGCCTTGAAACACTCTGAATAGTTCTGAAATGACGCGGCCAGTGGTTACGGCGGGTTGGTATAATTCCGGCAATGCTTCGCATCGGCGCTTGGTGCGTCAATCCGGCGTCCGGTGAGATCTCCAGGAACGGAGAGACCGCCCGGCTAGAGGCGCGGACGATGCGGCTGCTGCTGTGCCTGGCCGAGCGTCCGGGGGACGTCGTCAGCATCGATGACTTGCTCAAACAGGTTTGGCCTGGAGTCATCGTCAGTCCTGACTCCGTCTACCAGGCCGTGGCGTCGCTGCGCCGCCTGCTCGGCGACGACCCCAAGCAGCCCACCTACGTCGCAACTGTGCCGCGGCTAGGGTATCGGATGGTGGCGGCCGTGAGTCCTTGGGTAGATCAGTCCACGGCCCTGCCGGCGAGCGTTCGAGCGACGCCCGGTGGTCGCCTGAGAACCTGGTTCCCGTTGGCGGCGGGCGCGGTGATTTGCCTCGCCCTGGTCTCCGTAGCGGACAGGCGCAGGATGGGGGTGTCCCCGGTGGCAGACCCGACCGTGACGTGGCCCGCAGCGCCCGCGGTACAGATATCGCAGATTACGGTACCCACGGCCACGGCGTAAGAGAGACTTGATGTTACGTGCGGCAAAGGGAGCCTTGCTTTTGACAGACAGAGCCTTTCCAGTGCGAATGTGTGCACCGGCTCTCCTTGACCGGATTACGGTCGTGACCATTAATCGCTCTGGTCCGGAGAAACAGCAAGTCATTTCTTCAGCGATACATGTTGACAGCGATCAGGGCAATTGGCGGGGCTGGTTCCCTTTTTTATAGAACCCGACAAAATGGGCGTTTGAGGCGTCTCCCGTAGCGCACCCGAATCGTCAGCCGCGAGAGCCACTTCTTCGACGAAATCCAGGTACCGGCGCTTTAGGCGTTCCAATTCCGCATGGTTGGATAAAGTAGTGGCGATCGGGCTCAAGATATTCTCGAAGGCGGTCCATTCCTCCTGCATGCGCAGTTTGAGCCTCGGTCATACGCTCTGCGTAGGTCCCGCCTGTTACGTGGCAAATGTTCGTGGCACAAATGTTCGTGGCAAAACCACCAAAGGAGCATGTTGTGGTATAGTGGCGCGAGCCTGGGAGACCAAAATGGAAATCCTGGTGAATAGGCTGTTGTTCTTTAGATGTGGATGTATTTCTGCATTAAGTGCTTGGGCGCAACCGCCCACCCAGAACTACGTCCTGGGGTTCTCGCAGTTCCAAATCGCCGCGGATCTGACGAATTCCATTGCTTTTCTGTTTTAGGAGAAGGAGAACGCATCATGTACAAGTTGGTTCTGATTGGGTTTGGCCTACTACTTGCGCCGTCTTCGCCAAGTCAAGAGAAGGCTGTAAACGCGCCCCCGTCTCCGGCGCCAACCGCAGCTCCTTTCGGAGTGAATGATGTAATCGAGATGCTTGATGCGAAGGTCCCTGAGGACGTCATCATAGGGCAGATAAGCAAGGCGAATCTCAAGTTTAATCTAAGCACTCGGGACGTGGTTTCGCTCACAAAAGCCGGCGCAAGCGAACGTGTGTTACGCCAGTTAGATCCGTCCATCCCAATCTCAAAGGCGCCAGAAGATTCAGCTAGGCTGGTTTCCGTTGCCGCTCCTCCACCGCCGGTAGAGGCCAAAACGGAAATCAAGCTTGAACCAGATCCCAACGATCCGGATGTACCGCACACGCCGGGTATGTATTTGTATACCGAGAAGAATGGCCAGCGAATGATGGTTAGCCTCAACAAAACCGTTCCCGAAACATCAAGACAGAAGCATACCGGTGTGTTTGGTTGGGCTTTTTATGCCTTTGTCCCGAGAGGAAAGGCCGTTATCCGAACCGGCGATCACCAGCCGGTCTTCTACTTCTATGTCGGAAAAGCTGACAAAGTGAATGGTGAGGTGGACAGCCCGGGGCAGCTTACCCTCATTGCGATGGACCCGCAAACGATATCGAAAGTGCCTGGCCGCCGCTTCTTATACGCGAAGCAATCGCATCCCTTCTCGGCCCCGATCTACGGGACCGATCCGAAAGCTATGAGGTTTTTCCAAGCGGAGTCAAAGAGGCCGGAGGCATTTCGCTTAGTGCCTGACAAGGAACTGAGTTCTGGTGAATACTGCTTCTTCTTTTCCGCCGGCGCCGGCGGCGGCAGCGGTGGTTCGCGAGGTACTGCCGGGGCCATTACTTTATGGGACTTTGGCATTGATTGAAATCGGTAATGTAGGCACTTTCTCGAGCAAAGATTCCTTTTAACGCTCCTTAAGAGAGCGCCCGCACCGCTTGCTTCTGCCAGGGCGTAGCTTCCACGATTTCGGCCAGTCTCGTGCCATTGGCGTTGCTTCATCATCCCGCTGGGGGCTTACGCGATCAGTGGATCTGGGGGGAAAGATGTGGGTGCATTCGATGCGACGATAACGGTTAATAGTCACCTAGCCATCTCAAATAAGTCTTCACTTGCTCTGGTCGAACGGACGCAACCGGTGACCGTGACCTGGACGGGAGGGGCGCCAGGTAATTATGTCCTGATCGGCGGATACGCTCCCAACGCCAACTTAAACGGAGAGTATAATCCCAAGGCCTACTTCGCCTGCGCCGAGGACGGGGGGAAAGGGACCTTCACCATATTGAGTTACATTCTTTCTTCCATGAATGCGGACCGGACGGGCGCTCAGTGTACCTTGCCTACCAGGCTGTGAGATAGCAGCCTGTATCTAAATGGGCCGTTTTCCAGACTGGCGGAAACATCTGACAGTGGGCGTTGGTCGGCGAGAAACTCGAACCACGCAATGGGAGTTCGCGGGCGTGGTGTTAAAGAGGCCTTCAACGGTCTTTATGACAGCCAGAATCGTCAAAATGGCTTCGGTAGCCCCGTCGTGAGCAGCTCTGGGCTTGCCCGAGCCATACAGCGATCGCATTAAGAGAGCGAGATTGCACGCGGCAGCTTGAATCAGGAATTTCTTGTGCACGTTCTCAAGGCCTCGCACATAGAGCCGGTCCAGTCCGCCGGTATCAAACTGATGCGCGAAATTCCTCTCGATCCGCTCTCCCCGTTGCCGCTGCAACCGCTTGCCGCGATCGCCCTGCATGCGCCGCCGATTGGCGTAGACCGCTGCCTTCTCCGTCGCTTTGCCGTCCCAGTTGCGCTGGCCGCGATCGGGCTCTGCTATATACGTTCGCACTTCTATCTCAGCCAGACCAAGCGCGACATCGTTACTGTGATAGCCCTTGTCCGCCACCACTTCTTCGACTCCGTCAGGATGCACCTCATACTCGCCATCGGGTGTCTTTTCGGCAATCAAACCGGCCACCGCGATCGCTGCCTCAACCACGGTTTCCTGGACTGTCGCAGTATCGGCAGCGGCGCCGCCGTGCGTGGTGACCGCGACGATGGCACCGGTTTCCATGTCCACCGCGTTCTCGGCTTTATACGCCAGCGCCGTGCGTCCGTCTTTCAGTTTCGTGATCTCGGCCTCGTTGTCGATTGGGCTTTTCCAATCTTCATTGGAAGTCTTCTTCTTCCGCTTGCGATCCATGCGGAGCAATGCTGCCGTGTCTGTGGCGTCGATTCCTTCCGCTTCGGCAAGGCACTTCAAGTACGTCATGTAGCTCTCGCCCGTGTCGCGGCGCACAATCGATTTCATTGCCGCGTTGGCTTCCAAAGTGGTCGAATCCACGCCGATTGTCTTCCCTTTGATGAGCCCGGCCTGCGCCAGCCGCTCCAGCACCCAGGTGAAGATTCGCTGATGGGTTTCGCCG
>Ga0116105_1000227_pt1 | contig 16574 bp, 13 predicted proteins | sample June2015DPH_6_20_FD_89716 | JGI IMG/M metagenome (GOLD analysis project Ga0116105, IMG submission 89716) | Peatland microbial communities from SPRUCE experiment site at the Marcell Experimental Forest, Minnesota, USA - June2015DPH_6_10 | ecosystem: Environmental > Terrestrial > Soil > Wetlands >... | reverse complement strand
GCAGCTTTATTTCGCCAGTGACATTTCGCCCGACAACAAACGAGTGCTGCTGAGTTCGAATGCCGCGAATGGATACGAAAACATAGCACTGCTTGACGTTGCGACAAAAAAGATCTCGTGGCTTACGCAAGACAAGTGGGAAATTCGCGGCGGCGAGTTTTCGCCCGACGGCAAGCGCATCACCTTCAGCGCCAACGTGGACGGCAACGAAGACATTTTTTTTCACGAACTCGCCGCTGGTAAGACCACACCGTTCGCTCTTCCGAAAGGCGTGAACGAGCCGGCGGGCGGGCATTCGGCGTTCAGTCCCGACGGACAACGCCTGCTCTACAACCACAATGGGCCCACGGCTCCCGGCGATCTGTGGGTCTACAACCTGGCCACCGGCAAGTCGCTGCAGGTCACGCATTCGCTGGTCGCTGGCGTGCGTTCCGAGGATATGGTTGAGCCGTACCTGGTGCACTATCCCAGCCGCGACGGCAAATGGACCATCTCCGCGTTTCTCTATGTGCCCTTCAACATGGTGCGGAACGGGCAGAATGCGGCCATCGTTTACATTCACGGTGGCCCGACCTCGCAGAGTATGAATTCCTTCAACCGCTTCGTGCAGTTCGCCGCCAATCAGGGCTACATGGTGCTGGCACCCAACTATCGCGGCTCGACCGGATACGGCAAAGAATTTCAGCAGGCCAATCTCTTCGACATGGGCGGCGGCGATTTGCAGGACGTGCTGGCGGGCGTGGACTGGATCAAGCAGACCGGCCATCTCGATCCGAAAAAGATCGCGGTTATGGGCGGGAGCTACGGCGGATACCTGAGCATGATGGCGGTGACTAAGGCGCCGGACGTCTGGGCCGCGGGCGTGCCCATTGTGCCGTTCGTGAACTGGTTCACTGAGATTGAAAATGAAGACCCGGTGCTGCAGCAGTCGGATCTCGCGACCATGGGCGATGTGGTGAAAAACAAGGCGCTCTATGAAGACCGTTCGCCCATCAATTTCATCGATCAAATCAAGGCGCCGCTGCTGCTGCTCGCGGGCGGCCACGATCCGCGCTGTCCGAAATCGGAAACGCAACAGGTGGTGGACGCCATCCGGAAGCGCGGCGGCACCGTCGACTCAAAGATTTATGAAAACGAAGGGCACGGCTTCGCGCGGGTGGAAAATCAGATTGATGCGTACAAGCGCGTGGCGGATTTCCTGCTGGCGCACGTCGTCCCGGCGGATTGCAGTTGCTCACTGACGGAATAGGAGCAGGTCCAGGTCCACGGCTGCTCATGCTGAAGGCTCGTCATTTCGAACGATTCGCGGCCGCGCTCACGATCGAGTCGATCAACCCCGGGATGGTGAACTCCTTCGCCGAGATATCGACCGACAGGCCGAGCTCGCGCAGGGTCGTGGAAGTGATTGGGCCAATCGATGCCATTTGAATTCCCGCGAGTATCGGATGGCGCGCTTTCTGAGCCGGGCCCAACAATTCCACGAAATTCCTGACCGTCGAAGAACTCGTAAAGGTCACCAGGTGCGGGCGTTTGCCTAGATTCTTCAGCGTGGCGCGCAAGCGGGCGCGAGAGGATCGCGGCACCACGGTTTCGTAAGCCTCGACGACATCGACCTCGGCTCCGGCCTTGCGCAGCTCGTGCGGGATTACATCGCGGGCAATTTTTGCTCGCACCAGCAGCACGCGTTTGCCTTTGACTTTGTTTTTCAGACTTTTGACGACTGATTCAGCAACGTATTCTTTGGGAACAATATCGACTTGTGCTCCGCGCTGTTCGATGGCCCCCTTGGTAGCCGGGCCGATCGCGGCGATACGCACATGTTTGAAAGCCGCGCCGGTCAGGCGTTTCTTCTTCATCCGATCCCACATGGCCTCAACGCCGTTCACGCTGGTCAGGATGAGCCAATCGCAGGTGGCCAGATTCTTCAGCGCTGCGTCCAGAGGTTTGAACGATTTAGGCTTGCGAATCTCGATGAAGGGGATCTCGATCACTTCCGCGCCAAGCTTGCGGAGTTGCTCGGAGAGGACTCCGGCCTGATGGCGGGCGCGGCCGACCAGAATGCGGATTCCGCTCAGAGGCCGGGTCGACGCTGCGTTGGGCTGCTTGTTCATCGTTAGAGTTGGCGGACAAGAGTGTCCGCCCCACATACAGACTACCGGCCCTCTTTTTTTTCGCCCAGGCCTTGCTCGCGCATCAGGCACGATACGCCTGAGATCGCCGTGTCTTCAGCTTTCCCGAGAGATACGATCACGTTGGCCTGCTCTTCTTTCGTGCGATTCTGGCTTAGTTTGAATTTGGCTTCGATTTTTGTGACAGCAATTTCAAAGCCGACGATGTGGCTCAACATGCGCTCGCGATACGTCTCAGTGAGGCTGGCCCATTGCTCTGCATACGCGGGCTCGAATGTTCCGATGAGCTGGTCGAGCACGCCTTGCAACTCTTCCGGAGATGCGAACACGCGCGCGTGGCCGTAGGCATGCACCGCGCCATAGTTCCACGTGGGAACGGTTTCGCGGGTAGTGTAGTTGGCGGTTGAAATGAAGGCGTGTGGGCCGTGGAAGATGGTCAGGCAGTGCGGCTGCTGTTCGAGATAGCGCCAGTGCGGGTTGGCTTTGGCAACATGGCCGCGGAGGACGAGGTTCTCCGCCGTTTCGGTGAGGAATATGGGCAGATGCGTGGCGAACGGGCCGTCGGCGTCAGGCGAAGGCGGGTTCGAGACCAGAATCGCAAACGGATTCGCCCGCATGAACGCGATCGCGTCGGCATGGTCGTGCACGCGGAAGTGTTCGGGAATGTACATGAATACTTTTTCTTTCGGCCCTTCGGGGCTTGTTGAACTTTTTCGTCTAGTACCCCACAGCTTACGCTGTGGGCTGTATTCTTTCGCCGCTTCGCGGCTGGGCCGGTGGCGGCTAGCTCGCCGGCGCCTGGGTCGGCGCAGATTCTTTCTTGCGCACGTGCAGCAGCTTTTCGACGGCAGCCACCACTTCGCCGGATTCATCCTTCACTTCCACCGTGAAGGTCGGCTCGTATTTCGGCAGTGTCTTTAGTTTGTCACGAATGTCGTCGAGTTGCGCGTCGGTGAGGCGAAATTCGGCGCGCACCGTTCCCTTCCCCGGTTTACGGTAACGGATGCTCGCGGCCTTGTCCCATACGATGTAATCGCGCCCCAGGTTCGCCATCAGCATCAGCATATAGAAAGCGTCGGTCATGGCAAAGAGCGATCCGCCGAACTGCGTGCCGACATAGTTGGCGTTCCACCAGCGCAGCTTCATTTCAACGTCAACTGCCTTCATGTCCGGCGCGATGTGTTTCACCCGAACACCTGCGCCCAAGAACGGCGGCCAAAGGTTGATCCAGCGGCGCAAGGCGCGCGAAGACCGAGTGCCACCGAGAAATCGGAGGAGAATGCTTCGGCTCATCTCACGAGACCCAAGACGCCTAAAGGCAACTTCGCAATCGATCTCGGAACGGCACGCCTGAAGGCATACCCTGATACGAACCGAGATGCCAGGCACCACACGCGTCGGCCCTTGCCTGTCACGGTTGCGGTGGAACGGCCAGGCCGCGACCGTAGACGGCTTCGAGGATCTGGTCGCCGCCGCGGGCCAGCAGGGCGGCGCCGGCGTCGTTGCCGAGTTTCTCGGAATCGTCGATCGAGCCGTCGCGGGAATCACGCAGAACCTTCGAGCCGTCGGGATCGGCGACAATCGATTCCAGATGCAGGCTGCTGTTTATTATTTCGGCGAAGGCGCCGATGGGGACCTGGCAGCCTCCGCCAAGACTGTTGAGCAGCGCGCGTTCGCAGGCGGTAGCGGCGCGGGCGGCGGGATCGTTCAGGAACTCCAGGTGCCGGCGCGTAGCCGCGTCGCCTTCGCGGATCTCGATGCCCAGCGCTCCCTGGCCGGCGGCGGGGCACATGATTCCCGCCGGGATAATTTGCTTGATCAGTTCCGTTTTGCCGAGGCGCTTCAGACCCGCAGAGGCAAGGATGATGGCGTCGTATTCTCCCTGTTCGAGTTTGCGCAGGCGCGTGTCCACGTTGCCGCGCAGGGGATGAATGTCGAGATCGGGGCGCACGGCTTTGAGTTGCGCCTGCCGGCGCAGACTGGAAGTGCCGACCCGCGCACCTTTCGGCAGGTCTTGAAAGCTCGAATAGTGCCGCGAGCAGAAGGCGTCGCGGGGATCTTGGCGTTCGGTGATGGCGGCGATTTCGAATCCCGGTGGGAGTTCGGTGGGCAGGTCTTTCAAGGAGTGCACCGCGAGATCGACGCGTCCGTCGGCGAGAGCTTCTTCAATCTCTTTGGTGAACATGCCCTTGGTTCCGACCATAGCGAGAGCAACGTCGGTGATCTTGTCGCCGGTGGTGTGGATGATTTCAATTTCGACTTCGTGGCCGCGAGCGCGCAGGAGCGCGGAGATGTGGTTAGCCTGCCAGAGGGCAAGTTGCGAGCCGCGGGAGCCGATGCGAAGTTTAGGGGAGTTATGAGCGAGATGATTCATTTTGTGTGAGGCCTTGCCGGAGCTTCCCAGCGATGCCGCTTCGACGGCTCTAGCAATAGTCGCTCCGTGACTGCGAACAATCGGCCAGATGTTCGAGCCGAGGACAACCAATGCAAGCTTGCGGCCAGTCAGATTTTGCTGATAGCGGATGTTTTGATCGGAAGTAAGCAGCACGTCGTAGGCGGCATCTTCCGCAGCTTTCAGCAGCTCCCCATTTTCCAGTTGCGGCGGCCAGTTCAACTCGACGACGGTTCGCACTTCGTGCGACGCGAGGAAGAGGCGCACCCCGACGGGAACGTTCTTATCAAACAGGATGCGCAACGCGATGGCTCTTGGCGTAAGTCAGAATCACCTGGATTTGTGATTCAGAAATCTCGAACTGTTCGGCGATTTCAGTGATGCTCAGGCCATAGTCGAAGTTATCCACGATTGCGCTGACCGGCATCCTGGTACCGCGTAGAACCGGAGCCCCGCCCAGCACACTCGCCTTACACTCAACCAGAGGGCAGTGCGACCAGTCGATTTGTTCTGCCACGGCCATCGCTATCTCCTCGCCTTATGATTCCACGTTCGCGTTCAAAACACCAGCCAAACCCACCTGCCAAAGTCGGGTCTCACGCGACCTTCCCCAGGTCAATGCCGCGTCCCAACTTCATTTTTCTTGTCCGTCGACGGCACCGATTCTTTGATCTTGTCGTGCAGGTTGAACAGGCGGCGGACTACGTCGACCACCGTGGTGGCTTCGGATTCTCTCGCTGCGGTTTTCAGCGTGGTAATGGGCGTATGCATGACTTTGTTGATAATGCCGCGGGTCAGGGCTTCGATCGCGATCTCCTGCTCGGGAGTCAACGTGCCCATGCGGCCGCGCACGCGGTCGATCTCTGCCTGGCGGATGGTTTCGAGATGGTCCTGTAATGACACAATTGTCGGTACAACGTCGAGGGTGTGCAGGCGGGCTTCGAAGTTTGCAACTTCGCTGGTGATGATGGCTTCGGCCAACTCCGCTTCCTTGCGGCGGTCGGCCACATGACTCGACACAGCTTGCTGCAGGTCGTCGATGTCGTAGGTGAAGATGCCGTCGAGCTTGGCCATGTCCGGGGAAACGTCGCGGGGCACGGCGATGTCGATGAAGAACATGGGCCGGTTCTTGCGGCGGGAGAGGAATTGCTCACCGTGTTCGCGGCGGAAGATGGCCTGGGGCGCGCCGGTCGAGGTGATGACGATGTCGGCGCGGTCACAAGTGTTATACAGGTCGTCAAACTTAATGGCCTGGCCGTTGAATTTCTGCGCCAAGCCAATGGCTCGGTCGTAGGTGCGGTTGGCGACGAAGATGGAAGCGCAGCCGTGCGCCATCAGGTGGCGGGCAGCGAGTTCGCTCATCTTGCCGGCGCCGACGATAAAGACCGTCTTCCCTTCCAGCGTCCCGAAAATCTTTTTGGCAAGTTCTACCGCGACCGACGCGATTGAGACTGACGACGATCCCACAGCGGTTTCACTGCGCACGCGTTTGGCCACGGCGAAAGCCCGGCTGAAGAGCTGGTCGAGTTGTCCGCGAACCGCGCCTACGGCGCGGGCGGTAGCGTAGGCTTCCTTGACCTGGCCGAGAATCTGGGCCTCGCCAACGACCATCGAATCCAGGCTCGAAGCTACGCGGAAGAGATGACGAACCGCGTCTTTGTCACGGAATTCGTAAAGATGCGCATCGAGTTCGTCGGCAGTGAGATGAAAGTGATCGTGCAGAAATCCGCGCAGGTCGGCCGAGCCGTTGGTGGTGTGGGTCACAATCTCCACGCGATTGCAGGTGGAGATGACCATGCCTTCCTCGATCCCGGGATAAGCCGCGAGCTCGCGGCAAGTGTCCGGCAGGCGCGACTCAGGGATGGCCAGTCGCTCACGCACTTCGAGCGGACAGCTCTTGTGATTCACGCCGATGAGCTGGAATCTCATAATGCGAGCGTCGTCCTCATGAGGCGCCAAACCTGTGGATAGTGGAGAAATAATTTGCCGCCCAGGCCACGACGGCGGCCACGAAGGCGAAGCTGGCGAGCACGGCGGCGCGCCGTCCGCGCCATCCCGAGTTCCAGCGGGTGAAGACCATTACCATGTAAACAACCCACATCAGCAGCGACAGCAGAATCTTAGGGTCGAGAAAGTCGAGCCGCCCGTACGTTGAGATGGCCACCACCGAGCCGGTCAGTAGGCCAAGCGTCATGAACGGAAAGCCAAGCAGGAGCGAGCGGTAACCGATTTGATCAATCACTTCGAGCGCGGGGAGAAACGAAATCAGGCTGGTGGATTTCTTGGCCTTCAGGCGGCGCTCCTGCAGAAGATAGAGCAGGCTGGCGCCGAAGCTGACCAGCAGAGCGGCGTATCCGATGAAAATCAGAAAGATGTGGGCGGCCAGCCAGCCTCGGTGTGAAACCAGCTGGGTGAGCAGCACCGGTTGTTCGTCGACCGCGGCCACGAAAGTCAGGAAGAACACCACGGGAAACACGACCACGCCGGGCGAGGTGGTCTGGTAGATCACATAGATCAGCATGAAGAACGACATGCACAGGAACGCGAGCAGCGATTCCCCGTTGTGCACCGACGCCATTACGACCTGGCCGGAAAGGAACAGCTCGGTCAGGGAGACGAAGTGGAAAACCATTCCCAGGCTGGCAGCGTGCAGCGCGATGCGACTGAACAAGTCGCTGGTGCGGGAGAGCGCCACGAAGGCGTAGACCAGCCCGATAAAATAGCACCCCAGTGCGAAACGCAGCCAAAGCAGAGACATAGGCCCTATGAGTTGCGGAATCCAGTTCAGGAATCCAGTACCCGAATCCCAGTTCCCGAATCTGCTGAGTTTACAGCAAATCGCGAGTCGGGGCTGGTTCCTGGTACTCCCCTACTGCACGTTTGTATTCTCTGGGAGGGCGCGAGCTAGGTAAACCAAGCGCGTCACGCAAGGTTGTGACGTGGGTCACAAATGGTGCTTTCGATTGCGTGCCCGGGCAACTAGGGCTCAATCCGAACCACAATGCCGCAGCTCCAGGCATAGTTATCCAACTCGCATTGTGTGCTGGGCTGCGAGCCACCCTGCGAGGTGGTGCCGTAGAGCGCGCCATCGTGGCCCCAAATCAATCCAGCGGTGGGCTCCTGGCCATCGTTGCCGCTGCCGAAGTCGTGCAGGATCGTCTCCGTCCATTCCGAGCCGACCGAGGTCGGAGTCAGCTCGAAAACGGTTCCCCGCAGGAACTCTCCGCCCATCCAGGCTGTGCTGAATAGATTTCCCGACGGGTCGAAAATTACATTTGCCAGGGGAGAGTTGCCGTCACCGGCGGCTTGGAAGCCATAGAGCACAGTTTCTGTCCAGGAACCGCCCGGAACAGCAGGGGGAGTCAACTCGAAAACCGTGCCCGCATTGGCCGGACCTCCGATAAGAGTTGTGCCGTAAAGGTTTCCAGCACTGTCGAAGGCCACAGAGGCGTTGGGCGCGCCGCCGTCGAGCCCGTCGAAATCGAAAACGTCCTGTTCCGTCCAGGTGCCACCCGCCGCACTGGGCGGGGTCAACTCATAAGTAGCGCCTATGCCGTGGGATCCGCCCACATAGGTTGTGCCATAGAGGTTGCCGACTTTATCGAAGATAAGGCCGCTATGCGGGTTGTAAAGTCCAGAGGCGCTGAAGCGATAGATCACAGACTCGGTCCAGGCGCCGTTTGCAGTGGTGGGAGGGGTCAGCATGAAGGCGGAACCATAGCACATGACCATGCCCTCGAAATCAGTGCAGGAACCGCCACCATCGGTGGTGCCATAGAGATTGCCGGCGCCATCAAACACAATCTGGTTGGGCTGGGCTCCGTCGCCGTTGCCCCCGCCGGTAGGAACGCCCACGAAGCTGTAGAGCACGCGATGAAGCCAGGGTCCGTCGAGGGTCGCGGGCCGCTTCAGTTCAAACACGGTACCGTTGCTGTGGGAACCGCCGTCGACCGTCGTGCTGTAAAGATTGCCGTCGCTGTCTGCAACCAGGGCCGAGCCAGGATAATATCCATCGCTGCCGCCCTGAAAACGGTAAAGCACAGTCTCGACCCAGGGATCGCCGGAGTTGGCGGGACGCTTCAGTTCGAAAACGGTCCCGCAACCGTCCTGGTTATAACCGCAGGTGCCGCCCGTTCCTCCCAGGACCGTTGTACCGTAAAGATTGCCGGAGCTATCGGCGAGCAAAGCGCCGCTGGGATTGTATCCGTCACTGCCGCCTTTGAAGCGATAGATCACGCGCTCATTCGTGCCAGCCAGGGCGCTGGCCGCGAGTGCGACAAGAGAAAGGAAGATGGCCAGCGAATGCCGGGAAACTGCCAGTAAAAAAACGGTCGGTGTGCGATGCATTTGGGTTTACCTCTCGGTTAACTTCTCAGGTTTATCTCGCTGCAGGGGACTTGCTTCCGCAGGATTGTACGCCGAAATTGCCGGACCGCGCTGCAGAAATTGGCGGCAGTCCACGCTGGGCGCGATCCTGATTCTCTTTATTTGCGATAGGCTGAGGATTCAGCTACCCCAGGTCAACCCGTTCTAAGCTCAATGGAGTTTTGTTGAATTTTTCGTCCTACGGCTTACCGGTGAGTCGGCGGATCAAATCGACTTCCGCCTGGCGGTAGGGCGAGCCGTCCGGGTGCAGGACTTCGTGAAACCATACTGGCGGCTGGTTGTGCACGTAGGGATGGTCCCAAGACTCCCAGGGGTAGTAGGTTTGAGTTTTGCCGGCGACGAATCCCCAGTTGATGGCGCCGACGCGCTCTTGCTTGGCGATGGGCAGGATCGTGTCGAAGGTGCTTCCGACGGAGCGCGCCATGTATTCCGTGCAGATGACGGGGCGATGGTATCTTCTGAGCCAGGAGATTTCGGCCTTGAACGATTCGGGCCAGCTGTAGTTGTGGAAAGTGATGATGTCGGATTCGCGCAGCTGGATTCGCTCAAGTTCATCCTGAGCCGATTCATCGCGAGAGGTGTCGACTTCGTAGACTCCGCTGGTGAGCGGCTGCGCGGGATTCATTGCGCGCGCCCATGCGAAGGTTTGGGGTAAGAGCGCCGTCACGCGCGCGACTTTGTCTTTATTGTTCAGTTCTGACTTCGGATAGTTGCCGGTCTGATCCGATCCGGGCTCGTTCCACACATCCCAGCCGAGGATGCGGTCGTCGTTGGCGAAGGCTCCGACCACGCCCTGCACATATTCTTTCAGGCGTGGGTATTGGGTGGGATCGGCGAGCGCGTTGGCGCCGGGACTTTGCACCCAGCCGGAATTGTGCACGCCGGGCACCGGAGCGCGCTGCGGGCCGAGGCGCGGCAGCGGGTCCCAGCAGGAATCGAACAGCACGAACAGCGGACGAATGTGATGGCGCGACGCGATGGCCAGGAATTGGTCGATGCGGCGACGAAATCCGGGTGCGTCCTGCTGCCAGAGTAGATCATGGAGGAAGACGCGCATGGTGTTCATGCCCAGGGCTTCGGCCCAGCCGAGTTCTTTGTCGATCTCGGCGGGATCGAAGGTGGCTTCCTGCCACATCTCGAGTTGGTTGATCGCCGACTTGGGGACGTAGTTACTGCCGACTAACCAGGGCTGGTGGGCGTACCAGTCGTTGGCTTTCTGCTCGGACCAGCGCGAGGTTTGGGAGAAGACGGCAGATGCGGACAAAGCAGTCGTAATAAGGATCGAGATCGTCACTGCGCGTTTGAGTTTTCTCATCGAGAGAAGTCCGCGTTCATTCATTCCACTCCCAGGGTCGTCAGGGCTGCTTCCAGCGAATCTTCGTCGATGGTCAGGCGGCGGCCATGGGCCTTCATATCTTCGATCTCATCGAAGGCGCGGAACAGGCGAAGCTTGACGGCGGCGTATTGTTCAGCGTCATTCAAGGGGCGGCCATGGGCCTTGCTCCAGTTGTCGAGCGTTGTGTCCGGGAGAAAAATGCTCACGGCATAGGTCAGCTTGCGGTCTGAGGTGACGTCGAAGATGAATTCGGTGGCGGGGGCTTCGGGATCGTCGGCCAGCGCCGGGCGTTTGCCAACGTAGTAGTACTGATAGACGTAGCCTTGGGCACCGGTGAAGGTCTTCAGGCGGCGGAGGGGCGGATTGGAAGCCATATTCAGCTAGTCATCTTACTTCAGCCCGCTGCCATTTTCGCAAATAGCCTAGGACTCCAATTCAATCTGTTGCCACATCCTGCCGATAGGTCTACGCAGGAGAGTTCGGCATGCTACTGCAATGGTTCTGGATTCCGCTGGGGGTGCTGGTCATGCTGGTGATTTACCAGCAGTGGCGGATTTACCGGATCCATCGCGCGGCCAAGAAGCATGAAGAGCTGTTCCAGATCGTGACCGAGAACGCGGCCGACATGATTGCCCTGGTGGACGTGAAGGGACGGCGGCTGTACAACAGTCCGGCGTACAAGCGGATTCTGGGTTATACAGCGGCAGAATTGGGCGAGACTTCGGCGTTCGAACAGATCCATCCCGACGATCGCTTTCGGGTGCTGGAGGCGGCGCGGGAAGCGCGGGAAACGGGAATCGGAAAGCGGATGGAGTACCGGATCAGGCACAAGGACGGCAGTTGGAAGGTGTTCGAGTCCATCGCCAGCGCGGTGCGCGACAGCAAGGGCGAGGTGGCGAAGCTGGTCATAGTGAATCGCGACATCAGCGAGCGCAAGCGAGCGGAGCAGCAAGTGGAGCACAACCTGCTGCACGATCCGCTGACGGGCCTACCCAACCGGCGGTTGTGCCTCGATAGGCTGCAAGACTCGTTTGTGCGTTCGCGACAGGAATCGGGGCGGCCTTACACCTTGTTGCTGGCGAACGTGGATCACTTCAAGGTATTCAATGAGAGCCTGGGCACGGCGGCGGGCGATCATATCCTGCTGGAGATCAGCCGCCGCCTGGCAGCCCCTTTACGAAAGGATGGCATGATCGCACGCCGCGAGGTCGGAACTGGCGCGGCGCCGTTCGTGCTGTTCCGGCTGAGCGGGGATGAATTCACCGTCCTGCTGGAATCCGCTTGCGATCCCAGCGATGCCATGCGGCTGGCCAAGAGCATCCAGATCGTGGTGGCCGAGCCTTTCACGGTCGAAAACCGGGAGGTGCGGATCGCGCTGAGTATTGGGATCGCGATGAGCACTCCGGCGCACGAGCGTCCTGAGGACGTGTTGAAAGATGCCGACGTGGCCATGCGCCGCGCCAAGGCCCTGGGCGGATCCCGTTGCGAGGTTTTCGATGAGGGCCTGCACACTCAGGCCGTGGGACGGTTACGGCTGGAGGCGGACTTGCGGACGGCACTGGCGGAGCGCCAGTTCCGCGTCTATTACCATCCGGTGCTGCAGCTCGGCACGCGGCAAGTCGTGAACTTCGAGGTGCTGCTGCGATGGGACCATCCCACGCAGGGGCTGATTTCTCCCTACCGGTTCATCGAGGCGGCCGAGGACACCGGGATTCTGGTTTCCATTGGACAGTGGCTGATCCTGCAGGCTTGCAAGCAACTGCGCGATTGGGATGCCAACCGGTCCTCCGGGCAGGCTGAGCATGGGCAAGGCGCGCCGCTGAATATTACCGTGAACGTCTCGGCGCGGCAGCTTGCCGACGCACGGTTGATCAACGACATTCAGAGTGCGCTGCAGGAGACCGGCATCGACGCTTCTCGGCTGCAACTGGAGATGACCGAGATCGTGGCCGCAGCCGACCCCAAGCTTACGGTCACTGTGCTTTCGCACCTGAAGCAGCTGGGGATTGGAATGATTCTCGATGATTTCGGCGCCGGCACCACGTCGCTGCGCGGGCTGAGGGAGTTCCGAGTGGAGGCGGTGAAGATTGACCGCTCGCTGGTGCGGGAAATGCTGACGGACCGCGTGGCGGGCGACACGGTCGAGCTGATCACCACCCTGGCGCATAAAATGAAGCTGAAAGCGATTGCGGAAGGAATCGAAACCGCCCGGCAAGTGGAGCGCCTGCTGGAACTGGGGTGCGAGTACGGGCAAGGCCACTACTTCTCGCAGCCGATGGAAGCGAAAATGGCCCAGCAGTTCATGCGACAGCAGACAGCCCCGGTCAAGGCAAGTGGGGCGGGGGCGCGCTAGGGGGTCCCGGCGGACCGTCGGGTGCGGCTGTCCCGACATAATCTCTCTGCGAGCATTCTTGCTCGACGTTCAGCCTTCGTTTAGCCGTCTATTTTCGCTTCGCGTAGTTGTTTTACTGCAGTTTCCGAACTGACCGGCGAGTAGTACACCTCTTTGAAGGTGTAGGAGCGCGCCTTGGACTGTACGACGGGAAGAATCTCGATGTGCCAATGGTAGTCTTCATCGATCGTTTTCCAATAGCCGAGATTCTTCGAAGGATGCAGGCTGCTGGGGGAAGTGTGCAGCACGAGATGAAAGTCCTCGGTGATGGAGCGCACGCGTTGCAGCGTGCGGCGCAACAGGGCGGCCAGGTTGATGCGCAGACCGGGGCGATTCAATCCAGCGCGCTCGAATGAAGAGTCGTGGTAACGCGGCAGAATCCAGGTTTCGTAAGGGACGCGCGGGGCGTACGGACACAGGGCTAGATAATCGCCGCGAACTTCGATGACGCGTTCAGCCTGGCGCTCTTCCTGTTGAATGATGTCGCAGAAGACGCAGCGTTCCTTGCTGAGGAAATACTCGCGTCCGGCGCGCAACTCGTAGAGCACACGGCGGGGAACGAACATGGTCGCGGTGATTTGCGAGGTGGGATGGCTGAATTCCTGTCCCGCATTTTTGCCGTAGTCTTTGAACAGGCTGACATACTTGATGCGGGGGTCGCGCTTGAGGTCGAGAATGCGCTCGGCGGCGACGCGCAGAAAATGGGCGATCTCATCGTCGCTGGCCGTCCACAAATGCCGGTCGTGGCTCGGGTTTTCAACCAGCACTTCATGCGCGCCAACGGAATGCATGCGGTCATAGATGCCGTCACCCCGGCGGCCGGGTTCACCCTCGATGTGGTAGAGGGGCGTAGGATGCACCACCGAGCGTGCTGACCAGGGAACGCCTGGCGCGTTGGGGGACTTGGCGATCACCTGCAACGGCTCGGCAGAATCAGCGCAGAAACGGCAGACAGACTCGGGGGGCGTTCCGGTTTCAGGATCGTCGCCGGTGATGACCCACGAACGCGTGATGGGGTCCTTGCGGAGTTCCACAGACAAGGAGAACACCGGGAGAGAAGCGGAGTCAACCTCCATCTGTCGCTGTAATTTTCCATCGGCCGATGAGAAAAGCCGCAGGAGGCGAGCCGCGCGCTTTGTTATAATCCGCCGAAGCCCGCCCTGATGACCGAGCTGACTGCCGAGCCGACCGCCACGCCGATGACCGAGCCGTCCACTCCGCTGATGCGCCAGTATGCCGCGGTCAAGAAAGAACATCCTACCGCGCTCTTGTTTTTTCGCCTGGGCGATTTCTACGAACTCTTCTTCGATGATGCCATCGTAGCGGCGAAAGAACTGCAGATCACGCTGACCTCGCGCAATAAGGAAAAAGGGATCGCTGTGCCCATGTGCGGCGTGCCCTATCACGCGGCTGAGGGCTATATCGGGAAGCTGATTCGCAAAGGATTTAAGGTCGCGATTTGCGAGCAGATGGAGGCCCCAAGCCAAGCCAAGAAATTGGTGCGGCGTGAAGTCACGCGGGTGATGACGCCGGGGACGGCGGCCGATTCCTCGCTGGGATCGGATGAGAACAATTTTCTGGCGGCGCTGGCTACGGTCACCGATCGCACCGGAGAACTTCGCGTGGGCTTCGCTGCGCTGGATTTGTCCACTGGGGAGTTTCGGGCCACGGAATTTTCTGGCGAAGGGGCGATGCGGCGGGTGCAGGAAGAGTTGGAGCAGTTGCGGCCGAAGGAACTGCTGTATGGATCGGCGGCGCCGCTGTTTGAGAGCCGGAGCGGCGGGGGATCGCTCGTCCGCATGGGCGAATCGCCCTTGCCCACACGGCCTGTGCTCGCGTCGTCGCCTCGGGTTGCGGCGGGAGCTTGCACTGAGACTCCTCTTGACGACTGGATTTTCGCGCCGGACCATGCGCTTCCCTTGCTGGAGAATCATTTTGGGGTGCTGTCGCTGGAAGGGTTCGGGCTGGCGGGCCGGACGGCGGCCGCCTCGGCTGCGGGCGCGATTCTTTATTACGTGCGGTCGACGCAGCGTGGATCGCTCGATCATGTGGACCGCATCGGCTGGTACGAGCGGCAGAGTTGCCTGGTGCTGGACGCGGTCACCGTGCGCAATCTGGAGCTTACGGAACCGCTATTTGCCGGCACTGACGCGGGCGTTACGCTATTGCGGTCGATGGATGCCGCGGTGACGCCCATGGGCAAGCGGTTGCTGCGCGCCTGGATGCTGCGGCCGTCGCTCGACCTGGGCGAGATCCACGCGCGGCTCGATGCGGTAGAAGCGGGCGTGAAGGCAACTGTTGCGCGAGAAGAATTGCGGCGCGCGCTCGATGGCGTGCTGGACCTGGAACGGCTGCTGAGCCGCGTCACGCTGGAGACTGCCAATCCGCGGGATGTGCTGGCGCTGGCCGCATCGCTCGGGAAGATTCCGGCGATCAAGGCGGCGTTGGACCGCGTGGCTGCGGAGCGGCTGCGGACTTTGCATTCATCGCTCGATGATTTAGGAGATGTGCGCGAGCGCATTGAGAAGACGATCGTGCCGGAACCGCCGCTGAGTTTTGCGGACGGCGGCGTGATTGCCCCGGGTGTGGAACGCGATCTTGATGAACTGCGCGAACTCTCGCGCAACAGCAAGCAGGTGCTGGCGCAGATCGAGCAGCGGGAGCGCGGGCGCACCGGCATTTCGTCGCTCAAGGTGAAGTTCAATTCCATCTTTGGCTACTACATTGAAATCTCGAAGCCGAACCTGCACCTGGCGCCGCAGGATTATGAACGCAAGCAGACCCTGGTAGGGGCCGAGCGCTTCACCACGCCCGAATTAAAGGAGTATGAGGGAAAGATTCTCGACGCGCAGGAGAAGTTTGTCGAGATCGAGCGGCGGCTGTTTACCGAGTTGCGCACGGCCATTGCGGGCGAGGCCAAGCGGATTCGGCAGGCGGCGCTGGCGCTGGCGGAAGTGGATCTGTTGGGGGCTTTGGCGCACATCGCTGCGTTGCGCAATTATTGCCGGCCGGCGTTTGTGGAGTCCGCGGACGGTAGCGAAATCGAGATCGTTGAAGGCCGGCATCCGGTGATCGAGCAGCAGGAAATGGCCGGCGGCAGCGAGCGCTTCGTTCCCAACGATTTGTACTTGAACGGCACGACGCACAACATCATGCTGCTGACCGGGCCGAACATGGGCGGCAAATCGACTTATCTGCGGCAGACGGCGCTGATTGTGATTCTGGCGCAGATGGGATCGTTCGTTCCGGCGCGGTCGGCGCGGCTGACGGTGGTCGATCGCGTGTTCACGCGCATCGGAGCGAGCGATAACCTGGCGCGCGGGCGGTCGACGTTCATGGTTGAGATGACCGAGACAGCGGCGATTCTGCATACCGCAACGGCGCGGTCGCTCATTCTTCTCGATGAAGTCGGGCGCGGGACATCAACGTACGATGGGCTGGCGATTGCTTGGGCGGCGGTGGAATATCTGCATGCACGGGTGCGGGCGAAAACTTTGTTTGCTACGCACTATTTCGAACTCACCGAATTGGCTGAGCAACTTTCGGGAGTGAAGAATTATCACGTCTCGGTGAAAGAAACCGGCGGCGGGATTGCGTTTTTGCGCAGGGTCGAGCCGGGCGCGGCGGATCGCAGTTACGGTATTGAAGTCGCGAAGCTGGCTGGCCTGCCGAATGAGGTGATTCTTCGGGCGCGGGAGGTGCTGGCCGAGCACGAGTTCGCGGAACAGCAGGCGACCGCGCATCTGTCTCCGGGAGCGAATCCGCCGCCGACCCAGTTGACGATTTTTACTCCGCTGTCGCAACCGGTGCTGGAGAAATTGCGGGAAGTGGATTTGAACCGGATCACGCCGCTGGAGGCTCTGAATTTGCTGGCGGAACTGAAGAAAGAAATTTAACTACAGAGGACACAGAGGAGCACGCAGAAAACTTCTCCCTGGG
>Ga0116105_1000224_pt1 | contig 16619 bp, 15 predicted proteins | sample June2015DPH_6_20_FD_89716 | JGI IMG/M metagenome (GOLD analysis project Ga0116105, IMG submission 89716) | Peatland microbial communities from SPRUCE experiment site at the Marcell Experimental Forest, Minnesota, USA - June2015DPH_6_10 | ecosystem: Environmental > Terrestrial > Soil > Wetlands >... | reverse complement strand
GATGAGCGGCATCCGTCGGCGCTGGTGCTGCCGGTGATTCCGAGGTGATGCTAGTCCCGCAAGGCGCGCACTGGATCCGTCCGTGTCGCGCGCCATGCCGGCAGGAAACATGCGGCCGATGCGGCGATGATCATTACCAGGAACGCCGAGGCGAACACCGCAGGGTCGCGCGGGCTCACTTTATATAGAAGCGTGCCCATCAACCGCGTCAATCCCAGGGCTGCTGCCGCGCCCGCTACAACGCCGGCCACGGTCAAGGCGAGTCCATTTGACATTATCAGGCGCACCAGGTTTCCCGCGTCAGCGCCTAACGCCATGCGCAATCCCAGTTCGCGCGTGCTTTGCGAAACCGTGTACGACATCACCCCGTAAAGCCCGATGGCCGCCAGCGCCAACGCCAATCCGCCAAACACGGCGAGCATCATTACTGCTGTCCGCTGCACCGCAGTGGTCCGGTCCACCTGCTCTTGCATCGTTATCACTTCACCGGGCGCCAGATTCTCATCGAGCGCTTTTACTTCGTGCGCCAATGCCTTCGCCACTACGGCCAGCGGAAGCGACGTACGGATCACCAAACCCAATCCCGCGGAGTTTTGGCGAGTCGGCACAAAAAAGAACGGCTGGGGCGTCTCCATCAAACGCTCGTACTTCGACACTTTGGCGACACCCACCACCTGCAGCCACTTTCCCTTCACCTGAAGCCGGCTGCCGACGGGATCGCGCCCGTGCCAGTATTGCGCTGCCATGACATCATTCACTATCGCGACAGGTTGAGACGTTTCATTATCCGCGCGCGTGAACTCACGCCCGGAAACCAGGGGAATGCCCATGGTGGCGAGATACCCGGGACCAACTTCGTTGTAGTTCACGATGAGTTTCTGATCGGGGGCAGTCTCATAGCCCTCCACTGCGATGGGAGCAGAAGAATAGCTGCGATAGCCGAACGGCGTGGTTCGCTCAATCGAAGCCGATTCCACGCCGGCGAGCGATTGGAGCCGATCGATCAATGCATCTTGAAAATTGTTAGAGCGCTGCCGATCGTATCCTGCCACTTTGAAATCGACCCCGGTCGTCAGCGTCTTGGTGGAAAAGCCCGGACTGATATTCTGAATTCCGCGCAGGCTCTGGAGCAAGAGTCCCGCTCCAACCAACAAAACGAAACTGAGCGCTACTTGCACCAGGACCAATCCCGATCGCACTAGGCCACGCCGGCGTCCACCACCCACCACGCCACCGGCTTCGGACTTGAGCGCCGAAGTGAGATCGATCTTGCTGGTCTGCATGGCAGGAACCAGTCCGAACAACAATGTTGCGATCACGCAAACGCCGGTGCTCAGCGCCAGCACGCGCCAATCGATTTCCCCCGGCAGATTCATCCTCTGACCGTCTCGCGCCGGCAGCAACAGCACGAACAAGTTGCGGCACCAGTACGCCAGCAGGAATCCGCCGGCCGCGGCGATGGTCGCGAGGATCATGCCTTCGGTGAGAAGCTGCTTCAATATCCGGCTGCGCCCCGCGCCCACCGCGAGGCGAATGGTCATTTCGTGCCGGCGGCCAAAGGCGCGGACCAGCAGCAGATTGCCGACGTTCGCGCAGGCTATCAGGAGCACGGAAATCACTACAGCCAGCGCGATGCCAAGCGTTGGGAACATAGTGCGGGCGTTGTTGAAAGGGGTGCGCCACAGCGGGAACAGATTGACCCCGCGATTGCGGTTGGTGGCGGGATAAGCGGTTTCGAGGCGCCTGGCTACAGCCGAAATCTCCGCCTGGGCTTGTTGCAATGTGACGCCGGGCTTGAGACGCACGAAGCCTTCAATCCAAGTCTCGCCGCGATCTTCGAGTTTGTATCCGCCGGGGTCGAATTTTTCCTGCATGGACAAGGGAACCCAGAACTGCATAGCCCAGCCCACGAAGGTTCCATAAAAACCTTCCGGCGCTACGCCGATGATGGTGTGCGGCATGCCGTTGAGCATTTGCGTTTTGCCGATAATGTCCGGATCGCTCTTGTAGCGCGATTGCCAGAGCTGATAGCTGATGACGGTTACGGGGTGAGCGTTGCGGCCGATATTTTCCTCGGGTTCGAAGCCGCGCCCCAGAATGGGCCGGACGCCGAGGGCGCCGAAATAATTCGCGGACACAATGCTGGCGCGGGCAACTTCGGCTTTGTCGCCGATGGCGAGTGTAACGCCGGTGATGCGGTCCACAATGAAGGCGTCGAAGAGGGTGCAGTTTTTCTCGAAATCCTGGAAGTCGGGCCAGGAGACATCGGGGTCTCCGGGGACATCGCGGTTCCATCCGGCGATGGCCAGCATCCGGTCCTGGTGCGCGACCATCGGGAAGGGCCGCAGCAAGATACCTTCGATCCAGGTGAACACGGCGGCATTGGAGCCGATCCCCAGGGTCAGGCAGAGAATGGCCAAAGTGGAGAAGCCCGGGCTGCGGCGGAGCACTCGAAAACCGTAGCGAAGATCCTGCCACAGCACTTGGAACACCGGTAAGGAGTGGGTCTCGCGGTAGGTTTCTTTGACGCGCGCCACGCCGCCGAAGCGCCGGAGGGCGGCCGTTCGTGCCTGGTCCGGTGCCATTCCTTTGCGAATGTTTTCGGCGATCTCCATTTGCAGATGAAAGTCGAGTTCCTCGTCGAGATTGGGTTCGAGGTCTCGCTTTCCAAAAAGACCCGCGAGCCGGGAGAAGAGTACACGGATTGCTGTCATGATGATTCCCTCGCCGGATTCGCGAAACGTGACAGGATGCCGGCAATTCGCTCCCAATTCGCAGCTTCCGCGGCGAGCTGCTTCTGGCCGGCTCGCGTGATCGCGTAGAACTTGGCGCGCCGGTTGTTGTCGGATGCGCCCCACTTCGACGTGATCCAACCCATTTGCTGCAGGCGCAGGAGGGCGGGGTAGAGCGATCCCTGGTTCAGCTCCAGCGCGTCGCCGCTGATTTGCTCAATGCGCCGCGCGATGCCCCAGCCGTGTTGAGGGCCGAGCGTGTCTAGAGTGCGGAGCACCATCAGGGCCAGCGAACCGTAGAGGACGTCGGTTTTGTCCTTGGTCATTGGGAATTACCTTTCGGCTGACTACAGGAGTGTATAACAGCGTCCTTTAGTCTGTCAACAGGGGAGTGGGGCAGGTTGGTAATCTGCGCGCCGATTGCTTACAGCGCGGTTGGCAACCGCGCGCAGGATGACATCCTGCCCTACGACTAAACTGGTATTTGGTATCTCCCGCGCGCCAAGTTGCCTTCGATGTGCTGCAGAAAGTCTCGCAAGGCGGCTATGCTTCCGATCTGCTGCTCAAGCACACGGCCGCGCTCGATCCGCGCGATGCTGGGCTCGCTTCTGAAATTGTTTTCGGGTGTCTACGCTATCAGGCGCAACTCGATCATCTTATTGGTTGCTTCGTCCCGCGCCCTCCCGATCCTGAGATCCGGATGATCCTGCGCATGGGGATTTATCAGCTTCGCTATCTGGATCGCATTCCGCCTCACGCAGCCGTCAGCGAGAGCGTGGAGTTGGCTAAGCGCGCGCGGAAACAAGCGGCCTCTGGCCTCGTGAATGCAGTGCTTCGCAAGGTTGATAGAAAGCCTCTTGCGTGGCCGGACCAGGCCACCGAGCTGTCCGTGCCGGGCTGGTTGATTGAGAAATGGACTCGCCAGTTCGGTGCTGAATCTACCGAGAAGATCGCTACGACATTTCTGCAGCCGGTGGAAAGCTACACGGCGAGCACTGGACGCATCCAGGACATCTCGGCGCAGTCCGTAGTGCCGCACCTCGATCTTCATTCGGGAATGACTTTTCTCGATCTTTGCGCAGCTCCCGGCAACAAGACCGCGCAAGCTCTCGAATATGGAGTCCGGGCCATCGCCTGCGATATCCACTGGCATCGTTTGAAAGATCTGCGCGCGCTGGGTTGCCCGCTGGTGGTGCTGGATGCAACCGAGCGGCTGCCGTTCCGCACTCAGTTCGATCGCATTCTGGTGGACGCGCCCTGCTCCGGGACCGGAACGCTGGGCCGAAATCCCGAGATCAAGTGGCGCCTCGAACCTTCGGATCTGCTGCAGTTGCATCGCAAGCAGGTGGCTTTGCTGCGTAACGCCATCCAATATTTGAAGCCCGGCGGCAGGCTGGTCTACGCCACTTGTTCGCTAGAAGAGGAAGAGAACCGGCTGGTGGTGCAGGCTGTTCCCGGGCACTGGCAGATCACTGAGCGGCTGCCGGGCGTGGACCCAGGAGATGGCTTTTTTGTGGCTGTGCTAACATCTTGAATAGTCCGCAATGGTTGAAATCCTTCCATCCCTTCTCGCGGCGGATTTTGCGCATTTGGGCGAAGAGATCGCCAAGGTCGAAGGTGCCGGTGCGTCCATGCTGCATGTGGATGTCATGGATGGGCATTTCGTCCCCAACTTCGCTGTCGGAATTCCGGTGCTGGAGGCAATTCGCAAGGTCACACGGTTGAAGCTGGATGTGCATCTGATGATTAGCGAAGCGGACCGCTTCGCGCCTGACTTCATCAAGGCCGGCGCCGACCATGTCCTGGTGCATCAGGAAGCTTGCGTCCACCTGGATCGTACGCTGCGAATGATCCGGGGCGAGGGTGCCCTCGCGGGGGTGGTACTGAATCCGTCCACGCCTATAACCGCCCTGAGCGAGGTGCTTGATTTGGTGGATCACGTGCTAATCATGAGCGTGAATCCGGGTTTTGGAGGGCAGCATTTCATTCCAAACGCGCTGCGCAAGATTCAGGCTTTGGCGTGGAAGCGCAAGGAGTTAGGACTGAATTTCGCCATTGAAATCGATGGAGGAGTGGCGCTGGATAACGCCGCTGAGATCGCGCGCGCCGGGTGTGACTGGTTGGTAGCAGGGACGTCGGTATTTCACACTCCGGATGCCGGTGCCGCCTTCCGGCAGCTGGAACGGACGGCCCGCGAGGCGATGCTGGCAGGTAGGGGACTGGTTTAGGCTTGTGGCAAACTGCGCGGGTTAACAACCCGCGCGCAGGATGCCATCCTGCCCCACAAGCGAAGGCTTAAGCTTGTTAGGTTAAACTTGTAAGGTTGAATATTATGTCTCGATACATTTTTTTCGCAATATTGGTCGGAGGTCTGGTTACCTCCAGTTGTGGCTTCAAACGCAAGAAGTACGACAATCCGATCACCAAGGACACCAAGCAGCCGGACAAGGTCCTCTACGACCGGGCTATCAACGACATCGAGCATAGCCGCTACGAAGTTGCCCGAATCACGTTAAACACTCTTATTAATACTTACGACCAAAGCGAGTTCATGGCGAAAGCCAAGCTGGCCATCGCGGACAGTTGGTTCCGGGAGGGCGGTACGCAGGGCTTTGCGCAAGCCGAAGCCGAATATAAGGACTTCATCTTGTTCTATCCCACTATGGCGGAAGCCGGAGAGTCGCAGGAGAAGATCTGCCAGATTCACTACAAGCAAATGGAAAAATCGGATCGCGACTCGGTGCAGGCGCTCAGAGCCGAGGACGAATGCCGGCAGTTGGTTGTCCAATTCCCGAATAGCCAGTTCGTGCCTGAGGCTCAGCAACTGCTGCGGAACATTCAGGAGAGTCTGGCCGAGGGCGAGTATTTGGTCGGGGATTTCTACTATAGGCGGGGATCGAATCCGTCCGCTGCGAATCGGTTTAGCCGTCTGGTGGATCAATATCCGCTTTACAGCAAAGCCGATCTTGCGCTCATGGAGCTGGGCGATTCCTACACCAGAATGGGAACCCGGTTTCGCAAGGATGCGGGCGACGCGTACGCGCGTATTGTGCGGGACTATCCGCTGAGCGGTTACGCCGATGCGGCTAAGAAAAGGCTGGCGGAGCTGGAGATGCCAATACCGCAGGCCGATCCGGTGGCTTACAACCGCATGAAATGGGAGGCCGAAAACCGCACCAAGCCCGGAGTGGTTTCGCGGTCCATGAACATAATAAAACGCGGCCCGGATGTGAGCACAGCTGCAAAATCGGGCCAGCCGGCCATGACCACATTACGCGGCACGGTTCCGGTGAGTGTTCCGTTGACGCGGGGAACACCAGGGTTCACGGGTGAAGTAACCGCGACAGCGGTTGGCGGCGATCCATCGGCGCTCGACAAGCTGCCGGATGCACGGTCGAATCCGCCGGCAGCGGGAGCGGAGGGGCAGCCTGCGGGCGCGAAACCGGAAGATGCCAAGCCGGGTGACGCAAAGCCGGGCGATCCGAACGCGCCGGCAGCGGCCAAGCCTGCGGACGCCAACGCCAGCGCGGCTAGTACGCAGGCGGCCGATCCGAAGGCTAAAAAGAAAAAGAAGGAAAAGAAGGTGAAGCCGCAGCCGGCCACGAATCCGCCGGCTTCCACTACGCCAGCCACCACAACACCCAGTACGCCGCCGACGCCCAGTCAGCCGCCCTCAGGCCAATCGAATCCGCCCAGCCAGCCTTGATGAGCCGCATCCTGCTGGCGGACGACAGCCCGCACGCTCAGCGGATGGGCGAGCGCATCTTACGCGAAGAAGGTTTCGAAGTTGTCAGTCTCACCGATGGCGACGTGGCATTGCTGCGACTAGCCGATGTGGATCCTGATTTGATACTGGCGGATGTTTTCCTGCCTGGAAAATCGGGTCTCGAACTGTGCCGTCACGTCAAGAACGATCCCACTCAGCGGCACATCCGCGTGGTGCTCACAGCCGGACTGCTGGAGCCTTTCGACGAGGAAGAAGCGGTGCGCGCCGGTTGTGACGCAATCCTCAAGAAACCCTTTGAAGCGTCGAAAGTGATGGAGACCATCCATCCACTGGTGAAAGAGGCGCAACTCGCGCGCGGACTTTTTGCTGAAGTGCTGGCATCGGCGGTTGCCACTGCAGCAGCCAGCGTGCCCGCAGCCGTTCCGCAGGAGATTGATCCCGAGCGCGTTCGCGCCGCCATCACGCTCGCGCTAGACGCTGCTCTGCCCGCCATGATCCATGAAATTACCGAGCGGGTCTTGATAGCATTAGGACATTGACCCAAGGACATTGACCCAGGGACGTTGACCCATGCCTGACAATACTTTCGATATCGTTTCCAAAATCGACCTGGCGGAAGTGAACAACGCCATCCAGCAAGCCATGAAGGAGATTCTGCAGCGCTACGATCTGAAGAATTCCAAGTCGGATATTCAGCTCAATGAGAAGGACCACAAAATTGTGCTGACCAGCGAAGATGAGTTCAAGCTGAAAGCGGTGACCGAAGTCTTCGAGCAGAAGCTGGTGAAGCGCAAGGTGCCTTTGAAGGGGCTGGTGTTCGGACCGGTTGCCGCGGCGGCCGGGTCCACGGTGCGGCAGGAGATCACGCTGCAGCAGGGCATTCCCATCGAAAAGGCTCGCGAGATCGTGAAGCTCATCAAGGACAGCAAGAAAAAGGTGCAGGCGTCCATCCAGGCCGACCTGGTTCGCGTCTCCGGACGCGACCGCGATTCGCTGCAGGAAGTGATCGCGCTGCTGCGCGGCCAGGATTTTGGCATCGACATGCAGTTCACCAACTATCGCACCAACTGATGCCGCGGCGCATCGAAACGTTATTTATCCCAGGGCCGGCTGGACGGCTGGAAACGGTGATTGAAGAGCCGGAGGATCAAGCGCCTCGCGAAGCGGTGCTGATCTGTCATCCGCATCCGCAGTTCGGCGGGACGATGCACAACAAAGTGGTGTACCGGATGGCGCGGGGCATGCGCCGGGCGGGCGCTGTTGCGTTGCGATTCAATTATCGCGGCGTAAATATGAGCGAGGGAACTTATGATAATGGCATCGGCGAGCTAGAGGATTCCCGGGCCGCGCTCGACTTTTTGCGATCCAGGTATCCGGAATTACCGTTTAGTCTGGCGGGATTTTCATTCGGATCGAGAATTATTCTGAAGCTTGGCTGCGAAATTCCGGCCGCGAGGCGGTTGATCGCAGTCGGCTTTCCAGCGGCGGATCCGGCGAGCCGCATGCTGGGCGGTTGTGAAATCCCTCGCGTATTCATTCAGAGCACCAACGATGAGTTCGGGCCGAGAGATGCAATGGAATCCTATTTCGCTGGGCTCAAAAACCCGAAAGAACTGATCTGGGTAGAGGCGCGCGACCATTTTTTCGCTGGTGGATTGGACCAATTCGAGCACGTCATGTGTGAACTAGCTAACTGACCAGCGCTTCTGGCAGTTTCTGGCTAACTGGTTCATAGGATTGTCGTCAGCGAAGTAGGGTGCCACACTGGGCTGGAGGTTCCTCAATGACCTCGAATTGTTGTAGAATTCTCGCATTCTTGCTTCTCTTCTGTTGGATCGGAATACCGCAAGCCCTTGCGGATATTGTGCCTGTTTCCAGTTCCCAGCAGGTGAGCGTTTCCGGCTACGTGACCGCTTGCGATCCTGGATGCCAGCTGGGGTATGGCATTCAGGGCGACAACGGCAACAGTTTTTCTTCCGCGAGCACGAACACAAATTACCTCTCTGGTACCGCTAGCGACTCCGTCCAATACCCTGTCTACCCTTACAACTTCAGATCTGCCGAGGTTGACGCCTCCGCGGGCCAAACGTTCACATCGACCCCCACCAACTTCAATTTGGGTCTGTCTGTAAACGACGACTTTTGGGGAAGCTCCAGCTTGATGTATGGCACTGCTCAAGCTAACAGTCAGTATTCGTTGGTGTTTAATCTGAGCAACCCGTTCCTGGTGCACCTGACAGGCGACATCAATGGGGCCAACTCTAGCTTAGGTTTTGATCCCTATGATTCATTCGACGGAGAAATCCATCTCACTGGTCCGGGGTTCCAGTTCGATCAAGGCTCCGATCAGGGCTCCTCAACTGCCCAGTTTGGGCCTTTTCCATTCGACGCGTCCTTTACGTTGGGTCCGGGGCAGTACACTCTCGATGCCGTTGCCGGATTGGGCAGCCAGCAAGGTTACGATCTCGATTCTAATTCGTTCCTTGATGTGTCGTTGAATGCCGACTTCACGCCTGCTATTCCCGAGCCCGCGCGAGTGTCCACGGTTCTTGGCGTACTGATGGTGGTTGGACTCTTCTTCGCTCGAACGCACGGCGTCCAGGCGAATTCTTAGATCGTCAGCCACTGCTGGATCTGCTCCGCAGTGAGGTTTCCTCCGCACAGCGGCGTCACCACCGAGGCGCCTTGAAATCGATCGCGCAAGGTGAGGGCGGCTGCAAGGCCAGCTACGCCGGCCGGCTCGACTACTAAACCGTGCTGGCGAAAAACTAACTGCATTGCGGAGATCAGGGCCTGGTCGTTTACTAGCAGGACTTCGTCGACCACGCCGGCTAGATCGGCCAAGGCTTCCGGAACTGGAACGCGAACGGCGATTCCGTCGGCGATGGTGGCGACGGATTCAGTGGACTCAGGCGTTCCATGCTGCAGTGAGAGCGCCATGGAAGGAGCGCCTGCGGCACAGACGCCAATGATCCGCGTGGTGGGCGATGTTGCCTTTAGCCAAGTGCCGATGCCTGCCAATAGCGCGCCGTTGCCCAGAGGGACCAAGGCGAAATCGAAAGTGTGCGGCCAGCGGCCCAGCTCCACTGCAATGGTGCCTGCGCCTTCTGCGATGGCTGCTTCGCGTCCGTCTTCGATGAAGCGCGCGCCGGTCTCATCGGCAAACGCCCGTGCGTGGAGCTTCGCTTCGTCGAAATCGCGGCCGGCTAGGCGCACGTCGGCTCCCAATTCGCGCATCCGTTCCAGCTTCAGACGATTGGCTGATTCAGCAGCGAAAACCACCAACGGGATGCTCCGCTTGCGTGCCGCGTAGGCCATTCCTTGGCCGAAGTTTCCCGCCGAAGCACACACTAACGGGGCCGATCCGGCCGGGAGACCGGAAACCAGGAAATCCGTGCCGCGCCCTTTGAAAGATCGGATGGGATTTACGGTCTCAACTTTGAGAACCACGCCGAGGGCTTCACTTTCGAACTGTGGCGTGTTCAGGAAGATGGGATCGATGGAACGGGAAGCTGCTTCAATTCTATCGAGCTGAATCAGAAGCCGTTATCCAGATGTAGTGGCGTGACGCATCTCGCGCCGCATCTTTCGGGCTGCGCGGTCGCTGATCAGATTGGCGACTTTGCCCAGGAGCTCAGGAATGTCCTCCGGCTTGATGAGCATGTGCGAGGAGGGCTGTTTCATGGGCTGTTTAGTCTGATAGGTGGTTACAATCGTCGCCGTAGCCGGCTTGTAATCCATCATTTTGGCGTGGGCCAGCACCTTAAGGCCCGCTTCCGGAGACTCCAACTGAAGATCGCTCAGAACCAGCTGATACTCAAACTCTTCCAGCTTGCCGACCGCTTCGGCGGCGGAAGCTGCTGCATCTACATGGTATCCACCGGCTTGGAGTACTGTTTGTAAGGTTAAACGCGAGGTTGGATCGTCATCTACCAGGAGTACCCTGGCCATTTCGAGTTCCAAACACCGGTCTGAATCAGTAAAGTTCCGCATTCGATGCAGCCCGTCTCCTAGGTATAGTGTAAACGAACAGTGTCGAAATGGAAGCGAAGATTTCGGTCTAAATCAAAACTACAATCGTAGAAGATGGCTATGAGTTTGGAAATACCCTATCGAAAATGCGGTCTATGTTAGCTAACTGTCTGGAAACAGAGAAGCTCTCTGTGATCCGCTGCTTAGTTAACATCTTGGTAACTTGCGGGTCGGATTCGATGGCAGCCTGGAAGTCCTGGTCGTATTCCCACGCTTTCATGGCGTGGCCCTGGACCAGTTTGTAAGCGTCCTCACGGAGCATGCCAGCCGCAGCAAGGTCCAAAAGAAGTTGGCCAGAGAAAACCAGCCCTCGGGTTAACCCTAGGTTTTTCAGCATCCTATCGGGATAAACGCGAAGCCCTGCGATGAGCCAGTCCGTTTTGGCCAACATGTAGTCCACCAGGATTGTGGAATCGGGTAGGATGATTCGCTCTACCGAGGAATGCGAGATGTCCCGCTCGTGCCACAAGGCGATGTTCTCGAAAGCCGCCTGCACGTTCGCGCGGACCACGCGCGCCAGGCCCGCGATTTGTTCACAGGTGACCGGGTTGCGTTTGTGCGGCATGGCGGAGGAGCCTTTTTGTCCGGCGGCGAACGGCTCCTCGGCTTCGCGAACCTCGGTCCGTTGCAGGTGGCGAATCTCGATGGCGATCTTTTCGAGCGAAGCGGCGATCAGGGCCAGCGCGGAGACGTAGTTGGCATGGCGGTCCCGTGAAATCACCTGTGAGGCGATGGGAGCCGGGCGTAGCCCTAGCCGGTTGCAGATTCGCTCTTCTGCCTCTGGGCCGATATGGCCGAATGTTCCGACCGCTCCCGAGATTTTCCCAACGCGCATCTCTTCCGCCGCGGCGGAAAATCGGCCGAGGTTGCGTTGAATTTCGTCGTACCACAGTGCCAGCTTCAGTCCGAATGTAATGGGCTCTGCCTGGATTCCGTGCGTTCGCCCGATCTGCACGGTGTGCTTGAACTCGAAAGCGCGGGTCTTAAGGGAATCCGTTAACTTACTTACGCCCCTCGATATAATCTCAGAAGCGCTACGGATCAACAGAGCCTGCGCCGTATCTACGACATCATTGGACGTCAGGCCGTAGTGCAGCCAGCGCGAGGCTTCCGGATGACCGGCGGCGGCCATGCTTTCAGCCACAGCGGTAGTGAACGCGATTACATCGTGCCGGACGGTGCGTTCAATCTCCTGGATTCGGGCGACTTGAAAACTAGCGTGCTGCCGCAGGAGCTGCGGGGCTTCCGCGGGCACTTCGCCCGTTTCCGCGAGAGCTTCGGCAGTGGCCAGCTCTACTTCCAGCCACGCACGGTACTTGCTTTCTTCGCTCCAGATACGGCCCATAGCGGGCAGCGTGTAGCGCTCAATCATTTAATAGGTGAAAACCTCGGTTTGCTGTTTCGGCTCGGCGACAACAAGTCGCGTGAAAAGCGCGCGGCCGGCTTTATCGAGCGCGCGGCCAGCCGTGGCTCGCACGATTTCCGGATGATTATTGTGCTCGCTCAAATGTCCCAGCACTAGCGTGCTGATGGTGGAATCCAGATCGATGCGGATGAAATCGGAAACCACATCGTTCGAGAGGTGACCCTTACGGCCCATCACGCGCTGCTTCACGGACCACGGATACGGGCCCACTTTCAGCATTTCGAGATCGTGGTTGGATTCCAGCACCAGCAGATCCGTGCCGCGCAGGTGGAACTTGATTGAGTCCGGCAGATAGCCTAGATCAGTAACGATACCGATCTTGATGCCTTGCGTGCGAAAGCAAAATCCCACGGGATCGATGGCGTCGTGCGGGATGGTGAAACTGTCGATTTCGATGTCGCCGATGGTGAAGGTGGTTCCCGCCTGAAAGCAATCGAGCTTGGGCGTGTACTCGCCCCAGGGAATGGCAGGCGCGGTCAAGCGCGTGATGTAAATGGGCGCGTTCAGTTGCCGGGCGAGCGAAACCAGGCCGCTCACGTGATCGGAGTGCTCATGCGTCACCAGGATGGCGTCCATGCTGTCGCACGGCTCATCGATTGTGGCGAGGCGGGCTTGAAGATCGCGCTTGCTTATGCCGGCGTCCACCAGGATGCGGGTACGCTCGGTGCGGATGAAGGCAGAATTACCCGAGCTGCTGCTCGAGAGCACACAGATTTTGACGATGATGCCCCTCCGATGTTCATTGTGGCACAAGGGGCGAGTGTGTGAAGAAATCAGTTGGCAGGCGGAAGCGCCTGCCCCACTTTTTTCGAGCTCAGTTTCAGCATCGATGCCGCGGCCATGTAGCGCACGGCATGATGTTCGTCGGAAAGCAGCGGGGAAAGCTTCGGGATACTTTGTTCGTTGCCGCGCTCGCCCAGCGCTTTGGCAACGGCCACTCGCACAGTCCAACTGTTGTCACAAAGTCCCCATTCCAGCAGCGTAAGCGCGTAGGGATCGGAATCCTTGCCAAGAATGGCGGCAGCCGCCGCGCGGCCGGGAGCGGCAGGATCGTTCTTGGATTCCTTCATGGCTTCGTGAATGGCTGTAATTCCTATGGATGCCGGCGCGAAAACCACGCCTGTGGCCTCTTTGGCGCCCATATATGCGGGTTCGCCGGGGTTGTGCATCTGGTGTTTGGCCTGTTGCATCGCGCCATGGACCCTGCCTGGAGAATCCTTGCGCTCGCCGATCATTACGGCCTGGATGATATCGCGGCTACTCGAGTCTCCGAGATCCCACAGCGCTTTGGCGGCGGTGAAGCTTACTTCCGGACCATCGTCTAAAGCAGCTTTCAGATTCGGAATGGCATCGTGAGCGCCCATTTCACCCAAGGTGGCGGCCGCAGTCTGGCGGACCTCTGTGTCCTTATCCTGAAGGCCGTGCTCTACCAATTTTACGGCCTCCGGATCGTCCCCGATGGTTCCCGCTGCGGCGATAGCCGTTTTGCGGTGCTGTGCATCTTTGTCGTCGATCCCTTGGCGAAGCGCATCCCACGCCGCGGAATCCAGGGGTCCGGTGGCAGCCGAGGCTTCTTGGGAAAACAATTCGAAATCCCCGCGCCGGGATGACGAGGGGGTGGCTAAGAGCCCGATCAGCAATAGAGATCCCAAATGTCGATGTAACACCAGCTATTAGACGCTCCGGCTGGAATTTGTTTTCAGGTAAAAACTTAATTCACGGCATCACTTTGGGCGCGATCTCCTGGGGCTCAGAGTCATTTACCGTCGCTGTGATACTGCCAGCTGTGGACGTATCCGCTTCGAGAGTGAACGCGGCGGAATCACTGCCTTTGTCTATCTTCAACTGCGCAGGTATTTTCCAGTCAGGGACCTTTGTGGTTAGGCTAACCGAAGTTGTATCGAACGGAACCTTCTCGCTTAACTGGAGTTTCATCTGGTTCGTACCCTTGGCTATAGGGGTTGATGACGAGACGCCTGTCGCGGTAAGTGGAACGTGGACGGTAAACGGCGCAGTTGCGGTAGTTCCGTTGGCGCTAGCGGTGATGGTCCCGGCTTGTGTGGTTGTGGGCTTTTCAGTTGTGAACTTGACGGGAGCCTCTTTCTGGCCGGACGGGACGGTAACATCCGCTGGAGTGGGAGCGCCGCCGGTGGATTTGAAGGAAACCACCACGCCCGCGGCCGGAGCCACATCGCTCAAGATGATAGTCCCGCTGACTGGCGTCGGAGAGCCGCCGTAGACGTCGATGGGTAGAGACAGTTTGGCAGCAGTAGCCAGACCTCCTGCCGACGCCGCAGGCACATTGGGGACAATGGTAGTACCCAGGCGCTCGATCAGACTGAACAGATTGTCGGTGTTGTATCCGACGAGAAACGCCAAAGCATCCGGACCGAATTTCGTTGTGCCGGAATTTGGGTCTATAAACAGGAAAGCGATGGAACCGGCGATCAATCCCAGCAAAATCCGATTGTAGTATTCGGGTTTGCGATTTAAATCGAAGGAGTGATTGTTATTGTAATCATGAGCGGACCGGATGAGATAACTCAGCGCTCCCAACAAGCCATACAGCGACGGTTTGATGGTCTTTAAGATGCTTACAAAAAGGTACAGAATACGGAGCCATTGGGGGCTCTGCTCGTACGCTGGAAAAAAGTGGCGAAGACCGCTGTTGCCTGAGTTTTCGGCAACAATTATGAAGATAAGCGTCAGGATAGCGTAGGCGAATAGATTTTCGGAAAATCTCTTGGCTTCGGAGAGCGGGATTCGGAAGAACCATAGAAAAGTGGATCCGTACAGGTCCGAGGTGGCGTGGAGTGTCTCGACAGTCACGGGAGCCATGAATCGTGCGAGATCTCGATACACTTTTTCGAATTTTGTCCGCAAGTCAGGCGAGGGCATTGCGGTAGCCGTCAGCAGATCCTCAGCGTTCTGGATGCCGGCGATGATGTCGTCGTCCACGGAACGGCCATTCGCAATTGCAAAGTCCAGAAGCTCGCGCGCGTCTCTTATTTCCTGCTTGAACGTTTTGAGATCGTCCTCTGGTGTCGGGCTTAAAGGAACTTTACCCGTGCCGGGCGTCACGGGCTGGCGGAGCCCCGTAAACAGCCACTTAAACCAATTAAGCGGATTCAACATAGAGCCGGTGTTTGATGAATCGGACATGGACGGCCTCCGTTATTCCTTCTTTCCCACCTTGAATCCCGGTCGTTGGCGGTGTCTTTCCGCTCCTTCGGGTTTACGGGAACACGAGCGTTCTTTGTGAGCTGAGAAGTTCCGGCTCGCATTTTGTGGGTCCTTAGAAGTTTATCCAGTATATACCTGAATGCAGGACTTCTAAAGCTTAGCCGCGCCCGCCAGGAAGCGCAAAGGGTGCGGCGCGCACCGCCAAACGGACCAGGAACTGGCCCGCGCCGCACTCCGTTTTGCGCGAGTTCCTTAGAAGCGCAAAGGGTGCGGCGCGCACCGCCAAACGGACCAGGAACTGGCCCGCGCCGCGCTCCGTTTTAGAAGCGTTACCTCGAACGCCGGCTTAGTGGCACTCGTGGTAGCGCTCCCAGGAAGACGCCTCGTGGCGCACGCACTCTTGCGTGCTGCATCGCGACACTCGTGTCGATGTCCACCGGACGCCGAGACGAGTCTCGGCGCAGCACGCAAGAGTGCGTGCGCCACGGCGTCTTCGGGGACTTTGGTGGGCCAGCAGGCCCATGGAAACTCCCTTCCGGTCGCGGCTCAGTTACGCCTTCCGCTGTTTCTAGTTAAATCCGCCGCGTGGCCGGTATCCGGGACGGGCGCGGACGCGATATTTCTTGCCAACATCGGAGACAATCTCGACATTGATCTTGCGGAAGCCTTCGTTGGCATTGGTTTGCGGATAGTAGGTGATGGTGTAGCTATTGCCGAGATCCTCGCGGATGGATTCGAAAGCTTCCACTTGCCTTTGCCACGTCTTGGCGAAATATGCTTTGCCGCCGGTGCGCGTGGAGATGCGCTTGAAGACGGCGCTGGACATGGGATCTTTGTTCACATCGTTGGTGGAGATAACGTAAATGGGGATGCCTTCGTCCTCAGCGACGGCGCGCACATCGTCGGGCGCAACCATGCTGGCGTTATCGGGGCCGTTCGAGAAGACGATGATCACCTTGCGGCCCGGCACCTTCGCGGCATCGCGCAAGGCCAACAGCAGACCGTTGTAGAGCGCGGCATCGTCGCCGGCCACGGCCTTGCGAAGCCCGAGAATGGCATCGCCTCGATCGCGCGTGAGCGGCGCGTCACGCTTCAGATTGCGGCTAAAAGTGTAGACCGCGACGGAATCGCTACGGTCCAAGCCGCGCACGAAATCGGCGATGGCGTCGGAGGCGTATACAAAGCCGCGATACATGTAGTTGCTGGTATCGAAGAGTACAAAGACGTTGGTACCTACGAAGGAATCCGTGCGAACCTCGCCGCCTTTTGCGTCTGCATCGGCCGTGACGGCGCCCGGATTGAGCGGGCGCGTGGTGCCATCGTCCATCACCTGTACCGGCGGCTTGTTGCCTTCGCCGAACGTATTGATCTTTTGGATGATGCTGTCTTCAGTAACGCGAAAATCCGCGGGCTTGAGACCGTTTATGTAGTGCCCTTTGCTATCGGTGACAGTAAAGCTGAGCACCACCATGTCCACTTTGATCCGGAAGGTGGGCCGCTCCTGCGCAACGAGCCACAG
>Ga0116105_1000223_pt1 | contig 16622 bp, 18 predicted proteins | sample June2015DPH_6_20_FD_89716 | JGI IMG/M metagenome (GOLD analysis project Ga0116105, IMG submission 89716) | Peatland microbial communities from SPRUCE experiment site at the Marcell Experimental Forest, Minnesota, USA - June2015DPH_6_10 | ecosystem: Environmental > Terrestrial > Soil > Wetlands >... | reverse complement strand
ATGAAAGCCTGGTTCTCTAACTTTCGTTCTCTACTCCCCCAGGTAACTCTGCAACAGGGCCACCAGTTCGGCGCCGTCGATGGGCTTGGTGATGTAGTCATTGCATCCGCTCTGGAAACCGGCCTCCATGTAAGACTCTTCGCCGCGCGTGGTGACCAGCACAATAGGAATCTCGCGCGTAGTTGGTTGCTGGCGCATCATCTTGCAGGCCTCAAATCCGTTCATGTTCGGCATCACCACATCCATCAAAATCAGGTCAGGCCGCTCCTGTTGCGCCTTCTCCACCGCTTCCCGCCCGTCGCTCGCGGTTACACACTGGTAGGTCGTGCGCCTTTCCAGAATTTCGCGCTCCATCATCAAGGCAGTTTTGGAGTCGTCCACTACCAGGATCTTCTTGGGCATTTCTCTCCTCGTTCTCCTTGCCAGTGCCATGGTGTTTGGAAACGCGCGGACAGAAAAGCCAGAATTTCGGAGCCGCATTCCGCAGCGAACTCTGGCCACCGCTCAATTTGTCGCGTCAACCGCAATTTCGGTGTGTTCCGCACTCTCGAAACAGGGCACTTATCCGCCGGGCCCCTCGGCCTTCGAGCCAAGTCCTGGAAGACTTCTCGTAGCAGGCTTGAGTCGAGCTAGCGCCGCTGTCCAAGCAACATTAGTAATGTCTAACACAGCCAACTTTGCGTCAGTAGTTACGTTCGTAATTTTGATTGGAGGCGAAAATGGGATTTTCTATTTCGGGATGCGGTAGTCTGAGCGTTCCTGGCAACAAGCCGGCATCATTCCCCAGAAGCGCCTCCGACCTTGAGTCGGCGGTATAATCTCCCGTTTTAAGATTGCGACGTATGCTCGCTGCTTCGGACGTTTCCCACGAAGGCCCGGGTCCGGCTGCAGAAACACCGTTTCGCAGGCCGTTCCCCGCGCTTCTGTGCGCGATCGTCGCGGGCCAGGTGCTGTGGCTCGCCTTCATTTCGAGCGGCAAGTGGGCCGATGCGGGGTCTTCCGGCGTCCAGATTCTCGCCGCCCTGGCCGCTGCCATTACCTGCTGGCGAGCCAGCCGCAGATCCCGTTATTTCGCCACGATTTTCTGGCGTCTGTCCGCAGCCACTTTTGCGCTGTGGTGCTGGGGCGTCATCCTCAACACTTACGAGAACCTGAACTCGGCCACTCCAAACGAGAATCAGATCGGCGCTTTCCTCATCATCTTCCTCTCGACTGCGCCCATGTTCATCGCCTCGGTGCTCAGCGGAACCGTCGATGATGAATCGAAAGTCCACTGGGATCTGGTCCTCGACGCCACTCAGATTCTGGTTCTGGTTCTCGCCGTACATCTCATGCTGGTCGATATCCCTTCCATGACGCTGGGTGACCGCCCCACGGTCCTGACGGCGCTGCGCCTACAGAACTACTGGCGCGCTTCCCTTGCCGTCGGACTGGCTGCCCGCGCCACCTTCGACCCGTCTCCGGTTACCCGCCGCCTCATCAAACCTGTCGCCATCGCCATGACCATTTTTGCGTTCGGGGGCTGGATTGGAAACGATCTGCAGGCCTTCACCTCCTGGCGCGGCGCTCGCTGGTTTGATCTTGCATGGACCGTCCCCTTTGCCATGGTCGCATTCTCCGCCAGCGTCTGGCGCCAGTCTTCTCCCCATCCTCCCTGGGATCGCAAGCCCGCCAGGGTCGAGAGCATTCTGCTTTTCTATTTCCCCTCTATCGCCCTGCCTATCCTGCTGTTGTTCATGTACAAGGAGATTCAGTTTGGTCAGATGATCGTCGGCCTCGGGGCCATGATGTTTTCGATCATCTGTTTCTGCCTTCGCCTGCTGATCACCCAGAATCAGCAGCGCCGGACCACCAACGCTCTCCTGGCCTCCGAATCCCGTTACCGCAATCTTTTCGAGCGCAACCTGGCGGGCATTTACACCAGCACCCCCGATGGCCACATCCTCGACTGCAACCCCGCTTTCTGTGAAATGTTCGGCTACAGCCGCGACGAACTTCTCGGTCTACACGCCTCGGTTCTCTATGTCGGCGGCGCGGCGGAACGGGACGCGGTGCTCGCCGATATCCAGCAGCACGGTTCCAAGCGCGGCATCGAGCTCCCGTATCGCCGCAAAGATGGTGTCCTGGTCTGGACCATCGAGAACGTTTCGGTGACCACGAACAGCAGCGGCCAGCGCGTAATCGAAGGCGCCATGCTCGACGTCACCCAGCGCCGTTCGCTCGAACTCCAGCTGCAACAGGCCCAGAAAATGGAGTCGATTGGCCAGCTCGCCGGCGGCGTGGCTCACGATTTCAATAACCTGCTCACTGTCATGCGCGGCTACAGCGATCTTCAACTCGACGCCACCGCGCCCTCCAGCCCCGTCCACGGCTACGCCCAGCAGATTGCCTCGGCCGTCGATCGCGCTGCCGGACTCACCCGCCAGTTGTTGGCCTTCAGCCGCCAGCAGGTCATGCAGGCCCGGGTCGTCAATCTCAACACTCTTCTGCGCGATTTTGAAAAGCTTCTCCGCCGCCTCATCGGCGAGGACATCGAGATGCGCACCATCCTCGACCCCGACCTGGGCAACGTCAAAGTCGACCCCGGCCAGATGGAACAGGTCATTATGAATCTGGTCACCAACGCCCGCGACGCCATGTCCGAAGGCGGCACGGTCACAATCGAGACTTCCAACATCACGCTCGATCGCCTTTTCCTCGAACGCCATCCCTACATCGTTCCCGGCGCTTATATCCGCCTGGCCGTGAGCGACACTGGCGCTGGCATCGACGAAGCCACGCGCTCGCGCATCTTCGAGCCTTTTTTCACTACCAAGGAATCGGGCAAGGGCACCGGTCTGGGCCTCGCCACCACCTACGGCATCGTCAAACAAAGTCAGGGATACATCGAGGTCTACAGCGAAGTGGGCGTGGGATCGAGCTTTGAGGTTTACCTGCCGCGCATCGGCAGCGACAGCCGCCCGTTGCCGGTCGAACCGCAACTCCCGGCCCAGCGCGGCAGCGAAACCATCCTGCTGGTCGAGGACGAACCCCAGCTCCGCGCCCTGGTCAAAGCCATTCTCGAGTCCTATGGCTATACAGTCCTCGCGGTCGACGATCCCAGCCAGATCGAAGCCTCGTGTCACCAATGCTCCGGCCAGGTTCACCTGCTGCTCACCGACATGATCATGCCCAAAATCAACGGCCGCGACGTGGCCCGCCGCGTTACGGCCCGGCTGCCGGCAATCCGCGTTCTCTATATGTCAGGATTCACCACCCACACCATCGTCAACCGCGGCGTTCTCGAACCCGGCATCTTCTTCATCCAAAAGCCCTTCACCGCCATTGCCCTGGCCGCGAAAGTCCGGGAAGTCCTCGACCAGGCCGCTGGCGCGTCTGCCTAGCCCCCAAGAAGAATCCTTTCAAATTTGGTTGCTTTTCCTGCTATCACATAGTAAGTTGGTAGAGATACTTGTGATTGTGCTCGCCGAGACCCAGGGATTTCGGGAGCCCCACAGGTATTGCCCTTCCCCAAGAGTCCTGCCTCCCGGGGTGACTCGTGTTTCCACTGGTCTTTCTGATTGAAAACGACGTTTCGATTTCAAACCTGTTGCGCAGTCTGCTCGAAGTGAACCAATACGCAGTCTGCACTTTCCCCTTGTCGGCGGACGTGGTCATCTCCGCCGGAAAAGAGAGACGCCCCGCACTGTTCCTGATCGGCGGCCCTCTGGGGGACAGCCTGACTCTGTGCCGCGCTATCCGTCAAAACTCCCGTCTTGAACAGACACCTGTCGTCATCATGTCCGGCCGAGATTCGGAAGAAGACCGGATACGCGGTTTCGAATCCGGGGCCGACGATTTTGTCACCAAGCCCTTGCGCCCCCGCGAACTCGTGGCTCGGATCAATGCCCTGATGCGCCGTTGTCACCACCAGCATGCCGCCGCCAGAGTTGAAGCGGGAGGGATCGAAGTCGACACCGAGCACTTCGTCCTGTCGGTGAGGGGGAAGAAGATGCACGCGACTGCCACTCAGGCGCGGCTCGTCGAATACCTCATGCGGAACGAGGGACGGGTCTTAAGTCGCGATCAGATTCTCGATGCGGTTTGGAGCGACAGCTGCTTCGTGACCCCCCGCACCATCGACGTGCACATCCGCAGAATCCGCAAATTGATCGAGTTGAATCCCGCAAAACCCAAACATCTTAAGACTGTTCGCGGCGGCGGTTATTGCTTTAGCGGGCACCGCGATGCGCGGGACCCAATTCCCGCCGCGGAGTGGCTGTCGTCGTCGATTGGACCGAACCCTCTGCCAGTTAGCATTCCGCCGGCGCGGTTGAGCCGCGCTTCCTGATCGTTATGGTTGCTTCGGGCGAACCTCTCGGGCTTCCCGAGAGAGGGCGCAAAAGACTGAAAATAAACGAAGACAATTTGGTGGGCGCTATAGGATTCGAACCTATGACTTCCACCGTGTGAAGATGGCACTCTACCGCTGAGTTAAGCGCCCCCGCGAGAGTTATTTCATTCAAACATTTGCGCGCGGATTATGCAACCGCCCGCTGGTCGGGCAGGGCAGGCACGCGATCGCAGCATCGCTCCGTTGCCCCATTGCTGATTGTTGATTTTTGCTTGTTGATTGAAAGGCCCAGGGCCGGAAGTCCTGAGGGCCTCAAATCAGCAATCGGTAATCAGCAATCAGCAATTTCCATCCGCGGACTTTTCAAGCCTAGCTTCTGGCGGCCATTACGGTGTTTCGGCGTGGCGGCCATGCGTGGTAGCCTATCGAGAGCGGGGGCGTGCGCCCCCGGCTGCCGTCTTTTCCATGGGGCTCGATTCAAAACCTTCGCGGACACCGCTATCTCCATCATCCCAAGGGACTTTCACGGCTCCTTCCGAACCTCCAGAGGCGCAACTTTCGGGTGGCAACGGGGTTGAAACTGATGTGAGCACAGCCGCACTCGACCGGGGCATGCTGATGGCTGCGATGACGCCAGGGTCGTCCGCTGCGTTCTCGTCTGCGGTGGGCGCAGAGTCGCCGTCCGACGCCGAGATCATGCTGCGGGCCAAGGCCGGCGACCAGTCGGCGTTTGATTATCTGGTGCAGAAGTATCGCCGTCCGATGATTAGTTTCATGTACCGCATGGCGCGCAATGCGGCCGCGGCGGAAGATCTGGCGCAGGAGGTTTTCCTGCGGGTGTATCGCTCGCGTGCCAGTTACGAAGCCAGCGCGAAATTCACCACGTGGCTGTACCGCATCGCGACGAACCTGGCGGTCAACCACGCGCGCGATACGCGCCACGAGCGACCGGAAGTTCAGGTCAGCCTGGACGAGCCGAACGAGGAAAGCGGCACCACGCTCGAACTGCCTGACGGCAACTTGACTGCCGAACAGGTTATGGTGCGCCGCGAGCGCATGCAGGCGATCCGCAGCAAGGTTGAGGCGCTGCCCGAGCAGCAGAGGCTGGCGGTGATCATGCACAAGTACCAGCAGATGGATTACAAAGAGATTGCCCAGGTTTTGAAGAAGAGCGAGTCGGCCACCAAGTCATTGCTCTTCCGGGCTTATGAAACTTTGCGGGACCAGTTAAAAGAATTTGTCTAGAGAATTTGTTTAGAAAGATCGTTTTCTTGTGACGCAGTGGCGAAAAGAGTTAAAGGGGAAGTAGTTATGAACTGCAATGAAATTCGTGAAAGGATGCCCGATGTGGCGGCAGGATTCAGCGAAGCCACGCCGGACGATGGCAAGCATCTGGAAACTTGTGCTGCTTGCGCGGAAGCATTGAAAGGAATGAAAGCCACCATGGCGGTGCTGGATGAATGGCAGGTGCCCGAGCCCTCGCCATTCTTCGACGTACGCTTTCAAGCTCGGTTGCGGGAAGAGATGGCTAAGCCGGCCGCCAGTTGGCTGTATTATTTCCGCCGGCCGGTGATGGCGGCAGCGCTTACCGTGATTCTGGGACTTGGCATTGGCATGTACGTCAGCAAAGGCAGGATGTCCGATCAAGGGCAACCGGTGGCCGAAATGGAGCCCGGCACCGCGGTCAGCGATCTGCAGGCTCTGGAAAACAACCACGAGATGTATTCCGATTTCGACATGCTCGATGATCTGGCGGTGCAGCCTGATGTCGCAGCGAATCCGTAGAAGCTTCGCGCGGCGGGCGTGGCTAGATCGGCGGGGATCGGTTAAAGGGGTGAGACAACCGATAGTTTGGCGAGGGGCAACACAGGGAGAACAATGCGGTGGGGACAATATAGAACGGGTTGGCTGGCGGCCGCCGGTGTGGGCGTTGCTGTCTTAATGTCCCTTCCTTGTTTGGCACACTCAGTCCCGTTCCACCAGCCCGCGTCCCACCATACCGCTTCCTATCGAAACCCTTCCCGTCCAGGTGCTTTCCGTTCAAGCGTTTACCATCGGGCCCAGGAGCGGCATGCCGGCGCGGCCCCTGCACCGCAGCGGCAACAGGCGCCGCGGGCGCAACAGGGACGTCCGCGACCGCAAGGTCATGCCGGAGACTGGCTGCGGCGCTACAAAGATTTGCCACCGGCCGAGCAGGAACGCGAACTTCAGAAAGACCCCGGGTTCCGCCATCTGCCGCCAGCCCAGCAGCAACTACTGCGCCAGCGACTGCGCCATTTCTCCGGCCTGCCGCCGCAACAGCAGTTGCGCATGCTGAACCGCATGGAGACCTGGGAGCACCTCACCCCTGAGCAGAAACAACAGGCGCGGCAGATCTACGGCCAGCTGCGGCAGTTGCCTCCTGATCGCCAGCGCATGGTGACCACGGCGGTGCGCGAGCTGCGTTCCCTGCCGCCCGACCAGCGCGAGAGGATCATCAACTCCGATCGTTTTAAAGGCACGTTCACCGACCAGGAACGCGAGATGATGCGCGGCGCGACGCGTTTACCTTTAGCTCCGGCCGAAGGCGGCGGGACTGGACCGCAGCCGTAGGAGGGGCCTTCGGCTCCGGGTTCCAGTTTGCGCGAAGACTCAAGGACCTACCAACTTCTTCGGCTATCGGTAGATGTCTTTCCGAGCGCCAACTCGCACAACCAATATCCGCAACTGCTTGTCGAGCACTTCGCAGACGATGCGGTACTCTCCCACGCGGTAGCGCCAGAATTCTCCGAGCGGACCACGCAATGCCTTACCCAAGCTGCGCACATCCGCCAGCGGAGCGACACGCTGATCCATGTAGTCGAGAATGCGACGCGCGGATGGCTTATCTAGTTTGCGAAGCTGGCGGCGGGCAGTGTCGGTGTACTCAATCTCCCAGGCCAAGATCCTGTCTCACTTCTCGCGCACTAAACGTACGTTCCTGCCCTTTGCGTAGTCTTTCGACCACATCCGCCGCGAGGTAGTAGTCCTCCATCTCGTCGATATGGTTCAAAATCATCTCGCGAATGTAGAAGGCCTTGGTGCGCCCTGTCTTTTCAGCCAGAGCGTCGAGACGGCGCTCAATCTCTTCGGGAAGACGAATGGAAGTTGCCATTGGGGACCAGAGAATACATGTATTTACTGTATTCAATGTATCACAACATGCCACGGAGCTCAACCCGCAATGCCGCCATCACTGCCTCAGCATATTCCTTGCAATAAAAAATACATTCGCCGGCCGCTCGCCCAGCCGCCGCATGAAGTAGGGATACCACTCCGAGCCGAACGGGACGTAGACGCGCATGCCCCAGCCTTCGCGCACCAACTTCTGCTGCAGGTCGCGCCGGATACCATACAACATTTGAAACTCGAAAGAATCGCGTGCGATGTTTTCCCGCGTGGCGAAGGCTTGCCCTTCCCGGATCATGTTTTCGTCGTGCGTGGCCATGCCGTGATAGATGCCGCTCTTCATCAATATCTTCATCAGCCGGACGTAGTTCGCATCCACGTCGGCTTTGCTCTCAAACGCGATGCTGGCCGGCTCCTTGTAAGCCCCTTTGCACAGCCGAATGCGGATGCCCTCGTTCAGCAGCTTTTCCACGTCGCTCTCGGAGCGCTTCAGGTAAGCCTGAATTACGGTGCCCACGCTATTCTGATTGCCCGGCATGCGGTGCAGTTCGTGCACGAAATCCAGCGTGCGCTGCGTGTAGGGCGAACCTTCCATATCGACGCGCACAAATCCCGCGGGCTTCATCGACGCCGCTTTCGCCACCAGGCCGGCAACAATGTCGCGGGCCAGTTGCTCGTCGACGTCCAATCCCATGTGGGTCAGCTTCAGGCTGATGTTGGCGTTGAGGCCGTTGGCCGCGATGGCGTCGAGAATCTGGTGGTAGAGTTTGGCGCTTTCGCGGGCTTCGTCGGGATTGGTGACGTTCTCGCCCAGATTGTCGATACTGACGCTCATGCCAGCGCGGTTGACCGCCTGAGTGACGCGTACGGCGTCGGCGATCTCGGTGCCGGCGACGAAGCGCCCGGAAACGCGGCGTCCGATCGCGGAGCGCTCGGCAAAGCCGCGCAGAGAACGGTTTTCAGAAAGACGGACGAAGAAGGCCCTTAGCATGAAGTACCCAGGAAGACGACGGAAAAGACCACAGAAATTTGTATCATAATCCGGCGACATTGCTGGTGCGTCGGGCGCACAATCGCTGCAGGATATTTATTCAGGCGAGAATTTGAGTTCCACCATTTCGTGGGACTCGTGAGCGGCGGATTCCCATCTCCAGTGGCGGACTGCGTTCGCGGCAGCCTGCGCCAGCACAGGATGTCCACCTTTGATGGCGACTGTCGTCACGCTGCCGTCGGGAGCGACGACGGCTTCGACCTTGACGATTCCTTCCAGCGCCATGCTGCGGGCCAGAGCAGGGTAGGGAGGCGTCACACGCAGGAGTATTCTGCGTTTTGCCGTGTCCTGCGCCCGGGAGTGAATAGGAACGATAATTAAAATAGCAGCCAGAAACAGCGTCCCAACTGCTCTCTGCGCAAACCGGGATTTCATTCTTGATTGAGTCTAAATTGAGGCGCCCGCCCGGTTGAAGGTCACCGAAGTACTAGCATCTTTTTTCGATTCACTTCTTTTCGATGAAGTGGCCGGAGGCCGCTATTTGCCGTGTTCTTCCAGAAACTTCTCCACTTCGATGGCGGCCATGCAACCTGTTCCCGCCGCAGTGATGGCCTGGCGATAGCGCCGGTCCTGCACGTCGCCGCACGCGAAGACGCCGTGCACGCGGGTGAACACGTAGTTGTGGGTCTTCAGGTAGCCGTCAGCGTCGGTGTCGAGCTGGCCGGCAAACATCTTCGCATTGGGCTCGTGGCCGATGCCGAGAAACAGGGCGTTCGTCGGAAAGTCCCAGACTTTGCCGGTCTTTACATTACGTAGCTTGAGCCCCGTGACTTCCTTGTGGTTGACATCGTAAACATCTTCCACGACCGTGTCGAGCAGGAATTTAATCTTCTCGTGCTTCTGCGCGCGCTCCAGCATGATCTTGGACGCCCGGAAGGCGTCGCGGCGATGAATCACCGTCACCTTGGTTGCGAAACGAGTCAGAAACAGCGCTTCCTCCATGGCGGAGTCGCCGCCGCCGACAACGACAATCTCTTTCCCAGAGAAAAAGAAGCCGTCACACGTCGCACAGGAAGACACGCCGTGGCCTCTCAGTTGGAGTTCATGCGGCAGGCCCAGCCATCGAGCGGACGCACCGCTGGCAATGATCAGCGTCTGGGTGTGCACCTGATGAACTCCCACATGCAGCAGAAACGGCCGCTTGCTCAGGTCGACGCTGGTGAGATGCGCCATGCGATACTCCGCGCCGAAGCGTTCCGCTTGCTTGCGCATGTTTTCGACCAGCTGCGGACCGAGGATGCCTTCGGGAAATCCCGGAAAGTTCTCGACCAGCGTGGTCAAGGAGAGCTGTCCGCCGGGTTCGTGGCCTTCGATGACCAGCGGCTTCAGGTTGCCGCGCGCCGTGTAGAGCGCGGCCGTGTGTCCGGAGCATCCGGACCCGATGATGACAACGTCGCGAGTTTCGCTCATGAATGATTGCCTGAGTAATGATTGCCTGAGTAACGATCGCCTGGCTGCAGATTAGATGGCTGTATTCAGATTTTGATGCATGACCCTATTCTGTCACCCCGAGCGAAGCGAACAGCCTGCCCCGAGCTTGTCGAAGGGATCTATGCAGTCCGCTCATCCGCATCAACCTTCTTCTGCTCTTCTGATTCATTTAGTTAGTAGGCGCTGGTTTAGTCGCTTTGGGCTTCGCAGTAGTCTTCGGTTTGGACTCGCCGCTGATTTTGTCCAACTCCTCCGGCACAGTTTTTTTCACGTCCAACAGCGCGCGATAGTTCGCCAGCACTACCGATGCGTTACGGAAGAGCGGTTCGTATGCGCTCTGATCCGGCGCCGTCGCGCCTTCCGCAGCCTGACACCGCGCCAGCGCAATGGAAGGCTTGCCAAAGCGTTCCAGCCGCACCCGGCTGGCCGGAGAGTTCGATCCAAGCATGGCCTCCGAACTGGTGACCGATGACGCGCTGTCTTCCATCGAGACCTGAATCAGATCCTTGGGATCGCGCACGTGCAGCACCAGCGTTTCCACCATATTTTGCCCGTCGTTGCTGAAGGAGTACTGCACGCTGGCAAACAGCGCCTGCACGGAAAACTCGCGGCGAATGCGAACATAGCTGGCCACAGATTTTTCGTCGGAGAAGTGTGTGCTCGTTCCAGGCTGCAGCAGGTTCGGCATGTCGCTCAGGGTCGAGCGTCCGCGGGTGATTTCGAAATCGGACCCGAACAGCGGCTGCTTGGGTATGTGGGCCAGCGCCGCGGCGATTTCTTTCTGCTCCTCGGCTGAAGGCGAACACACGTTCAGCATGTTGACCTTCACCTGCGGCTGCGTGGAAGACGGGTTGGCGGGTTGAGCCTGGTCTTGGGCGGCACTCCGTGTCGCCAGGGTGAGCGCGCAAATCAGAAAGGGAAGAATGAGGACTCTGGGCACGATTCTTGTCGCAATTCTTAGCACTGCGGAATTCTAAATGAGAAGCATCGAAAAATCCCGGACTGTGACCGTCGGCAAAGGATTTCGCCAAGGGCACAGAGAAAAGCCTTAGAATTCTCTTATGGCGAATTTGACGCTGGTCTATGGCATGAGGCTGCTGCCGTCCGAGGATGTGGCTGAGGTAGGGCAGGCTCCCGTGAAGCTCACGAATGGCCGGGAAGCCCACGTGACCATGCACGTGCTCGAAGGCAGCAAAGAAGACATCGAAAAGCAGTTGCGCACCAGTTTGGAAGCGTTCTTCGATCTTTATCCTGAGATCTGATCCTGAGATCTGATTCTGAGATTTAGCGGCTTGTGTGATCCGGACTGACCGGTGCATTCGCGCAGCCAATTACTCAGGTCCTTCGCTTCGCAGAGGACAAGTCTGCGTTTGAAAGTTTGGGAGAGCAGTAAGTCCGACATGCAATGGTCCTATCCAGAAGTTCGGCAGCGGTTGATCACGGCCGGGTTATGGCCGCAGGGCCGCATGGCGAGTCTAGCCTGCTATCTGGCGGGCATGGCCGGAGTGCTGTTCGCTCTGCAGAGATTGTTGGGAATGTTCGCACGGTCCTGGAGCGAGCATCTAGGTGGATGGGTCGAATTCCTCGCCTTCCTCGCCGGAGTGCTCTTCTTTGTCCTCGCCTTCCGCTGGGTGAAGCGCCGAATCCTATGGCGGCTGCGCAACCGGCTGATCGTCACTTATGTGTTCATCGGTGTGATTCCCGCGGTGTTGCTGGTCGGGATGGCGCTCATCACCCTCTACGGCCTGGCGGGACAGTTTGCGGTATTCGTGGTCACGTCCGAGATCCACTCACAGCTAAGAAGCCTGGAGGCGGCCAACGCCGCGGTCACCAATGAACTGGCGGCGCGGCTGGAACGCGGGGACCCGCCCACGGCCGAGTCGCTGGCAGGCTTGCGCAAACGCGATCCCGCCTGGAACCGGCGTCAGGTTTGCGCGTGGTATGGCGACAAGCCGCTGCCGCTCTGCAATGACTTCAAAGGCGCGTCGCTCACACGCCCGGTTTTCGTGAAGGGCAGATTTCGCGACATCGTTCGAGAACGCGATGACTTGCACCTGCGGGTCTGCTCCTCGATGCCGGTGGGGACGAGCCAACTGATCGTCGTGACCAGCGAGCCGTTCGACAAAGAACTGGTCGGCAACATCGCGGCCGATCTCGGTGAAATCACGCTCTACGCCTCCGGACTCACGCTGGACCGCACGCCGTCGAAGCCGGCAAGCGCTCCGGGCGAGTCCGCGGGTGGGTCCGCGCCTGCCTCGCAGGTCACGGTTTCCATTGCGCCCGAAAAAGCCAAGGGTGGAATCTCCGTCAACTCCAGCAAGGACGGGCAAACCGAAGAGCAGGTGCTGCACCCCACCTTCTCCGTAGGCGCTCTGCCTGCCGCGACCAACAGCTTCGATCGTGAAATCACTTTCGGTACGCCCCTTGCCATCGTCGATTGGAAAACCGGCGAGCAGGCGCCGGTCGGCGCGGCGTTACAAGTGACCACGCGACCGGCGGTGCTCTACGGCCATCTGTTCGCCACGTTTGGAGAGTTCGTGCAGGGCGTGGCTTACATCCTCGTGGGCGTCGGAATCTTCTTCTCCATCATCGAACTGATCGCGCTCATCATCGGCATGCGCATGACCCGCACCGTGACGGCAGCTGTGGCGCAGCTGCACAACGCCACCAGGCACGTGGATCGCGGCGATTTCAGCCACCGCATTCCCGTGACATCGAACGACCAGCTGGCCGACCTGGCCATCTCATTCAACTCCATGACCGCTTCGATTGAGAAGCTGATTCAGGAGCAGAAGGAAAAACAGCGGCTGGAGAACGAGCTGGCCATCGCGCAGGAAGTGCAGGCGCAGCTGTTCCCGCGCCAGGTTTCGGAACTGGAGTCGCTCGAGGTACACGGTTTCTGCCGGCCCGCGCGCACCGTCAGCGGAGATTACTACGACTTTCTGACGGCGAGTTCGCACAAGCTGATTCTTGCGGTCGGCGACATCAGCGGAAAAGGAATTTCGGCCGCCCTGTTGATGGCAACCATCCACTCGGCGGTGCGCGCCTACAGCGTGGAGAATCTGCCGCAGATGCGGGAGCCGGTCGCCGTGGGCGCGGTCGCCGGCGCGGGCAGAGTTATGGCCGCATGGCCGGAGGGCGTGGAGGTTTCTCCCGGAGCGCTGCTGAGCCTGCTCAACCACCAGCTCTACGAAAGCACTCCGCCGGAAAAATACGCCACGCTGTTTCTCGGAATCTACGACGGACGCTCGCACCACTTGACCTACAGCAACGGCGGACACCTGCCTCCCATTCTGATCGCGCGAGACGGCAGCATCCGCAGGCTGGAGACCGGCGGAACGGTCGTTGGCCTATTCGACAATATGACTTACGCCGAGGGCGCGGTCGAAATGCACCCCGGCGAAATTTTCCTGGCCTACAGTGATGGCGTCACCGAACCGGAAAACGATTTCGGAGAATTCGGCGAGCAAAGGCTGATCGACCTGGTCCGCGACAATCGCGAACTGCCCTTGCCCGAGATCAGCCAGATCGTGACCCTGGCCGTCGATAACTGGATCGGCGATAATGAACAGCCGGATGACGTAACCCTGGTTCTGGCCCGAGCGCGATAGCGGCGAGGAAAACGGCCAAGCGCCATCCAGCAGGGCGTATTGACAGAAGAGGTACCATGCAATACCTTTGGTGCCTTAGTGGATCATTCCATTGCGTGCGCGGGAGTAGCATAACCACGGCAATGCGCCGGGGCTCCATCCCGGAGATGACGGTTCGAAACCGTTCCTCCCGCCCCAGTTTTTCCCTCGGTTGAGGGCCTGGCAGTTTCAGATTCTCTGCTTTTTCCACCGTCCTGCTCGAACCGGGACGGCGCTGGCCATCGCGCGTTCCGCGATCACTTCTTTGGCAGCACCAGCACCCGCGCGGAGATCGCGCCATTTTTCAGAATGCCGCCAAGAATCATTGGCCCCAACGCCGTGTTCAGGATTCCACCGCTGTCGGCCCGCGCGTCAAGCGTATCCTCGCTGATCGTCTCCCAGCGGGCGCCGTGCAGTTCAAAGTCAAACGTCACCGGCGAAATCTCGGCGAGTTTGCCGTCATAATCCAGCCCCTTGAAGTTATGCGGACCGGTAGCCCCGCCGGAGAAAAGAATTCTGTGGCCCTCCCCTACGCCCGCCGCGATGCCGAACCGCCCTGGCCCGGGATGCGGAGGCAGTTTGCTCCACTCAATCTTGTTCGGATCTTTCTTTTCGATCTTGCCCATCCAGCACTCGTCGGACGAAACGTAGGGCGCGCCCGCCGCTGAATTTTTCCGCGCGCCATCGACATAGACGATCGTATCGTCAACCAGGCCTCCAGCATGCCCGAACACGGGAGTTCCGGGAAACGGCGTGGCCTGGCTCCAGGTATTCTTTTCGGCGTCGTAGACTTGCACGTTGTTCACTGGCCCGTTCTTCGATTTTCCGCCCACCAGATAGATGTAACGGTCGTGGATCACGCCGATGACCGCGTTTTCCACCGGAACCGGAATGTCCTCGCCGCGATACCATTTGTGTTCATCGGACAAGTAGGCGTTAACATCAGCGACCGTGAGTTCATTCCCCTGTCCGTCGACGACATATCCGCCGAAAAGAAACACTTTTCCACGGGCTCCGATTGCGGACGAACCCAGCCGGCCGGCGACTCCCGGCACCGAGCGCTCTTCGATCCACTTCCCCGTCTTGAAGCGCAGTACATACATTTTGTTGGAAATGTCGTCCCAGGTTTTCTTGGGCCCGATCCCCATCAGCGAATAAATTTCAATTCCATTCTTGAGTGACGCCACCGCATTGCTCGACACTTCAGCGGGCATGGGTGGAATCTTCTCTTTATCGGCCGCCAGCAGGAAAACGCCGCACAGCAGCGGCAACAGGAGCGCAGGGAAGGAAAAGACAGGCAGTTTCTTCATTGCTGAGATATTACGTCTTCATCGAGGCGGCGGCCAAGAGCGGCCAAGAGTGCGGTCCCAAAGAACGCTGCTCTGTTAGAACCAGGTCTTGCGCCGGTATTCACGGTACTCATCGCCGAAGGCAGCTTCCAGAACGCGCGCTTCCCGGCGGGCGCGGATGCTCTGCCCAATCACACCAGCAACCACCACAAGCCAACCCACTGGCCGCTGCAGCACCAGGACCAATCCCGTGAGCATCACCATGCCGAAGACATAAATTGGATTGCGAATCTTCGAGTAGAGTCCGGTAGTGACGAGCGCATGAGCCTCAGGCTTGATGGAAAACGACTTGCCGAGTTGATAGCGCGCGATCCCGATGAAGATGAGGCCCACTACCGCCAGCACCGTCCCGGCGTAGCGTTGGGTATTCCACGGAGTCTGCAAGGTGATGAGGAGCCAAAACAACGCGACGACTCCTACCAACTGAATCGCGGTGAACGCGTGGCGGTGCCTGTCTTGCATAATGATTACTTTATTTGAACAGCCCCTGGCGCACACCGTGAATAAAGTCGGTGTAAGCCGGAGTTTCTCCGCAGGCGCGCATGTGAGTGGCGATCTGCCCGCGATGATAGGCCGAGTGCATGACCACATGCGTCAAGACGTCCACAATCGTGCTGGTCCACTCTTCGCCCTTGCTGTTTTTGTAGGAGATGGACTGAGAAACGTCGCCGGCGGTAATCAGATCGAGAAATTCGAGCCACAGCCCGCCCATTTTCGCGGCCTGCGCCTCGCACTGCGCCAGATCGGGTTCCGGCCATACCGGGACGCTTTGCGGCTGCTGTCTCAGCCGCTCCAGCCAAACCAGCTCGGCGGCCAGAATGTGGGACATGAGCTGCAGCGAGCGCTGATTTTCAGAAGTATGGTTCACGCTGCCTGCATTTCGGATCGCGGCCAGCACTTCCCGGTTCGCCCATTCATCGTAGGCAAACTGGCGGCGCAGATAGTCAGCAAGATTCACGAAATTCGCCCTCCGTCGCGTGGCCTTCTGCGACTCATCCCGCGACTTAACCAATGTAGCCCGTGTTGCCGTCCGCGGCAACGCTGTAACCATCCTTTCACATTTTGGGATTAGACTGCTTCTTGCGTCGCGCCCGAAGCAACGTGTGCGGTCGCGACGTGAGTTTAGAATTCCGATGTCCCGCAAGAAACGCGAGACATGGGGCACACGCTTCTTCTAAGTCTGATCGCTTATGCCACGGAAAGCGCCAACGTCTCGGAAGACTACAGTCGAAGAGGTGGCATCCATCCCACGTCCAGCCAAGGCCGCAGTGGAACCGAAGCTCGGCGGCCCGGACGATCTCACGCGCCTCGCCTTGAAGGCCTGCCTGATCGCCCGCGACGCCGCCTTCAACGTCCGCGATCTGCTCACCAATAATTCCCGCATGGCGTTCCTCGCCATTAAGGATTGCGAAAAGGAACTCGACCTGATCGAGCGCCAGATCGACGAACGCCTGCCCGAGGCCATCACGCGGGTGAATGAGGCCCGCGCCCGCCAATTGCTTTCAAGCCTGAAGTCGACCACGGACCTCGAACGCATTGGCGACCTAGTGATGAGCGTCGCCATGCGGGTGCAGGCCCGGACTTCAAAGATGGCCGCATCCGACGTGCGCCAACTGGTGGAAATGTCGGCCGTGCTGCGCGACATGCTCGACCTGATTCACCAGGGCTTCTCCACGCTCGAT
>Ga0116105_1000222_pt1 | contig 16678 bp, 19 predicted proteins | sample June2015DPH_6_20_FD_89716 | JGI IMG/M metagenome (GOLD analysis project Ga0116105, IMG submission 89716) | Peatland microbial communities from SPRUCE experiment site at the Marcell Experimental Forest, Minnesota, USA - June2015DPH_6_10 | ecosystem: Environmental > Terrestrial > Soil > Wetlands >... | reverse complement strand
GATGTGAAAGTGGTGGAAGTACCGCGTGCCGAGTGGGAGCAACGGTTCCGCCGGGAAGGCATGCAACATCCCGAGGCCCGCATACGTATGCTTGACGGTTTCAACGAAGGCTGGATCGATTTTCAATGCGAGGGCACAGAACGCCGCACAGGCACCGTCGAACTCGCCCAGGTCCTGAGCGAAGTGGCGGCGGGAGCTTGATGGCCCCATCCGGGTGTTTGATCGAAAGGAGATAGTTCATGTCACGCATTTTCGTAACGGGCTCCTCCGAGGGACTCGGACTAATGGCCGGCCGGCTGCTTTCGGAGCAAGGCCATGACGTCGTACTGCACGCCCGCAACACCGCGCGCGCCCAAGATGCCCGGCACGCGCTTCGCGGAGCCGAGGTTATCATCGGCGATGTCTCGACCATTGCGGGCGCCAGAAGCGTCGCAGAACAGGCGAATGCGCTTGGCCGCTTTGACGCCGTTATTCATAACGTCGCCGTCGGGTACAAAGAGCCACGCCGTGTCGAGACCGGCGACGGACTGCCGCAGGTGTTTGCCACTAATGTTCTGGCGCCCTACATATTGACCGCGCTCATGCGGCGGCCGCAAAGACTCATTTACCTGAGTTCCGGCCTTCATCGCAGCACAACTGCGGAACTCGATGACGTCCTCTGGCAAAAGCGTCGCTGGGACGGTACCACAGCCTATTCCGAAACCAAACTCTATGACACGATGCTCGCCTTTGCGATCGCGCGTCGCTGGCCAGACGTTTTCTCAAACGCGCTGGAACCGGGCTGGGTGCCTACAAAGATGGGCGGTTCGGAAGCACCAGACGACATCAACCAGGCTCATCTCACGCAAGCTTGGCTCGCCGTGAGCGACGACGCGCTGGTGACGGGACAGTATTTCTATCACAACCAGCGGCTCGCGCCGAACCCGCAAGCCGAGGACTCCAATCTTCAAGACCAATTGATTGCGGTGTGCGAGAGATCAACGCAACTCGCCCTTCCCAACTAGCGCAAAACTTTTCGCATTCACTTAATCGCAAATGTGATGGAGAAAAAACATGCACGACTCAATGAAATTATTCGCTGCGGCAGGCGGCGCTTTGCTTTGCGTTTCGCCTGCGTCGGCCCAGGAATCGGGCCGTTTGTCCGCCGAATACCTGAAGCAAGCGACGCCGCTGATCCATTGGCCGAAGGGCTTGGAGCCTCGCAACGTCGATGTATTTCTGCATAACGAGGGCTGGATCGATGCGCCCCCGGCTGTTGTCTGGAAAAACCTGGTGGACGCCTCGCAGTGGCCGACGTGGTATTCCAATGCGGCGGACGTCCAGATCGAAGGCGGCCACGACGCCCTCGAGCAAGGCGTGAGCTTCCGCTGGAAAACCTTCGGCTTACCGATTGAAAGCACTGTTGATACGCGCACGCCAAACCGCGAGATCGGCTGGTCGGTGCACAAGGCCGGCTTCGAGACTTGTGAAGACTCTTCGTAAGGGCAAGTTACCGTGGGAGAATCCGCGCGTGTGCGGACCGGGCTCTACTTCGCTGGCGCTATTCCCATCGGACGCTTCCTGGCAGGCGGTATGCGTCCTGGTGGCGATGAAGGCAAGTGGAAAATACAAGCAGCAGAATCGCTGAGGCGAATTACTTGGCTTGGACCTACGGGATGCGTTCGAGCGCGGGCGGATGCCAAGTGCCGTTGAGGATTGCTTCTTCAGGCCAATAAAGGCGAATGGTGAGATTAAAGGTTCCGTCGCCAGAAGGAAGCCAGTTCGATTCCTTCTCGGGTCCGGGGTTCTGGCTCTGGAAATAGATGTCCAGCGAGCCGTCCGGGTTGAATTTTAATGGATCGCGATCGCCGATGGCATAGCGGTGGATTGGATTCGCAATGAAATAGCCATCTTTATCGTAAGCAGTAAGCGACCAGAAGGCACGCACCGGTGGAAGGACGGCTTTGTCGAAGTGCATCCGGTATCGCATGGAGCCGCTGAGGAGTTGCCCCGCGCCGTCCGCGCTGCTGTTCAGATAAATCGCGTCCTCGGGTGGATTCGCACCTATCGCAAAACGCGCGATGGCAGCTCGCGCCATGTAGTTTGTTCCATAGCGTCCGATATTTTTGTTAAACCCTGCCCAACCTGGCTTGGTGGCCGCAGCTGCGGTAATCATTTGTTCGACGCGCGCGGACGCGGCATGAGCGCCTTGATTGATCGCTTGCTCTTGTTCCTGGCTCAGCTTCGACGCGTCGAAATCTTCTCCCGGAACGATGCCAAGACGCGCCAGATCGGCAATCATTGGAGTATCGGACGTATGCGGCGGGTTGGCCTTCATGGCCTTGGCGAAAGCTGCGAAGAAATCGTCCGGCTCCATCGCTTTGACGCGATCTGGTGGCGTGGGGCCCACAGACTTTCCGAAGGCGAGTGCGGAGCCGAGCTTCTGCTCTCCATTCGGATACGCGCTCAACGGCATCATGCGCATGCCCTTCTGAAACGCGTGGACATTGTCGTAATCGGAGGCGCCGTTGGTTTGCGTGCGGCCGAGCAGCCAACCAATGTTGGTCGGCGCATCCAGGCGCGTAACGTGTTCTGGAAGTCTGCCCTTCCAGTTCGGCCCAACGACAGCGAACCACGCCTCGGAGGTTCCGGTCGTCCGTTTGCCCGGGTCGGCGAACGTTTCAGTCCACGCATCCATGAATTGCAGCAGGTAAAAGCGTCCCCCTGAATCGGGAACGTGGATGAGAATTGGCTCCTTCGCCAGATCGAGCCAGGCTGTCGAATAAAGCGTGTCCGCGTTGGGCCGGACGATTTGCCGAATGTCGGGGCGCGGAAATTGGGGGACGTGAGTGAATTGATTAACAGACTGTGCGCCGCGAGTTGCTTCCAGAAGCACGAGGGGATAAGCGTAGATGTAGGCTCGTTCTGCGATATCGTGGAGGCCAGCGGGGGCGTTTTGTCCGTGGAGTGCGGCAGCGGCGAGAAGAGTGGTCACGAGGGGCCTCATAAGTCCTTTGGCGGAGAGACGAATTCTTCCAGTCGAGCCTATCATGCGCGGCAAACCATAGGAAACCTCTAGTCTAAATCACCTTGGGTGCGAAATTCCCGAATCCAGACTTGCCGTCGTGTGGCTCCACCGAGCATGGATTTACATGTCTCAAAAAAATTCGGAGCGTACTTGCGCTTCAAGATTCGTTCGGGCAGATAGCGGCAAAGATCAGGTCCCACGCAACTGATCGCTGGTCCGCCCGTGTACAGATGGAATCAGTCGCAAAGGGCAGTACCTGGCGGTTATAATTATCGGACCAGCATCGCCACGCTGCGTTGGCGGGAATCGAGGCCTACAAGGTAATTTTGATGAGCACTTCCATAACCCAGCCGGCAGCCCCAAACACCATAGGCATTAGTGGATTCTTCACCGACGCCGGCTTCGACTTTGTTACCCGTTCGATGATCGGTTACGCCGCGCAAGGTGTGATGGACGTTGGGCAAGTCTTCGCCACCATCGCCCGCATAACGGACGGCAATGCGGACAGCTGGTACACCGCGTGGCGGGCGACGGCGGAAAAGCTTCACGGCCAAGCCAAGGCCAGTCTGGCCGCGGGGCACACGGCCACGGCGCATAGACGGTTTCTGGCCGCTTCCGAAGGCTACGCGCAGGCCGTCGCCTTCTCCGACGGACAGAGCGATCAAGCGACCTTCGCTCCGACCTTCGCTTTGCAGACCGAATGCTGGGAGTTCTTCATCGATAGCGCGGCCGGACGAATCGAACGCGTCGCCGTGCCGTATGAAAAAGACGTGCTGCCTGGCTTCTTGTTCCGCCCGGATTCCTCGGGCGCGAAAAGACCGACCGTCGTCATGACCAACGGCAGCGAGGGCTCCAAATCAGGGCTTTGGGCGTGGGGCGTCGCCGCGACACTCGCCCGGGGATGGAACGCCTTCATCTATGACGGCCCGGGCCAGCAAAACATGCTGTTCGACAAGGGACATCCGTTCAGGCCTGACTGGGAAGCCGTTCTCACACCCGTGGTCGACGCTTTGACGGCACGCGGCGATGTCGATGGCTTAGCCCTTTTTGCCTACGGCTGCAGCCAGGCAGGTTACTGGGTTGCACGCGCGCTGGCTTTCGAGCATCGCTTCGTAGCAGCCGTCGTTGATCCTGGCGTCATGGATGTAGCGGCGAGCTGGCTGGCAAATATACCGCCGACCTTGGTCGCCGTTTTGAAGGCCGGAAAAAAGGACGAATTTAACGCCGCGATGGCGATGGCAGCCAGGAATCCGAAAATGGCGGAGGTGATTGCGGCGCGCGGCCGTCCGTTTGCCAAGCCTAGCGTCTACGACACGTTCAAGGCTGCCATGGAATACAACCTTCGCGAGGTGATCGGTCAAATCAAGACGCCGCTTCTGATAACCGATCCCGACGAAGAGGCATTCTGGCCGGGACAGTCGAAAGAAGTGTACGCGCAGCTCACGGGCGAGCGCGAAATCCTTCATTACTCGCGCGAAGACGGAGCCAACTGGCATTGCGAGCCGATGGGACGGCTGGAGGTGGAGCTGCAGATGCTCGACTTTTTCCAGGACCGCCTGGCGCGGATTATCAAGTAACACCCCGGCTGAGCCGAGAACCGCGCCTCCGCTATCGCCGCTCTGCGAAATCAGATACGAACCTCGCTCTCTGCCGGCGCGGTAGACTCCTCCCCGGAGCCGCGCTCCGACCGCCAAAGGCATGATCTGCCGCGCAATATCCCGAGCTGATATCCGGTATCCTCAATCATGTTATTTCCCGGCTCTCCCGGCGTCGCGACGGCCATGGGGCTGTTCGCGTTCGTCTGGCTTATCATCTTCTTCACCAGCAAGGGGAAGCCGGTCGTCTTCGATCCCGGCGGAAGACATGGCGAGTTTGGCAAGAGGCTGCTTCCCATGTACCTGGACATTACGAAATTTGTTCTGGGATTGGCCGCCGGGTCTATCGTCTTGCTTGTCGGTTCGCTGAACTTCAATCAGTCAAGTGGCCGCTCTCTAAGGCCCTTCGCATCGCCTTTGTTCCTGGTGGCCATGAGCATCATCTACGGAGTCCTTTTCATGATCTTCCTGGCTCTGAACTACGAGCACCATTTGCATCATCCGAATGATCCGCATTCCTACACTTTGTTCAAGTACACGCGGAACCAGGCCCTGGGCTTCAGCGCTCTCCTTTGTTTTTGTATCAGCTACATCTGGCTGATCGCGGCGGCGACCACATGAGAGGCGTCGCCTGCGGGCGAAGCGGATAGATTTACTAACGACATGCGGATACTCAAAAGATTCCTGCTCACGGCGGCCATTCTGATAGTGGCCGTTGCCGCTTTGGCTGTCTACCTGCTGCGCGGGGGATTTCGCCGATTCGACATGACGCCGTATCCGGTTTCTCGCGCGGCGTTCACAAACTGGAACGATGTGCTGGCGCATCCGCGTGACATCTCATTGACGACGTTTCAGACCGGCGTTGTCCACATGGACGCGTGCCTGAACCTCGACCCAGCGAGCCCCAGGCAAGCCGACTGCGACCATGCGCCGCGCGATCTCGCCGTGCTGGTTCACTGGGTACACCATCCCCGCTTCGGCGACTTCCTGATCGACACGGGCTTCGACGACTCCTTCGCCAAACATCCGCCCTACGGCAGCTACACCGAGGCGATGAAGTTCTTCACTTGGGCCAACGGCGTCACCAACCGGCAGGAACCGGGCATGGATCTGGGGGCGCAACTCGCGCGTCTGAACCTGCGCCCGAAGGCGGTGTTCTTCACCCATCTTCACCCTGATCACACCGGGGGCGTTTCCGCACTCGGGCCCCAGACTGAATTTGTCTTCGGCAAGGCCGAAGCCAGCTTTTTAGCGCGTGCCGCCACAGCGAACCACTTCCCAGCCAACGCGAAGTTTTTCAGCATCGATTTCCCGGCTGCGCCTTCAATGCCTCCGCTCGGGCCGTGTGTGGATCTGCTTGGCGATGGGTCCTTTTGGGCCATCTCCGCGCCCGGTCATACCGACGACGACATGGCGTTTCTGATCAACGGCGCATCGCCGACTCTTTTGACCGGCGATGCAAGCCACTTCGCCTGGGGGTTCAAGACCGGCGTCGGACCAAAGGGGTGGAATGACGCGGGAACCGCTCGCGGCCGCGTAAGCCTGGAGCGGCTGCGCGCCTTTGCGAGAGCGTATCCGAGCGTGAAGATCATATACGGACACGAACTGGGGGTCGAGTGACGACAATGATGACGATCCTTGGTGCCGGTGGCCCAATCGGAAACGAACTCGCCAAACTGCAGGCAGCCCAGAACAGGCCATTCCGTTTGGTAAGCCGCAACCCGAAACCAGTTGCCGGAGGGGCGCTGTTCCCGGCAGACCTCGCCGATAGGGAGCAGACCATCCGGGCAGTCGCAGGCTCGACTGTGGTGCACCTGCTCGCCGGCCTCAAATATAACCTTGGGGTCTGGCAGGAACTCTGGCCGCGAATCATGGCGAATACCATCGAAGCCTGCAAGCGGGCGGAGGCGAAGCTGATCTTCTTCGATAACGTCTATATGTATGGGAAGGCCGCGGGCCCGATGACGGAGAACACGCCGTACGCTCCCTGCTCGAAGAAAGGAGAGATCCGCGCAAAGATCGCAACAGCCCTGATGGATGAGGTGCAGGCCGGCCGTCTGAGCGCCATGATCGCGCGCGCGGCGGATTTCTACGGACCCGAGACCCAAAACGGCGTGCCGAATGTTCTGGTCTTTGAGACTTTGTCGAAAGGCTCGAAAGCATCATGGCTGGTCAATGCTGCCGTACCGCACGCGCTGACCTTTACGCCTGACGCCGCGCGCGGCGTGGCCATGCTGGCGGACCGGGAGTCGGCGTGGAACCAGGTGTGGCATCTGCCGACGGCGCCCAATCCGCCAACCGGCAAAGAGTTCATCGCCATGGCCGCAAGTGAATTCGGAGTGGCCCCCAAATACCGGGTGCTGAGCAGGCCGATGCTTCGGCTGGCCGGATGGTTCAACCCCCAGGTCCGCGAATCGTACGAGATGCTGTATCAGAGCGAGTCTCCCTACCTGTTCGACTCGACAAAGTTCGCCAATGAATTCGGCTTCGCGGGAACCCCCTATCCTGACGGAGTCCGAATCGCTGCCGATTCCTACAAGGGGAAGGCGCGGGCTTAAGCTGAGTCACACGGAAGACTTCGTTCTGCGTGCCTTTTTTATCGGTGTGGGCGCCTGTCATCTCCTTAACCTTAACGGCGATGACGGCTTCGCGCACCCGGCTAAGCTATTCGGAGAATGGCGCTCCAGCGACGAGGTCTGCAAAATTTGGAGGTGTGAACCCCTCAACGTATCGAATGCCAAAATCCCGAAGAATGTTGTCAACCGCCGTCATCGGTTTCTGACGAACGACGGTGCAAAGGCATCCTTTGAATCCGTCCTTGAATGCCAGCCGAGGAAATGCGGTTAGGATCGCCTGCTGTTTCTCCCGCGAGATGCGATCAAGACCGGCGCCAAGGACATCAACCGCGATTCCTGAATGAGTCATCACGACTTCGGGCTCTTTGTGGAGAGCGAGTGTTGGGGTCGTGTGAAGTGCAATAGCGTCCCACACAAGCTGCGTCTGCTGGGCCGAGATGCCGCGTTCTTTCAAGAATTCGCGAGCCGCATTCGCGCCGTCTACCTCGAAGCGATTCGCCCCGTTGTACCGCTCGGTCAAACCGAGATCGTGCAGGATCGCGGCTACAGCCAAGAGCTCAGCGTCCGGTGCTATCGCGGCGCTCTCTGCAAGGACGACTGCGAACAACCAAGAGCGCTGAAAAAGCCCAACACTCATCGCAAATATGAAGCCGTGCTCAACCGCTTCGGGGAGTTCTTCCGCAACGGCGTCTCGATCGACGCGATCTCCGGTGACGACCTGACGCGCTTCGTCGTGACGCTTAAGAAAGATCATGGCTTGGGATCCAATACGATCCTGCACAACGCGGTCATCGTCGCGCAGTTTCTTAAGCGCCATGGCAGGAGCGGGATCACGAAAGAGCTACCGCTACCGGAGCGCATCACGCCGCTTGTGAAGATATACCGCCACGAGGAGCTTGCCCGCTTCTTTGCAGCTTGTTCCGATCAGGAACGTGCCTTGTTCGCCACGTTTCTGCTGACCGGTTTCCGCGAGCAGGAAGTGATGTTCCTGCGCTGGAGCGACGTGAACTTCGAGTTGCGGACCGTGCGGGTGACCTCGAAACCGGAACTGGGATTCTACCCGAAGCGATGGGAAGATCGTGAGATTCCGGCCCCGGTGGAACTCATCGAAGAGCTTCGGAAGCATACGCATCGGCCGAACTGCCAATTTGTGTTCCCATCTCCTACCGGGAACCGCGAACAGCACATGCTGGATCACTGCAAATCTATCGCGAAGCGAGCCAAACTTGACCCGACAAAGTTTGATCTGAAGACGTTTCGTTCCACCTATGCCACGGGAATGCTGCGCAGGGGATTCGATGTACGGACCGTGCAGCACTGGATGGGCCACAAGTCCCTCGAGACCACGATGCGCTACCTGGCGCCGGCCACCGATGTTCACGACGAGTTGGACCTGGTGACCATTCCCTCCGTCGGGAAGGCCGCCCCGGCGCCGCGAAAGTCCGTCGCGCGCGAGACCCGTTCTCTTCGGAAGGGAGGACGATCGCATGCCCGCGCCGAAGGGCCGGTTCCCGCCGGCGCGCCAAAACGCGGTACCTCAGCATACCGAGCCTTTGCGCATGAGCCAGTGCTGGATGCGCCGATCCCAGTGGCCGTTGAAAGTTGCTCCTGAGACAATTGACAGGAGGGACGGGCAACCGATGTGCATGATCGCTTGGATGAGATCGAAATCCCCGGAGTCACAGAATCTGCGGTTCCCAAGAAAGCGCTGGACAGTGAACGCCTACTCGTGGCCCCACAGAAAAAGATGCGGCGATAGGCCGTTCGCACAAAAACAATAAGCACCAAAAATACGCCTTGGCTTGGGCAACCGGGAGGGTAGTTTTCGCGCGAGCCGATCTTCTGGGTTTTTGAATAGAAGGTTAGTCCCAAGCCCGGGACCGGCCCGCTCGTTACGATTCACCAGCCGTGGTGAATTGCTTGACAGCGCTTTTCGCCCCATCCTCCGTGCCATTGGCCTCCTCCGAATCGACCGTGTAATAGTAAGTTGTCCGCGGCTTGAGGTTGTCCAGGCGCACCCGGAAAACTGTCGAGGCGTGGTCCGGGTTCAACCTGATAGGAGATTTCGCAGTCTCGCTCAGGTTCTTGGGATCGGTACCATAGTGCACGACACCGTAATGCTCGGGCGAGGCTCCGGGGTTGTTAGTGGTCCACGTTATTATCGTCAGAACTTCCTTGGTCATTTCGATCGCTGGCCCCTGAGTAATCTGGACGCGCGCGGCTCGTGGAGTAGTTGGACTTACTTGAGCACCTATAGGTTTTGAAGTGAGCAGACAGGTGACCGCAGCTGTTACTGCGAGCTTCAGTAGCAACGTGTTCATGTTCAGATCTCTTGCAAGAGTTTATTCATGTCCGGGCAATGCGACTAACCCGTGCGTTTTGAAACTACGGAATCGGCGGACTAGCGGCCGGCGGCGCGCCGCAGATAGCCGATGCACAAGGCGGAAGGGGCGGAGTTGGTATAAGGCTCCCGTTACCTTGCCTCGAAGGCGAACAATTGGGGTCCGTTACAGGGTTACAGGTCATGCACGTACCGGTAAAGGTGTCGATGTTCGGATAAGGTCTCGTGAATCCGTCCGTAAGTATCTCAAGGAAGGTGACAATCTGGTCCTCCTCTTTATCGGAAAGGCCGAGATTACCGGTGGTCATGTCGATATTGTTCTTGACCTCGGGCAGAGGCCAGCACGTTACTTTTTCGATCGTTCCGGGCGGGCAGTGTCCGGAAGTGACCGGGAACGCAAATTTGTCGCGCGTGTTGTAAAAGTGTACGAGTTGCTTCAGGCTCTTTAAATAGCCGTTGTGAAAGAACCCCTTCTGGAAATAAGGTCTCGAGCCGGCTTCGGTGGTTGGACACTGTGGCGGTGTCATGGCCACATCGCGCGCACTGGATACCTGCATCTGGCCGTCGACACTTGGTGCGGATTGTGTCCAATTCGAGTTCGGGTTCGGCCCCGAGCCAAAGCCGCTTCTGAGAAAAGTTCCTAATCCCAGATCTCTGTAGCCGAAGCCATAGGGATTTCCGACGAACCCTAAGGAATCCGGCGTGGTCTCATAATAGAAAGCATTCCTGGGGTTCAGAGGCACACCTTCGTTGGCTGAACCGAAGCAGGTGAACAGCGGGTTCACCGTGGCCGCCGAACCGGTGTCGTTTTGATTTGGTTTCAAAGTGGTTCCTCTTCCATCCAGGTGACAGGAATTGCAGTTGCCTTTGCCATTGAACAGCTCGAAACCCGCCATCTCGTCAGCTGTCAGCTTATACTTACCAGCCAGGAACGCGTCGAATTTAGATGAGAAAGGGCTAACCTGCACGGACTGTTCGTATGAGTCTATAGACTGCCCCCAATGACCATACGCGACGTTAGCTTTGGTACGGTCTTCGGGAGTTAGGTCGATTGGCGTCGTGTTCCCCCGGAATGTCGAGGCCCCGCCAGGAATGTCGCAAATGGCCTCGGTGTTTCGTGGAAACTTGATGTCTAACGAGCCGGCGCCCCACACTAGTTCAAAAAGAGGGCTGTACGCCGCGGTCGTAAGGCGGAATGCCACGCAGGCAGTGTCGGGAAAGCCCATTTCCTGAGTATCGACTGGAGGACCTAGCGCCTGTTCGGCGTCTGGATTCCTTAAGAGAACTCCGGTTGCGCGTGAATCATAAAAGTTTCCGCCAAAGAAGAGACCTTGTGTTTGGTTGTACTGCAGTACGGGAAAGAACGGAGCATACGCATGTCGCTGTGGCGTCCGCTTGCCAACGCGAAAGTGAGCAGTTCCGGGATAAGCGATGATAGTCAGATTCACCGACGGGATGGGTCCGCCAAATCCGGCATACGGCATGTGGCAAGACATGCACGCTTGATTTCTGTTGGGCGACATGTTCCTGTCGAAATTCATAAGCTCGCCGAGCGTCTCTATCGCCTCAGTTCCGGTATTCTGCAAGGTTGGCGGCTGACCTCTCACAATCGGGAGCGCTAAGGCGTGCCATCGTGCAAGTGCTCGGTTCTCGACGAGATCTACCTCCCGCAGAACCCTCTCTACTTCTGAATTCAAATCGCCCGGCAAGATACCAGGCGGGTAGGGATTGTAGGCGGACGTCATTCCCTTCTTATCATCCTTGTTGCGTTGTACCGCTGACGTACAGGAAGACAGCAGCACCGCTGCGATTCCGGCCGCGCAGATTGTTACCGTGCTAATCGACTTGGTTGGTTTCATCGCCCATCCCCTTCCTAGGCTGTGCTCAGGACTCATTTCTTGGCGGTCGGTTGGACCCACTTTTCTGAATTACAAGTTTGTATCAGGGTTCTGCGCGTCATCACTCGCGGGCTGAGTGAGCAATCCTCGCCTCAATGTTCGCAGTCGTTTGCAGACCCGGTGCAGCGCCGGTGGCACGGTCTGCTAGCATTAAACCCTCAGGAACGCGAGCAGGTCGGCATTGATGAGGTCCGCATGAGTAGTGCACAAACCATGCGGCGCTCCGGGAATGAGCTTCAGTTTTGCACCCTTGACCAATTTTGCAGCGAGAACCGATGCGTCATTCACCGGCACAATCTGATCCGCCTCACCGTGGATAAAGAGAGTTGGTACATCGATCTTTTTGAGGTCCTCCGTAAAATCGTCTTCTGAGAATGCCTTCACGCACTCGTAAGACCCAATGATGGAAGACTGCATGCCAAGTCGCCAGAACTCTTCCTGGACACCTACGGAAACCTTTGCATCCGGCTTGTTGTAGCCAAAAAACGGAGCGCTCACATCCTTGTAGAACTGAGCGCGATTCCCGGCAATACCGCTGCGGAGCCCGTCGAAAACAGAGAGCGGCAAACCACCGGGATTCTTCTCTGTCTTTAGCATCAACGGAGGCACTGCGCCTATGAATACCATTTTCGCGAGGCGCTTTGTACCGTGACGACCCACGTACCGCGCGATTTCACCGCCTCCCATGGAATGGGCAACGAGCGTGACATTCTTCAGATCCAGCGTTTCGATGAGTGTGGCCAGATCATCCGCGAACGTATCGTTGTTATAGCCGGTCCAAGGCTGGCTCGAGCGGCCGTGGCCACGACGGTCATGAGCGATGACACGATAGCCCTTCTGACCTAGAAATAGCATCTGTGCGTCCCACGCATCCGCATTGAGCGGCCAACCGTGCGAGAACACGACCGTCGATCCCGTCCCCCAGTCCTTGAAATAGATTTTCGTTCCGTCTTTGGTAGTGATCATGTTCATGTCAGTTTCTCCTTGGTTATTCCCATCCGGGGCAGGACCGCCCCCAGGGTTTGCTTGATAGGAAAGTGACTCTTTCACCAAACCGAAAGCGGTCACCATAACCGCACCGCCAACAATCAAGTTGCGGCGCGACGTCTCAAAGGGTCCGCGCTTGGCTTGGTCCCTCACCTCTAATAAGTCCTCCCCACGTAGTGGGTTCTTCCCGGATAACATTGCTTCTCCTTTCGGGACCCTTAGATCACACTCTTCTACGGAGCGGACGATGTAGCTTGTTCGCTCAGAGCCGGAATCGCCGCGACCGGCCGGCCGTTCTAGCTAAGGAGTCGTCCAAGCGTCTGCGCTACGCGGCCGGCACCGACGATTCCAATGGGGTCCACAGTGTCACTCATAGGTTCGGCTCCTTTCTGCAAGAAATGGGACCTCATCGAAAAAGAGGCTGGTTCGCGTCTCATCTGTTCAGACCTCCCAACACCCGAAGTTGCGACGCAACCGACGGCGAGCACCATTACCCGCAGAAATGGGGTATCGTGACGCTCTGTCTGGCAGGTGGTCCATCTTGCTCCCAGCACAAATTCTCCGCACGCGAACGACGGCCGGGGCTTCACCTCAATGGACTACCTGGCTTTCGCCGCCGCAAATCTCAGACCGACGCCCGCGCCAATTGACAAAAGGCCGACCAGACCAATCAGAGGCAAAGGACTTGCGGTTGTAGGCAATGTTGGAGGCAGCGGGGCCTCAGCCGACACAGCAAACACCTCTGCAATCTCGACTTCCTCTTCTGTTGGCTTTTGTGCTTTCAAGGGAGCCTGGCTCATAGCTACTATGTGGGGCGCTTTAACGGTCGCGGCGGGTTTTATTGTGTTCGCAGCGAACTCGGCCGGCATCGATGGTACTGGAGTGTTGTTTGCTTTGGCTAACGCAGTTGCCTTCGGCTTCGGATATACGAAGTCGCGGCCATAGTTCTCGCCGGGATAGAACCACGCCTTGACAGCCTCGGGCGATCCAGCAGGCCGCTCCTCGAAGGTGATAATCGTCTTACCCGCAGGTTTGATCCGGTAGTCTGGGATTGCCAGGAAAGTTCCGTACAGATTTGTCTCGTCCTTGTTGAACACCTGTACGATGTTCCGGTCGGATGATGAATCTGCCAGCTTGAATACGTAGGTTCCCGCCGACAGCACTTGGCCCGGAATCTCAACCGGACCGCTGAAGGTGAACACGGTCTTCTGGTCAAAGTCATCGGCAGCGGCGCGCTGGACGATTCCGCCCAGCAATCCGAGGCCGACAAAAAGCATAACTCTCGTTTTCATTTGATTCATTTTCTATCGTCTCCTTTTAGTGATCACCTAGAGTCGTCGTCAATCGTGATCATTAAGCTCTAATTCAGGCGATCGTCTGACGATACGAACGAAGCAATAGGCATGCCATCAGACGGCCCATTGTTAATCAACAGTTTGGTGCTAAGACTTGGGATCTGGTGCGCCACCGTGTCGACATCAATGTCATGTGGAAGTGACCACGGCTGCGGGCGGCGTCTCGATGACCTCGCCGATGGGTACGCGGAAGCGCTGTCTGACGACAGCAGCCTCACCGCCGCTGGGTACGCTGGTCGATTTGCGGCCTCATGACCGTCATCGGAGGAGTCGGCCACACCCTACCTTTCGTCATTGGCGAATTCCAGTTAGCCGTGATTGACGCTGTTCTGGTGGTCGTTATCGAACTCGGCGTCATCTCCTGGGTCCGTCACCGCGACATGGACCCTGCAACGCTCGGCAGGGCTGCAGACCGGATTGGGTGGTGTTCTGGTGTGCCTGGTGGGCATGTTGATCGGCAACGCCAAGGCGGGATAGGTGACTTCGGTTTCTGGAGAAGAGCGCTTGCTCATCTCGACGCAGATTGCGGCTGGGACCAGATGAACGATGTGAGAAATTATGTGCTTGCGGTAATAAGAGTGACGAAGGATAGTAGTAGCGACCGCATCCGGAGCTTCGCGGCGGAGAACATGATCGATTCCATTCAGCATGCCGGTCTCGTCCCGCTCAGAAATTATCAAGTCCTCCGGATTCCTCCAGTCGATTCTCCTGAACCATGAGCGTGGGAGCGTATAAACGCTCCATCTTGGTCTCTCGCGTTGTCTGAAGGGTCTGGTAACGCGAATCGGATTCTATTTGTCGTCGGAGGGCACCCAACCTGTTTCTTTGTGAGCCCATCCCAACGTACTTGCGAGCGCCGAAGTATTGGTGCCCAGATCCTTTTCTTTGACAACATCGTTCTCTGTGATGATGAACGTCATCACACCAGACGACCTATACTCAGCCGGGTAAGCGACGAAGCCGAACCCGACAGCAGTCTTGCCATCTGTTCGCCGTTTTGCCACGACACGAAAGTAGTAACCGTGGATCAGGACTGGCTCGCCGCTCGCGGATCCGCTCGCCGCTGCCGACACCAAATTTGCAAGAGCGCTGTCTACCTGACCCTCAACCTTCTGATTTGCGCGAAACTGTCTTTCGGCGGCCACGAGTTCGTGACAGATCAAAATGGCCCTGAGTTCGTTCTCGCCGATTCGTCTGAACAAGACTTCCTTCAGACCAGTGTCCGGATCGAAGCGCCAGGAGCCGTTCTTCTCAACGAGCGGGATAGGGAACGGCCAGTTCTCGGAGCCGATATACAGGGTCACCGATCCGTTGGCGTCCCGACCCAGACGGTGCATCTCCTGGTATTTTTGGACGAACATTTCGCGGTCGAGCCGATCTTGGGCCTCATTGCCAGAGGCGGTGAGCTCCGACGGCCCGCCCAGGATGTTTGCGATGACCTCACCATTGTTGCTTTGCACGGCCTGGAAAAGTGCCTGGCCGGCCTCCGCGGACGACGGAAACGTTGTCCGAGCTGATTGTTGAGCAAGCCCCTCGCGAGCGCTGCCAAGCGCCAACATCACAAGGATCGCCAACGGGAACGTCGCCGATCGGACGCGTTCCGATAAGTTTCTAAAACACAGGTTGATCATGTTCATCATTTCTCGTTTCTCGGCTTGCATCACCTCGCGCGAACTATCGCCGACCTCCGCCGCCGTGGAAACCCCCGCCGAAGCCCCCGCCGCGGAACCCGCCAAAGCCTCCGCCGTGAAAACCGCCAAAGCTGGATTGGCCCCGAAAGGAACTGGATCTCGCAAACTCCCCATGATTGAAGCCGCTGAAAGCGCTGGAACGCGTTCCTTCCAATGTGCGCGAGGCGGTGGAACGACCGAAGTCCTCCCGGTTCGGTCGAAAACTACCACGATTGACGATGCTCCGGCTATGCGAGATGTACGGGCTGTGGTTGTAGACGCCCCTGCCGCCGCGCCAATCGTATCCCCAACCATTCCATCCCCAGCCAAACCCAGCGAAGAGTCCAACACCGAAACCCAATCCCCAATAGACTCCCGGACCATCCCAAAAAAGTCCCGGATACGGATACCAGCCGGGGAAAACAGCCAGCGGATCGCCGTACACGAGCCAGGGATCGTATTGCGGTACGAACACTACGTCGGGCGCTGCCGGTTGAATGACGATCGTTTTGTTGTTATTGCTTATGGTCTCCTGGGCGGTAGTCTTCAAGTTCCCGGCCCGGTGCGCCCGCTGACGCATGGTTTGAATCGCCTGATTCAGGGCCTGCTGCTGGTTGATAGAGGCGTCGCCGAGTTCAGATGTCCACGCGAGATTCTGGTTCATATTGGCGAGCACCGCGGGGAACTGGGTTAGGGCTTTGACACCGGGATCCCAATGTTCTTTGTTCACCTCTTTCGCCAGCTTCTCGCCTTCAAGGTGTTTGTGCTTGCCCATCCACTCCTCAGCCTTTACGATTTGGTCCGGATAGGTTGCGGCCGCCAGGATCTGCGCGATCAATGCGTCAGGATACAGGGCGATGGGCGCTACGAGTTGTTGCAATTGTTCGGGACTCTCTTGCGCGGCCTGAGGCGGCGACGGTGAAAGTAACGGGTCGGCCTGATAGGCGAACCCGTCTCGTATACCCATGAGCAGCAGACACAAGGAAAGGAACAGTGCCATGCCCTGTTGAAGCGATTTCATAATGAGCCTCTCCTTCATGCCTCTTTGCGAGGGCTTTCTATTTGCCCGCGCCCGGAGGGAAGTGATCGAACATCTTCTGTACACCTTTGTCGAGGCCCCTGATGTTTTTGTCGGACTTGTTCGAAAGCGTGTCGCTGGCCGACCCCCGCCAGAAGAGTTTCTTGGTCTTCGTATCGAACAAATCGACAACGAGCGTGCCGACCTTGTAGTGTTCGACGTTTGTGGTTG
>Ga0116105_1000217_pt1 | contig 17026 bp, 11 predicted proteins | sample June2015DPH_6_20_FD_89716 | JGI IMG/M metagenome (GOLD analysis project Ga0116105, IMG submission 89716) | Peatland microbial communities from SPRUCE experiment site at the Marcell Experimental Forest, Minnesota, USA - June2015DPH_6_10 | ecosystem: Environmental > Terrestrial > Soil > Wetlands >... | reverse complement strand
CGGCAAGGTCGGAAAACATATCGACCATCGCCTCAAACAGGTTCATCAATTGCATGGCTTTTTCGATGAAGAACTTCACCATCTCGACAACGTCTTCAATCACCTCGATGATCTCGCCCACCGGATTGCTCAACGCGGCAATCTTCTCCAGACCCACCTTGATGATCTTCGTAACCGCCCAGCCTTTCACCGCGTTGAAGATCGTGCCCGGAATACTCGCCAGCTTGTCCTTGATCATTCCCCAGATTGCGCCAAAGCCGCCCGCGCGCACCTGCTGAACGATCTCTACTGCCTTCTCGGCATACTCGACCACCACCTCGCCCCCAAGCGGTTGCAGCTTCTCCACCAGTTGCTTCCGCCGCCGCGCATACGTCAGTCCCAGAACTTCCAGCGCCAGGTTGAACATGCTCGACAGGTCGAAGCTCGTCGGCGCCTTCAGATCGGGCAGACCCACCTCATCAAACACGAACTGCAGCAATCCCTCCTTCAGGTTTTCTCCGATGCGGTCATAGAACTTCTGAAATCCCTTCTTCAAGGCCTCGAGCAGCGTCAGTGCAAAGCGCAACGGATTCGCTGCGATCTTCCCGATTGCTTGTCCCGCCCTCTTCAGGATCTGCCAGATCTTCTTTCCTATCGGGAAGCGGTTGAACACTGCCTCGGCGATCAGTTCCAGCACCTTCGACGCGATCTCCTTCACCAGCTCCTTGATGTTGTTGAGCGGCTCGGCAAAGATCGCCTTCAACCTCTCCCAGGTTCCGCTCAGGTCCGTCAGCTCCACCGCGTCCCAGGCTCGCTTCAGCAGGTCTTCAAAGTCCTCGAGCGTCAGGTGTCGCGCACGCACGCGTTCCGTCAGCCAGTCGAACGCAAGCTTTAACGCTTCGTAGGCGCTCTTCAGCTTCTCGTAGAGCGAGTCGAAGCCGAAGAACTTCAGGAACTCACCGATCAGCTTCTCCGGCGTGCGCTCGATTGTCTCTCCAGTCGCTAGGTCCCTGCCGATCAGTGTGCAGAAGAGGGGGTATCCGGGAATGTCCTTCAGATGGCCCAGCAACCAGTTCTTTATGCTGTCAATCTTGTCTCCCACCCAGTCCTTGACGTCCGACCACCAACTGCGCTGCACCATGCGGGGCACTGGTTTGGTCACGGCCAACCCTGCTGCTCGGCCCTGTTGTGCCCCACTCGTCTGCTGCACCACGTGGGTCAGTTCATGCGCCAGCAGATGCCGCCCTTCGGTCGTCTGTGGTGCGTATCTTCCCGGCGCGAACACCACGTCCGAACCCACCGTGTACGCACGCGCGCTCAATCCCTGCGCTGACTCGCCCGCCCGCGTATCCGTATGCAGTCGCACTCGGCCAAAATCAAACCCGATGCGCGACTCCATCTCCCGCCGTGTCGCCGGCTCCATCTCCCGCCCCGGCGACCGCAGGACCGAGTCCACATCCGCCGATCCGGTGTACATCGCTTCCGCCCGCTCCGCCTTTCGATGAACCGTCAGCTCTTCTCTCTTGCCGCCCTCATGAACCGCCGCACCATGCTGGGGCGCACCATGCTGGGGCGCACCATGCTGAGGCGTACCATGCTGTGGTCCCCCACTCGTGAAAGCCTTTTCGTCATGAGCGGGATGTGGGGCCACCTTCAATGCCGGCTTCTCCACCACCTTCGGTCCCGCAGGTTTCCCCGGCGTCGCATGTTCGCCCACCGTCTTCGGCGTATAACTCAGCGCCACCGCCGCACCGCCCGCACCACCCTCGCGCGCTACCTTCACGCTCAATCCCGAATGAATCCCATCCAGCGCGATCGCCGCACCGCCCGCCGTTCCCTTGCGCCCCGTGGCCAACGCGGCCACGACGCCCGCCGCAGCCGCGCCCGTCACCACCATCGTCGAAGCGGCGCCCGCGGTCACCTTCGCAATCGCGGCGCGTCCTTCCGCCGACGCCAGCAGCGCCTGCTCCGCCTGCGCCACCGCATCTCCATGCGATTCCGCCGGCTTCCGCTGAATCCGGTCGAATCCCTTCGCCGCCAGCGACCACCCGGGCACGCTTCCCCCGCGCACTACCGTATCCGCAACCCGGTCCGCCTCCACCTCGTGCGTGTCTCCCGGCTTGCTCACGCGCACACCGCTGCCCATCCTCGCGCTCGAGGACTTTCCCGCATCGGTTTCCAGCGCGAATGCCGCGCGGCTCATCGTCGTACTCCTTTATTCACACTTCCGCCCTTCGCAATCGCCCGGGCCACGCTTCGACCCAAACTTCGCGCACCCGACGCTCCATCCCCTAGCGGCATCTGTCCCAAGCGCAAGACCGGAGTCCTTTGCGAACCCTGCATCCCAGCCCGCGCCGCCGGGTCCGCGAGCACATGCGCCAACTCCCGGCGTAGCCCATCCACAAACGCCGTCCGCGCCGTCGGATCCATCCCGCGCAGCACCAGCCGATCTATCGTCACGTTCACCGGGGTTCTCGTATCCACCCTCGTATTTCCATCTCTGCGATAGGCCGTTCCGCCTTGACCGCCTCCAGTTGCGCTGCCTGCAGAATGTGCGCCATCGCCACCGGTGCTTTCGCATCCGCCGCCAGAAACGCCGCATTCAGCGCAATGTTCCGGATGTTCCCGCCCGTCATGTTCAGCGCCGCCAGGCGCACGTAGTCCAACCCCTTGGTCGGCGTTCGCGCCGGAAACACCCGCGCCCATATCTCCTGCCGCTGCGCCGCATCCGGAAACGGAAAGTCCACCGTGAACCGCAGACGCCGCTGGAAGCTCTTGTCCAGCGTTGACTTCATATTCGTCGTCAGGATCGCCAGCCCCAGAAAGTTCTCCATGCGCTGCAGCAGATACCCCACCTCGATGTTGGCGTAGCGGTCATGCGAGTCCTTCACCTCCGCGCGCTTGCCGAACAGCGCGTCCGCTTCATCGAACAGCAGCATGCACCCGCCCGCCTCCGCGGCATCGAACACCTGCTTCAGATTCTTCTCCGTCTCGCCGATGTACTTACTCACCACCGCCGACAGATCGATGCGATACAAATCCAGATGCAGTTCCGCCGCCAGCACTTCCGCCGCCAGCGTTTTGCCCGTGCCGCTCGGGCCCGAAAACAAAGCGCTCAATCCCAGCCCGCGCCGTCCGTGCTCCGCAAACCCCCAGGTCTCATACACAGTCATCCGGTTGCGCGACTGCGCCGCCAGTTGCCGCAGCACCAGTGTCTGCGCCTCTGGGAGCACCAGGTCGTCCCACTTCGCCGTCGGCACAATCCGCTCCGCCAGCACCTCCAGCCGCGGGCGCGAGTACACCCGGCACGCATTCCAAAGCCGCGCACTCAGCGGTTCCGCGTCCTCGTTCTCTGCGTCAACCGACCCGGCAATGGCCACAATCGTCTCCGCGCTTAAGCGGAACTGTTGCGCAATCTCGCCCAGCGACTCTGGCACGTCCTTCGCCGCCGGCCCCAGCGCATCCTGCCACAGGCGCAACTGAGCCGCCGGAGCCGGCTTGTCCACCTGGTGACACTCCACCGCGCGATGCAGTCGGAGGGGCTCCCTGCTCGCAATCATCAGCGTCCCCGGCGCACGCTCCGCCAGTTGCCGGGCCGCCGCGCTCGGCGTCTCATTCCCCCACTGCAACAGCAGCGTGGCAGGCAGCAGCCGCCGCTCCCGCATCCACAGATGCAGAAACTGCTCCAGCTCCGCTCCCGCCGTGGGAGTGTCCTCATGCCGCAGTACATACAACTGCCGACCGCTGCCGTGGGCCGCCAGCGACGCTACGCCCTCCTGCCCCAGTTCATCGTCGCCACACAGATGAATGATCCCATCACCCACCTCATCCGCCTCCAGCCGGCGCAGAATCTCATTCCCCAACCGGAAGTGATCGTCGTCCATCCACTCCGGCGGCGCCTTGCGGAACACCACATCCTCCAGCCGCGCATCGATGCGGTTCGTTCCCGCCAGGTAATGCAGCACCCGCTCCTCAATGTGCAGCGGCGCCGTCGTCAACCCGTGTCCCGCTTCCAGCGAAATCAGTCTCCATCGGCGCAACGGCGCCGTTGCCGCCAACGCACTCCAGTGCGGATTCCCCAGCGTCGCCATCGCCAGCGAAAACGTCACCTCGCTTCGCTTTCCGCCCGCCACTTCTGCAACCCACGCCGCCAGCGCCGAATCCATCTCCACTCCGGCCAATAGGAGCAGCAGCTCCCGCTCAAAGGCGCTGAGTTCAAAGATCTCCGTCAGAGCATCGATCGCCGTTGGTGAACCGCCTGGCGCGCCCTCGCTCGCCCTTACCGCCGCGGACTCGCCGTCCAGCCGCCGCCGCAGCGCGGCAAACTCCTCCACCAGCGCGCTCTGGTTCCTCTCCTGCCATGGAACTGGTTGCACGCCTACAGCGCGTTCGGCCATCATGTCGTCACCAGCGGTCCGGTAAATACCGGGGGATGAACATTCCAGTTCACGTTGACCGTGCTGCTCACTCCATCCACTGTCAGCCGTGCCAGGTAGCTCGCGCCCGTCGGCAGGCTCGCCGGAAACGGAAATGTCAGCGACGCCGCCAGCGTCTGTCCGGGAGTGGCTGTGCCCGTGTCCGCCGTCGGCAGCGCATCCGCCGTCACAAACTCCACTTGAAACTCATTGCTGTTCAGCCCCGACTCCAGTACCACCAGCGTCTGTCCATTCAGAAACGTCGCTACACCCAACCCCGCGAACAGCACGGCCATCCCTGCGGTGAACGAATTCGCCGCCGTCAGCGTCACCACGGTGTCGGTCGCCGCAAACGCCGTAATGTCCGCCACTGCGCCCGCCGCATTGCTCGGAGGCGGCGGCGCTGTGATCGTCGAGGTCACGGTGAACAGCGGGCCCGGCGGCGGTGGCGCAGTCAGGCTACTGAGCGTGAGCGCCACCGTCTGTCCCGCCCATGGATTCGGCGTGAATCCCGCAATCGTGACCAGCACCGTGGTCGCGCTGTCCGGATCGGCTTCCAGCGACGCCGCCTGCGTCAGAGGCAGCGTCGGGGCCAGCCCCAGCACCAGCGCATTCGTCGTCTGCTGGATCAACGCCGGCGTCGAATTCGCATCAAGGATCTGCCCCGCAATCGAGTAAATCCCTGGGGGCACACCGTTCGGATACGTCGTCTGCGTGCCCGTCACAAACGTGAACGACGTTCCGTTGTTGTTCGCGACCGCCACCGTAAACTGCACGCCCAGCTTCGCGTAACTCAACACCACCTGCGTGACGCTCGAAAGGAACTCGCCCGTCACCGTCACCACATCGCTCAGTCCCGCGGCGGGCTGGTTGTTCGGCGGGGTTACCATCAACAGCGATGCCGGCTGGATCGGGATGGCCTGAACATGCCGCCGCAGCACCGGCAGTGCCAGCGACGTATTCCTCTGCGGCTGCAGCAGCACCACCGAAACCTGGAATGGAAACGTCGGCCGGTAGTCCGCCTTCAGCGCGGTCCACAACCACGCCATCTCCTCGCGCCCCAACGTCGCCGGCGTAATCTTGATCATCTCCACCTGGTCCGCCAACCCGCACGAGGCCAGAGGCGCGCTCAGATTGTTCGTGCTCGCCAGGTTGTTCAGGGCATACGAAATGTCGCTGCGGCTGATAATCGGGTTCTGGTGAAACATCATCAGCGCGTAGCCCAGCAAACCCTCTGCCTGCCAGTCCGCAGTCCCGTACACGGTCAGCAGATAATGCAGATCCAGCGCCAGGGGCGGGCACGTCAGCAGCGTCTTGCCATCTGCATCCAGCGATGGCAGTTGGATGTTCCTCCATGCCGCGTTGTAGGTCACCTGGTGTAGAAACAGATTCACCTGGTTCTCGGTCGCAATTGGCGACGCGAACCGAGCCTGCACCAGGTCTGGCGCCTGCGCACTCAGCCCGATCGTCCCCCCGAACTCCGCCGACAGGTTGCTGTACAGGTTCCCCAGATAGAACTGCAGCACCGCCGACACTCCCGAGATGGCCAGGGCATTGCTCATCCCGTCCTCCCGTTTTTCTGCCGCAGATACTCATCCAGCGTCTGTGTCTTCCGCGCCGGGGCTGCCACCGGTCTTGGCGCCGCCGGAGGCATCGCAATCACTTCTATCCGGCCGATGTGGATCTGTATCTCGTCGCCCTGCGGCTGCCCCACATCTCGTTTCTGAGATGGAGGTTGGGCTAGCCGCCGAAGCACGGGTGCTCCACTCGTTGCCGCCTTATCGAAATGAGCGGGAGGCAAAAGTCCAGCTGCTTCATCCTTCGCCGTTGCATTCTTCAATGCTCCAGCGCGACCGGCGGGACGCAAGATTGCGGGTGCCGTATTACTCCCCTCGGTTCGTGTGTCTCTCATCACCGGTTCAAACTTCCACTCCTCCACGCCGCTCTGCGCACTGGGTGGCACGTCATTTCGAAGTCTCATTGCGAGTTGGGCTGCCTTCGAACCCTCCGCCACACCCTCCCCAAAAACTTCACCCTCCTGTTTGGGAAGTACGAATCCGGCATCCTCCCCCGCAACCTTGGGCAGCAGCGCCTCAAATCTCTCGCCCTCGCTCTCCGCCGGACCCATCACCCCATGTCCCGCATCTCGTGGTCTCCGGCCAGCTTGCTGGTTGGGATGAGCATCTTGCTTCTGAGATGTGGGGTTACCACTCACTCCGGGCATCGTACCCATGACAGCCTCATCGTCATGGGTGAGGTCCATGACACCACGCTGTCCCACCAGGCCGTCGATCGCCGACCGCTGTTCGCTAACCCCCGGTACTTGCCCCATCACCCTCCGCTCCACCTCTTCCATTAGGGGAGCCACACTCTGCGACCGCTCCCCATACATCCCTTCCACAAACGGATGCACTCGCGCTTGTGCCCTCGCCACCTTCGCCGTGCCTGCCATCCGCTGCAGATATCCGCTCATGCTTCCACCATCTCGATGTAGAACTTTCGTCGCGCCGGGCTCAGCGCCAGCACCTCGCCCTCGCCCCATCCGTAGGCCCGCGCCAGCACATGCACATCCAGCAGGAGCCGCTTCGCCCGCCCTTCAACCTCCGACCACAAAAACGCCGCCAGATCCAAACTCTCTTCAAACGCCTCGCCGCACACCGGGCATTTGAAGTCCAGCCGCACCTCGGCCAGCGGATCGGCCGCCGCCAGCCTTTCGCCTGCCTCCTCGATCTCTGCTTCGCTCCACGCCGCTGCGTCTCCCGCAACCAGGCAAAGATCCAGCAGAGTCCGCGCCGCATCCACCCCGTCTGCCTTCTCTGCAATCCGTGCCAGGTCGCGGCTGGTGGGCAGCCGGAACATCCGTTCCCCAATAGGAACCATTTGCGCGGTCGCCGCGGTCGTCTCCATCAACGCGCGCCCATCCACGTTGAACTCCAGCTTCTCTCCACACTTCCCGCACGTCGTCCATCCGCTAAGCTGCGGCCCGAAGCACGCGCAGTGCAGCTGGGCCAGGGCGCGGTTGCGTCGGCCCAGTGGCCAGTCTGCGACGCTCTCGTCGCGAGTCTCGGGGAAGGCGGTCTTTACTGCGAGCAGGCCTTGGTCGATCGGATGTAGCGTCCGACCGCTCTCCCACAAGGCGAGGGTATCGACTTGGGTTAGGGTTCGCATCCTAAGAGTGTGCCGGAAATGAGAAATCCGAATACTTTTAAGTAATTGAGAATCGACAACCTACTAACAAGGTTGATTTTGTAATTTGTTAATCCAAAGCGGCTGAAAATCTATTTCGGACAGACTCCTAGGTCGCCACAGTGCTAATGCTTAGCGTCGGCTCCGTCGTCTCGGTTACGCTGGTGTCGAGTTCCCAGCCTTCGTTCTCCACCTTGATATGCTCGATCGCAATCGCATTCGCGTTCGCATCCAGGTCCGGCATCGCCTGGTACTCCGATACCCAGCAGCGATAGATCTTGTACGCGATCACCAACTGCCCCGCTTCGTTGTAGAACTCCAGGTAAATATCCTTCCGGAAGCTGGCCAGCGAAACCTCCGTGCCCAGACCGGACCCGAAGTTCCACACCAGTCCTGCCCAGTTGTGGAAGTTGTGGTCCTGCGTCAGCCCGCGCTCGAACGTGATCGCGTCATATTTGTTCTTCCCCGGCGACTTGTGCGTGGTCGAGGGGTCGCCGCCGCTGCGATGCTCCACCACCTCGGTGGTCCGCTTCAGCGTGCTCATCTTGCTCACCGCGGCCACATACTGCCCATCCCACTTCAGCCGGAACTTGAAGTTCTTGTAGGGGTCCAGACGAGTCGGATTTGCCGGAAACATTGCCATGTGTTTTCTCCTGGTTTCTGTCGCCTGCGCCGGTTACGAGGCCTGCGCGACGATTTGCTGAATCTGAATCACCACAAACTCCGCCGGGTACAGCGGAGCGAATCCCACCAGGATGTTCACCACTCCCAGTGCAACGCTTGACGGCGGATTGTTCTCCGCATCGCACTTCACGAAGTAGGCCTGCGCCGGGGTCGTGCCCGCGAACGCCCCCTGCAGGAACAGACCCTGCAGGAATGTCCCCACATTCAACCGGATCTGGCCCCACAGCGTCGCGTCGTTGGGCTCGAACACCACCCACTGCGTTCCGTCGTACAAACTCGACTCGAGAAACAGCGCGAGCCGCCGGATCGGCACGTACTTCCACTGCGACCCTGCCTGGTCGTTGCCCGCGAGCGTGCGCGCACCCCACACCACGTCGCCATACACCTTGAACTCGCGAAGACAGTTTGCCGCCTGCGGATTCAGCCCGCCGTTCTCGAGGTCGGTCATCACAAACTGCAAGCCCGAGTTCCCGATAAAGGCCGCTTCAATCCCCGCCGGTGCCTTCCACACCCCACGGGCCCCGTCTGTCGCCGCATAGATCCCGGCCACGAATCCGCATGGCGGAAACAGCCTCGACCGGTTGCCCGCCAGCGGATCGGGCGCTTGAATCCACGGAAAGTACAACGCCGAATTCCCCGCGATGCTCTGGTCCGTAATGCTTCCTGGCGTGCTGCCCACCGGACCTGACTGGATCATGTTCGCAATCGTCGTATTCTGTGGCGAATCCACAATCATGAACGCCCGCTTCTGCACGCAATACGCCTGCAGGTTCGAGATCGTCGGCGCGTCTGTCTCTCCCGGCACGCACAGCAAATTAAAGATGTCCACTCGGTCCAACAGATGAACTCCGGCGTTCGGATTCGCCGGCGGAAACAGCGCCGCCTCGAAGTTCCCGTCCATCGGGTTCAGCACCGACCCGTCCGCACCGCCCGTAAACGGCACCTGCGTCGCCGCCCCGGGCGTGACCGTCGGCGCCACCACGATCCCGGTCAGCGGATTGGTAAACGTGATGTAGTTTGAGTCGTTGTTGATTACCGTCACTACGTAACTCTGGTCCGTCGGGAGCACCGACATGTTGACGAAGCTCTCCAGCGTCACCGTTTGCCCGGTCGTCGCCACCTGTTGCAACAGCACACTGAACCGGCTAGGATTCGATGGCTGCGGCGTCACGCTCACCAGCAGCGTGTTGCCCCATATCCCCGGACTGTTGGCAAACAGCGTCAGCGATCCGCCCGCCGTGGCCGCGGCCGACACCACACCCGGCCCGCCAATGGTCAGCATCGGCGACGAACTCGCCCAGGTCGCCGTATTCGTCACCACCTGCAAGTCTGGGTGAGTCGTGGTGTTGTCCGACATCGTCGCCGTCGCCACCAGCGAAATACTCTCTCCCGCCGCTACCGACGTCTGCCCCGACGGCGAAGTCGTAATGGCAATCGACACCGGAATCGCCGCCGACACTGTTACCACCGTCGTCGCCGACGTCCCCATCCACTGCGCCTGGATCGTCGCCGTGCCTGCAGCCACCGCAGTCACAACTCCCGTCGCCGAAACCGTCGCTGCGGTCCCACTCGTCACGGTCCACGTCGCAAACCCCGACATGTTCACAAATGTCCCGCTGTCGAACGTCCCCGTCACCGTCATTTGCTGCTGCATCCCGGCCGCCAGTGTCGGCGTCGCTGGCGACACGCTCAGTCCGGTCAAATGTCCAGAGTTCACCGTCAGTTGCGTCGATGCGGTTACCGGCACGCTCGACCCGCCCGGCGTATAGCTCGCTGTAATCGTCGTCGTCCCTGCAGTTGCCACCGTGAGCGACCCCGCGCTCACCGTAGCCACGCCCGCCTCTGTCGTCAGCGTCACATTCCCGTGCGTAAAGTTCGCCTCAAATGTTGTGGCGGTCAGATCGGTGGCGGACACGAACACTACCTGATTGTTGAAGAACGTGCTCGTCGGGAAGCCCGACAGCGTCACCGGCTCACCCGCCGTCAGTGGGCTCGCCGCCGTATACGTGAACGTCGCTATATCCGATGTGATCGAATACTGGCTGATTGCGGCCGTCTCCGGTGCATCGAACCCCGCCACCGCCGGATTGCTAGACGTCCACGTCACTGTCGTCGGCGCGGGCCCCGCCGTCCCGTTCGAAAGCATCGTTGACACGGAGAACCCAACCAGCTCTGTCTGCCCCGGCTCCAACATCGTCGGCAGCGGCACCGTCGCATTCGCCGGCGAGATCGCCATCGATGTCACGGTCGCTGCGGTCACCGTCAAAGCGGCCGTCGTTGTGGTGGGCGCGGACGGGAGCGTCCAAATCGTAGGCAGCGCTGCCCCGATTGTCGCCGCGCCCGCCGTCGTCCCCGCAGCGAACTGGCCCGCGGCCAGCGGTTGCGCAGCCGCACTGAGAAACGTCACCATTCCCGACGGAGTGCACGTGAATACCGCAATCCCGGTAATATTTGGCGACGTTCCATCCGAATAGTTCGCCGCCGCCGCCATCTGCACCGTCTGCCCCACCCCCGAGGTCACCGTCGCCGGCGTCACCGCGATCGACTTAATCTGCGCCTGTGTCACCGTCAGCGTCATGCTTCCCGCGATGATGCCCGACGTTGCCGTGATCGTCACCGGCCCCGGATTCGTCCCCGTCGCTGTCACCACCCCTGCCGAAACCGTCGCGATCGTCGGATCGCTCGTCTCCCACTCCACGCCCGGCGGCGCGGACGAACTCCCGTCAGAAAAACTCCCCGCGGCCGCGAGCGTCAGCGACGCTCCATACGGCAGTGGCGGCAGCGCCGCCGTTGCCGGCAAATTCTGCGCCGTCACGCTAACGCTTTGCAGCACCGGCGTCCCCACACCCAGCGCAATCGTTCCAACCACCCCATTCAGGGTCGCCGTAATCGTCCCCGTCGCATAACCCACACCAGCTGCCAGCGCAGTCGCGCTCGCCACCGGGCTATTTACTCCGCCCTCCATGCCCACCGCCCACACCAGCCGGATGATGTAGCACTCGCTGCCGCCATTGGCAAAAAACTGGTTCACCGCATAGCCAAGCCAGCTCCGCGTGTCCAGCCCGCCGAACTGCGCCACATAGTCCGACCAGCTCTCCACCAGGGTCGCCTCCGCTACCGGCCCTTGCGGAGCCCAGCCCACAAAGGCCCCAATCGACGTGGCTACGCCGGTAATGGTGTGTTGGCCGCTCGACAACTCTTGGATATAAACTCCGGGGTAGGTAAACGCAGACATGAATCCATCCTCCTTCGGTGATTGTGGGGAAATGGCCCTGTTGCTGCTTCGTGTTAGCTTTGCCGCTACCGCTGCTTCGAACCGCTTCGCCGGCGCCGCTTCACAGCGCGGCTTGCGGGTTTCGTGGACTCGCTCACGAAACGCTCTGCCGTGGAACGGTTCACATCATTCAGTTGGTAAACGGATTCGGTCCACTCGGAGGAAACTTTCACGAGAAAGCCACGACCGACCAGCCAGTCGAGCGCCTGATCGGTGTTTTCCAGTTGGCGGTGCACTCTCTCCTCCATCAAGCGCCATCGCGCCACGCCTTCCAAACTGTCCGCGGCGTGCGGGTTTCGCAGGAAATAACTCAAGATTTCTTTGGCCAATTCTGTCGGAGTTGACGCCTTGCGTGGCAAAAGCTCCCTCCAACTTGATTTGGCTGGCATTTGTGTTGCCAGAACACGAGCCTTCCCATGACATTGAAAAATAAGGAGCAGTGGAAGGGCTGATGTTTTGCACTGATCGCAGCCCGGGCGGAAAATGACCATGCGCTTTTGCAAGCCTGGGTCACAAGTGACGTTCAGGGCCAGTGTTTGCGAAGAAAATAGGGACTGGGCGCGAACCGACCCGGTGGTGGGACGAAATTGACCCGGTCGCGGCTGAGAAGGTAATGCTTGCTGATAGAGGACGTGCTGAAGCGTTGATCCAGAACCCGCTATGGAAATCGAAGAGGTTGGGAGTTGATTCTGCCTGAGCAAAAAGGCAAGATTCGCCTCCCACAAGTTCGCTGCCTTTTGCCTCGCCGTTTGCTTACGCTGCCGGCACCATTCACCGCGCCGTTATCGGTTCGAGTCCGCTCAGCTCCGCGGAAACTGCCGTCTGGGGAATTGATACCGAAACCCGCGTTCCATTCTCTCCCGATTCGATTTTCAACTCGCCGCTGAACTGCCGCAGCCGCTCCCGCATTCCGCGTATGCCGACTCCAGATCCTTCCGACAGGATCTCAACAAGTTTTTTCGACGCAATTCCCTTGCCCCGATCTTGAACCTCCACGTTAACCGTCCCCTCGCCCCGCACGATGCGGATCATGGCCGTCTCGCTGCCCGAATGCCGATAGACGTTGGCTAGCGACTCCTGCACCAGACGGAAAACCGCCAGTTCGATGTCGCGCGGCAATCTGCCGAAATTGGGAGCGATCTCCAACGCGATTCGCACATTGCTGCGCTTGTTCAGTCCCTCCACATACCAGCTCAATGCCGAGAAGAGCCCGGCTTCATCGAGCAGCGGAGGGTGCAGCAGATAGGAAGTCGTGCGGATCTCCTTCTGCAACTGCTCCACCAAGCGCTCGGTCTCCTCCACCTGCTCACTGAACTGAGGAGCTGCCTTGCGAAGGTCCTCGGCGAGGGTATCAAGTTGCATGTCAATGACCGCCAGCAACTGGCCGGAGCTGTCATGCAGATCGCGTGCAATCCGCCTGCGCTCCTCGTCCTGCACCGCCATCATGCGCGTCGAAAGCGTCCTCAGGCTCTCGTACATGCGCAGTATTTCTCGATTGCGGGCCTGCAGCTCCAGGGTCCGGGCCTGCACCTGCTGGTCGAGGCTCTCGGCCAGCACCCGATAGCGAGACTCGCTCGCACTCAAATCGAGCTCGGACTGTTTGCGGTCGGTGACGTTCAAAGTGACGCCGTCGAAGCGCGTAGGCTGGCCCGCTGCATCGTAGAATGTGCGGCCGATGGCGCGAATCCAGTTTTGCCTCCCGTCCGGTGCCACGGTGCGGTATTCGACGTCGTACTGGGTATTCGTGGCGATCGATCTTTCGATGGCGCGGCGAGTGGGTTCCCGGTCTTCAGAATGCAGTCGCTCATAAAACGTGTGGATGGTGACGTCTGCGTCGGGCGGCAACCAGAAGTGGCTCTTCACGCGCTTGTCCCAGATCAGCTTGTCGAAGGGAAGGTCGCAGAACCAGAAGCCCATGTCGGAAGCGTCGGCTACGAATTCGGCGCGCTCCTGCTGCTGCCGCAGGGCTTCCTCCGCCTGCTTGCGCTGGGTGACGTCGCTCGCGGCGCCAAACCATTCGAGAATCTCGTCGTGTTCGTCGAAGATCGGAATGGCGCGGGAGTGAATCCAACCCAGCGAACCGTCGGTGCGAATCACGCGGTGCTCCAGCTCAAAGATGGTTTTCGACTGGATCGCACGCTGAATCATTGCCATCACATGGTGCTGATCATCGGGATGGATGTATCTGTCGACCCAGGTGCGGCTGGAGTCCATTGTGTCGGCGATGAACTCCTTTCCATCGAGATGCCGCATCTCGGTCCAATCGGCACTCATGCGGTAGACCACGTTCGAAGTCGCGCTGATAAAAGTGCGGAATCTCTCTTCGCTTTCGCGCACCGCCCGGTGCGCCTGCTGCAGCCGCGTCGAGTCAAAGTAATAGCAGACCACGCCAGGTCGCCCGTCAGCGAGGGTCACTCGATTCACTTGCCACTCGTAGGACTCGATCGCCCCGATGTCGTTGCGCTTCTCCGTCAGCCCCGGCGAAACGTAGGGCTCACCGGTCGCCAGGGTGTGCTGGAAAATTCGGATCGCCTCGCCGGCGAAAGACTCCGGCCAAAGGATCCTCATCACCTCCGCGAAGTCGCGCCCAATCAGCGGGCGAACATTGCGGAAGGCTGGCATCGCGCCAGCGCTGACGTTTCTGACCCGGAACTGCGAATCGACGGTGTAAATTCCCAGCGGCGACTGCTCCACGAGCGCCGCCAATGCCTCGGCGTTGCGCAGCAGAGCTTCTTCGGTCTGCATCCGATCGGCGGCGGCTGCTGGGCTGCATTCCGGGGGTGTGCTCATTCCATCCTCCATTCAATCGCCCGCAATCCTGACTGGTGGTTGGGCATCGGCGCGGCTCATCGCTCGCGGTCAATCGATCGAGGCCGACACGCGATAATAGGTGAATAACACTAGCTGTGGACTACAGTGAACACTGTAGTCTTAGGGCACGAGCGCTGTCTGTTATAGAAACACGATACTCTTCCGAAGCTACGGGGTGCGGCGGAGTCGTCACTGATCTTTGAATCAATGATCTTTGGATCACTGCGCTCGCTAAGCCAGCAGGTTTAGAACAGACGCTGAATTTCCAGAGTTGCTCGTGTCAAGACTTTGTAGCAGTTGGGTAACCGAACTGGAGGAAGATGAGCTAGAAGAGGTAGAACCGAAGCTTTCGCTTGCCTGCTGCAGGGCGCTAGCTCCTACAGAATTTGGCGAAATAGCCGCCAACTGAGTCAAGGTGCTGCTGGCCGCCGAGTTGTCACCGGCTTCTAGTGCCTGAATGGTCGCTTGAATAAGCGCGGCGCTATCATTCGAGCCTGCCGATACAGAAGTCGTTGAGCCTGAACTGCCGCTCGACCCGCCACTGGCCGCAGATGCTGCGTTCAAAGCCGTAGAATCAACCGCAAGCAAATCTTGCTGCGCGGAAGTCAGATCGCCGTTCTGGAGATCCGAGCCGAGCTGATTGAGTTCGCTGGTGAATGTGCTGGATTCGCTTGGCGAAGCTGCGATGTTCGACAGCAGGTTCGTCGTAATCCCGCTCGCCGAGGTGTTAGCAGTCGAGGACGTGGCGCCATTCAGCGCATCTTCCGTGAGCGCGAGGTAGTCCTGCTGCGCAGTAGGCAGGCTGCCACTCTGGAGGTCCTGCGCTAGTTGGTTCAGGTCACTGGCGAACTGGTTGGCAGTCGATGGCGAGCCGACAATCTGAGACAGAAGGCCGCTGGTGATTGGGCTGGTGGACAAGACGTACCCCCCTTCTCCGACCTGTAGAGGCTTACCTTGTCTCCATCGGCATACGCGCACAGAAGCTTTAGTTCTCTTCTAGCACCATCCGATTCAGTGGCTTGAGCCGAACCCCGGGGAACGAGAATCCAAGTCAACGAGCGTAAGGGGGACGCTTCACCAGCTATTACCCTGACCACTTAAAACAAAAACATTTCGCCCTCGCCTGTCGAATTTCCTGCTCCGCGACGACTATAGAATGAACAATTCAGCGGCGCTGAGTCGCCTGCCACAGGCGAGCGTCAGACTGCCTAGAAATCAAGGGAGCAACATGAGAAAGCTCAGGATTTTCGAACATATCTCGCTGGACGGCGTGATCCAGGCCTCCGCCGATGAGAACAATTTCCCCTACGGCGACTGGTCAGCGCCCTATCGCACTCCTGCTGGCAGAGAGTTACTCCTTGCGAGGTATGGCGAGAGGTTCGATCTGCTGCTTGGCCGGCGCACCTACGATGGCTTTTCGAGCTTCTGGCCCAAGGCGCCAAGCAGTCCGATGGCTGACCGTCTCAACGCCGCGAAGAAATACGTCGTGACCCATCGGCCGGAAAGCTTGGAATGGGGCCCATTCGAGGGCGTTGGGCCGGACCTCGTCGAGGACATTCGCCGCATCAAGTCGCACGACGGCCCTGACTTGCTCCTCATGGGCAGTTCAACCCTGACATCGACGCTGCTCGAACAGGGTCTTGCGGATGAGGTCGTGCTGCTCGTCGATCCAGTCCTGCTGGGCACGGGGAAGCGCATTTTTGCAGATGGCACTCCGGCACGCGCATTCGAACTCGCCAGCACAAATGCTACGCCCTCAGGCATCGTCGTCAATTCCTACAAACCCGTTGGGCCTTTGAAGACCCAACCGTGAGGAGCTGCGCAATGCGTGTAATGGGGATACTCGTCGGTTCAGGTCGCGGTTTGATTTATCTTAGGGGCGATAGCTGATCGCAAAGAAGATACCGAGGGTAAGCAGCAGGAGACCGGTCAACAGAAGGATGGCTACGGCTTGGTAGGAAGTCGAGGGCAATCGCGCCAACTGAAGCGATGCCGGATCGACTGTTGTCAGCGACGAACAAAGACCATCCAGCACTCTGCGGTACACGTTCCATAGCAGGAGTGCCGGCCCAATGTAGAGCAGCACCGAGGAAATCGCGTAAACCACAAGGCCAAATCTCAGTTTATAGGCCAGCGGAGCGGAACGCTCGTCGAACGTGAGCGCCTGGGTAAAGGCAAGGCTCGCCATGGATCCGGTCAAGTTGATGATTGCGGCGGCAACGCCGTAGACCTTCACCACCGATTTGAGCTTGCTCTCATCGCTGCTATCTACGAAGTAAGCAGGCCGGTGTCGCCCACGGGGAAGGAAGACCAGCCTTCCATTCTCGTCTTTCGCGAACTGGCGGTCGGCGAATTTGTCCCACATTCCCATGACAGTTCCTCGCTCGGTTCCCAGCCGTGACTGGGGCCGATGAATCAGAGCCTACCGTATCGCAAGAGCGACGCAAGTCACAGAGGTAACGCAGACACCTCCTCGCCATGTCGATAGCAGTCAAACCTGACCTTCATGAATCGTGATGTATCGGTCGATCGGAAGATCGGTAATCCTCTGGACTAATCCGCTGGGTTGTGGCCATTTGATTTCGACCCAGTCGATTTTCGTCCTCGGGCCGATTCCCAGCACCAGGCGCGGGTCATGGGAGGAAAGATAGCTGCCACCACCGACTTTCATTCGGCT
>Ga0116105_1000213_pt1 | contig 17183 bp, 13 predicted proteins | sample June2015DPH_6_20_FD_89716 | JGI IMG/M metagenome (GOLD analysis project Ga0116105, IMG submission 89716) | Peatland microbial communities from SPRUCE experiment site at the Marcell Experimental Forest, Minnesota, USA - June2015DPH_6_10 | ecosystem: Environmental > Terrestrial > Soil > Wetlands >... | reverse complement strand
CCGCTCCGCGGCTCTGCCGGCCGCGGGAAGGCGAAGCACACCGGCCCGGCGGTGGAGGGCGTCCAGCCTCCGTTGCCGTCCCACACGGGGCGGGTGGCGCGCAAGCCACAGTGACGCTCTTCGGGCGTGCGCGCGGCGCCGGTGTGATCTACCTCGGCGCCGCACGCACGCCCGAAGAGCGTCGCAGCATCATGCGCGCCATCGGCCCCGTGTGGGACGGCAACGAAGTCTGGCTGCTCGCCGCCGGCGGGACGCTTTACTTCGCCTTCCCTCTGCTCTATGCCTCCAGCTTCAGCGGCTTCTACCTGCCGCTGATGATCGTGCTCTGGCTGCTGATGTTGCGCGGCATCGGCATTGAACTGCGCGCGCACATGCAGAATCCGGTGTGGGCCGGATTCTTTGACGTCATCTTCTGCGTGTCGAGCACGCTGCTGATCATCTTCTTCGGCGCTGCCTTGGGAAATGTTGTCCGCGGCGTTCCGCTCGCAGCCGATCACTACTTCTTCGAGCCGCTCTGGACCAACTTCCGGACTAACACTGGGCAAGTCGGTACGAATCCCGGCATCCTCGATTGGTATACGGTACTCACGGGCGTCATCGCGCTGGTCACGCTGACCACGCATGGGTCGTTATACGTTGCGGTGAAAACGGAGGGCGACCTGAACCGCCGAGCCCGGACCGTGGCACTCTGGGCCTGGCCACTGCAAGTGCTGCTGACGGTTGCTGGACTTATCGCGACCATCTATGTTCGGCCGACGGTGCTGGAAAACTACAACAACCACATCATTGGATATCTGATTCCTACGGTCGTATACGGCAGCCTCGCTGTTATGATCTACGCCCTGCGCAAGGGTCCGGAGCCCGCCAAGGAGAAGGTCGCCTTCGTCGCGTCGGCCCTCTATATCGTCGGCATGCTGGTGGGGGCGGCGTTCGCGCTATATCCCGTGGTGCTGCCGTCGAGCAGCGACCCCGCGCTCAACTTGACCATCTACAACACCGCGGCTGGCCAGCACGGCCTGACCGTTGGGCTCACCTGGTGGATTCTCGGCATGATCCTCGCCCTTGGCTACTTCACTCTGCTTTTCCGCATGTTCAAGGGCAAGGTGCGAGTGGAAGGCGGAGGGTATTGATAGCTCTGTATTGGTTTCAAAAGTTACGGGAAGGGCACGGCTTCAGCCGTGCCGTATAGGCACAGAAATGACGCGGGCTTTAGCCCCCGTGGGCTGTTATCCGTGTTTTTACTCGGCGCGGTATATTCTTCAACCGCGGCATCGTCGCTCCCAAGGCCGCTAACCGGCTGGCGTTTTCCGCTCGATGAGAGCTCTGAGGGCTTCGCGAAGCAATGACGTTTTTCCCGTCATCCCGGTAAGTTCCCGGGCAGCGCGCACGAGCTTGTCATCCAGCGCGACCGTGGTTCTTGTGGCGGGCTCCATGCACACATTGGACTATTTCGGTATGGGAACTTCGCTGTCTACGCGGGTGTCCAGTGTGGTTTCGATGCACTCCAGTACGGGATTTGCCAGAAGCATGGAAATCAGATCTTTCGGGCCTCCAATGATCGTGGCCCCCACGTCGGAGTCCCAGCAGAAACACCATCGGCGATCCGGAGGCCACCAATATTCGAAGACTGTGTGGCGCGCTTGCAAGAACGCTGATGCTTCCGACAATCGTCCGGTGTAGAGCATCGGTTGGAGGCGCGGTTGGTAAACGTATTCGCTGGGCATGCGGAAGAAGCATTCTTCACTCGCCGTGAACATGGTCAGGATCGAGATTAGCTCCTCGCACTCCTCGCTCCCTGGCCATTCACCTGTGAAGAGATTTATAAGCCGCGATACGCACCAGCCGTTCATTCTTCGCCGGAACCACCCGAAATTGATCTCAGGTACATATGGAAGGTCAAGCAGGGCGGCCATCTCTTTCCAGCGGATTCGTGGAGTTGGCGACGTGCCCCGGCGCTTCAGGATGAACGACTTGAGCGGCTCGCAGTCGGGGATTCCTAGGACTTTTTGCTCAGACGGGGAGAGCGGGTTATCGATGTCGTCGTAACGGGCATCGAAGCGGCCGAGAATCTGGGCGTAGGCCTCGTACTGCGGAGGAATGAGATCGGAGATAAAGATTCCGGTCCAGTTCGGATCGGGTCTTGGTTTTTCGAGGGAGATCCGATCGCGTATTTCGCCAATCCATTCGAATGACGATTCGTCGTGAAGTGGTTGCATGGCCTCTGTTCGGCGAGACGAAGGCTTATAGCTCTCTAGCCTTGTATAATCGAGACTCTAGCTCTTCGTTGTTTCGTTGATCTTCTAATCTTACCTCGGGAGTGTGATTCTTGAGCTCGCATATGCCGCATCAGCATGGAGGGGCGACACCGCAGGGGCCGCAGCCGCTGCCGGGAGTGGACGCCATTATCGCCGTGGGGTCGGGCAAGGGCGGCGTGGGCAAGACCACGCTGTCGGTGAACTTGGCCGTCGCTCTGGTCAAGATGGGGCACAAAGTCGGGCTGCTCGATGCGGACGTGTATGGGCCCAACGTTCCGCTGATGCTGGGGGTGAACGACCAGCCGCGCATGGTAGGGGAGAATCGGATTGAGCCGCTGCAGGCGTTTGGGTTGAAAGTGATTTCGGTCGGATTTCTCAATCCCGGGGACAAGCCGATTATTTGGCGCGGGCCCATGCTGCACCAGATTATCCGGCAGTTTCTGGGGCTGGTGGAGTGGGGACAGCTCGATTATCTGATTGTCGATCTGCCGCCGGGGACGGGCGATATTGCGCTGTCGCTGGTGCAGACCGTGCCGCTGACGGGGGCGGTCGTGGTCTCGACTCCGTCGGACGTTTCGCTGCAGGACGCGCGCAAGGCGATTGAAATGTTCCGCCAGATGAAAGTCGATGTGGTGGGCGTGGTCGAGAACATGAGTTACTTCACTTGTCCGCACTGCCAGCATGAGGTGGACATCTTCTCTCGGGGCGGTGCCGAAAAAATGGCGGAGCGGTTCAGCACGCCGTTCCTGGGTGCGATCGCGCTCGATCCGGAAGTGCGCAAGTCGGGCGACGGCGGAACGCCGGTGGTGCTGGAAGGCGAGAACTCACCGCACGCCAAGTCGATTTATGAATTCGCGCGGAAAGTTGTGGCGCGGGTGGATGAGATCAAGGCTAACGCCCCGGCTAGCGTGATTCAGATTCAGTAAAACCTTAACCACAGAGGACACAGAGGTTCACAGGGTTCTTCTGTGGAACTCTGCGTCCTCTGTGGTTTATGGCTTTTTGAATCGCGCCAGCCGCCAGATCGCATCCGGCTCGCGGTCTTTCAGGATTAACTCCGCTATCATCTCGCCGATCGCTGGGCCGTGTTTGAAGCCGTGGCCGGAGCCTCCGCCCACGATCCAAACGTTCTCATCGGCCGGGTGCCGGTCGATAATGAAGTTGCTATCTGGAGTCTGCTCGTACTGGCAGACGCGAGTCTCGACCAGCGGCGCGTCTTTCAGGGCAGGGAAGCGGAAGGCGATATATTCGCGAATGTCTCTTAGAGTTTCCGAACTGACCACGCGCTCGCCGTTGGTGGGATCGAAGACCGGGCCGCGGGTGTCGTCGGCGATCTTGAAGCCGCGGCGGGCGCTGCCCGGGATGCCGTAGCGAAAGCTTCCGCGGTGATCTCCCCAGACTGGCATGTGAGCGTCGGTGAAACGATCATCGCCGGCGGGAGTGCCGAAGAAGAAAATGTCTTGCTTGGTCGGTTGCACCAGATCGCCAATCGTTTTCGGAAACAACTTGCCCAGCCACGGCCCGCAGGCGAATACGTAGAAGTCGGCCTTTAGCGGGGAATCGTCGGACAGAGTCAGACGGCGCACAGGGCCGCTGTCCAGCCCGTCAGCCCGCACCGCGACTTGCCGGTACTTGCCCCTCGCCGCGATGAAAGCTTCCACGACCGCCTGACAACTGGCGCGGGCGTCGAGATACCCGCACTCGGGTTCGAAGATGGCCCATTCAATCTCTTCAAAGTTAATCTGCGGCCAGCGCTTCTTCATCTGCGGGGTCGACAGCTCTTGAAATTTGATCTTCGCCGCGCGCAGCGACTCTATCGATCCACGCTCGAACGAATCATCAGCCCCCGACGCCATCCACAGCACGCCGGTGCGATGCAGAAACTGCCGCTTCCACCGGCGCTCGTACTTCGCCCAGAGCTTGAGGGCGCGGGCTGCTATTTCTGTATACGGCTGATTGGGGCCGTAGGCGCCACGCATGACCCGCGTTTCACCGCCCGAAGACGCGCGCGAATTGCCCGGTCCCCAGGCGTCAAGCAGGGTAACGCGCACGCCACACTCCAGAAGATGCAATGCGGTCCATCCTCCGAAGGCTCCGGCGCCGATCACTGCGATGTGTGGTTTGGATTTCATGATAAGGACACTTGAGGATACGCGGTGCGCCAGGGAAAGAGAAGATTGTTCGATCTTGACAGGCCTCCCGCGCATTCCTAGAATCCGGATGCGATCCGTAACCTTGGTCCGAAAGCCAACCTTCTGCATCTAAAGATAGTTAGGTAGAATGTAATTTGAGGCGGTTTTCCCCCCGGCCGCCACCGCTCGGACTTAGACCTCCGAGATGCTGACGCGACTGCTCATGCCCACTGAAAATGCCTGCTGACCCAAATATCGGGAATCGCGAACGTGAAATTCTGACTGCTCTCGTCGAGACGTTCATCTCGACAGGCGAGCCGGTCGGGTCGCGCACCCTGGCGCGGTCGAACCGCGAAGGGCTCAGTCCCGCGTCGATTCGCAACGTGATGGCCGACTTGTCGGATGCTGGATTTCTCGAACAACCGCATGCCTCTGCAGGCCGTGTTCCGACGACCGAGGGATATCGGTATTACGTTGAACAGATCTCCGGCACGGCCCGGCTGGCGCCGCAGGAAGAGGCCATGATCTCCGACTCGCTCTCCGGGGTTACCGACGTGCAGGAGTTCATGGAGCGGACGTCGCATGTGCTCTCGCTGATTTCGCGCAACGTGGGCGTGACCGTGGCCACGAGCGGTCCGAAGAATGCGCTGGAGCATGTATATTTCTCGCGCCTCGGCGAGCAGAAGGTCTTGGCCGTACTCGTTACCCGGTCCGGCCTGGTGCGGGACCGGGTGCTGCGCCTTGATTTACCGCAGTCGGAACTGGACCTGGCGGCACGCTACATCAACGAGAATTTTCGGGGCTGGACGATGGAATCGATGCGTGTCGAACTGGCGCGCCGGCTCGAGCAGGAGCGTAGCGAATACGATCGCCTGATGAATTCGATTGAGCAACTTTATAAGCAAGGTGCGCTGGCGGCTGAACATGGTTCGCAGGTGGTATTCGTCGAAGGTGCGTCGAACCTGATCACGGCTGACCATGACCGGCAGCGGCTGCAGGAGATGCTCAAGACGCTGGAAGAAAAAGAAAAAGTTGTCCAGCTGCTCGGCGCTTATCTCGACGTTAAGCAGGAAGCGGTCCGCGTGGTCATTGGGCTCGACAAGGCTCTGCCGTCGATGCAGAATTTCGTGCTGATCGGCGCCCCGGCACACGCGGGGAATGAAGTCATGGGTTCGCTGGCGGTGATCGGCCCTACGCGGATGGACTATCAGCACACCATCACGGCGGTGTCGTATATTGCGCGCTTGTTTGACAAGATATTGAATGAATCGGAGTAGTGCCGACATCTTTTATTCAGATCGTGATAATGAAGATCAGGTGATGAAGATAAGGTTATGAAGAAGTCAAACGGAAAATCGGAAACGGAAATGGCTGGATTAGACTTGGAACACGAACTTCCTCCCGCGGACGGTGATGACCGCAGTCCGGAATCCGCTAGCAGCGCGACCGCCGCTGAGGGCTCCGGACCCGCGGCAGAGGTACAGAAACTGAAGGCCGAGCGCGACTCCTTGCTCGACCGGCTGGCGCGAGCGCAGGCGGAATTCGAAAACGCGCGACGCCGCGCCAGCAAAGAGCAGCAGGAGTTTCGCGACTACGCCGCCGTCGACACCATCAAGCAGTTGCTGCCCATCCTCGACAGCTTCGAGCGCGCCTTGCAGGTGAAGTCAGATCCGGGTGACTTCCGCAGCGGGGTCGAACTCATCTACAAGCAGTTGCAGGATGCGCTGGCGAAACTCGGAGTGCGCGCCATTCCCGCCAAGGGAGAGCCGTTCGATCCGCATGTGCATGAGGCGATTGAGATGGTGGAGACCTCTGATGTGCCCGACCATGAGGTGATCGAGGAGTTGCAGCGCGGTTACAAAATAAAAGACCGCCTGCTGCGTCCGGCCATGGTTAAGGTCGCAAAGAATCCCTGAAGAGCAGCGTCAATCGGTATTGAGTTATCCTGCCCCAGCTTGCTCTGATTTGTGGTTTGTGAAGAAAGGTTTATTCTGACGACGAACGCAAAACGCGATTACTACGAAGTGCTGGGCGTGACCCGCACGGTTACGGAGATCGAACTCAAAAGCGCCTATCGCAAGCTGGCACTGCAGTTTCATCCCGACCGCAATCCCAACAATCCGGATGCGGAAGAAAAATTTAAGGAAGTCAGCGAAGCCTACGCTGTGCTCGCCGACACCGACAAGCGCGCGGTCTACGACCGCTACGGCCATGCGGGACTCGGCGGGGGTTCCGGCCAGGGTGGTGGTTTCGATCCCACGGTATTCCAGGATTTCAGCGATATCTTTGGAGAGTTTTTCGGCTTCGGGGACAGCTTCGGTGGAGGCGCATCTGGGCGCCGTCGCAGCCGAGTACAGCGCGGTGCCGATCTGCGCGAGGATCTGACCCTGGAGTTCGAACAAGCGTTTTTCGGCACCGAAGCCAGTGTGACGGTTCGCCGCCACGAAGCTTGCGAGGACTGTCGCGGCTCGGGTGCTGCGGCGGGGAAAGGCCCCACAACCTGTCGGTCGTGCTCCGGACGGGGTCAAGTCCGCTATCAGCAAGGCTTCTTCAGCATCGCTCGCACCTGTCCCGCTTGCCAGGGCACGGGCAGCGTGATTACCGATCCCTGCCCGAAGTGCAAGGGCGAAGGCCGAGTTCTGCGCCAGCGCACTGTCGACGCCAAAGTTCCCGCGGGCGTCGAAGATGGAACCCGCATCCGCTTTTCCGGCGGTGGCGAGGTTGGGCAGTTCGGCGGCCCTGCCGGCGATTTGTACGTTGTGCTGCATGTGAAAGAGCATCCCTTCTTCGCGCGCGAAGGCAACGACCTGCACTGTGTAGTTCCGGTCTCGATCGCCCAAGCCGCCATGGGCGCAGAGATTCGCGTGCCCACCATGGAAGGCGAGCACACACTGAAGATTCCCGATGGCACTCAGCCCGGCGCCACTTTCCGCGTGCGCAACAAAGGTGTGCCCGTGCTGAACGGACACGGCAAAGGCGATTTGTATGTCGAGGTTCATGTGCAGGTTCCGACCAAACTCAACAAGCGCCAGAAAGAATTGCTGCAGGAACTCGACGCCATCTCGAAGGTCGACAACCAGCCCATGCTGCGCTCGCTTCTCGGCAAAATGAAGAACATGTTCGGATAGCGACCTCCCGGCAGCCCGCGCAACTCCAGCCTCATGACCCGACGCCGATGGATCGCCGAAGAATTTTCGGATCAGCATGCCGCCCTCACTGGCGCTCACGCCGATCATTTGGTCCGTGTCCTGCGTGCCCGCGTCGGACAGGAGTGTGATATCGCGGCCGGTTCGGTGGTCCGTCGAGGGCGCATCGCGTCGATCCAGGACGGCCGCGTCGAGTTTGTGCTGGGAGAAGAAGTACCCACGACACCCGTGCCCCCGGTCACTCTTCTGCTGGCCATCTTCAAATTCGACCGTATGGAGTGGGCGATCGAGAAATGCACCGAACTGGGGGTCGCGCGAATCGTGCCCGTCATTGCCCGCCGCACGGACACGCACCTGGCCTCCGCCTCGGCGAAACGCGTCGAGCGCTGGCGCAGAATTGCGCACCAGGCTGCCGAGCAATCCCGGCGCGCCATTCCGCCCGAGACTACGTCGCCAATCAGGTTCCAGGAGATCGCGAACTTGAACGCCGCGGCCGTGCGCATTGTCCTCGCGGAGTCGGAACAGCAGAACTCGCTGCGCGAGGTTCTAGCCTCGACCCCGGGGAGAGAAATCATTTTGGCGATCGGCCCTGAGGGCGGCTGGGCCGACGAGGAGTTGCACTTCTTCCAGGCATCGGGATGGATCCCCGCTTCACTCGGCTCCACAATCTTGCGGGCTGAAACGGCCGCCATCACAGCCACCGCGATTGCAATTTCCGAGATCAGCTAGTCGACCGAGAAGGCCTGCAACCGGAACCTGCGGGAACAGCCGTGCGTTCGCCTTTGCTCAAGGCAGGCACATGGTTGTCACCTGGGCGCGGCCCGGCGTTCTGTTAGTCCGGCAAGTGGTATCCTGACCCCCGATGCCGTCCTCGCAGTCCAACTTGCGTCCCGCTCCGTTTGTTCCAGACGATCGCCAGCGCGAAGCCATCGAGCACGTCCACGGGCCCATGCTGGTTATCGCGGGCGCTGGCACGGGCAAGACTTCGGTTTTGACTCACCGAATCCAGCGCCTTGTGCGCGAAGGCCACGCTCAACCTCACGAGATTCTGGCGCTCACCTACACCGTGAATGCCGCCAAAGAAATGCGCGAGCGGGTAGGAAAACTGCTGGGCGGCGAAGAAGTGAATTCCGCCACGTTTCACGACTACTGCCTCGATATGCTCAAACGCGCCGGGCAGGATTTCGGCGTTCTCGACGAAAAAGATCTCTGGATCTATTTGCGCCGCCGGCTCCGCGAACTGCGTCTCGAGCACTACATCCGCGCCGCCAACGTCGCCCAGTTCCTGAACGACCTGCTCGAATTTGTCAGCCGGTGCCATGACGAACTAGTCACGCCTGAGAAATACGCGGAGTATGTACAACGCCTGGAGCGCGGCGAGGTCCCGATACCGCGGGTCGCGAAGTCGACGAACGCTCTCGACGACGCCGAGGTTCTCGGCCGCTGCCGCGAAATCTCCCGCGTGTTCTCGACCATGGAGCGCTGGCTGCGCGAAGAGAATCTCGGCACATTCAGCCACATGATCACGCGCGCTCACACGCTTCTGCACGCCGACGAAAATGTACTAGCCGAAGCTCGGGCACGCGCTCGCTTTATTCTTGCCGACGAATTTCAGGACGCAAACTTCGCGCAGATTCAGCTGCTCACGCGCCTCGCTGGAGCCGATGGGAATATTTTCGCTGTCGGAGATCCCGACCAGGCCATCTACCGTTTTCGCGGCGCGTCCAGCGCAGCTTTCGAGCTGTTCGATCGTCACTTCCCCAATTCCAAGAGAGTCGTGCTCGAGAAGAATCGCCGTTCGACCACACCCATCCTCCGCAGCGCTTTCGCCCTGATCGATGCGAACCCGCCCGTATTCGCCCGGCACCCGGATAGCGCACTCTCGTACCGGCGCGCGCCGCTGCAGTCGGCGCGCGAGGAGGAGGCCACGAAAGCTGGCACGCAGCTAGCCAGCCCTCCGGTGTCAGTAGTCGTGCTTACGAACAAAGATGCAGAGGGGCCCGACCTGGCTGGCTTCATTCGCGATGCGCAGAAAAAATCGAAGTGCAAATGGTCCGACTTTGGCATCCTCTACCGCTCTCACGTTCATCGCGATAATGTCGTGCAGGAACTGGCCGAAGCCGGAATCCCGTTCGTCATCGAGAGCATGGACATCTCTGATACTCCAGAAGCTCGCGATCTGTTCGCCTGCCTCAACGCGGTCGTTTCTGCCGGCGACGATGTCAGCCTGTTTCGCGTGGCGGCGCTGCCGCGCTTTAAGGTGAATCCAGAGCAACTTCGGCAGGTCATGCGGGCCATCGCCCGCGACAACCGGGACCATCGGGAAGGCCAGGTCGTTCCTCTTTCCGCCGCTCTGGAGCGGGTCGAGGGCGGCGCCGAGGTTCTGTCTGCTGTGCAGCTGGCGAGAGAAGAGATCCGCCGCAGGGGAGCCAAGGCTCGCGCGGCGCTCGGCATCATCGTCAAGCAGTTTGGGCTCGATGCCGCGTCGCCCATTCTGCAGGCCGCTCTGCAGTTCGCTCAGGAATGGGAAAAAAAGAAACTTAACAAGACGACAGAATTGGAAGAACTGGTCGACTATCTCCGATATTTCCGTGAGGCCGGAGGTGTGATTCCTCTGCCCGCCAGCGAAAGCGAGAACGCTGTTCGCCTCATGACCGTGCACGGCGCCAAAGGGCTGGAGTTCCCGCACGTCTTCATTCTCCGCGCCAATCCGCCAGCGTTTCCCAGTTCGTACAAAGAGACGCTGGTGGCTTTCCCGAGGGAACTGCGCGATCCGGACTCCGCGACCGAGGCTGACGATAAGACGCTTAACAAAGAGGAGGAGCGCCGGCTGTTCTATGTTGCCATGACCCGCGCCCGCGATTCGCTGCGCATTTATGCCAAGGAGGGAACCGGGAAAATCAACAAGAATCCCGCCGGCTACATGCGCGATTTGATCGAGAACAAGACTCTCGCACGCTGGCTGACGGCGATCCCGGCTAGGGGCACGCAGACGACGCTCGACATTTTCGCCGAAGCCTCGCTTGCATATCCCGCCGAGTCGCAGACTAATTTATGGTTCGACCTTCCGGTGTTGGATGGTTTGCACACGCGGCTGAGCGCGTCCGCAGTAGACACTTACGAGCGCTGCGGGTTGCAGTTCAAACTGGAGCGCGACTGGCGCATGGCGGCCAAGCCTGCCGCCGCCATGCAATATGGCGCTGCCATTCATCGCGTGCTCAAAACTTATTTCGATTCCGTAACCCTCGGACGTCCTAAGACGGACGACGAACTTATTGACCTCTTCCGCCGCGACCTGGCGATGGAAAGGATTCTCGAGGCCTATCAGCAAGAACTCTACGAGCAGCAGGGCATCGCTCAACTGCGCGACTTCCTTGCGTCGGCCCGCGCGCTTCCGCCTCCGCACGTTCTACACACCGAACAGTCCTTTGAGATTCGTGTGGGCGAGACTGCAGTGGTCGGCCGCATCGATCGCATCGACCAGCGTCCTGACGGGAGCGTCGCCATCGTCGACTACAAGACCGGCAAAGCCCGCGATCAGGAAGATGCCGATGAGAGCCTGCAGTTGTCGCTGTACGCCATCGCGGCACAGGAAAAATGGGCGTACACAGTCGGCGCGCTGATTTTTCACAACCTGGAGGAGAACGTTCCGGTCATTACGACGCGCAATGAGGCCCAGCTACTCGCCGCTCGCAACCGCGTTGCTGCCGCAGCAAGCGGAATTGCTGCTGGAAACTTCAAGGCGAAAACCGGCAAGCACTGCGATTTCTGTCCGTATCGCAGTCTCTGCCCAGAGAAGGAGAAGCGTATTCCGCATCGAGTGAAGAGCGGCGTGGAGAGCGGCGCCACACGCCCCAACTAGCCGGTCCGCTCGGGATGATTCCCAGCCCAAAAAACTTAGGGGACGCTCTTGAGCGTCCCCTTTTTACTTTGTACTGAACTTTCTTAGTGCTTCTTTTTCTTCTTTGCCTTTTTCTTGGTTGCCATTGTTCCTATTCTCCCTTCCATTTTTCATGGAAAATGTCGCAGCGGTGTTTTACTGCAACTAGTTGATGTATAGAGTTAATAAAAAACGAAGTCAAGAAAAAAATGATGATCAACTCGCACAAGGTCGCGATACCAAAGTCACAACGAGATAGTTTTTCAAGCAGAAGTCAACAAGAAAATCGCAGACCGCATCGAGTTGCATGCGAGTTTCTTGTCGCAACACCGTCACGCTCTCGGCTCGAATGCGAAAGTGACACAGCCATCGCGCCGCGGCAGACAGAAAGAGCCAGCCCGTACACTCGCCTCTGCGAGCGACGCATTCCGCCGCTCCTGCATCTATAATGAAGTGGCGAAATCTTCGCGGGAGCTTGATTCATGGCCTCTTTTGACGATGTAGTCATCATCTCCGGCTGCCGCACAGCGGTGGGAAAATTTCAAGGCAGCCTCTCCGATTTCAGCGCCACACAGCTCGGCGCCATCGCCGTTCGTGAAGCCGTCAAGCGTGCAGGTGTCGACGTCGCGCAGATTGACGAGTGCATCATGGGCAACGTTGTCTCTGCCGGACTCGGCCAGAATCCCGCGCGTCAGGCGGCGATCTTCGGTGGACTGTCTCCTTCGACAGGTGCCATGACAATCAACAAGGTTTGCGGCTCAGGATTGAAATCCGTTGCGCTCGCAGCGCAAGCGGTGCAGACCGGAAACAGTTCCGTCGTTGTCGCCGGCGGCATGGAATCCATGACCAACGCTCCTTATCTTCTGCCGCAGGCGCGCAAAGGATACCGGCTCGGCAACGCGCAGATTGTCGACTCCATGGTTCACGACGGCCTGTGGGACATCTATAACGACTATCACATGGGCATCACGGGCGAGAACGTGGCCGAGAAATACGGCATCTCGCGTGAAGAGCAGGATGAGTTTGCCCTGCACTCGCACCGCAAGGCGCTGTCGGCGATCAAGGAATGCCGCTTCAAGTCGCAGATCGTTCCGGTCGAGATTCCTGCGAAGAAGAAAGGCACGCCTCCCACGATTTTCGATAAAGACGAGAGCCCCCGCGAAGATACAACCATCGAAGTGCTGCGCGCTCTGAAGCCGGCGTTCAAAAAAGATGGAACTGTCACCGCCGGCAACGCGCCCGGTGTTAATGATGGCGCAGCTGCGGTGGTCGTCACCAGCGCTCGGCGCGCGCAAGAACTCGGAGCCAAGCCCATGGTCCGCATCGTGGCTCAGGCCACCAGCGGTGTCGAACCCAAGTGGGTGATGATGGCTCCCGTGGGAGCGGTTCGCACCATTTGGGAGAAGACTGGCTGGAAGAACGAAGATGTCGATCTCTATGAACTGAACGAGGCGTTCGCCGTGCAGGCGCTGGGAGTCATGCGCGAGTTGGGGCTGAATCCAGACAAGGTCAACGTGAACGGGGGAGCCGTGGCCATCGGCCATCCCATCGGCGCCAGCGGGGCGCGCGTGCTGGTTACGCTGATTTATGAGATGATCCGCCGCGATGTGAAGCGGGGAATTGCCGCGCTGTGTCTTGGTGGAGGAAATGCCGTGGCTATGGCCGTGGAAAGGTAGGCCACTCCGATGCTCAGCCTCGATGACGAACGCTGGGACGGTCTCAAAGGAGGATACCAAGTTCCTTTCGATCCGCGACGCCTCCTCGCAGGGCTTGAGTCCGGAAAAGACGGGGCCAGCGTTTGGCATGGACTCTGGGAAGGACTCCATCACCAAGGCGACGTGGGCGAGGCGTCGTACGCTGCTGTGCCGCATCTGGTTCGAATATACAGGCAGCGAGGAGCCGTGGATTGGAACACTTACGCAATCGTTGCAATCATCGAATTGGCCCGTGGGAGAGGCAAGAATCCAGATGTGCCAAAATGGCTTGACGAGCTACTTCAACGCCATCCGAGAACTCGCAGAGACAGGGATCGTCGAATACTCGCAAGCGAAGGCATCCGAGGAGGTCCGATCAATTCTCAGCATCCTCGCGATTCAAAAGGGTGCTCGCGCGCACGCCAAATTTCTAGTGAAATACTCGGAAGAAGAGTTGCTCGATTTTGAGTCGCAGATGTGAGCGAAAAACAAGGCCGATTTGAGGTTACCCTACGGCAGACACCGGCAGCGTTACCGTGAACACCGCTCCGCCGTCAGGAGAGTTGGCCGCTTCCACGCTGCCGTTGTGCTCCTTCATCACCGACTTGCAGATGCTCAGGCCCAACCCTGTCCCGCGTCCCGGCCGCTTGGTTGTATAGAACGGATCGAAAATGCTCGACAAACTTTCCTTCGGGATGCCTGGCCCGTCGTCATGAAAGCTGACCCAGACTGAGTTGTCGCCTTTGCCCATGCGAATCCTCAGCGTGCCTTTATCCCGAGACTCGCGGATCGCCTGCTCGGCATTCACGATCAGGTTCAGAAAGACCTGCATGAGCTGGTGGGGATCGCCCAAGGCATACGGCACTCCAACTTCTTTCAGAAAGTCCACCGTAATATTGTTCTTGCGCAGCGAATAGGCGTGCAGGTTTAAGGTGCGCTCCACCACCTCCGCCAGATTGATGCGGCTCTTGCCCGGAGCGGGTGGACGCGAGAAGTACGTGAGGTTCTGCACGATCTCGGCCGCGCGCCGCGCCTGCTGCTGCAGCATCGCCAGCTGCTTGCGGGAGGTCTCGTTGGTCTCGGTGTCCTGCAGCAGTTCACTCACGCCCATGATGCTGGTTAACGGATTGTTCAGTTCGTGTGCCACGCCGCCAATCATGGCGCCCATCGCCGCCAGGCGTTCGCTCTGCACTACCTGCTGCTCCAGCTTCCGTTCCAACGTAATATCGCGCACCGAAAAAATAACGCCGCTGGTTTTTCCGTCGGCATCGACCAGCCGGCTGCCCGCGGCGCGCATTGTCCGCCAGGTTCCGTCGCGATGCTTTGCCCCGTATTCCGCGGACGCGAAAGCCTCCTTGCCCGCCACAACTTCGCGGTACAGAGCCGCCAGTTCAGGGGAATGATCCTCGAGTTCTGAAATCCTTTTTCCCAGCATCTCTTGCGGTGCGCAGCCCAGGAGATCGCGAGCCCGGGAACTGACGAATGTATACCGTTCCTCGAGATCGACCACCAGAATCAGATCCGGAAAACTTTCGAGCAGCCGGCCGCGGAATTCTTCCTGTTGCGCCAGCTGCCGCTCCATCTTTCGTTTTTCAGTGATGTCGACCAGCGTTCCCTGGTAGCGGATGATGTTTCCCGACGCATCCCAAACTGCCCGCGAGGAGTCCAGAAAGACAGCGGCGCTTCCATCCTTGCGCCGAAGTTTGATCTCGCGCGTGCGCACGCCGCCGCGGTCGTCCGTTGCCCGACCCAGCACCGGCTGGCCGGGATCGAAATTCAAGGCCGCGGGATCGGCCGAGAGAAGATCCCGCTTCTCCACATATCCCAGCAAGTTCACCAGCGCCGGATTGGCGTCCAGCAAATGTCCTTCGGGCGTGCTGAAGTACACACCCTCTTGCAAGGTTTCGAATAATTCGGTGAAACGCATTTCCTTCTCGCGCTGCTCGGTTACGTCGCGCCCCAGCAGGCTGGCGCCGACCACTTCATCGCCTTTGACAATGCTGTTCAGCACGCACTCAAAATAAAGCGGCCTCGAATTGTTCTTCAGCCGGATTCGCACTGTCCCCGCCCAGCGCCTCTTTTCCAGAAACCGCCCCAGGCCGCTTTCCACATCTGCCTGAGTCGGTTCCTCGACGAAATCGTAGACCTTGCGCCCCACAAGCTCGGAGTAGGTCACGCCCGTCAACTCGGCAATGCGTTTGTTTACAGTCCGCATGGTGCCGTCGAGCGACAACGCGCACGCGGGGTCATCAAAGGAATCGATCAACTCCTTGAAGTTGCGTTGCGACCGCATGATGACCTGACTGAGCTGGTCGAGTTGCTCTTCCGAAGGCGCGGCCCCCACGTGCTGCAGCCCGCGCAGTAACCCTTTCAGCTCGCTGACTTCACGCCGTCGCCCATAGGCATACACCGCAAACAGGATGGAAAGAGCCAGTACTCCAATCGGAATGGCTCGCAGCCCAAACGGAATGTTCTCCAGGCGCTCCCACAGTAGCGCTGCCAGCGCAACCGACAGAAACACCATGAACCACAGGGCCCATCGCCATAATTGCGATTCTTCCCGTTCCAGATTTCCGGGAGTGCCAGACTTAGGTGTGTTGTTTACGGGGTCCAGGGTCATGAGGGAAACTGCCGTTCTTTACTGAAAGCATCCTAATTCTATATGGCTTGGGGTAACAACCGCTTTGTGGCCTTTCGGGTGCGCCAGAAGGTTACTCGTCGGGCTCAGGTGCAGGATTTGAGGTTGCCGCAGTCTTTACCTGGTTGACCACGGCCTGCTTGGCCACGATCGCCTGCCAGTTGAGGAGGGCGTTCCACAAGAGACGTTGATCTCCGCGGTTTAGATCGCGGTGCATGGGGTTGAAGTTGAAACTTACGACGTGCCCCTTACCCACGGGCATGTCGAGGATGGCCGGCCGGCCGATCAGGTTTTCTTCTCCCCAGGCCTGCCCGCTCACGACGAACGGATTGCCGTCGGTGTCGCCCCACTCCATCACCACGCCGCTGCGGTCTTCGGGACCATCCAGGCAGGTGGTGCAATACGCCATGCGCAGCCAGTGGCGCGGGATGTTATACAGGGGGAAATTCTGCCGGAAAACGTACGTGTGCGCGGGATAGCCGTACGCGATGGGATGATCGGCGCGATCGAAGGTAACCCGCACGTGGGCTCCAGGCGTTCGTGTAGCCGCTTGTTGCGAGGCCGCGGATGATGCGCCACCGCCTCCTGCCGTGCTGCGCGGAACGCCGCCGGACGACCGCCGCACGAATCGTACCAGCCCGCCCTCGAGCGCCAACATGCTGCCGCTGCCCAGGGTGACCATCAGACCGCCGTCGTCGATGAAATGCTGAATCTGCCCCAGTCCTTCGTAGCCGATTCCTCCGGTGATGTCATCCGATTCGGCGGGTGTGCCGAAACTCGGTGTCTGCGCGGTCTTCTTGAAGGGCATGGGAGACCAGGTCTTGGGCAGACCTTCAATCTGCTCGGCCAGTTCCAGATCCACATGCCCGTACAGCAGCACGTCGATGCGTGCCCGCAAGTTCCCCGAGCGAATGTCTTCGTCGCGCAGGTACGTGTAGGGAACCTTGCGCTGATCGAGAGAGTAGCGAATCCATCCGATCGAATCGGTGTCAGCCCACGGAACCCATAAGCCGATGCGTGGCGCTTTCGCCTGGTGGCGCGGGACTTCGGGTAAACTCACAACCTGCGTAAAGTCGAGTCCCAGTTCGGCTGCAGTCGACGCAATGACCTCGCGCAATCCGGGTTGGGCGCCGAGTATCCACGATCCGGCGGGAAACTTTGTAACGCCGGCCTCGAATTCGTGTTCCGCGATTTGGATTTCGAAATTCGCCAGCCGATAGCGGGCGGCAAGGAATGATTCCTGCCCCGTATCCTTCAGTAAATAAATGGTGCCGCTCCCGGTGACGTGTCCGGTCGGATGCGGCGCCTCGGTGAGCTCAGTTAGCGCTGCATCACGGATTGACGCGTCGGCTGTAGGGATGGCTTGCAGATGATAGTTGGCGGGCAGTTCCCACGACACGTCGTCGTAGGGTGGTTCTCCATCCTTCGGATAACGTTG
>Ga0116105_1000211_pt1 | contig 17221 bp, 11 predicted proteins | sample June2015DPH_6_20_FD_89716 | JGI IMG/M metagenome (GOLD analysis project Ga0116105, IMG submission 89716) | Peatland microbial communities from SPRUCE experiment site at the Marcell Experimental Forest, Minnesota, USA - June2015DPH_6_10 | ecosystem: Environmental > Terrestrial > Soil > Wetlands >... | reverse complement strand
CGGGTCGCTTTATTCGGGAATGTACACGTTTCTGAAAGAAGGCGAATTGCTGCAGTTGACGGTGGAGGACGCGGGCCACGTCACGGGATTCATTTCGCGATTCGGCGAGGGCGAGACCGACAAGGGAGAGTTCCTGGATCAGTTTTTCAAGAGCGGCAAGATTGAAGCCGGCAAGTTGAGTTTCACGACCGAGATTGTCCACGGCGTGGGCTTCGACTTTAAGGGGACGGTGGAGCGCGGCGAGGGGAAGAATCCTGGAGATGAGGCTTATTTTGTGCTCAAAGGCACGCTGACAGAAACGGAGAGCGACGCGAACAAGAAGGTGACGTCGCACGCGCAGGAAGTCGTGTTCAAGATGTTTCCACGGGACGCCGCGCCAGCGGCAGCCGGAAAGTAGGCTCGTCCGCCGGGTACGAATTCGGCGGCGCAATTCGTCGACCTATCGCGGAGAAATTGCGCGGACGAATTCATGCCGAGTGGGACAACTCTCGCTGCGGTCCGACGGGGTCGCTATGCTGGGTCAGATCTCGCCAGGGACCGACGGTTCGGGCTCGCGCACGGGAAGGTCCGGGTTCTCCGGAGGATCGATGGGGCCCATCGGAGATGGCGCTGGCTCGGCGGGGGCACGGCATTCGAGGTCGGGGAGAAGTTTTGTGGGCTGCATGCTTCTCAGATGCGAGAACGGCTCTGACGGAAGCCGCCCTTTAGAAGCGCCTAGCCGTTTTTTTCGAGCTTTTAGCTGCCTGACCCTAAGGGATAAATCCGATCTGGGCCCCTTCCCAACGATTACCATCGTCTGACCTAAATTATTGTCCGGCGCGGAGTGGGGAAAGGTTTAGGCGGCCGGCAGGTTTTTTTCGGGCGCCTTCGGCGCCGTAGACAAGATCGGGGCTGCCTTCGGAATTGGACGACGCTTCCGCCAGCGCTGCAGCCAGAGCGCGGTACGAACGGCTGATTTCGGGGCCATCCTGCAGAACGACGGGAGTGCCGTGGTCGATCGACGGCGAGACGGCCTGGAATGCGTTGGGAACCTTCCACAAAACTTTGCAGTTGGTGGCGTGCTCGATATCCTCGTCGGTGAAGCCGGGAATCTTTTTATAGCGATTCAAAACGATACGCAGGCGGTCGCGGCCGGTGCCTTCTTCGAGGAAGGCGTGAATGCGTCCAGCGCTCCACAGCGAAACCACATCAGTCTGTGCGACCACGAGCACGGCGTTCGAAAGATCGGAGAGCAGGCGCGTAGTGGGATCGAGGCGGCTGGAGGCGTCGACTACAACGAAGCGGTAGTGATTCACCAGCAGATCGAACAGGCGGGCCAGTTCGCCCGGCGTCGGTTCGGTGGGATACGGCTGCTGCGGTCCGGCCAGAAGATGCAAGCCTTCTTTGGTCGGAGTCATGAGGCCGTCGAGCAAGGTGCTATCAAGACGGTGCAGATTCTGCAGGGCGTCGAGCACGCCGAATTGCGGTCGCAAGTTCAGGTGAAGTGCGGCGTGGCCGATGGGAGCAAAGTCGACGAGGACGACGTCGCCGTGCGACTGCTGCAGCGCCATGGCAGTGTTGACGGCGGTGGTTGTGCAACCCGCGCCGCCTTTGGCGCTGAGGAAAGTAAATACCCGGGCCTTGCCAGCGCCGCCTAGATTGCGGGTGCGGGAAGAACTGAAGCGCGTCAGCGCTTCAAGCAGAGCCTCGTGACCGCCGGAATGGTCGACGTATTCGCCGGCGCCGGCGCGCATGCTGGCGACAATGTTGGCCGGCTGCGTCATTTCGCCGTTGGCGAAAATGCCAATCTGCTGCGTCGTAGCGCGAATCAATTCGATGGTGTGGATGGCGCGCTGGGCGTCTCTGGGTGGAATGTCGACGATAACAATTTCGGCGCGCGAATCCTGCAGCTGGCGCAGGATTGAGTCGGTCGGTCCGGCAGGAAACCCAACGTGGCTGAATACCGCTTGTGCCAGGCGCGTCGCTTCCAGACGGGTTTGCAGCGCGGATAAGTGGTCCTCGTCCTCGGTCAGGAGGGCGACGGCGATCCCATGCATAGCGCGGTTCTCGCTGATTTCTCTTGGTGTTTGCATGTTAGAAAGAGAACCCGCTCTCCGCCAAGTGACCTAGGTAATAGGCAAAGGCCTGCACGCGCTTCATGCAAGCTCCGACAACGCTACCACGTGATCAACATCTTTGGGGGGAGAACAAACGGAAGAAGCTGGAGGCCGTTCACCTCTATGGGTGTCATTGTATGACAGGATAGCCAAGTTGAAAAGGTGATTCCTTAGAACGATAGTGCGGGGTCTGAAAAAAAAGACTCGTATCAGGGACGCCTTCCGGCATGCCAGCGCAGCGCGGTCTGAAATCGGCTTCAGCCAAAAAGGAAAACCACCAACCACAAACTTCGCTCAGGCCAAGCCCCAGATCACGAAGGACTTCGTTTCGATGGGTTTACTTCGTGTCCTTCGTGGTTCAAGATCTTAAAACTGCACCACGACCTGCAACAGGACTAACCCAGAACGGAACGGGCGGAAGAATGAGCTAAAGGGCGATCCTCGTCGTGCTCATGGCTGGCCTCGGGGTGCGAGTGCACCGTAGAGACGCGGGCAAAGGTGGAGGAAGACTCAGAGGATTCTGGGAGATATTCGTAGCCTGCGAAGCGCACGGCGACACCGATTTTCGTTTCCGCGCGGGCCGATCCGGAGGCGTCGTGAGCGGGGGTTGCGGCCGGCCGGATTACGCGCAACACGCGACCGCGGCAACGCACGGGCATATTCTCGCCGAGAGTGATCTCGGAGGGCATGCGCAGCGTGAGCTCGATTTCTGAGCCTTCATTGAGGGGCGCATCGGTGAAGAAGAAGACTCCGCGCGAACTCAGATCCTGGGTGAAGCCCACGCCTTCGATGGAAGCGTCAACCTGGCGCAGGGAGAGCGGAAGAAGGTACGGGAACCGCTGTCCGACACGGCGTTCGATCCCCACTGGAGCAGTGGTCATAGTTGCCTGACTTCCTTTGCCGAATCGTCGAAAGCGCAGGCGCTACTGTAGCGCACGGCGGGCGGGAAGTGAAGTTCCAAATTAGTAACAAGGGCAGATTTTTCCAAATTGGTCATTCGCTTGCACTTGGGCCGCGGAATAAGGGCCGGCGACCCGCGAACTGGGCCCGAGTCTGTGGAAAAGTTGAGCGAACTGAACCGGTTGCGTGGTCGGATGGGCGAAAGCTCACGATATAGTAGAGGCGCAAGCTGGCACGTCATCATCCAAAGAAGTGAACGTGGCTGAGTCGAAGATTCCCATCCAAGAGAGTGTTTCAGCGAACGGCGGAAATACGGCCGGAGACGGCGGACTGCGCTGGCAAGCCGCGGGACGCGCGCTGCGGCATCGCAACTTTCAGCTTTTTTTCAGCGGACAATTGATTTCCCTGATCGGCACGTGGATGCAAACCGTAGCCCAGTCGTGGCTCGTCTACAAGATGACGGGATCGGGGCTGCGGCTGGGCGAAGTCGGCTTTGCCAGCCAAATTCCGGTATTCCTGTTCGCACCGCTCGGCGGGATTGTAGCCGACCGCAGCAACCGCAAGCACGTCGTAATCGGGACACAGGTTGCGTCGATGCTGCTGGCCTTCGTGCTGGCGGCGCTTACCTTGTCGCACAAGGTCCAGGTGTGGCATGTGTTCGTGCTGGCAGCGTTGCTGGGCGTGGTGAACGCATTTGATATCCCTGGACGGCAGTCGTTTCTGGTGGACATGGTGGGCAAGGGAGATCTGATGAACGCCATCGCGCTGAATTCTTCCATGTTCAACGGTGCGCGCGTAGTTGGGCCGGCGGTGGCGGGCGTTCTGGTGGCCAGGCTCGGCGAAGGCTGGTGCTTCTTTGCGAATGCGGTGAGCTACATAGCGGTGATTACCGGTCTGCTGTTGATGAAAGTGCACGCCCCGGCACGGGTTTCGGCGAAGACGTCGCCGTGGGAGCACATGATCGAAGGCTTCCAGTTCGTGAATCGCACGGCGCCGATACGCGCGCTGATGATACTGCTGGGACTGGTGAGCGTGGTGGGCATGCCGTACGCGGTGCTGATGCCGATTTTTGCGGACAGGATTTTGCATCACGGCGGGCAGGAATTCGCGTCGCTCATTGGATCGCACGATCTGGGAGCGGTGCGGTTGGGAATCCTGATGGGCGCGGCGGGCGTTGGGGCATTGTTGGGCGCGCTGACGCTGGCCTTGCGCTCGGGTGTGAAGGGGTTGGGCAGGTGGGTCTCGGTATGCTGCGCCGGGTTTGGCATCAGCCTGATGCTGTTTTCGTTTTCGAAATCGTTCTGGCTCTCGGTGCTGCTGCTGATGCCGGTGGGATATTTCGTGATGCTGCAGATGGCGTCGTCGAACACGCTGATTCAGGTGATGGTGCCTGACGCTCTACGCGGGCGGACGATGGCGTTGTACTCGATGATGTTCATGGGGATGGGGCCGATCGGAGCGCTGCTCGGCGGCGCGTTGTCAGACCGGCTGGGCGCGCCGCTCACCGTCGCCATTGGCGGGTTCGCGTCGGTGATGGGAGCGTGGTGGTTCGCGGTGCAGCTGCCGAAGATCCGCGTGGAGGCGCGACGGCTGATTATCGCGCAGTCGATGGCGGGCGGAGAACCTTCGGAAGAGATGACGGCGCCGGTGGCGGAAGAATAAAAAATAGAGTCATCGCCGCCAAAATGTTGGGTGGCTTGCCGCGAAACCGCCTTAGGGGCAGGTGAGTTGCGCGGTAGCCTGAATGGTGCATCCTCCGCCGCAGGCAGTGCTGGCTGGACAGCTGTAAACTCCGGGACCGAGCGGCGCGGGATCGTTCGCCCAAACGGAGTAAGTACCTACCGTCCCGCTCGCGCATTGCGCCAATCCTGTGCTGCTAACCGACACTGCAGTCGTGGCCGCGAATTGGGAACACGTACCCCAAGTGGCAGTGAGTGGAGTGACCGTGTGGGAGGGATCGATGTAGTAGCCGCTGGCGATAAACTGCACCTGCCCGTTGGGATAATCCTGTGCGTCGGCAGTTGCCGGGCTTATGGTGACTGATTCGAGTGGATCTTGACTCTGCGACTTTGCGCCGCAGGACAAGCTCAGTGTAGCGACCACCGACAGAGCGATCAGGGAAAGAGCGAGGTCAAGCTTTTCCATTGCCATAACGCCCCCTTATCGAGTACGAACCCAGGCGCAGGCGAAACGTTGTCTCTCAGTATACGGATTCTTGTCGTGGCTTCCCGCGCGCTGTCATAATCACGCCATGTTCTCGACGCTTCTGCAGGATCTGATTTTCGCGGTGCGCCAGTTTCGTCGAAGCCCTGGATTCACGGTGACGGCGGTCCTGACACTGGCACTTGGGGTGGGAGCAACGACGGCAATTTTCAGTCTCGTCGATGGCATCCTCCTGCAGCCGCTACCGCTCCCTCAGGAAGACCGGCTGGTTGCCGTCGATACTCTGGAGTTCCCGCCGGGAGCCTCTCCCACAAACATTGCGGCGGCGAACTCGCTCGGCAATTCCTATCCCAACTTCTTTGACTGGCGGCGGCAAAGCCATACTTTCGAGTCGCTCGCTTCTTACGACGACATCACCCGCCTCTTCAGCAGGGCGAATGGCGAAGGCGCGCGAGTACTCGAAGGTGGCCGCATCTCCGCAAATCTGTTTTCGACGCTGGGCGTAGCTCCCGCGCTCGGCCGCACCTTCACCGAGGACGAAGAACTTCCCGGTCATCGTGTCGCCATCCTGAGTCACGAACTCTGGGTCTCGGACTTCGGCGCGTCGCCCCAGGCGATTGGTCAAACGGTAAAGATCAGCGATGAACCGTACACCGTGGTTGGAGTCATGCCGGCCAGCTTTCACTATCCCGTCGGCATGCCGGCCAACTACTGGTCGACCTATGCGATCGACGCCGAAGGTCGCGATCCGGTTACGTCGCAACGCGATGATGAGAGGCTATCCGTCGTCGGCCGTCTCAAGCCCGACGTCAGCATCAAGCAAGCTCTCGCGGAACTGAACACCATGCAGCGGGGGCTGGCACAACAGTATTCCGAAAATCGCTACCGCTCCGGCGTTTCGATCAATCCGTTGCTCGACCAGGAAGTCTCCGATATCCGCCCCGCACTCTCTCTTTTATTCGGTGCGGTTGGAATCGTTCTGATCATCGGTTGCGCCAACGTCGCCGGACTCCTCCTCGCCCGCGCCAACGGACGCCGTCCGGAAGTGGCGCTCCGGACAGCGCTCGGCGCGAGCCGAATTCGCGTGGTGCGTCAGTTGCTGGTCGAAGCTTTACTGCTTGCTTTCGCGGGCGGAGCCGGCGGCATCCTTGCGTCTTTCGCTCTCCTGCGTGCCGGACTGCAACTCATTCCCAGGGATATGCCCCGGTTGTACAACATCGCCATCGATGGCCGCGTGCTCGCGTTCGCAGCCTTGCTTTCGGCCTGCACCGCACTCCTCTTTGGATTACTCCCGGCCTGGCGAATATCGAAGTCCGATCCCGCCACTGCCTTGCGAGACAGCGGCTTTACGACCACGTCTGGTCGCGGCCGCAACCGGCTTCATCATGCGCTGGTCGTCGCCCAAACCGCCCTCGGATTCACGCTCCTCATCGGCGCAGGGTTGCTGATCCGCAGTATGTTCAACACCATTCACCTCGATCCAGGTTTCGACACCGCACACACCGTTTACTTCGACATCGCATTGACCAACAAGCTCTATCCCGTGCCGGGCAAGTTCCGTTTTATCGATAGACTCCTCCCGGAACTGGCGGCGATCCCCGGGGTTGAAAGAGTAAGCGCCGGCCATCCCTTGCCCATCCTTTGGGGACCCGGCACGTTTGTCAACTTCACCATCGCAAATCATCTGAACTCGCCCGATCATCTTCCGGATGCTGGCGCCGCGGTCGTGATGCCGGGCTACTTTGAGACACTCTCCATTCCGCTGCTGCGCGGGCGCACGATCGCGCCGCACGACAATGATCCGAAAGCCCCACCCGTGGCGGTCATCAATCAGACTTTCGCGAGGAAATATTTTCCGCAGGAAGACCCGATCGGACAGTACTTCACCCCGAAGTTCGAAAATACTTATGAAGCGGTGATCGGAGGGCGGAACGCTGCGCCGCAGAACGTCGCTGTGCAGATCATTGGAATCGTCGGCGACACCCGGGTCAATGACACATGGAATCCCTATCAGCCGCAGTTTTTTCTGCCCTACGCCCAGGATCCGGCTCACCAGCGCACGCTCATCGTGATGAAAGTTGCTGGAGATCCCGGAGCCTACGAAAATACGGTTCGCAAGATGGTCGCCGCCAGGGACAATGATCACCCGGTCTTCAGCTATCGAACCTTCGCCGATAGCGTAGTAATGCAGGCCGCGCAACCGCGCTTTGAAGCTGTTCTGGTTTCCGGCTTCGCCGGAATCGCTCTCCTGCTGTCCGCTCTAGGTCTCTATGCTGTGCTCTCTTACATCGTCTCGGAGAGAACCCGTGAACTCGGCCTGAGAATCGCGCTGGGAGCCTCGCGGTTCGATATTTTGGGCCTGGTGCTCTGGCGCGCCGCGATCCTAGCGTGCCTTGGGATTGGAATCGGCGTGGTTGCTTCGATTTTCGGGAGCGGGCTCATCGCGGATACCCTGTTTAGAGTCGCGCCGCTGGATCGATCGGTCTTTTTGGTCGTAACCCTGGTGCTGACATTGGTGTCGCTGATCGCCGCGCTTGTTCCCGCGCTGCGAGCCGCCAATGTGGACCCAATGCAGACACTTAGAGAACAATAGGAAACGCTTTGTCGGCGGCGCGATCGACTGAGGAGTGCTTACAGCGTGCGGAAGCGCTCTTTCACTTCGCGGACGAATTCCACGAACTTCGGCTGGGGTGATGATTTGGGGATTCCAGCAGAGGTCGCGCTCGATCAGGTCGTAGGTTTGGACGATATGCGAACCGGGCAGGGGCGGCGGAAGAGTAGGCGGGGCAAGTATCTCCCGAAGACGCGGGGCGTTTATTGCAACTGAATGCGGTAGAGATTGCGCCGGGTGGTTTGGCGAGTATAGGCGTACACGGAAGGACTTATCGCGGATTGCACATCGTGGGGTATGGCGGCAATCGTTTTCGCAGCTGCCAGGGATTGAATCTGCGACACGTCCCCCGGGGGCACCTTCGGAAGGCCGGAATCATGCAGCACGGGTATCGCGTAGGTGACGTCATGCGGCCGTGAATGGGAGACATACACGAAGTTTCCCGTGGTATCCCAATTGAACACGCAATAATCCACGCACAGCGTGACGGATTCGTTGCCTTCCACGGCGAACGCCTTGGCGGCAACTGTGTGTTCCGGATCCGTGGTTGGCACTGCGGCTAGGATCCAACGACCGTCTGGCGATACGGCAATGGCATCCAGGATACGTTCCTGCGTAATCTTGTGACGGCCGGATCCGTCGCTTTTCATGCGATAAAGATAATTGGACCCGCCTTCGGCCGAGCGAAAAACCAGTTCGCCGTCCGGCAGGAAAAATGGCGAATCTTCGCTCGCCGGAGACGACACGCGCACCGGGGAGGAGCGACGGCTCGTGGCCGCTAGCCACAGACTGTTGTTGCCGCCCTGGTCCTTCATCACAAACGCTACTTGTTTTCCGTCGCTGGAGACGGCGTACGGATGGCTTGGTGAAAACTGCAGCATGCTGCTGCTTCCGATGGCATAGCCTGGCAGGAGATTCTCAACCTTTCCGCCTCTCAGGTCTTTTACCCACAGTTCGTAATCGTCAGTCCGGCCGCTGCTCATCAAGTAATACAGGTTGTTTCCGTCGGCAGAAAAGGCTGGTTCGATCGCACTCCCTTCCGAAGAAACCTGGTGATCGCCGTCCTTGTCATGGAACCACACGGTGCTGTCATCGGTGCCGACGGCTGTGATGAGCGACTTGCCGTCGGGGGCCATGGCAATACCCTCCTGCGAGGTGGGGCCGGAAGTCAGTTGCTCCGGCGCTCCAACGGGAAAACGTTGCCGCCATATATGAAATTTGTCAGTCTTGGCACTGAGGTACAGCCATTTCCCGTCTGGGGACCAAGCGCCGGCGATGCAGGTGCCGTTGGGAGGACCCACTATTTGTGGGCCGCCGGCTCCCTGGAAGGGAACCACACGGCAGGGCAGAATTTCCCCATGACTGTCCATCTCAACAACCAGCACCCACCGTCCATCGGGCGAAAGAAATGAGTGATGGGCCATGCTGCGCTCACCGGCAGGAGCGTACACATCGCGGCTATGGCCGCGGCCTTCGTCGGTGGTGACAACCACCATGTGCAGCCCCTCTTTGATCTCGGAAAAGAGCAGGCGCGTCCCACCCTCAATCCACGTCAACGACGAAGCGTTGGGCATTATAACGCGGGGTTCGCCACCAAGAACGGGCAGTTCCCACTCGGTCCAATTGTCGAACGAGCCGTAGGCAATGCGCGAGCCATCGGGAGAGAAGACCGGGCGCAATTTCTCCGTCGAATCGTGCGTAAGTTGGACGGGCTGACCATCGGGCAGAAACTTTACATAAACTTGCCCTGGCCCGAAGAATGAATCGCTTCCCCGGATGAAGGTGAGCATCCTGCCGTCCGGAGATAGAGCCGGATATACGGCGGAGTCGGTAAAGAAAGTGAGTTGCTCCCACTCTTTGCTGACGACAGGACCACTACGAGAAGATCGGTAAGAGAGAAAAAAAACCGTCGCAGCCGCCAGCAGAAGAAACGCAGCCGCAACGTAGTAGTAGCCTTTTCGGCTGGGGTGACTGGGCGCGAGTTGCGAACCAACTGACCGGGACGCTGATACTGAGATCAGTTCCGGTTCCGCCGGCGACACGCGGCCTGAGCCGCTATCGCGCTTCAGCCGTTGCAAATCCGTCCGCATATCGGAAGCGTGCTGGTAGCGCAGATTGCGGTCTTTCTCCAGAGCCTTGTTGATGATGCGTTCCAGCTCCGCCGGCACCTCAGGATTCAGCCGCACCGCAGCCACGGGCGTACGATTCAGGATTGCATCAAAGACGGCTGCCGAACTGTCGCCGCGAAAGGGCAACTGGCCGGTGGCCATCTCATAGAGGACCGCTCCAAACGAGAAAAGATCGCTGCGCGCATCGAGATCCCTGGCGCGCGCCTGCTCCGGCGACATATATGACACCGTTCCAAGCGCAGATCCGGGACTGGTGAGATGTTCTTCACTGTCGGCAGTCGGGGCACTCAAGGCAACGCTTTCGGGTTCGCTGGCAAGTTTGGCCAGCCCGAAATCGAGGATCTTGGCCTGCCCGCGTTCCGTGACAAAGATATTGGCGGGCTTGACATCGCGATGAATGATGCCCTTGGAGTGCGCGGCGTCGAGCGCGTCGCCGACCTGGATGCCCCAGTCGAGCAGGGTCTCAATCTCCAGCGGCTTTCCGCTGATCGCATGCCGCAACGTCTGGCCGGCCAGCAGCTCCATGGCAATGAAGGCGCGTCCATCGGCCTCATCGATTTCGTAGATGGTGCAAATGTTCGGGTGGTTCAGGGAGGATGCGGACTTGGCCTCGCGCTGAAAACGACTGAGTGCCGAAGCATCGCTTGCCAGCTCCTCGGGAAGGAACTTCAGGGCGACATGACGTCCGAGCTTGAGGTCTTCCGCTTCATACACCACGCCCATCCCCCCGCCGCCGATCCTGCGCAGGATGCGGTAATGGGAGATCTTTTGACCATCGGGTTGGGAAGGAGAACTCACTGCGTAGACATGTTAGGTAGCGAGTGAGCAAAAGGTCAATGGAACCGGGGCGGGCACATCGAGTGGGGCTGGAGCGTAGCCCTAGAGGGTGCGGAAGCGCTCTTTGACTTCGCGGACGAAATCCACGAACTTCGGCTGCGTAATGATTTGGGGATTCCAGCAGAGGTCGCGCTCGATCAGGTCGTAGGTTTCGACGATGTGTGAACCGGGCAAGGGATTGCCTCGCGCGTCATGATCGCGGCCCATGAGCCAGAGGTGGTCGGAGACGGCGGCGGCGGCGGTAATGTCGTGGGTGACTACGATGATGGTGTTGAGATCATCCATGTTGGAAACTTTTTGGATGAGCTCGCTGGTTTTTTCCAGCATCAGCAGGTCGAGGCCGCTGAAGGGTTCGTCCATCAGCAGGAAATGTTCGGAGCAGAGGATTTGCTGGATGATGGCGCAGCGCTGGCGTTGTCCGCCGGAGAGTTGCACGGGATAGAGACTGGCCTTGTCGAGCAGGTCGAACTCGGTAAGGTACTGGACGACTTTTTCGCGCGCGGTCTTGTCGTCTTTTTCTTTTTGATTGGCCGCCAGCAGCAGGTTCGACATGACGGTGCGATGTTCGAATAGAGGATAGTCCTGGGCTACGACCCCCACTTCGCCGGCCTGCACCGGACGGTTTTGTCCGTTGATGGTGACCCGGCCCGAAGTTGGCTTGTTGAGCCCGGCGATGATGCGGAACAGTTGCGTCTTGCCGATGCCGCTGGGGCCGAGAAATCCGACGACCTGGCCCTGCACGCAATCGGGACGGACGATGTCTTTGATCTCCGCGCTGACGTGCTTGAGGATGGGACGGCCGTCGTATTCGAGGGAGACGTCCTCAACTCTCAGCAGCGTTTTTCCGTAGGTGTAGGAAACCATGTTCCTTCTTTACTTCCGTTCCAAAGTCAGATCCGCGTACGGGCAGAAAACCTCGCGCAATAAGCCGATGCCGTAGTCCTGCGCCAAGCCGAGCACAAGAATCGTCAGCTGAATCGCGAACACAGCGCTCAGATGGAAATGTTTATTCTGGTTCAGCAGCATGGCGCCCACGCCGCCTTCGGAGCGCGAAATGCCTTCGACCATGGTCAGCATCATCCATCCCATGGCCGCGTTCTGGCGCAGGACTTCGAAGGCTTTGTCGGCCTGGCCGATGATCACAACTTCGTAGACCACGCGCCATTCGCTCATGCGCAACGTACGCGCCAGGTCGTATCTTTCTTTGGGGATGCTGGAGACTACCTCGGCCATGCCGGTAACAAAGAATACCGACACCGAAAAAACCAGCAGATACAGTTTGAGTGCGTGTCCGGTACTCGCCATCAGGGTGAAGAAAAACGTCAGGCCCACCATGGAGAGAAAACGCAGCTTGCTGAGCAAGGTCACGATCGGCCGAAAGAATGGGATGACCGTGAGGTAGGCCATGCCGAGCGAGAGCAGCGTGGCAAACGCGATGGCTTCTAAATTCAGAATGAAGCTGGTGATGAGTTCGCCGCCCAGACCTTCCTGCCACATCTCGCCGAGCGCCTGAAAAACCTCTTTCGGCTTGGGCAGGAAGACGGTCGGCGAAAAGACCCAGATGAAAAAGAGCAGGAGCAACTGGAATCCGACCATCCAGCGCACGGTCTGCTTGGAGATCACCTTGTTCGGTGAAAAAACCTCAATCGCCTGATTCATCTGGGGTTCATTCAAAACTTGTCATTTCGAGCAGCTCAGCCTTGTCATTTCGAGCGCAGCGAGAAACCTGCTTTTCCCTCGCGGTAGGCAAACAGCAGGTTCCTCGTCGCGTTCGATCCGCGGAATGACAGAATTGCGTAGTCCACCTAGCTGCCCGACAGCGTGATCTCCACGCGACGGTTGGCCGCTTTCCCGGCGGCTGTGTCATTGGTCGCCACCGGACTCTGCGAACCGTGGCCTACAATCTTGAAGCGGTTGTCGGGAAAATTGCGGGGCGCGTGCTTCTGCAGCCAATCCTTTACCGCGGCGGCGCGGGCATCGGAGAGCGCCTGATTCACTCCCTCGCTGCCGGTGTTATCGGTGTAACCGTCGACCTGAATGAACAAACCGGTGATGGCCAAAGAATCCTTGAGCTCCGACATGGTTCGCACGCCTTCAGGCGTGAACGTTGCCTTGCCGGTGTCGAAATTAATCGAGTATGACCGCTTCGAAACCACCGGTCCCGACTGATTCGCGGCATATTGCGGGGCCTCGCCCTCGGCGCCGCCACTGCTCATGCGGGCCTGCGCACCCGTGATGTAGGACTTGTCCTCAATATCTTTTACGTCGGGAATCGGCGTGTCTTTGAACAAGGCGGGATACTGCTGGGTCGCGATGTTCGCGAACACGGTGTAGGTCGAGCGGAAGTTGTCGTTCGTGCCCGGCTCCAGGCCGAACAGGATCAGGTTGTCAGCAAGATTGTTGACGGTCGAGCCGCCGAGGTCAACTTTCAAGCCCTGCGCGTCGGTCTCAGTCACGCCCTTGTAGTACTTGTACCAATAGGCTTCATCCTGGTCCGCGTAAACCTTGGCGCTGATGGCAGAAGCTTTGTGGAGCACTTGATCGAACGCCTTGATCTGGTCTCCGGCTTCAAACGTGGCTGCCAGCAGGCCCTCGAACTCGGCGCGATTGCGTTCGAAGAAATTCTTGGGGCCGAGAATCACGGCCGGCATCTGCGAACGATATTGTTTTGAGCTGACTACTTTCACCAGGCCGCCCTTGCCTTTGGCGATGGTCACGTCGCCCGGCGTCCAGGTCACGACGGCATTCACGCAGACGTTCCTCTTTTCTCCGGTGAGGTGCCCGTCCTTTACCACTTGGCGGGTGTCGCACTTCCCCGCAACGTAGTCGGCAGCGGCGACGTTGTAGTCGGAAGCGTTGATCCAGTTGACCGCATCCTCGTCATATGTCTTCTCGTCAGGATTGTTCTTGATGCCGTTGTCGCCCTCCCACTTCTGCGCGATGTTCCAGTCACCGTCACGTAGCACGCCCTCGACCAGGAGGCCTTTCGCCTTCTGGGGATTGCTCTTCACGTCGGGCGGCGCCATCAGCGAATCTTCGCCGCGGCTGTAACCGGTTGCGCCAATTACCTTGGCCTGGTAGTCGTTGCCCAGCTTTTTCAGTTGCGGATTGATGGCCGCGAGGAACTGTCCTGAACCGTCGCCCATGATGACCACGAAGTTCGCGCCGTTGGAACATTGTGACGAGCCGCTCGAAATCTCGCGGGCGCAGGCAATCAGATCTTCCTGCATTTTGCCGGTGTCATCCTGACGGATGAGCGTCAGGTTGACGCCGTGTTTTTCCATGAGCGAGCCTTGGGTCGTGTTGGCTCCCCCGTTGGCGTAGATCAGATTCATCTGCGCGTTCCATTCCCAGATCTCGCCACGAATTAAAGTTGCGGGAATGCTGGCCGCGGTCGAGGTGGGCAGCGCCACCGGCTCTACGTTCTGCACCAGAGCTTCTTTCACGTCGGGCAACGCGGCCTTCTCCGGCACGAGCGCTTTCATGACGCCGGGAGTGGGAATCCAGCCAAGTTCCGCGGCCTTGCGGAGGCCAAAGACAAAGCCGCCTACGAGCACAATAATCAGGATTATTTTTGGGCCAGTTTTTAAGTGTGCCATGCCTTGCGTTTCCTCCCCGGTGTAGCAATCTCGTTCAAAACTTCCACTGCTGCAGGGTTACAGATTCGTATCAGGGCATGCCTTTAGGCATGCCGTATCAGCAATCAGGTGCTTCGGCTTTAGCCGCTGCGGTGCGAACGCAGCGGCTAAAGCCGCTCACTCGCGCGCTCTGACGGCATCGCTGAAGCGATGCCCTGATACGAACCATCTCGACACGAACCGTCCTGATACGAACCTCACTCTGCAAACTGCGCCTCTTCAAAACTTCTGCTACTTGAACATGTCTCCGTAATCGCCGGCGCTCTTCGCCGCGGGCGGAGAATCCGGAGCCTTCCCAGCCGGAACCGGCACCGGTGCGGCAGTTGCACCCGGCAGCAGAAATGCTGTATCGGTTGCGCCCGAAGTGAGCAGCTTCTGCTCGTAGGCGTCGAGTTTCTCGAGCGCGTCGGTTTCGACCGCCCCGTTTTCCAGATCAATCGTGTCCATGAAGTTCTGCGCCAAACGCTGGAAGTCTTCCATCTCGCCGAGCTTGCGTCCGGCTTCCTCGGCAAGATGTTCCATGGTCTGGTCGTAAAGTTCTTTCTCATCGCCGGTTCCCTTGATGACGGCGAGCGCGGTGCGATAGGCGCGGAAGGCAGTGTTGATGGTCTTGTATTCGATTTCCGCCTGCTTGACTTCGTTGTCGGTGTCTTCGATGTAGAAATCGATGTGCACCGCCCACTTGCTGAGCAGGTCGTAAATGTTCTGCAGCTTGTTCAGCAGTTGCTGGTAGCTCAGATTCGACTTCTGCAGCCGTCCCGCCTGATTGGCCTTGGCTTTCATCTGCAGGGCCATGCGGAGTTGTTCGTTCTGGTCGGCCGTACTCGTAGCAATTTTCTTGGCGTGAGCCGCCAGGCGCATGTTCTCGCTCGCCAGGGCCGAGTTCTTATCGATGATGTTTTTCAGATACTGAATCTGGCCGCTGACGTTCGCAATCTGCTGCGACATTACGTCGCGGCGCTTGCGCATCTGCGACAGGTGATCTTTCAGAATGCCGATGGGATCGATGTCAATGATCAGCCCGGTAAGGGCGCGCATGACCAGGCGAAACAGCAGGTGCGTGCGGCTGCTGAAAACGACGAACAGAATCGCGCCCAGAATCGCCGCCAGATAAACCATGTGCAGCGTATCGGCGAGCATGGAGACGACGAACGGCACGATCTGCGCCCAGCCGTAAACTGCGGCGGCCGCGGCCAGGGCGATGAAGATCATTCCGGTCTTGCCTTCCGGGCGCGACCAGAACGACTTCAGCTGGTCGCCAAGATTATTCGGAGTGGACGGCGTAATACTCATGGGGCTTTATCCTTAAATCTCAATCTCTTCTTTACGCTTAGAATCTCTTCTTAATCCTCAAAATCTCTTCTTCAATCCCTATCCCTGGAGAAGGCTGACGTACTTGGCCTTCTCCTGATCGATCTCAAGCGCGCGCCGCTGAGCCGCGATCGTAAACTGCGACTCGGCGCGCTGAATTTTGCCCTGCGCTCCCACAAGCTCGGTGGTGACTTCCGCGAGCCGCTGCTGGAGTTGCGCGACTTCTTTCTGCTTTTGCGAAATGGCGTCGGTAATCTCTTGCACCTTTTTCTGGCGCTCGGCAATTTCGTGCTGCTTGGTGGCTTCCGCCGAGGCCGCGAACGATTCCTGCTCGTTCTGCAACGCGACTTTCAGTCCGTCGAACGTAGCGAGAATTTTTTCCTGCGACAGCCCTTCCTGCGCCTTGGCCTGAATCACCGCGGTCTTGAACTTCATGCGCTCGTCGAGCGACGGAATCGCCGAAAGCGGGTCGAGATACTTGTGAATCGTGACGGCGACCTGGGTCGCGGCGAAGTTCGTTTTCGCCAGAATCCGCTGGTAGCAGTGCTCGGTCTCTTCGCTCATCGGTTGGCCGCTCATCGTTTGATAAGGGGCTTGAGAAGCGGCGCTGTCGGCAGGCACAGCGACGGGCACGGCGACCGCTGGCGCCATTTCGGTGCGCGGTTGCGCATGCTGCGCTTGCCCTTCTGGCTTGGGATCGTCGTCCTCGATGATGACGTGCTTGATGCCGTCAAAGAACTTGTTGGTCATGTCTCGCCCCCGTGCTTGCACTCCTAACAACCGCACTCCTAACAGATGTTACGTACACTCCCGCCCCAGAGTTCCCTTGGGACCCGGCGGCTAATCTTCTTTTGTCGGTATGTTACTGAAAATGATCGCCTCGGCATAGCTTTGCGTAAGGGTGGGTGCCTGCTCTACTAATGACTACCCGTTCCGCAGGGACCCGCGACGGGTACGAGAGGATGCTATGTCCTGCGACGGGTGATGTCAAACTTCAGGATTAGCCAGAATATTGCACTTCGCGAAGCGAATTTGCAGAATGGCGCGGCGGTTCGCAATGGCGTTCGCAAGAAGGAGGAAAAAATCCCTCGGGCGCTGAAGCCCTCTTACATGAAGAAGCGCTAAACGCAGCGCTGAAAGCGCTGCAGCACCAAAACAATGTAACCACCCGTCCTAATCTAACCGCACCAGGAAGACCGCGCCTTCGGGGGTTGTGGTTTCGGCGGTGAGTTTTTGGGCGCGGTCGTGGTCGTCGTCAAGCACGCGGATGCGGATCCACCAGTCTCCAGCGGGGCTCGCGAAACACAGAACCTTCGCAGTGCGGTAGCGGCGCTCGAGGTGATTGGCGAGTTTCCGGGCGGCGGGTTCGTGGGGGAATCCGCCGATTTGCACCGCCCATTTTCCGGGGGAATCCGGAGTCGCAGCGGACTGCATCAATTCGACCTTCACTTCAGCGACGCCGGGCTGCCAGACGTCGATTTTTCGTGCGGCGGCGAGCGAGAGATCAAGGACGCGTCCGGGAATGAACGGGCCCCG